>Ga0164241_10005939_pt1 | contig 11255 bp, 8 predicted proteins | sample OricomyardsoilBY_FD_108780 | JGI IMG/M metagenome (GOLD analysis project Ga0164241, IMG submission 108780) | Backyard soil microbial communities from Emeryville, California, USA - Original compost - Back yard soil (BY) | ecosystem: Environmental > Terrestrial > Soil > Unclassified | place: USA... | reverse complement strand
TCGGGCAACAGTGACTCTCCGCTCAAGAAATCGCTGGCATTTTTGGCCACGAACGGCACCTTGAACAAGTCGAGCAGGGTCGGCACGACGTCGATCGCGCTGCGCCGCTCGGTCACGCGCCGGGCCGTGATCCCCGGCACTTTGACGATCAACGGCACTCGGACGAGCTCCTCCCACAGCTCGAAGCCGTGGCGGATCATGCCGTGCTCGCCGAACGCCTCGCCATGGTCGCTCGTCACGATGACGGCCGTGCGCGCGCCAAACGGCGATTTTTCGAGCGCCGCCAACACCCGCCCCAGGTGCTCGTCGACGAATGCTACTTCGCCGTCGTAGCGATCGCGCGGCTTCGGTCCGAAGTCGTGCTCGGGGTGCGGCGCGTATTCGGCGTGCGGGTCCACGAAGTGCATCCACATGAAGAACCGCTTCTGCGCGAGCTCGGGCGCGGCCAACAGCGCGATGGCAGCGTCGCTCTGCTCGTCGCTGTTCGACGATTGATCGCCCTCGATCGACGCGACCTTGGGCGCGGCGCTCGAGTCAATGACGTCGAAGCCACGCTCGAAACCGGCGTCTTTGAAGAAGTACCAATAACCTTGGACGCTGAGCGTGCGCACGCCGGCCGCTTGCAGTCGTTCTTGGACGAACGTCTCTTTCTTGGAGTATTTGTTGAAATGCGAGAACCCGCCGTCGACCTCGCTCGAATACTTACCGATCATCAGCGGCCCCATGCTCTTGCCGGTGTACGACGCTAGCGAGTAGGCGCGCTCGAAGACGACGCTCTGTTTGGCGAGGGCGTCCAAATGCGGCGACAGCGCGCGCGGGTTGCCCAAGTAGCCCAAGTCGGCGCGCAGGGTGTCGATGGTGACGAACAACACGTTCAAGTCACTGGGTAGGCCGGTCAGGGCGCTCGCAGTGGCGGGGGCGACCGCGGGCGCTCGGGCCGCAGGCGGCCGGGCGTCACCGCCCTGACAGTCTTCGTCCTTGCCATTGCCGGGAACATCGACTGCGCGCGGGCTCACGGTCTTGTCGTGATCGTCACAGTCACCGCCGGCGAAGGCCGCGCTCACGCCGTCGTGATCGCGATCGCTCAGCCGGCGCAGCAAACCGAGCGCTACGCGACCGAGCGGCGCCTGCCGTTCGATGGCCAAAGCCACCGGCTCGCTCAGCGTTGCGCCGTGTGCGGCCTGCGCGGTGAGCCACCCGGGCGCGAGCACCACCGCCGCCGACAGGGCAAACCCAGCCAGCGTGCGCGGGCTCTTCACCAGCAAGCTGCCGAGCGCCATCAGCAAAAGTAACCCGGGCGCGCGTAAATCGAGCTCTTGCCGGCGCAGCACGCCCAAAATCGTGAGCGCACCACCGCCGCCGGTTTCACCCAGGCCGATGAGCAGCGCGAGCCCGAGCCCGAAGCCCACGATCGAGCCGACGAACGCCGCGCGCGGTCCGAAGCGCGGCTCACGCCACCGCGAAATCAACGCCGTCGCCGCGTTGCGCACTGCGCCCAGCAACCCCAACACCAAAGGCACGACCCCGAGCGGCACCAGCGCAAACGCGGCCGCCCCGCTCACCTCCGCCGCCAACGCGCGCGCCGCGACTCCCGAGACCGCCAGCAAGCCCACCAGCGACGCGACCACCACGAGCGGCGGCGTCACCACCCACGCCACGCGCTCTTCAGCGCGCCGGTCATCGAGGAAGCTCCAAAAACGCGAGAGCGACCAAGCCTCACCATTCAAAAAAACCAACCGAAAGCCCCACATGGCCACGCCCACCGGCACCGCCAGCGGCGCCGCCAACCCCAAGCACGCCGGCAAAAGGCCGCCCGTACCCGAAGCGCTCTCGGCCGCCCGCGCATCGAGTCCACCGCTGACCAAAGCGCCCAACGAAGCGCCCGCCATCGCTCCGCACGAGCTGCCAAAAACCGCGCGAATACGCTGAGGTGTCATCGCGCCGGTGGCTGCCAAAACGCAGCCCTCCTCGCAGAAACTGCCGTAGCGTCAACAGGTCGCAGCGCACGAGCGCTTCGGGCCCTATCGCACGGCCTGCCTCGGGCGGCTGTCCTGCGGAGAGCTCGTGGCGGTACCCTTCCAGATTCACAGGGAGGCGGGGAGACGGGGAGATGAGAGAGAGAGGAAGCGCATTTTTTGATTGGAGGACCATTCAAAAAACATTTCTCGGGAGCGAGACGGAGAGGGCCGGCCTGATGAAGTTGCCGGCGATCCGTCGCGTCGAGCAGGTCGTCGCGGCGCGGCCCAGGACCCGTCGCGACAGGACAAGCCGACGTCTCCCTGGTCTCTCCGGGAGAAATACTTTTTCTTCGGTCGTCCGAAGAAAAAATGCGTGCTCGCCCTCCCCGCCCTCCCCGGCTGCCTGTGAATCTGGAGCGCACATCGAGACCGAAAGCCGCTACGTAAGCTTCTGCGATTCGGGCTGCGATTTGGCAGCCCCCAAGGTGCGGAATCGCAAGAGGCCTGCGTTTCGGCAGCCAGTAGTGATGAGCCGGTGTCACGCGGCGGAGCTTAACCCGAACGGCCGCGTTTCGCGCGCGCCAGCGGGTGAGCTTTGTCGTAAACGGTCAGCAACTGGTCGAGCGAGACGTGCGTGTAGCGCTGGGTCGTGGACAAGCTGGAGTGGCCGAGCAGCTCTTGAATCACGCGCAGATCGGCGCCGCCCTCGAGCAGATGGGTGGCGCACGAATGACGCAGGGCGTGCGGGTGTAGATCCGGCCGGCCCGCGCCCAGCGCGCCGTAGCGCTGCACCAACGTCTGAATGCGCCGCACCCCCAGGCGCCGGCCTCGGCGCGTGAGCAAGAGCGCCTTGGGGTCGTAGACACCGGTCTTGGGATGGCAAAGCTCGGGCCGACGCGGCAGGTAGACTTCGAGCGCCTCGAGCGCTTTGCCGCTCAGCGGGACGATGCGTTCTTTGCGGCCTTTACCGAGCACCCTCACCTCGCCGGCGCGCAAGTTCACCGCCTCCAAGTCGAGCGCGAACAGCTCGCTCACACGCAGCCCGGAGCCGTACAGCAACTCCAAAAAGGCGCGGTCGCGCAGCTTCTCGACCTCCGTGCCGAGTGGCCCGCCCTCGGGTGATTCGACGACCTCGGCCGCCGCCTCGGGCCGCAGCACCAGCGGCAAGCCGCGCGTCAGCTTGGGACTTTGCAGCAGCGCGGCCGGGTTTTCGCGCACTTCGCCGGTGCGGCCGAGGAACACGTACAGCGCTCGTACGCTCGACAGCTTGCGAGCGATGCTGGCCGGCGCCAGCGCCTCACCCACGGTGCCGAGCCAGCTGCGCAGGCTCAGCCGCGAAACGTCGGTGAGGGTCGGGGCGCGCTCCAAGCGCTCGTGCAAGTAGTCGACGAGGCTGGTCAAATCGCGCCGGTAGGCCAGCACCGTGTTGCGCGATGCATGGCGCTCCAGCTCCAGGTATTCGGCGAAGCGCTGCACCACCGCCGACAGCTCGGTACCTTGGCGAGCACTCCGCGCGGTAGCCTTCACGCTCGCAGCTTAACCGTGAAAAGCGGCGGCGGCCCATAAAGCCGCTCCGAGGGCGAACGTGAGCATGCCCCAACGCCCCCGCAGCCACTCGATGCGTCCATCAGGCGCCAGGGCGCGCGCCGCAAACCAGCCCAGCCCCAACGCCGATAACAGCAAGCCCCCGGCCAGCAACGCTCCCCACGGCGTGCGCTCGGCGCTTTGAATCTGCGCTTCTTTGAACAACCGCTGAGCCGTTTCACCGCGCTCCCCCTCCGCCACGCTCTTACTTGCCGACAGGCGCGCCAGGTTACGGTTCGCTTCTTCCAGGCGCTCGCCGAACGGATGCCACAAGGAGGCGCTCTCGAGCACCGCCGCCCGCTCGGCTTGCCAAGCCAGCATCGCCAGCTCCGGTCGACCGGTAGCTTCGGCGCCGCGCGCCACCGCCAACAGGCGCCGGTAGCCCCGCTCGACGTGCGGCGCGCCCGGCGCATAAGCGGAAGCGGCGCGACGGGCGTGTTGAATGGCGCCGTGCAAATCGTCCGCGTCGAACGCGGCGTCGCTAGCGGCGATTTCGCGCTCGCCGTCGAGAACGGCGCGCAGCGTGGCCACGGCCGCGAACAGCGCCATGACGGTCGCGGCCCAAGCCAGCCCGCGCAGTAACCGTCCTCGGGGCGAAACCGAGCTCATATGAAATCGCGACGGCGGAAGATCAAGCTGGCGAGCGCCAGCAACACCACCGCCCAGCCGAGCGCGTGCAGCGCCGCGCTGCCCACGTAGGGCCACAAGGCAACGTTGGCCGCTTCACCCGTCAACAGCGGCCGTGGCGGTACGTACAGCATCAGGTTGGGCACGACGCGGCTCACGCCGGCGCCTGCGTCGCGCAAAAAGGGACCAAAAACCCGCACCGGCAGCCGCGCGAGGGTGTCGGCGGAGCGCCCGATGATGAACAGCGCGAACGTGAACACCGCGGTCAGGAACGGCGACGAAAAGGACGAGAACAACGTGGCCAGGCCGGTGATGATCGACACCTCGCACATCGTCAGAATGCCGAGCCCCAAGAACACCCGCCGGTCATCGGGCGCGCCCGACGCCAAGAGCGCGCCCGCCACCCCCAGAAACACCGACCACGCGATGGGCAGGTACGTGACGCTCGGCCGCTTGACGTAGCCCACGGCTGCCAATGCCCCCAAGCTGCCGAGCCCCAAGCCGACCGCCAGCACCCAATCGCGTCCCGAGATCACCGCCGTCGCCAACAAGCCGATGCCGGTGTTGGCGAAGACGAACACGGCGAGCACGAGCAGGGTGCCCAGGTACTTGCCGGTCAAGTACTCGCTGCGGCTCACCGGGCGGGCCAAGATGGGAAACAACGTCTTCAGCTCGAGCTCGCGGTACAGCGAGGTCGCACCCAGCACCACCGCGACGATGATCGCATAGAGCGAGATGGCGGCGGCGCCGAGGTCACTGACGACGCGCAGTTGATTCTTCGCGGTGTAGGCGCCCACGATCAGCGAGTAACCGGTGGTGGCGAGGGCCAGCGCGAACAGGCCGTGCAAAATGCGCGCGCGCACCGCCTCGCGGTAAGTATTCAGCGCGATCACGAACACACGAGCCAGCATCAGCCGCCCTTTCTACCGCAAGTTGCCCGCTCGCCCAAACCCAAGCGTGTCGGGGTCGACGAGTCGGGTCGGCGGGCGGTCAGCGCGAGAGGGCGAGCGCCCGGGGCTGGACGAAATCGCGGATCTGTCGAGGGGCGCGCAGCATCATGCGGGCGATCTTGTCCTCGAACAGGCGGGGTAGGCCGTCGCCCAAATCCAAAGCCGCTCCCACGGTGATGAGAGAGCGCCCGCCGCTCATGGGCTTGATGCGGAAGTAGCCCCACACGTCGCGGATGTCGTGCGGCTGGGACGGATCCAACCAAAAGCGGATGGTCTCGGCATCGGCGCGCTCGAGCACGACCGTGTAGCGAGCGTCCAAAAACGTGCCGCCTTGCACCAGCTCGACCCGCGACAAACCGTTGACCGAGTCGACGAGGCGAGCGCTCTTGGTGCGGGGCAGCGCGTCCGGCCAGTTGGTCACGTCCGACAAAGCGGCCAGCACCAGCTCCGGCTGCGCATCGACGACCTGGTACGACACTCCGCCGACGTAGTGGCCGCCCGACTGCTCGAAGCTCAGCGGCCGCGACACCATCCGGCCCGCGTGCAACGCGTCTCGCTCACCCAACGTGAGCGAAGGCCGTACCAGCGAAGGCTCCGCCTGCGCGGTTGCTGCGAGCGTGAACGCCAGCAAGCAACCCCAAAGCGAACCCGCGGCAGCGTGACGCATGGTCGGGAAGACTAACGCCGATCGTCGGGGCAGGCTAGCGACTCTATGCCGCGTGGTCCGGTGTAGGCCGTGCGCGCCTTCATCCGTTCAGCATCGGTTCAGACCGGTCAGAGCGGAGCGGTGAAAACATCCAGCTGCCACGCACCCGCGGCGCCGTCGTAGCCATCGATTTGCACGAAATAGTGCCCTGCTTGCAAATCTAGATCCAAGTAGCTGCGCGTCGCTCGGTAACCGGCGGCGCAAGCGAGCGGTAGCTCCACGCCTGGGCACGATTGTCCTTCCCGCACGGAAAGCATCGTCTGATACGCGCTGCCCTGCATGTCCAAAATGACACGCCGCGCTTGGCTGAGCTCCAGCTCCAGGATCTGGTCCGGGGCACCGCCGTCGCCTTGACCGCCGACGTCACACCCCGCAGAAAAGTCCGGAAATACGTTACTGGTATTGCCCCTGAAGCGTCCACCCGCTTCTGGAATCTTCACGACGCCGTCGCAGTCGTCGGCGAACGGGACGCTCACCTCGGCCACCGCTGGTCGCTCGAACCAACTGATACCCACCGGGTTGCCACGGGCCGATTCGATGACCGCGCGGTAGTTGCCGGCCGGCACGCCATAGCGAACGCTGCGCACCGTGCCCCCGCCGACGCGGCAGGCGCTGTTGTCGGTGCAGCTGGCGTTGGCCAAGCTGATCGAGCCTTCGTCGCCCTCCGAGAAACGACCGATCAGGGCCACATCTCGTTTATCGGCGAGCTCGAGCTGGAACGAGGCGTCGGGCGCGCCGACCAAACATTGGGGAAAGACGGCGTCTTCGTGGGTCGACAAATCGACGAGCTGCTCGACGCCGCTCTCGAGCGGGAGAGCGGCCGCGCAGCCTTCAGCGGGCGGCGCCTCCGAGACGGGCGCGGTCTCGAGCCGCACGCTGACGTCATCGGGCCCCGTGCCCGCTACCAGCACCCGGTACTGACCGGGCGCGAGGTTGCGCTCGAACAGGCGCCCCGGCTGGCTGCGTCGACAAGTGAGCTCATGCTTACAGTCGGCGTCCAGCAAGGCCAGCACCGGCACCCCCAAGCCGTTCAGGGCATCGGCGATCAGGGTGACGTCGCTCGCGGCGTCGAGGCTGAAGGAAACGAACGCGTCTCCGGTCAGCGGCTTGCAAGCCGAGGCCGCGTCGTCGGCGTACCCCGGTAAACGCAGCACGGTTGGCGGCCCCGACGGCTCGAGCGGCAGCGCGTCTTCGCACCGCTCACCGGGCTTTGGCTCGGCGTCGCGCAGCTCTACGTGCACCTGCGCGATGCCTTCGTGGTCGGCTGCGACGTAGACCGGGTAAGTGCCTTCGGTCACGCCACGCAGGAGCAGGCGCGACACGCTGTCGCCACCCGGTGCCGTAAAAGCAGGCTCGCAGCGCGCCGACGGCAAATCGCCGCAGCCGTCGGCGGTGCCCAGCGTGAGCTTGCCCGCGTCGAGCTTGGCCGTAACGTCGACGTCGAACGGGCCGCCGCTCGGCACGGTGATTTGCAGCACCGCGTCGCGGAAGCCACCTTTTTCCGTCGCGCACGTGGTCGGGTAGTCGAGGGTGGTGGCGGCCAGGTCGATGTCGTAATAACCCGACGTGGTGACGCCGAGCGCGGTCGCGCAGCGGTCGTATTCGGGCGCGGCACAGCCGGCTTCGTCCACTTGACCGTCGCAGTTATCGTCGCGACCATTGCCACAAATTTCGGTGGCCTGGCCGCTGATGGTCGGGTCGTTGTCGTTGCAGTCTTGGCCGCCGCAGTTGCGGGTGGGGTCGCCGTCGTCATCGGCGTCGCGCGGGTCGTGCCGACACGATTGAGTCTCTTCGATGCACACGTCGATGGTGCAGGTGGTGTTGTCGCTGCACGCCACCACTTCGCCCTCGACGCAGTCGTCGCGGATATCGCAGCGCTCGGCGCCATCGCAGTAAACGTCGTCATCGCAGATCGTGTCGTCGGGAACGAAGCGGCAGCGCAAGAGCTCGAGGTCACAGTGGTCGACGGTGCACGAGACGCCGTCGTCGCATTGACCGTCGTCTTCACAGGGGCCCCCCAGGGTCGGATCGACCTCGACGCCCGCGTCGACGTTCAGCATGAGGCCGCCATCCCCCTGGCCGCCCGCGCCGCCGCCACCCCCGGCTCCCGGCCCGAACGGGCTTTTTACGCTGTCCGAGCCACAAGCGAGCGGAAGCGCGCCTAAGGCTAGCCCCCCGACGAGGCCGAGAAGCCCGACCCGGAGCCGGTGACGAACGTTGCTATCCAGACGCCTGCGGGACACGGCCCCTGTTGTAGCAAGCGGCTGTAGTCATGCGCGGCAACTTTTGGCATGATCGAGGGATCGTGTCCCAAGAACGTTTGACCCGACACGAAATCTCGTGGCTCTTGGCCCAAGAAGCCCGCGGGGCCGCGCGAGCGCTCCGCGAGGGGGTCACCCAGTTGCGCCAGACGCCAGGGGCCGAGCCGCGCATCACGACGATGCCCAGCGAGGCGCCGCCTCCGCCCGCGGTCGAGACGACGCTCGACGCGCTGGACGACGCGATCAGCATGCTCAGCGACCTCAATACGGGGGCGCGCGGCGCGAGCAAGGCGCGCCGCGGCCGCATCGATTTGGCCGCGCTGCTCATGGACCTGTCGCCCAACACCCGTTTGGCGATCGAGCCCGGCGCCGGCACCGAGGTATTTGGCGACGAACAAGACCTGCGCCGCATGCTCAACATGCTGGTCACCCAGGCTGGCTCCACCCAGGGCGCGGCCGAGGTAAAGATTCGGCGCCAAGCCGAGTGGGTGAAGATCAGCGTGGAGCTCGGGCCCGAGGCAGGAGCGCAAGAGCTAGAGCGCCGCTGGCTCAGCCGCATGGCCACTCGCCATGGCGGTTGGATCGAGCTCGAAGGCGGCACCCAGTCCATCTTCTTTCCCGCCGACGGCGCGAGCGATCAGCGGGAGGTCGTCGAGCTGCGGAAGGAGCTGGAGCAAGCCCAGCAGCTCGGTGAAACCTACGCCCGAGAGCTCGCTTCGGTGCTCACCGCGGGCGACATCCGCACCGAACCTCCACCGCCGCTGGCGCCACGCGGGGGCTCGCAACGCTTCGAGACGCTGCAAAGCGCGGCGCTCGGTATGCAGCGGACGCTCAAGGGCTTGGTCGAGGGGCTGCGCGCCGATGCCGCCCTCGCCATCGGCGAGCTCGGCGAGGCCTCGCCGCTCGCCCAAAATCTGAACCGGCGCGCCGCGGCGGCCGCCGAAATGTCGCTCGATCTGGCGCTGGCGGCCGACTGCCCTTTCGACGAGGGCAAGGCCGACGTGTCGGTCGCCGACCTGGTGCAGACGGCGGTCTCCGAGGCCGAGCCGCGGGCGCTTCGTCATGGGGTCTCCATCGACGTCAAGGGTCCTGCCACACTGCGCTGCCAGTCTCGCCCCAAGACTCTGCTCTCGCTGATCCGTGCCCTGCTCCACCATGCCATCTCGGCCACCGCGCGCGACGGGGTGATCACGTTGTCCGCCTATGCCGTCGAGACCGGCATTTTACTGTCTGCACAGGACGGCGGGCCCTCCGTCACCGAAGCCCATCGGGCCGATGTGTTGCGCAACCGCGTTGACCCGAGCGCGTTCGGACGCCCGTCCGGAGTCGCGCTCTTGATCGCCGAAGCGGCGGCGGAGACCCTGGGCGGCACGCTCGAGCTGCGCGACGGTCCAGACGGCCGCGCCGAAGTCTGGACCTTGCTCGGTCGGTAATTAGGATAGTATCGGCGGCTGATGCGGATTCTCGTCGTCGAAGATCAAGACTCGATTCGGAGGATGATCGAGGCGTTGGTTCAGGCTCGGGGCTATCAGGTCACCGCGGTCAGCTCCGGCGCCAAAGCCATCGACGTGGCCATGACCGACGCGCCCGACATCGTGCTGTTGGATCTGAACCTGCCCGGCCAATACGACGGCTTCGACGTTTGCCAGCGGCTGCGTTCCGATCCCACGACGCGCACGGTGCCGGTCGTGATCATCAGCGCCATGGATGATGACGAATCGCGCGCGCGCGCTACCGCGGCGGGCGCAACCGCTTACTACACGAAGCCGTTCAGCCCCATCGCGCTCCTGAAAGAGATCGACAGGCTCAAATCGCTGATCACGACGCGCGCCTAGCGCGGGTCACAGCAGCTTGAGCAGGGTCTTCGTGCGCTCTTCGGCGTCGCGCCGCAAATCACGAGCTTCGAGCGGTGGGATCTCGAGCGCGAGCACCAGCTGCTCGAGCAGCGCTTTCTCTTTCTCGTCCTGCTTACCGTCGACGTAGCTGAGCAACACGGCATGTTGCAGCAGCTGCCGGCGCGCGGCGAAACCCAACTCGTGAATCGGCACGTCGGCCAAGCTGCGCGGCGTCTCCGCGAAACGGCGGAGCTCGTGCGCTTCGCTCGGCAAGGCTTGGAAGGCTTCCAGCAGCGCGTCCAAGACCTCGGTCTCTTCGGCGCTCACGTGCCCGTCCGCCCAGGCCACGCTGACCAAGCCCTTCACGATCGCGAGATTCTGAGCCTGCATGCCGCGATACTTTCACATCGCAGCATGCCGGAAAAGCTCAGCCTCGATTTCGCGGCGACAGACCAGAAGGAGCGAACCGAAGCTCAGCCTTTTTCGACGTAGGGGTGCGGCCTGGGCGTGAGCTCCAGCCCCGCCATCCCCTTGAGCGCCGAGCGCAAATCACGCTCTTCGGCGGCGTCGGAGACGTAAAACGAATCCAGTAGGTCCGAGACGTCGCTGGTGCGCGACGGTAATACGGCCGGGGCGTACGGCGACGGCTCGGGCAACGGCTCGGCGATCGTGAGCGCGGGCGGGGGCGGAGCCGCGTTGGCCGCGGGCAGCACCGGCCCCGGGTTCCAGGTGAGCGCCTCGTGCAGGGCCGGGTCGACCCGCTCCGATTCGAAAAGGCGCGGGGCGCTCTCGACGCCCGACAGCGAGCTGTGCGTGAGCCAAGCGTCGTCGACCATCTCCGGCGCCGGCGTGAGCACTGGCGTCACGACCGCGACCGGCACTGGCGTCACGACCGCGACCGGCACCGGCGTCACGACCGCGACCGGCACCGGCGTCACGACCGCGACCGGCACCGGCGTCACGACCGCGACCGGCACTGGCGTCACGACCGCGACCGGCTCGGGTGCAGGAGTAGCAACCGCGACGACGACGGGGGTGGGCGTTAGCGAGTCGACGACCGACAGCGCGGGCGTGAGGACGACGGGAGCGGGCGTGGGCGTCGCCAGAACGGGCGCGGCCGCGATCACGACCGGCGAAACGCGCAGCTCGGTGATGACGTCGCGGATGCGCGTGGGCGCTTCGTCAGCGTCGACGCCGGTGTGCAGCTCGAGCATCGCCGTGAGCACATCGGGCATGCACGATGGTTCGGGATCGACCAGCGGTTGTGGCGCCGCGGCGGCCACGGCGAGGGAGTCAGGCGCAAGCGCCTCGATCGCGGGGGCAGCCTCGATCGC
>Ga0164241_10005938_pt1 | contig 11255 bp, 13 predicted proteins | sample OricomyardsoilBY_FD_108780 | JGI IMG/M metagenome (GOLD analysis project Ga0164241, IMG submission 108780) | Backyard soil microbial communities from Emeryville, California, USA - Original compost - Back yard soil (BY) | ecosystem: Environmental > Terrestrial > Soil > Unclassified | place: USA... | reverse complement strand
TCGCTACTTCCGCCCGCGCCCCGTCCCGAGCGGCGCCTTGCTGCACCAGCCGTAGCAGCACTCGGAGACGCCCTGGCCACGCTTGTCGGCGGTAGCCTGCAGGTCGAGCGCGGCCGCCTTGGGCGGCGTGAACGCCACCCCCGCCGGCGGCGTGATCGCCAGCGCGCAGTGCTCGTTGGGCGCCGCCGCCGCTTCCGACACGCCCGCCTCGGCGGTGCTGATGCACAGTCGCTCGCGCATGGCGTTGGGCTGCTGGCACGCCGCTTCATCGACCTGGTCGACGTCGGCGATCGCGAGCTTCGAGCACCACGAGTAGCAGCAGGCATGTCCGGGCGGCACGCGCTTGCGGGTCCATTCGGTGCGCGGAATATCGAAGCGGGCAACGCTCGAGGTAGCGGGGAACGTATTGCCCTTCACGCCGACGTTGCTTGGGCACGTTTGGTACGGAGTGGGCGCCGGCTTGTCGGAGGTGAACGGCAACAGATCGTCGCAGAAGTATTCGCGCACCTCGTTCTCGCCGCACGGCGGCGGCGGCCCCGATGGGTCCTCCGCGGCTGATTCTGGCCCCTTCAGGTGGCTGCTCGAGCACGCCCCCCCCAGCCACAACCCCGAAAGGCCCAGCCCGACCGACAGCGCCACGCCAACGGGCGACCTGCTCGAAAAACCCATGCGAATATCGCTACTTTGGCCTAGGTCCCGCGTCAAATCTGGCAGAGTAGCGCCGGCTTGATTTCGTTTCGGAACGTGAAGAAGTCGTTCGGCGAGCGGCGCATCCTCGATGGCGTGAGCTTCGACGTGCATCCGGGCGAGGTGTTCTTCGTGATCGGCGCGTCCGGCGTCGGTAAGAGCGTGCTGATCAAGCAGCTGATCGGCCTGCTGTCGCCGGACACGGGGGAGATCTGGCTCGATGGTGAGGAGGTGTCGCGCTTCGACGAACAGCAGATGTACGCGGTGCGCAAGAAGTGCGCGATGGTCTTTCAGCACTCCACGCTGTTCGATTCCATGACCTGCGTCGACAACGTGGCCCTACCCCTCAGAAAGCACCGCGGCTTGAGCGAAGCAGCGGCGCGACGCGAGGCGCTCGCCCTGCTCGACCAGACCCAGATGCGAAAATTCGCGGAGCGCTTCCCGAACGAGCTCGGTGACGGCATGAAAAAACGCGTCGCGATCGCGCGCGCCCTGAGCTTTCAGCCAAGCTACGTGCTGTTCGACGAGCCGACCACCAGCCTCGATCCGGTCAGCGCCCGCCGCGTCGATCGGCTGATCCGCGACCTATCCGACCGATTGAAGGTGACGAGCGTCGTGGTCTCCCATGATTTGCCCAGCATTTTCGGGATCGCGGACCGCATCGTGATGCTGTACAAGGGAAAAGTGCGGCTCTTGGGCACGCCTTCCGACTTTCGCAGCACCGAAGACCCGGTGATCGTGCAGTTCATCAACGGTCGCGCCGAGGGGCCCATCGAGTGAGCCAGAGATCCATCGAAGTCAAAGTCGGAGCGTTGATCTTGGTCGCCCTCGGGCTGCTCGGCGCGTTCGTGGTGGTGATGGGCGGGCTCAGCTTCGAGCCGACGCTCACCGTGTACGTGACCTTCCAGAACCCGGGCGGGCTCCAGGCGGGGGCGCCGGTACGCATCTCCGGCGTCAAGGTCGGGCGCGTCAGCGAGCTCGAGTTCCGCGGCGGTAAAGTCGATCCGAAGACGCGTGAGCCCGAGCCGCCAATCCGCGCCATCGCCCGCATCGAGCGGCGCTATTCGAGCTCGATCCACGACAACTCGCGCTGGTTCGTGACGAGCCAGGGCGTGCTCGGCGAGATGTTCCTCGCCATCGAGCCAGGCTCGGCGGATAGGCCGATTTTGGCCGATAACGCCACCGTACAGGGCATCAGCCCGCCGCGGCTCGATCTGCTGCTCAGCGAGAGCTACGAGCTCTTGCACAAGGCGTACCTTGGCGTCGCCAACAACGAGCAGAAGATCGCGGAGACGTTCGACGGCTTGCACAAGACGCTGCGCGCGAGCGGCAATTTCTTCGAGCGCAACAGCGACAAGCTCGATCGGATCGTCGACAACGTCGACAAGCTGTCGTCGAACGCCGACGAGACCTTGAAAGCAGCGCGCGAGCGCTACGTCGACGGCCCGCAGGTGACGCGCATTTTCAACGACGTCGAGCGCAGCAGCAAGGTGGTCGCGGAAAACCTGCCTCCGATCGTGGAAGACGGGCGCAAAGTCCTGAGCGACGCCAAGAAGATCACCGGCAAGCTCGCGACCGATGAGCAGCTCGAGCGCCTCGATCGCATGACGCGCGACCTAGCCGACGCCAGCGGTCGCGCCAAAGGTCTGGCCCAGGACGCGGAGGGCCTGATGAAGCACGTCAAAGCCGGTAAAGGCACGGTCGGCGCGCTGATGATGGACGAAGCCGTCTACGACGATCTGCAGGAGCTGATCCGCGATTTGAAGCACAATCCGTGGAAGTTTTTCTGGAAGGACTGAGCTAGGTCAGGGCGCCCCGCCATCGCTCGTCTCGCCGGTGTCGGTTCCGCCGCTGCTGGTGCCGCCGGCGCCCGAACCGCTCCCGCCGCCGGTGGTGGTTCCCGCCGCGTCGGTGCCGCCCGCGGCGGTACCGGCGGTTGCCCCGACGCCGCTGCCGGCGCTGGCAGGGGCGCCGCTGGTCGAGCCCGCAGTGCCGCTGCCCGCCGTGGTCGTGCCGCCCGCGTTCATGCCGGCCGCCGCCCCCGCGTTGCCGCCGGTCGCGATCGGCTCCGGTGCGTCGACCATCGAAATGATCGGGGTTGCGTCGCTGCTGCACACCCGGTGCACGTCGCCGGCGGTGGGCGCGACGCAGATCAGGCCCGCCTCGCAGTCATCGTCGCGAAAACATTTCGAGCCAGGATCGCCGAGCTTTTGCGGGCCACCGCAGCCGACGCCAAGCAGTATCGCGAGCAGCGCCAAGCGCACCCCGCGTCCGCCGGCACCCAACCGCTTTGGACCGCGAGCCGTCATGGGCTCTCCAGCGTGACCAGCACGTCGCCCTCATCGACGCTGGCGCCTTCCGCCACGTCGACGCTAACTACCCGTCCCGCTTCCGGGGCCTCGACCGGCATCTCCATCTTCATCGATTCGAGGATGACCAGGGTTTGATCCTGCGTGACGGCGTCGCCCGCCTTGACCAGGATCTTCCAAACCGTCCCCGTAATGTGCGCCGGCACCTCAATCGCCATGAGCTCACTCTAGAACACCCACCCGTCCCAGAGCGATGTGGTGACTTGGCGCCGCTATCCCACAATGTAGGCATCGAGCCAGATGCTGTCTCGACCCAAGGACCGAAAACACTCCCTGTCAAAGCTGACAGGACTGGAATCCTCCGTTACATTCACACCGCCCGCAGAACGCGAGCGTCTGCTTGACGAGATCGCTCGCAGGTTGGTATTCGCCTCCACGCGGGACTGCCCTCCCTAGGAACCCTTTACGAATGGCCGAACAGAAAGAAAGCTCGGTTCTCTTCTCCCTCAAGGAGCTGATGAACCTCGAGGAAGACCGCATCAAGCAAGAGGAGGCCGACAAAGATCGTCGGGCTCGTCAGGAAGCTGATGCGAAGGCGGCCGCGGAGCGGGCAGCCCGCGAAGCGGAAGAGCGGCGTATTCGCGAAGAAGAAGAAGCTCGTCGGCTCGAAGAGATGCGGCGCAAAGAAGAGACCGCCCGCCTCGACGCGATCCGCCAGGCCGAGATCGAAAAAGCCAAGGCCGAAGCCGAGCACAAGTCGCGCATGGAAGCGCTCAGCGCACAGCAAGCGCACGAGCAACAGCTGGCCGCCCTCAACAGCGATCAGGGCAAGAAACGCCTGAAGATGATCGTCGGCATCGCGATCGGCGTGTTGCTGATCGCGATCGTCGGCGGCGGGCTCGCCTTCAAGAGCGCCGCCGAGCAACGCGCTCGAGAACGCGCCGCCGATCAGGCGCGCATCGCCACCGCCGAGGCCGAGTCCAAGCGCCTGAAAGACACGTTCGACGAAGCGCAGAAGCGCGAAGAAGAGCTGAAGAGCTCGCTCGCGAGCGCCAAAGACGAAGCGACGCGCGCCAAGCTCGAGGCCGAGCTCAGCAAGGCCACCGAGCAGAAGAAGCAAGCCGGCGCGGCGATCCAGCACGCGGGCGGGAACGGCGCGGCTCGGCCCAAATCCGGCGGCGGCTCGTCCAAGCCCTGCAATTGTCAGCCCGGCGATCCGCTGTGCTCGTGCCTGTAACGGCATGATCACCGCCGCGCCGATGCGTGACCGACTGGCGTTCGCGCTCGACTACCCGACGCTGGCCGAAGCCGAAGCCGGCGCGGCCCGCGTCGCGTCGATCGTCGGCGTGCTCAAAGTCGGGCTCGAGCTGTTCGTCGCGAGCGGCCCCGCCGCCGTGAAGCTGGGGACGCAGCTCGGCAACCGCGTGTTCCTCGACCTGAAGCTGCACGACATCCCCGAGACGGTCGAGCGCGCGGTGGCGACGGCGGGCCAGCTCGGCGCCAGCTTTCTCACGATTCACGGCGCGGGCGGGCCGCGCATGCTCGAGGCCGCCGCCGAGCGCGCGGAGCGCGAAGCGACAGGCCTGAAGCTGCTGGCCATCACCGTGCTCACCTCGCTCGACGCCGCCGACCTGCAAGCGATCGGCGTGCGCGTCACGCCCGCTGAGCAAGCGCTGCGGCTCGGTCAGCTGGCGCGCGCCGCCGGCATCCACGGCTTGGTGTGCTCCACCGCCGAAGTCGCGGCACTGCGCGAAGCGCTCGGCCCCGATCCAATCCTCGTCACCCCCGGCATCCGGCCCGCCGGCAGCGCTAGCGGCGATCAAAAGCGCGTCGGCACCCCAGGCTCGGCGTTGAAAGACGGCTCGAGCCTGCTGGTCGTCGGCCGCCCGATCCGCGACGCCGCCGATCCGGCCGCCGCCGCCCGCAGCATCCTCCGCGAGATGAGCGAAGCCATTGCGACGCCGTCCTGACTTCGGTCGGCGCCCGCCCCGCCCCCGCCTCGACCTGCCAGAAATCTCTGGCCGTCTGGTAGCAGGGCTGCAGCCGGTACGCGAGGCCATCTTGGCTCATGGGCCGGCCGTCACCCGTGTCAGCGTCGAGCATGGCGACAACCCGCGGCTCGAAGCGCTGATCCGGTTTGCGACCGACCATCGAGTGGCGGAGCTCACGCGCGAGCCGCGCGCGCTGCTCGACGCGTTGACCGAAGGCACCGTGCACCAGGGCGTGGTGGCGTGGGCGCCGGAGCTCGAGCTGCTCGATTTTTCCGGGTTGGTGGCCGAACCGTCTTTGCTCGGCATGGTGCTCGATGGCATCTCCGATCCGCAGAACTTCGGGGCCGTGGTCCGGAGCGCGGTCGGCATCGCGCAAGCGGCCGTGCTCTGGGGCGAGCACGCGTCGGCTCCGCTCAGCTTGGCGACGTTCCGAGCGTCGGCCGGTGCGGTCGAGCACGCGCGGCTGTGTCGCGTGCCGTCGCTCACGGCCGCTCTGACCGAAGCAGCGGCGGCGGGCGTGCAAGTCGTGGGGCTCGACCCGCAAGCCGATCGCGCGCTGCGCGAGCTCGATCTGAAGCAGCCCACCTTGCTCGTGCTCGGCTCCGAGGGCGAAGGCATGAGTCGCTCGGTTCGTCGCGCCTTGAGCACCACGGCGCGCCTCGCCCAATCCGGGCGCATCGGCTCGCTCAACGCCTCGGTGGCGGCGGCGATTGCGCTGTACGAAGCGTCGAATCAGCGTATCTAATCGCGTGGTTACGCTGCAAGTTTCGCTTGTAACCTCAAGTGCTGTGACTTACTGAACAATCGTTCGGTGAGAAGCGCGGTCACTTTCCATTCAATGGACCGCCGCATCCGCGAGGCGACGTCGGACAATTCGCAAGCGGGCTCGCTACTTGCGCGCGTTCCTTCGCGCCCGAAGCGAGGGGCGACGCTCACGGATCAGGCAAAGGGTGAGCTTTGCGCCGCTTCGCCCGTAACGTCTCGACCTCACACGCGAAGCGCGCGCGAGAACGCGGCGAGAGCGCGCTCCACGTCGTCGTCGGTGGTTGTCTCGCCCAGGCTCAGGCGAACCGCGGCTCGCGCACGCTCTATCCCCAGCATCGCGGTGATGATCTTCGACGGCTCGGTGGTGCCGGCGCTGCAAGCGCTGCCGCTCGAGACCGCGACGCCGAGCAGGTCGAGCGCGGCGACCAGCTCGTCACCAGCGCGCCCAGGGAAGCCGACGTTGGACACGTGGCCGAGCCGATGGGCCTGATTGCCGTTCACATGCGCGCCGCTCCGGACCAGCTCCGTCTCGAGTCGGTCGCGCCGGCGGGTGATGCGGGCGCGTTCGGGGCGCGCGTGCTGCGCCCATTCGGCGGCGATCCGAAAGCCACACGCCGCGACCGGATCGACGGTACCGGGGCGGCGGCCGCGCTCTTGAGAGCCGCCGAGCAGCAGCGGCCGAGGCGCGCGTTCCGGCCGATGGACCAGTGCACCGATGCCCTTGGGGCCGCGCAGCTTGTGAGCCGCGATCGCGAACGTGTCCGCCCCTTCCCAGCTCTCGGGGGGCAGCTTGCCCACAGCCTGAACGGCGTCGACATGCAACAGCGCGCCGCGAGCGTGGGCGGCCTCCGCGATCTCCGCGACCGATTGGATCACGCCCGTCTCGTGGTTGGCGGCGCCGACCGCCACCACGGTGCCGGCGGGCAAATCGACCAATGCCTCGTTCACGGCCGCGACTTGCAGGCGACCGCTGGCCGGAACCGGCAGCCATCGCACCACCTTGCCTTCGCCTTCGAGCGCCTCGGCGACGCGCGTGATCGACGGGTGCTCGAGCGCGCTCGTGACCAGCGCCGGCGCTCCGCGCAGCGCGAGGTTATTGGCTTCGGTGCCGCCGGAGGTGAAAATCACGTCGCGCGGGCTCGCACCTACGAGCCGCGCTACCTCTTCACGCGCGGACTCGACCTCATCGCGGGCTCGGCGGCCGGCGGCGTGGACGCTGGCGGGGTTACCCCACGCGTGGCGCGCGACCTCCGCCATCGTCTCGATCGCTCGCGGCAGCGGCGGCGAGGTCGCGTTCCAGTCGAGATATACGGCGCTCGTCACAGCGGTCGCGACGGCCGTTCGCTGATCGGACTCGCCCGTTCGGGAATGACGAAGTAAAAGGCGGCGCCGTTGAAGCGCACGCCCATGATCTCTTCTTCGGCGGGCGAAGCGATGCGCACGTCGCCCCCGTGGCCCCGCGCCACGCCGCGCACGATCGCCAGGCCGACGCCGGTGCCGCCGAACGAGCGCGTCGGCGAGCCGTCGACCTGGTAAAAGGGCTCGAACAGCTTGCTGGCTTTTTCCGCAGGAATGCCGGGCCCAGTGTCGGCGATGCACACCTCGAAATGGCCGCTCGGCAAGCGCCGCAGCCGCACTCCCACCGTACCGCCCTCGGGCGTGAACTTGGTCGCGTTGTCGAACATCTGATCGAAGGCGCGCCCGAGGCGTTCGACGTCCCCGGTGCCGGACATCGCGCCGCGCTTGGGCAGGTCGGCCACCAGCCGGATGCGGCCGTCTTCGAAGGCCGGCTGGCGCGAGGCTTTTTGAACCAGCTCGGCCAGATCGTACTCGCGCTGGGCGAAGCGCATCCGCCCCGTTTCGAGCGCTGTCACGTCCAGCAAGCTGTCGATCAGGCGCCGCAGCCGGTGCACGCAGTCGCTCATCGCGCGCAGGCTCTTGAGCTGGGGCGTCGTCAGGTCGCCCAGCTCGCCGTCGATCAGCAGCTTGAGGTAGCCCACGATCGGCGTCATCGGCGTCGCGAGCTCGTGGGAAATGTTGCGATAAAACTCCTTTTTGGCGGAGTCCACCTCCAGCAGCCGCTGGTTCATGCTGGAAAGCTCGGCGACTTTGGCCTCCAGGTGGCTCACGATCCGCTGGCTCTGGATGCGCAAGCGCTGGCCGGTCGCGTCAGGATTCGTTGTCTCGCGCCAGCCGTCCAGGTAGCCGCGCAGCTTGTCGGCGAACGAGCGGGCGTCGATTGGCTTCTGCAGGAAGCCGTCGCAGCCGACGGCCAGGCTGGTGTCACGATCACCCTCGGCGGTGATGGCGACGATCGGCATGCCCCGTAGCTGAGGCTCCGAACGCAAGCGCAGCGTCACTTCATAGCCGTCGAGCCCCGGGATGGCGATGTCGACGAGCACCAGATCGGGCCGCTCCGTGATGGCCATGCGCACGCCTTCCAGGCCGTCCGCCGCCTCGACCACCTCGAAACCGGCGGAGGTCAGAAGCTTGCGGACCAGAAGTCGGTTGGCCGGATCGTCCTCGATGTGGAGGATTTTCGCCATGTGGGCGTTCACTATGGCGCTCGCGCCATGACGCCTGCAAGCTTTCGCAGCGTTCGGCGCTTGAAATCAGGCGAGAAGCGTAATTACGTAGGCGCCCCGCCTATGTCCATGTCCCTTGCCCACAATCTCTCTCGGCGTGGCCTGTTGCCGCTGCTGCTCGGCGTGTCGGTCGTCGCCTGTGCTTCGCTCACCGAGCCGGGCAACGGAGCTCCCCCCCCCGAGCCCGCCGACACGGCTCCCGCAGCCGAGGCCGCCCCGCCACCGCCGACGCCCGAGCCGGAGCCGACGGTTGCCGCCAGCCACATATTGCTCCAGTACAAGGGGTCGATGCGCGCGGGTCCGAACATCACCCGTAGCAAAGACGAAGCGAAGAAGCTTGCGACCGAGGTCATGAACAAAGCCAAAAAGGGCGACGACTTCGCGGCCCTCGCCAAGCAATACTCCGACGAGCCCGGCGCCAAAGATCGCGCCGGCGCCCTCGGCAAGTTCGCGCGAGCCCAGATGGTCAAGCCGTTCGCCGACGCCGCGTTCGCCCTGAAGCCGAACGAGATTAGCAACGTGGTGGAGACCGATTTCGGATTCCACGTCATCAAACGCACCGAGTAGTCGCTTGTCCGGAGCACCCGCCCCCACCCGCCGACGCATCGTGATCGCCGAGGACGATCCGGCGATCGCCGCCATGCTCCAGAAAGTCCTGTCCGTGCAGTACGACGTCGCCGTCGTTCACGACGGCAAATCTGCCCTGGTCTTGGCGCTGACCCCGCCCCGCCCCGCCCTCTTGATGCTGGACGTGATGATGCCAGGCATGGACGGCCTGGCCGTCGCGGCGGAGGTCAAGAAGAGCCCCGAGCTGAAGGGCATTCCGATCATCTTTTTGACCGCGAAGACCGGCGCGACCGACGTGATCAAGGGCATTCAGAGCGGCGCCCGGCACTACATCACCAAGCCGTTCAAGATCGACGACGTGCTGGCCAAGGTCAAAAAAACCCTGGGCGGCTAAGGGCGGCCGAAAGCGTGAAGCTACCGTTACCGCCGCGGATCGCGTATCCGCTGAGCTTTCTGTCCGGGCTGCTGTACTGGCTAGCCTTCCCCGGCATCGACATCTGGCCGGTGTCGTTCGTCGCGCTCGTGCCGTTGTTCGTGGCCCTCGCCGGTCAGCGACCGAAGCAGGGCTGGTGGCTGGGGTGGACGGCCGGCTTCGGCATGACCATCACCGGCTTCTATTGGCTCAGCTACACCCTCAAGGTGTTCAGCGGCTTCCCCATGCCGCTGTGCTGGCTATTTCAAGCGATTTTGTGTGGTTACCAAGCTGGTCGCATCGGGCTATTCGGCTGGCTCGCGACGCGCGGCGAGCAGCGCGGCTGGGGTCGAGGGCTCACGCTCAGCCTCGGGTTCGCCGCCAGCGAGCTGCTGTTTCCGCTGCTTTTCCCGTGGTTTTACGCGGCGACAGTCCATCAGCTGCCGCCGCTCGTGCAGCTCGCGGAGCTGGGTGGTCCGATCGCGGTCTCGCTCGTGCTGCTCGCCTTCAACTACGCGCTGGCGGAGCTGGTGCTCGCGCGCCTGCAGCGGCGGGCGCCGAACAAGCGAGCGCTGCTCGCCGCCGCCGCCCCGATTCTGGCCGCCGTTTACGGCTTCATCCGCATCCCGATGGTCGATGCGCGCTCGGCCGCCGCCGACAAGGTCGAGGTCGGGCTGGTCCAGGCCAACATGAGCTTGATGGGCAAGCGCAAAAACAAGCGCGAAGGGCTCGATCGGCACCTGCGGCTGACCAAAGAGCTGAAGCAGCAGGCTCCGCTCGATCTGGTGGTGTGGAGCGAGACCTCGGTCATGTCGGCCGTGCTCGAGACCGACGCCGAGCAGGCGCTACGCCAGCAATTTACCCGCAGCCTCGGGGTGCCGGCGCTGTTCGGCAGCGTGCTCGTGCGGCCGGTCGAAGATGCGCGCGAGTACGTGCTGTTCAACTCGGCGCTCCTGACCGACAAAAAGGGCGCCCTGCTGGGACGGCTCGACAAGCAATACTTGCTGGCGTTCGGCGAGTACCTACCGTTCGGCGAAACCTTCCCCATCCTCTACGAATGGTCGCCCCACACCGGCCATTTCAAGGCCGGCGACGAGCACGTCAAGCCGCTGCGCCTCGGCGATCACGAGATCGCGGTCGTGATTTGCTATGAAGACGTGCTGCCGAGCTTCGTGAATCGACTTGTCGCCCACGGAGAGCCGGAGCTGCTCGCCAACCTGACCAACGACGCCTGGTTTGGCGACAGCACCGAGCCTTGGATCCACTTGGCCCTCGCCAAATTCCGCGCCGTCGAGCAGCGGAAGTTCTTCGTCCGGTCCACCAACAGCGGGGTCAGCGCCTTCATCGACCCCGTCGGCCGCGTGATCTCGAACACCGAGACGTTCGAAGAAGCCGCGCAGCACGCGACGCTGCGCTGGCTCAAGGGCAAGACCCCCTATACCCTTTGGGGTGACGCGCCGTGGTGGCTCGCGTCGGCCGCCAGCGTGCTGTTCGCTTTCCGGCGCCGCGCGGTCCCCCCCGTCGGCGTGGTCGCGGTCGCGCCGAGCGAGCCGTCGCCCGCGCCCGACGTAACGGGAGCCGCCGTTCCACCCTCACCGGATCCGGGCCCGTCCGGGTCGGAGTCGGCTGTCAAACCGACGGCGGGGCGCGCCGTGGCTAAAATCCCAAAACCCCGCGATTCATAGCTCGGCAGAGCCCGAGAAAGGCGAGGCCTCGCGGTTGGACGAATAACCTCGCAACGCCCGCCGTCGATCCGGGTAACCTTGTGTTCCCGCCCGCACGGGTGGGAGCGACCAGCGCGTCGCTCGGCGCCGCCCCCTTCCTACCTTTCGGAGAGCTCTGATATGCAGACGAAGTCTTACTACCGGTTGCTGAACTGGACCTTGATGGCGTGCGTGGCGGCCAGCCTCGCCACCGCGTGCGTGGTGACCACCGGCGA
>Ga0164241_10005937_pt1 | contig 11258 bp, 12 predicted proteins | sample OricomyardsoilBY_FD_108780 | JGI IMG/M metagenome (GOLD analysis project Ga0164241, IMG submission 108780) | Backyard soil microbial communities from Emeryville, California, USA - Original compost - Back yard soil (BY) | ecosystem: Environmental > Terrestrial > Soil > Unclassified | place: USA... | reverse complement strand
TCGGAGGTGAACGGAACCGTCGCGGTCGCGGTGTCCTGTTCGACCTTCGCGTCCTGGGCCTCCACGCGGCCGAGCTGTCCGAAGGCCGCGGCGGGCAGGTACGCGGCGAGAACCGCTCGGGCCTTGCGGGCCGCGTCCACGCAACCGGTGGCGCCGCCGATGTCCTTCAGGTCGTCGACCAGCTGCTGACGTCCCGCGGCGCTGAGGGTCTGACAGACCCGCGCAGCGTTACCGGCGCTGAGCGCCTGGTAGTAGGTGTTCACGGCCGCCGTCGCGTCCTTGGATGGGTTCTCCGAGGAACCGCATCCGATGACGGTGACGGCAAGGGACAGCGCCGCGGCGGCGAGCAGCGGACGTGGACGGAGGTGCATGCAGATTCTCCCTGGGACGTACGGACGGCCGCTTCGTGGCGGACGGTGATCCTAGTGTGTCGAGAAGGCCAGCACGGAGCGCTACGGCCCGATCGTGAGCGGACCCACCGCGACCGGCGGCGACGTCGTCGGGACCAGGTTGACCAGCGAGTCGCCGGCGTGGACGCCGGTCGCGACGAGGCAGTTCCCGGTGCCGGTGTCGACGGCGTAGTACGTCGGTGCGGCGGCCGGCGCCGTGCTCGTCGACCCGGCCCGCCAGACGTCCGCCGTGAAGATGTTGGTCTTGACGTACCGGTAGGTGGACCGGTTCAGCGTGTCCGCGTAGCGTCGCGGCACAGCTTGGGCCCATTCCAGGTCGCTCATCCCTTCTTCGAGCGCGGCCGCCGGAGCCTCCCCGGGAACGGCCACGCTTCCCAGCTCGACGTGCTAACGTACAACCAGATGGTTGTAGATCAGCTCACCGAAGCCGAGATCGACCGCGTGTTCCACGCGCTGGCCGATGCGACGCGCCGGGACCTGCTGCGCCGCGCGGCCGACGGCGAGCTGTCGGTGTCGCGCCTGGCCGACGGCTACGACATGAGCTTCGCCGCCGTGCAGAAGCACGTCGCGGTGCTCGGACGCGCTGGGCTCGTCACGAAGGCGCGCCATGGCCGCGAGCAGCTGGTGCGCACCGATCCCGTCGCCGTCGCCCGCGCCCGCCGGGCGTTGGACGCGCTCGAGGCCACATGGCGCGAGCGCTTGGGCCGCATGGCCGACCAGTTGGACACCCCGAACACCCAAGGAGACCCCCGATGACCGTCACCACCATCGACAAGGACACCGAGGCGCTCACCCTCACCCTCGTCGCCGACTTCGCGGCGCCCGTCGACGCCGTGTGGGAGCTATGGGCCGATCCGCGCAAGCTCGAGCGCTGGTGGGGGCCGCCAACCTACCCGGCGACGTTCGTGGAGCACGACCTCACCCCCGGGGCGCTCGTCACCTACTTCATGACCAGCCCGGAGGGGAACAAGCACTACGGCTGGTGGCGCATCGGGACGGTCGACGCCCCGCACGGGCTGACGATAGAAGACGGCTTCGGCGACGCCGACGGCAACCCGCTGACCGACAAGACCGGACAGCTGCGGATGCGCCTCTTCGAGCACGACGGCGGCACGCGGATGGAGCTGCACGACCAGTTCCCCTCCCTTGAGCAGATGGAGGAGATGCTCGAGATGGGCATGGAGGAGGGCCTGCGTCAGGCCGTCGGGCAGATGGACGGCCTGCTGTAGCAGACGGCCACGTAGCCAACTGGCAGTTCGACAACGCCGCGGTCGAGCGGCGTCAGCCATCTGACGCTTGTAACGCGTGACCGACCTCCCGCCATGTAGCCCCTGATGACCCACGCACCAAGACACCATGCACTCTGACGCGCGGCTGCTCACGGCCGCCCGCGACGACCCCGAAGCGTTCCACGCGCTCTACGAGCGCTACGCGGAATCCGTCCTCGGCTACTTCGTCCGCCGCACCCGTGACGTCGACAGCGCCCACGACCTGACCGCCGAGACGTTCGCGCAGGCCTGGATCGTCCGGGCCCGTTTCCGCGACGAAGCCGGCGGCAGCGCCGGGCCGTGGCTGTTCGGCATCGCGCGCAACGTCCTGCTCATGTCGGTTCGTCGCGGCCGCCTGGAACGCCAGGCCTCCGAACGCCTCGGCATCCGGGAGCGTCTCGACGACCCGGCCGCCGCCGCGGTGCCCGCGGACGACTGGGCGCTCGACGCCGACGACGCCGATCGCCTGCTCGACAGCCTGCCTCCCTCTCAGCGCGAGGCCGTCCGGCTCCGCGTCATCGATGGCCTCGACTACGCCGAGGTCGCCGCCGACCTCGGCACCTCCGCGCCGACCGCTCGCGTCCGCGTCCACCGCGGCCTCGCCGCCCTCCGCGGCCGCCTCAACCTTTCCCAGGAGACCACCGCATGACCACCGACTTCCGTCTCGCCGATCTCGGCGACGCCCTGCTCGCCGCCACCACCGCGGACCTGCGCCGGAGCCAGACCGACCGGAAGCGTGCGACCTCCAGGCGACGCCGGCGCACCCTCGCCTTCGCGGCGGTCGCGCTCGTCGCCGTCCCGGGCGGCGCCGTTGCCGCCGTCAACCTGTTCTCCGCCGAAGAGGCCGCCCGCTCCATCCCGAGCGGCACGTTGTCTCTTCTGAACACCGACCCGACGTGCACGACCGTCCGCGCGGGCGTCGAGTTCGACTGCACCCTCGCCGTCGCGCCGACCGGCGAGCTGGGCGCCGGCAACTGGCTCCGCACGGTCGAGCCCACCGTCGATGACAGCAAGCACGTCAACGGTGGCTGCCGTTCGCTCAACGCCGCCGGCACCCACTGGCGCTGCTACGTGGGCGAGGAAGCCATCAAGCAGCAGATCATCGGACCGGCGCTGCTCGGTGCCCCTTCCGTTGGCCCCTCGGTCGGTTAGCGGGCGCCTCAAGACGCGCGTTGGCCCGTCGTCCTTCACCGGCTGACAGTGCAACGAGCTAGATGACGGCGAGCTCCGTCCCGTCGGGCGCGTGGTCGGCCATCGCGACGCTCCGGACCGCCGGGGCGTCGTAGGTGTTCCAGTAGTACGTCGTCGTCCGGGACGAGAAGAGCCCGGTGTAGATGGTCTTCTCGAACTCGCCCGAGCTCATGGCCGCGCAGCCGTCCACCATCGCGACCTGCTGCAGGGTGTGGAACGCCCGGCTGACGTTCTCCTCTTCGCTGGCCTTCTCGGGATAGTGCGCGTTGACGTAGGCCGCGCGCACGAACCGAGACGGCGAGTAGTAGTCGCCTGGGATCCCGCGCATGTGCGACCCCGAGCCGAACGGGGTCAGATGCGCCCGACCGAGCACGGTGTCCCCGGGGAAGTCCGGCGCCGTGTTGAGGTAGTTGCGCAGGTTCTCGTGATGCCAGGGGAAGCCGGGCTGGTTCGCCAGGACGTCGACGTCATCGTCGAAGACGTGCATGCCGTCGCTGGTGTGCTCCACCACGATGGCGCGCGTGGAATCGCCGATGATCCAGTGCAGCAGCGAGCTCGGGTACTTCTCGTTGATCGGCCTGTCGACGATGACGACGTCGCCGAGCGCTGCCTCGACCTCGTCGACGTTGGCGAACCGCGAGGCCACCCAGAGAGGGAACTCGAACGCGGCGACGTTCGTCACACCTTCGACCGGCTCCGGGGCGTACTGCGCGTACCCCGGGAAGTTGAGGCCCGCCACGGCGAGGCCCGCGTCGTTGCCGCAGTCGAAGTAGAGCGGCGTGTCGTCCTCCACGATGCCCATGCCGATGACGGCGTGCCGGATGCCGGCCACCGCGCCAAACGGTGATCTCGTGGCGTACCCGGTGGGCGTCAGCACGACCCGCTCCCCGTAGCCACTCGTCCAGTCGAGGTTACGGGCCAGATAGAGATGGCCGTTGCCGTCCGAGAACCTGATTCCTGTGCACATGTCGAGCCCCTCGTCGTGGGCGACGTCGCGACGGAGCAGCTTGGCGGCCGTCGTCGGCCTCGCTTGTCCGGTTCTGGAGCCGGCCAGCCCTCGGCCGCTCCGCACCTTCAGCTTCCCACACCACGCAAACGGCACCATGTCAGAACCTCAGGCGCCGATGCGTTGGCCGATAGATCGTCCAGGTGACGTTGGTCAGTCGCGGTAGCGCAGGCCGTCCAACGCGACCCGCAGCAGGTGCTCCTTCTGCGCCAGGTCGGGCGTGGGGATCTTCACGATGCCAACCACCAGGTGGATGAGCTCGCCGATCGTGATGTCCTCGCGGACGACACCGGCATCCTGCGCCCGCTGCAGCAGCGGCTCGCCGGCGGACCACAGGGACGTACGGCAGGCCGTGAAGAGCTCCGAGCCCGCGTCCAGGTACTTCTGCAGTTCCGTCGCGAGGGCGAGCTTCGTCCCGATGTACGAGACGACCCGGTCGATCCACCCGGTCAGGGCGTCCCACGGCTCCGCGTCGGCGAAGTCGGCGGCCGCCCGGCACACCTGCTCGACCTCATCGACGTAGATCGCCTCGACCAGCGCCTGGCGGTTCGGAAAGTTGCGGTAGAGCGTGCCGATCCCGACCCCGGCCCGTTGCGCGATCTCCTCGAGCGGCGTCGCCTCACCGCCCTCGGCGAACGCGTCGCGCGCAGCCGCGAGGACCTTCTCGTAGTTCCGCAGCGCGTCGGCCCGCTTGGGACGCGTCAGGAGAACGGTGGGGGCAGGTTGGATCGTGGTCACGGGGAATCCATTTGACAACCGGAGGGAGCCTCCGTATCTTTCCGGTGGAAAGCGGAGGCCGCCTCCACTAATACAGGAGGCGTCCTCCACTTTAGCGCCTTCGCCTCAGACTTCAACTCCGTCAGGAGCCCCGTGACCCCCACCACCTCATCCATCTCCCCCGCGCGGGCGGCAGCACCTTGGCCGATGCTCTTCGTCGTCTGCCTGGCCCAGCTGATGATCGTCCTCGACGCGACCATCGTGAACGTCGCGCTGCCCACCATCCAGGACGATCTCGGCCTCTCTCAGGGCAACCTGACCTGGATCGTCAACGCGTTCCTCGTGAGCTTCGGCTCGCTCCTCCTGCTCGCGGGTCGCCTCGGCGATCTCGCCGGCCGCCGGACGATCTTCCTCACCGGTGTCGGCCTCTTCACCGTCGCCTCCGTGCTCTGCGGCGTCGCGCCGTCGGGCGGCGTCCTCATCGCTGCCCGCTTCCTCCAGGGCGTCGGCGCGGCCGCACAGGCGTCGGTGATCCTCGCGATCATCGTCACGAACTTCAGGCCGGGCACCGAGCAGGCGAAGGCCATGAGCGCCTACGTCTTCGTCTCGGTCGCGGGCGGTTCGCTCGGCCTGCTGGCCGGCGGGCTGCTGACCGAGGCGCTGAGCTGGCACTGGGTGTTCTTCATGAACGTCCCGATCGGCGTGGCCACCATCTTCTTGGGCCGGCGCTTCGTGCCCGTCGACCGCGGGATCGGATTCGGCCACCACGTCGACTGGACGGGCGCGGCACTCGTGACCTCGTCGCTCATGGTCGGCATCTACGCCATCGTGCAGGCGAGCACGCACGGGTGGACCTCGACGCCCGTCCTCGGCTTCGGCGCCGTCTCCGCGGTGCTGATGATCGCCTTCGTCCAGCTCGAGCGGCGCTTGGAACACCCGATCATGCCGCTGCGAATCCTCTCCTCGCCTGGGCTCGTCTGGGCCAACCTGAGCCGCGCGATGCTCGTCATCGGCATGTACAGCACGTTCTTCCTCGGCACCCTGTACCTCGAACGGGTCCGTGGCCTCAGCGCGGTCGCGACGGGCGCCGCGTTCCTGCCGTGGACCCTGACGGTCGCCGTCCTGTCGCGGGGACTCACCGCGCGGATGATCGCCCGCTTCGGCCCGTACCGCGTGCTCGTCGCGGGGATGTTCACCGCAGCCGCGGGCCTCTTCGTCTTCAGCACCGCCGGGGCGCAGACCCCGTTCTTCCCGACGGTGTTCGTCGCCTGCCTGCTGATCGGCGCCGGGATCGGCAGCGCCTTCCAGCCGCTGCTCACCATCGCGATGGCCAACGTCCCCCGCGAGGACGCGGGCCTCGGCTCCGGCCTGGCGAACGTCAGCCAGCAGCTCGCGGGGGCCCTCGGCGTCGCGGTGCTCTCCACGATCGCCGACAACCACACCAAGAACCTCGTGGACGCCGGGGTCGGTGCCACCACCGCACTGGTGGACGGCTTCCAGCTCGCGTTCACGGTCGCCGCCTCGATCGCCGTGGTCGGCGCCCTGCTGGCCGCCGTCGTCCTGCGGCCGACGCGGGCCCCCGTGTCCCAACCTGAGCTGGAACCCCAACTGGAACACGAGCTCGAACCCGAGACCCGAACCCTGGAGGCCGCATGAGCACCATCACCGCCAGGCGCCGTTCCTCTCTCGCCCGCCGGGCGGACGCGGGGACGGTGGCCGCCTACCTGCGCGAGGAGTCGTCCCGGGTCGCACCGCACGCCCGCCCCGGCGGACGCCCAGCGGGCTTCCGAGCGGGAGCGCACGGTCAGACGCGGCGCCGCGCGCGACCGGCGCTGTCTCTGACGACGTCTACGGCGACCAGTTCGCCCGTAGACTCGATGACGTGTACAACGGTCTCTGGCATGGCACCTTCGGCGTAGAGACCGGCCTTTGACGTGCCCGGTATCGACGAACTGCTGCGCGCTTGTCGGCCTGACGATGTGGCCGTCGTCGTTGACGCTGCCGAGTTGGCGGCACGGAACGCGCTACGCGATTTAGATGCCCCCGCCGGGTGCGTGGCGCTCGCGCTCTTTGGCGGGGATGACCCGAGCGACGGCCTCGGTGCGGGAGCCGTGCAGATCGCTACCCGTCGTGATCGTGAGCGGAGCCTGGCTCTGCCAACTGCCGAGCGCTTCTGGGATGCCTGGGCAGCGGGGGCGTACGAACTGGAATGGGATTGCGACCCGCCCCCCGAAACCGATGAGTACGTCGAGGCGGAGCAACGAGTGTTCTCCACCCTGGACGATCTCGCCGAGCAACCTTCGCGCGTAGTCTTGGATCGGGTCGCTTGGCGACTGACAAGGGATCCCCCGCTCGCGGACGTCTCGCCCGAGTTCGTGGCCTTCGTAGCCGACACCCAGATGAGCGTTGACCTTGCGCGGAGCCTGCGCTACGTGACGCCGCCCGTAACCATCGATGCCCTGCGCGCACAAGGACTGTTCGACAACCCGCTCGAAGAGTACGACGAGCTTGCGGACGACGAATCATGAGGCGACCATTCGCCTTAGCCGCTATCGCGGTGGCCGTCCTCGCCACGGGATGCGGCACCGACGATCGAGGCCGAGAAACGGCCGCCACGACGCCGGCGAACACGACCGTCACCGTGTCCGCCGCTGCCCCCGCCGCGACCGCGGATGACCTGCGCGTCAATCAACGCACCCCTGCCGGGCCACCTTCGGTGTCTCCCGTCAGCGAGAAGACGCGCGCCGCCACCAAATCGACCTGCAAGCGATACACCGTGAAGCTGCGACAAGTCCAGGTCACCGGCGGGTTAGACGGATACATCGACCAGTTGAGCACGATCCGAGATGAGCGCGAGCGCATGGCCGACCGCATGGAGCGCGAAGCGGGCAGTCAGCACGATCTCCAGCAGGTCGTGCGCTACACGAGTCGTATCCGCGCAAACAACACCCTTCTGGCCAAGGGGCTTCGCCTCGCGCGCGACAACAAGATCCCCGAGGCGTTCGGACCGATGCACGAGTTCAACGAACGAGTCCGCCCCGAACTCAAGCTCCTCGACGGCCTACGACTCGTCGACTGCAACTACGCGCGTCAGCCGAAGAAGACGCCTTCCCCCTAGGCCGGACTGGGCCAAGCGAGGTCGCCGAGGTAGTTGGTTTGGCGATTTGAGTGGTCAGGAAGCACAAGTCACAGATGCCGCCTATTGCCAAGCCCGTGAAGGTGGCGATTCACAGGGGTTTCACGAATCGTTGACCTCTTGGACCACAAACAGAAGAGCTTCGTTCTAAGAATGTGGCGTTATGCAGGGATTTTGTCGCGGTGGTGCGACGGCGCGAGACGCGCGGATATGCACGAGTCAGTCCGGCAGCCCTCCCCACACGCCTCGCCTCGACCCCAGATTCATGACGAGCTACCATCGTCCAATGGCGTCTACGGCGAACAATCCGAGCGTGCCCGCACCCAACGCGACGGCCGTTCTGAACGCTGCCGTCGATCACGCGGGCCGACACTCGACGGCCAGCGACGCCCTGGACCGCCTGCGTGGCAAGGCGCCGCAGTCTGAGCGCCCCCCTCACGCAGCTGCCGGGTAGCGTGCCAGCGAGCGGCGCGGCCCACTGCGCGGGGCCTACCTCGACTCCTCAGCGTTGGTCAAGCTCGTCATTGCCGAGCCGCAGACCCTTGCGTCGCGAACGGCGATCCTGCACGAAGGATGGGAACTGCTCGTGTCGAGCGCCCTGGCTCACACCGAGGTTCTGCGCGCGGTCGCGATCGCCGACCCGTCCGCGACAGCCGAGCGCCGTGCCCGCGCCGTCCTCGCGGCCGTCGTCCTACTCGACGTCACCGCCGACGTGCTCGATCGCAGCGCGAGCATCCAACCAAGCACCGTTCGCTCGCTCGACGCACTGCACATTGCAACCGCCGAACTCGCCGCGAACGGTCACTACCCGGAACTCCCGAGCGACGTCTCAGCGCTCGTGACCTATGACGTACGCATGGCTCGAGCATGGCGCGCCCACCAGACGTGACGACGTGAGCAGCCAAGCAGCGCGGCGACCTGCGCGACGCTGAGCACGTCCCCGCGCGTCAATGGCACCGAGCGCCCCTCCCCCGGGTCGGCCGGCGGTCGAGGTTCCGGGAAGGTCACCGTGCCCCGTGTCCCGTGAGGCCGTGTGCTGGCGGGGCACCGGCCGAGCGACTGCTCTTGCTCGCACCGAGACCCGACCCCCAAACGCTGTCCCATTCGCCTCGCCCGCCCAGGGACCTAGCCGAGACAACGACCCGACCACGAACCCGCTCCGCAAGCAAACCCATGGCAGGCGGTGCTTCCTTTCGTCGCTGGTCCGGTCGACGCCGATATCGTCTCGGGAAATGATCCTCAACGTCGACGACCGGCAGGCCACCGCAATCCTCGGCGCCATGCGCGGGATCGGGCTGGCGCACCACGGAACGGCGACCGAGGCGGACCGGCGCACGGTCGCCACGGCGGCGGAGATCGTCTTCGACAAGCCCGCCCTGGCGAGCGGCGGGAGCGTCGAGCCGGACGCGCTCGCCGCGGCCATGCTGGGGCCCGCGGATGCGCTCCAAGCGGTGCGCATGCTCGCGGTGATGTCGCTCGTCGACGGGACCGTCGACCGTGCGAAGAACGACCTGGTGAAGACGTACGCCGCTGCGCTCGGCGTCGAGGCGGACTTCGTGGACATCCTCGCCGAGGCCGCGGCCGGCGAGGTCGCGCAGGCCGCCGCCTGCATCGTCCGCAAGAACGCGGAGAGCTTCCGTCTCGACACCACCGGCCTCGACGCGGACGCGGTCGCGCCGTTCTTCCCCTACCGCGACGGGCACACGGACCCGGCCCTGGAGGCGCGCTACCAGTCGCTCGAACACCTGCCGATCGGAACGTTCGGGCGCGCGTTCTTCGAGCACTTCGACCGCAACGGCTTCGCGTTCCCGGGCAACGAGAACGGGCTGGCCGAGGGCTTCACCACGCCGCACGACTCCTCGCACGTCCTCAGCGGCTACTCGACGGCTGCGCTCGGCGAGCTGTGCGTCTCGACGTTCATCGGCGCGATGCACCCGGACCATCCGATGGCCGCGGAGGTGCTGCCCGTGCTGTTCAGCTGGCACCTCGGGATCAAGCTCAACAGCATCGCCAACAGCCTCACCGGCTACTTCGAGCCCCGCGTCTTCTGGACCGCGTGGGACCGAGGCGCCGCCACGACCGTCGACGTCGTCGATGCCGGGTGGGACTTCTGGGCCGCGACGGAGACGCCGCTCGCCGAGCTGCGCGTCGCGTACGGGGTGCCCGCGGTCTCGTCAGAGCTGACCCCGTAGCGAACACCCGCCGCCGCGAAGCCGCGCGCGTACCAGCCGCCGCCCGTCCGGTTGCGCGCCCCGTTCCTAGTCGTCGAGCTCGCAGTACCCTGGGTGGTTCCAGTTGCCGATAGACGGAGGCGTCCTCACCGACCAGTTCGCGTGGGAGAGCAGCCAGGGGTGGATGAGCCCCGCTCCCTGCTGCGACGGCGCCCCGAACATCTGCTGCGCGAGCGTCGGGCTCACCGACACGGACGACCGCGAACCGACACCGCCGGCCAGCATCGCCAGCACGCCCGAGGATGCGGGCGCGCCGCTGGAGAGGCTCTGCGACCACGTGTTCAATGGCAGGAAGCTGCCCAGCGAGGAGGCCTTGCCCCACGGGAACCACAGGTGGCCGACGTAGGACGTGTCGCACTCGACGAGCGATGCGTCCCCGACGCCCGGGAACGAGTCGAGGGAGAACGCGGAAGGCAGGATGCCGTTCCACATCGCCTGCTCGACGCCCAGCTCCATCACCGACTGCTGCTGCTCGATCCCCTCCTCGGAGATGCCCCACGGGCCCTGCGCTCCGGTGACCGCGGCGGACATCCGGCCCCAGTCGGAGACGAGGACCTCCTCGAGGGCGCCGAGCGAGCCGGCCATCGTCGCGAGGGTGGTCGACATCTGCTTGCCCATCTGATCGGCCGCGGTCTGCACCTGCCAGTACGGCACGGTGGCGCCGTCGGACTGGGTCAGCGCCGATGCGATGTCGAGCGCCGCGCCGACGGCACCGAGGACGTCGCCCGCCTCGGGCACGAGCGCTGCCGCGTCGAAGATCGACCCGGCGATCGCCAGGTTGGCGCTCGTCTCGCTCTCGGACGGCGGCGGGATCGCACTGATCACGTCGCCGGCGATGGACTGGGCGTCCACGGCCACGTCGCTGCTGGAGGACGTGAACGGCAGCTGCAGGGTGGCGATCATCGTGGCCACGCTCGCGACGTAGCCGGTCTCGGTGCTCAGCTGGTTCTGCACGTCGACGAAGTCCGTCTGCGTGAACGGAGGGTCGGACGATGCCGGGTAGTCCAGCTTGCCCAGCTCCGTCTGGATCGAGTTCCAGTTGATCGCCGCGTTGCAGTACGAGGAGCGGAAGTCCGGGGCGGGCGGCTGCCAGCACGACCCGGGGCCGGGCGTCAGCCCGAGTTGCGTGGCGAACCACAGCGTCGCCGCGACCTGGCCGGCGGTTCCGTTGAAGGGCCACGCCACCGCCGGTTGCACCGCGACCGCCGAGAGGCCGAAGTCCGGCGACACGCCGGAGTCCCCCAGGGCGCTCTGGACCGACGACGTCCAGGCGGAGTCCGCCCGGCGGCGCAGCACGCC
>Ga0164241_10005936_pt1 | contig 11258 bp, 13 predicted proteins | sample OricomyardsoilBY_FD_108780 | JGI IMG/M metagenome (GOLD analysis project Ga0164241, IMG submission 108780) | Backyard soil microbial communities from Emeryville, California, USA - Original compost - Back yard soil (BY) | ecosystem: Environmental > Terrestrial > Soil > Unclassified | place: USA... | reverse complement strand
CTTAAAAGAACAGGAAACAATGGTACGCGCCCGCGCCATTGCCCGTAGCGTAAACCTTGAAATGAAGATTGGCGATATTGAATATCAAGGCGACAACAAAAAAGTAACTATATACTATACCGCCGATGACCGTGTTGACTTTAGGGAGTTGGTAAAAGTGTATGCCAAAGAGTTTAAAGTAAAAATTGAAATGCGCCAAATAGGGGCCCGACAAGAAGCAGGCCGTATAGGTGGCATTGGCACCTGTGGCAGGGAACTTTGCTGCAGCACCTGGCTGAACGATTTTAAATCGGTAACCACACAGGCCGTACGCTACCAAAACTTGGCCATTAACACCGATAAATTAAGCGGCCAGTGCGGCAGGTTGAAGTGCTGCTTAAACTACGAGTTAGATACTTACAACGATGCATTACGCAGCTTTCCGAAAAATGCCGATAAACTGGAAACCGAAGAGGGCGTTGCCATTTTAAAGAAAACCGAAATACTAAAACGCCAAATGTTGTATGAATACGAAATGCAACGCGGCAACTTTATAAAGGTAGGCATTGAAGACGTGAAAGAAATAATGTGGATGAACAAGAACGGTAAAAAGCCCAAAACCTTGGGCGATTTTGCTGTTGTAGATGATGTAAAAGTAGATGAAAGCAAACATGAAGATTTAGTTGGCCAGGTTAGCTTAGCTACCCTTGAGGAAAAAGACCGCAAAAAACGCAGGCACAGCAATCAACAGCATAAAGGCAAAAGCAATAAACCTGCGGGGCAACAACAGCAAACAGCCAAAACCGATGCCCCTGCGGAAGGGGTTGACAAAGGACCTAAGCCTGCCTATAAAAACCAAGGCGGAGGCAACAAAAAGAAATACCCACCTAAAGGCGGTAACAATAACAACAGAGACAAGCAAAAGTAAATACCGTGAAATTAATTACCACCAATACCATAGCAAAGCTAACTAACAGCAAGGCGGGCTTTATGTTATTTGTACTTATGGCTGTACTTATGTTTACAGCATGCGATAAAACACGCATTTTGGATGAAAACACACAAATTGACGGCTATAAATGGGATTATAAGGACGCTAAGGCATTTACTACCGAAATAAAAGACACTTCGCTAACCTATAACCTATACATTAATGTGCGCCATTCGTTTCAGTTTGAGTGGAGAAATATGTGGGTGAATATTAAAACCAAATTTCCGGATGGTAAGGAATTTGATAAACGGATAAACTTAGTACTTAGCGAACCCGATGGCCATTGGTTTGGCGATTGTACAGGCGATAATTGCTACCTGCAAATACCATTCAACAAAATGCCTGGTTCCCCCAACCGGGACAATACACTTTTACTTTAACGCAGGATATGCGGGTAAACCCTATCAGCTCCATTAAAAGCATAGGCATGCGTATTGAAAAGGTAGAACAGCCGAAGAAATAATAACTGTTAAATCATTTTTACATCTTTCAGGTTATTGAGGTTAATCATTTCGTAGTTACACTAAGCTTAGTTAACTTTATAGATAAATTATACCACAATGAGCCTGATAGTTTATTCCATACCGGTATTTTTTTTGCTGATTGGTATTGAGCTGCTGATTAGCAAAATGCGTAAGCTTAGCTATTACCGTTTTAACGACGCCGTAACTAACCTTAGTTGCGGCATTGGTTCGCAGATATCGGGCATATTTTTAAAAACAGCCACCTTTATTGGCTACAAATACTTATATGCCCATTCTATCTGGAAAATTGAGAATACTATACTTACAGGTGTATTGTTGTTTATCGGCGTCGATTTTTTCTACTATTGGTTTCACCGTTTAGCGCACGAAATTTCGTTTTTATGGGGCAGCCATGTAGTGCACCACCAAAGCGAGGAGTATAACCTAACGGTAGCACTTAGGCAGGCTGCCTTACAGGGCGCTTTTAGTTGGGTATTTTATCTGCCGTTAGCGGTTATTGGGTTTTCGCCGGTAATGTTTATTACTGTTGCATCGCTACAAACGCTTTACCAGTTTTGGATACATACCAAGCTAATTAATAAAATGCCTGCGCCTTTCGAGTACGTTTTTAATACACCAAGCCACCATAGGGTGCACCACGGTGTAAACCCAAAATATATTGATAGAAACCACGGAGGCACCTTAATTATTTTCGACCGTATGTTTGGCACTTTTCAGGCAGAGGAAGAAGAAGTAGTATACGGCATTACCAAACAACCTAAAAGCTGGAACCCCCTATGGGTAAACTTCGAGTATTGGGCTGAACTTTTTACCGATGTATTGAAGGTTAAAAAAATACGCGATGGCGTATATATGCTGGTTAAAATGCCGGGATGGAAACCTGCCGAAATTGGTGGCATAGGCGAATTTAAAGAAGTAACACCCCAAACATTTGTAAAGTACGATACTGAAATATCGAGGGGACTAACTTACTATTTATGGGCGCACTTTATATTGATATTGGCAGGCACTACCCTGTTTTTAAACATGCTTAAAGATGACCCCTTTAAAAGCAGTTTATTGTTACAGGTAGGTTTTTCGGCGGTAATTGTATTTGCCTTAGTTAACATAGGGGGTATTTTTGAGCGCAAAAGCTGGCTGCCTGTTATGGAGTTTTTAAGGCTTGCAGGCACGGCGGCATTACTGATAGGTTTTTTTAAAGGCAGTACGTATTTTATTACTGCCGCTGTTATTACAGGTATTATAGCCACTATCTCAATAGTGTGGTTTTCACTTTATATTCGCGAATTCAAAACAAAAACACCCGAGTATGTTCAAGTCAATGCCGGTTGAAAGCGATCCGGTAGTATATGCCATTCCGTTTTTTATCATCCTAATATCGCTGGAACTTTACGTTAATTGGTAGGAATCGAAAGGTCTTTATGAAACAAAAGAGGCTGTTTCATCCATAGGCATGGGTTTAGGTTCGTTAGTTATTAATGTAATAATGAAAGCCCTTGCATATGGCACTTACACCTTGATATTTGCGGCGCTATGGGGGCAAAGCGGGGGGCTTGGTTGGCACTGGTACACTTGGGTACTAATTCTTTTTGCCGACGACTTCACTTTTTACTGGCACCATCGGTTGAGCCACGAGGTACGCATACTGTGGGCAGCACATGTTAACCACCATTCATCGCAAACGTTAAACTTAGCTACGGCCTTACGCCAAAGCTGGGCCGAGCAGTTATATAAATACATTTGGTGGCTGTGGCTGCCATTAGTGGGCTTTCCGCCGTTAATGATATTGATGATGATGAGTGTTTCGTTAATATACCAATACTGGCCGCATACCGAGCTAATACGTAAAATGCCCCGTTGGTTCGAGTTTATATTTAATACCCCCAGCCACCATAGGGTACACCATGCTTCCAACATCCGTTATTTGGACCAAAACCATGGAGGCATACTAATTATTTGGGACAGGCTTTTTGGCACTTTTCAGGAGGAACGTGATGATGAGAAACCTGTATATGGCATTACCAAAAACATTAACACTTACAATCTTTTCAAAATTGCATCGCACGAGTTTGTAGATGTTTGGGCCGATGTAAAACGTGCGCCTACCTTTAAAGATAAGCTGAAATACATATTTTACCCTCCCGGCTGGAGCCACGATGGCCCCGACCAGCGTGCTCGCACCTTACGCCGCCAAATGGCAGCCGAAAGAAAATAGCGATTAACTATTACTTTCGCGCCGTATTGAAAACTACCACTAATGAAAAAGTATAGCCTGATGATTGTAGTAAGCGCCTTACTGACGCTTATGTACTCGTGTAAGTATAGCGAGGAATACCAAGTAATAAACATTGATAACCAATTCAGCGTTTCGGTACCATCGTGGATGAAGAAATATGACGACCTAAAGCAAGGGGCGCCCTTTCAGTATGCCAACCGCTACCGAAATATATACACCGTTGCCGAAGCTTCGAAACAAGAATTAGGCGACCTGATGGCCAATACTACAAGCCTGTTAAGCAAATCGATGAAAAACGCTGTTGTAAGCGATAGCAGCAGTGTTACCATAAACGGCTTACCAGCGGTACGGACCGAAGTATTTGGCAAAATGAATGAAGAAAATATATACTTTACCGAACTGGTAATACAAGGTAAAAAGAGCAACTATCACCTTAGCATTTGGACCCGTGGCGAAGACCGCAAACTGCGTTACAGGGATGACATTAACAAGATTGCCGCCTCTTTTAAGGAACTGTAAAACAATGGATTTGGAGCTTTGTCATAAAACTGTCATTTTTTCATAAAAACGTAACCCACAGTTATCGGGCATTTAATAATAAGTTGCTGATAGTGTATTTTGGCGCATTCAAATATTTAAACTCACAAATAAAATTTAGCAATGAAAACAAAATTTACACTTTTTGCCGCTTTAGTTTTGGGCGTATTAAGCCTTAGCGCACAACAACCAACTAATGGTGGTTTTAATACCTGGACAACGGCAACTTCTCCGGATGGTTGGATTACAACTGATGGACTTTTTGGAAGCCCACTTGGTTTTGCAAGCCAAGATATGACAGATAAAGTTGAAGGCACATCATCTTTAAAATTAGTATCTGATTCCCTGCAAAATGTACCGCAAGCGGGCGTTATACCGGGCTTTGCATCTTTGGGCACAGCAACCTACAATCCTCAAATTAGTAACGCACCTAATTTTTTTGGTGTTCCATTCACATTTAAGCCTGATACCATTTTCTTCGCTTATAAATATTCTACTCCAGGCTTAGACACTGGGGCATTCACTTTTTTACTAACTTCAGGTGGAGTATCGCTTTTTAGCGATTCCTTAACCTTATTTTTAACGTTAAATCAAACTGCAGGACAGTGGCAAATTATACCTGCTACAATTACATCATATTATACGTCGACTAATACACCTGATACTTTATTGGTACAGTTCTATTCAAGCTATGGTAACCATGCAACTATTAAAGGTTCAACTTTGCATGTTGATGGTTTAAGGTTTGGCTACAAACAACAATCAACTTCAATTGATGAAACTACAGCACAGGTAACTGCTGCGGTTTTCCCTAACCCTGCTGCCAACGTTATAAACATTAACAGCATACAAGACCTTACAGGTACTAACTTAAACGTGTACAACCTGCAAGGCCAATTAGTATTAAGCACCGAGTTACGCTCGCAATTCAACATCGTTAACACTACCGACCTTAACAATGGTGCATACATTTACCATATAGTAGGCGCTGCCAACAAATCGTTAACCCAAGGCCGTTTTATTATAGCTAAATAATAGGCAGGCCTATTAACATCATAAAAAAGTAAAGCCCTACCGAAATTTCGGTAGGGCTTTACTTTTACATCTATTATAGTAAATGAAATTATTTATAAACTTTCCTTCGGGCTATAGCATAGGCCCATATAACAAAAAAGCCACCGGCTATCATGTAGCCTATAAAACTCCACTTATTAATACCATAGTAAAATTTCATATCCTCGGGGTAGTTACCCAACAATGCAATGGATGAGCTTATCATTAAAGCGCAAATAATATACACTAAGCCTTGGCGGGTACTTATGCTATCCCATTTTTTAAGGGCATAGCCATAGCCTTGCAATTCAACCTCAGTATGCAGCTTCCCCTTGCTTATTTTCTGCATTATACTGCGCACCTCAACCGGAAAACTGTTCAGGAAACCAGTAAGGTTGCTAAAGCGCTGTGCGGCCTCATTAGCTAAGTTTTCGGGCTTTAATTGTTCGGTAAGCAAGCGTTGGCCGTACGGGCGTATAAACTCGTAGGTTTTAAAGTTAGGGTGCATTTTTTTGCCAATACCTTCCAGTATGGCAAACGCCCTAAAAACTAAGAAAACACCACCGGGGACGGTAATGTGGTAATCGTACATTATTTTTTGCAGGCGTTGTATTACATCCTGTATGCTGCTTTCGCTTACATCCAAGTGGGCATAGTCCTCAATCAAATCATTCAGGTCGTACACAAACTGGCGCATGTCGGTAATATTATCTTCAACAGCCAGTTTGCGCATTTGCTGCGCCATTTCACGGGCATCGTTCCTGCTCATGGCAATAAAAATACCTGCAAAGGCATATTTATCCTTTTTCATTAATTGGCCTACCATGCCAAAATCCAAAAGTATAATAGTCCCCTCTTCGTTTACCAATATATTACCCGGGTGCGGATCGCCATGAAAATGCCCAAACTCAAATATTTGCGATAGGTAAATATCCATCCCCTTTTCAACCACGCGTGCAGGGCTAATACCCCATTCGCGCAGCTGCTTTACATCGGTAATTTTGCAGCCTTTGGCAAACTCCATTATCAATACCTTATCGGTACTGTATTCGCGGTAAGGCTTAGGCACATAAAAATCGGTACGGTGGCGGTACATGGTACGGAAACGTTCAATATTACGTGCTTCGTTCCGGTAATCAAGTTCCTTACCAATAGCACGTTCAAACACCCGCACTACCTCCTCGCCATTTAATACACCCTGGCGTTTAAGGTAGCGGTCCATACGGCGCACCCCTTCTTTTATTATGCTTAAATCCTGCTCAATAGTTTCTTTTACATTGGGGCGTTGTACTTTTACAACAACCTCTTCGCCGGTGCGTAATTTTGCTTTGTGTACCTGCCCTATACTGGCACTTGCCATAGGTACATCGCTAAATTCTTCAAACACCTCCATTAAGGGTTTTCCAATTTCGCGTTCAACTATTGCTTTAGCCGTTACCCATTCAAAAGGGGCAACCCTGTCCTGTAGCATTTCAAACTGCTTAACTAACTCTTCAGGTATAATATCGGGGCGGTTGCTAAGTATTTGCGCCAGTTTAATAAAGGTGGGGCCCAGCTCTTCAGCAGCCATACGTACACGCTCCCAACGGGTGTACTCCATTACAGGCTTATCGTCGCGCAGCCATTTAATACGCATACTTTCCGATACCAGATTACGCAAAGTTGAGTTAGCGATAAAGTCTTCGAACCCGTATTTAATCAGTATTCCAAGTATTTCGCGGGTGCGGTTAAGGTTACGAAAAGTATTATTAAATGCCATCTTGCATTAAAAGTAAAAAGTAAGTTGTAAAAAAGAAAAATGCCACCTGAAATCAGGTGGCATTTTGCAATATATATATTGGTTTATTAAGCGTTGCCTTCGTTGGCAGGCGTAGTAGTAGCAGCTTTAGCAGCAGTTTTAGTTGCTTTTTTAGCTGTTTTCTTTTTAGCCTTAGCTTTCTTTTTAGCAGCCGGTTTAGCAGCAGCCTTAGCGGCAGGTTTAGCAGCAGCTTTAGAAGATGAACCACCTTTTTTAATGGTTAGTTGTTTCTCAAGTTGCTCAATCCTTTTTTGTAATTTACCTACTTCGCTATTGGTAAGCTTTACAAATTTGTGAACTGTTTCGTTGTACTTGGCTTCAATTTCGGGGCGTTTTGCCTCTACTTTTTTTACAGCTTCGCTAACAATTTTCTTGCCGTCAGCTTCGCTTACTTTGCCTTTTTTTACTAATTCGTTTACCGATTTTTGAACTATTTCAGCACTGTGTGCAGCTAGTCCTACGCCGCTGTAGAAGTATTTCTTCAAAGCGTCTTGAATGTTGTTTGTTGCCATTTTAGGTGGTTTTTAAAAAAGTTAATAATGATATGATTGCCTTTAAACACATAAAATGCCAAAACGCAATTCACTGCTACAAAAATAAGTGCTGGAATCAACAAAACACAAAATTTTAGTTAACGCTTTACAAATAAAAACGTGTGCCACCAATGGTTTCAGTGGTAAATAGGTAGCTTAAAAATATTTTTACATCTAATTTTTACAGCATTTGGGGCACGCAATTATGTCATAACGAAATGTCCGAACACCTTGGTTTTACTGATGTTTTGGCTGATTACCTTAATAAATTGCGGTGGTATTTTTATCTTCATTTTCCGAAAAAACAAACCGTATGCGCAAACCATTACTATATGCTTATTGGGCAACCACCATTGTGCACCTATTTGCCATAGTAATGCACAATACCACGTTAACCTTTGTAAGCAAACCCTTGCTTATGGTAATACTGGTACTGTATTATGCCAAAAGCATTGCAGGCCCTATCACTAAGTTTCATAAATTAATGATTGCCGCTTTTGTTTTTAGCTGGGTAGGCGATGTAGCTCTGATGTTTGTGTATGTTAACGAGAATTTCTTTTTACTGGGTTTAGTAGGCTTTTTAATAACCCACTTGCTTTATGCTTATGCTTTTACTTTAGTAACTCATACCAACCACCCCGCCATATTACCTAAAAAAGCATGGGTGGTAATGCCCCTGTTTATATATATGGTAGCATTACTTTCTATGCTGGTGCCGGCCATATATGGCAACCCGGCAACTAAGCCATTTTTAGCCCCGGTGTTGGTTTATACCACAGCTATAAGTGTAATGGTTATACTGGCTATTAACCGTTACAAAAGGGTAAACGATATCAGCTTTGCATTGGTATTTGCGGGGGCGCTGTTATTTATGTTTTCCGACTCGTTAATAGCTATTAATAAGTTCCTGAACCCCTTGCCTATGGTCGACTTTTTTATTATGTTGCTATACATTACCGGGCAGTATTTAATAGCCGATGGCTGCCTAAAACAAGAAGAAAAACAACTCGCCGGTTAAATTTATATTATTAACAACCATAAAATGAGAATAGTGTATGTATGTAAGTAAAGATAAAACGTTTAGCACCCTGCATGAGTACTTCGACTACCTGGCCGATGCTGTAGGGTTCCCGCGCATATTTGAATATTTTAAGAGTGACACGGTAATATCCGACGGATTAAAAATACATGTTGATGTGTTAGAATACGACCCTTACGCACCAACATTGGTATTTATACCCGGCACTGCCTTATATGGCCTTTGCTACGGCGATTTGCTGTATAAAATATTTCAGCATGGTTATAATGTAGTCACCTTCGACCCACGCGGCCACGGGCAAAGCGAGGGCGTACGCGGCGATTACAGCATTAACGATATTGTAACCGATACGCAAAATGTAATTACCTATGCCATTAGCCGCTTTAATAGTAAGGTATCGTTAATGGGTACCAGCCAAGGTGGTATTGTAGCATTTTACACTGCCGCTAAGGACGATAGGTTGAATACTGTTATATGCCAAAACTTTGCCGACCTTACCAGCGAGGATACTTTACAACTGGCACGCCATCCGCGTTTGTTTAAATACATTAAGCTATTAATGGCCAAGGCGGGCCATGTATTGCCTAACGCGCAAATACCTATTACGTCATATATTGATTTAGAGAAGATACCTGTTAAGTATTTCGGCAACGCCAAAAATTTTATGGAAAGCGATCCGCTTACCCTTAAATCTATTTCGGTAAGGGCATTACAATCGTTAGCGCATACCGAAATGGCTAAACCTGTTGAGCAGATTAAAACCCCAATAATGGTAATGCAGGGTACTGCCGATAGTATTTTCCCGGTTAGCTACACCCAAAAAATATTCGACAGGATTACCAGTAAAAAGAAATTTAAACTGTTCCCTGATAAAAGCCATGCCCTGCTGCACGAAGATACCGATGCCGTAGTACCCGAAGTAACGGGTTGGCTGCACGAAATTTATCAAGTTAGCTACCAGCACCAATTACAATCTTGAAACAAAAAATTATGAAAACTGCACCACACCACCATACAGTATCGCCTTACTTAATAGTAAAAGATGCCACTGCTTTTATTGAGTTTGCGAAAAAGATATTTAACGCCGAAGTAATAGAAAGCCACCCGCGCGAAGATGGGGGCATTAGGCATGCCGAAATAAAAATTGGCGATTCGGTAATAATGGTATCGGATGCGACTACCGATTATCCTGCATTTCCGGCTATGCTATATGTATATGTTGAAGATACCGACCAAACTTATAGCCAAGCCATACAGGCAGGTGCAACAAGTGTAATGGCACCTTACAATGCCGATTATGGGGCACGCATGGCAGGGTTTAACGATGCCTGGGGTAATAGCTGGTGGCCCGCTACGCTTAAATAATTATTAATTCAGCAATATAAAAAATGCCACGGGTAAAACCTCGTGGCATTTTTTTTAAGCTATGTTTAGTTTAATTAGCTGGCTTTTATGTATTGCTGCAAATCGGCAAGTAAGTTACGTATATCGGTATTTAAAAAGTTGCTTAGTTTAGTTACATCGGTAGCATACGCATCGTTTTCCAGCAAGCTTTCTAATTTATCGCACGAATCGCACGGCTTACCACCAGCCCAGCTGTATATAGGTTGGGCATTAAACGTATGACTATTAAAATGGTGGTATTTTATATTGCTTATAGTAGCAGTTACCTCATTACCGTTTATATCAATTATCATGTAGTATTCCAGGTACAATACATTAATGTTTGAGCCTGCGCCGCCATTGTATTTAATAAGCCCTTTAGCAGCAAACCTTTTTGCCGATGGATCCATGCTTTGTAAAGGACGTGCATTGCTGAACGATGCATCAACCTGTTGCTTATTGCGCGCGTTGCCAACATTTTGCATATCGGCATTTTGGCGAGTAAATTTTGCAGTACTATTAGCAAACCAATTCTGTACGGTTTCAAATACTTCGTCTTCGCTTAGATTTTGGTTAAGTGTAAAGGTTTGCTTAAAAGTTACTTCGCCGCTTGCAGCATTTACAGGTAAACTGTTTTTTGCAAATGTTTGTGTTAAGGTTAAGCATACTATTATGCCAGTCAGGATTAAGTTCTTCATTCTTATTCTGTTTTCTTAATTGTACGTCAAAGGTACATGTTGGGTTTGCTTTTTGCCATCCCCCTATTGGGTGAAATGCAAATGCCAAGCCTATATTTTAGTATAAGATAAGCAGGGAATGAAAAAATGTCAATACCATTGATATTCAATAAAATAAATTTATTTCATAGCAATGTAATTAACAAATAAGCGGGTTAAAACGGGAAATATAATGCCCATTTCATCAAGCAAGCGCCTTATTTACAGATAGGTATTTCCGCAGCTCGGCAATTAGTTTACCCATATCAGTATTCAGGTAATTCATCAACTTTACTATGTCCTTATTATCGGGGCCAAGGCATTCAATCAACTCCTGCATGGTGCCTACGCTTTCGCATGGCTTTCCTCCCCCATCCCAATTATATATAGGTACCGATGCATAATTTTTTTTGCTGAAATGATGGTACCCGAAACGCTTGGCACTTACAGTTACTTTATTACCCTTTACTTCAAACACTATAAAGCATTCTACATACAGTACATTAAT
>Ga0164241_10005935_pt1 | contig 11258 bp, 7 predicted proteins | sample OricomyardsoilBY_FD_108780 | JGI IMG/M metagenome (GOLD analysis project Ga0164241, IMG submission 108780) | Backyard soil microbial communities from Emeryville, California, USA - Original compost - Back yard soil (BY) | ecosystem: Environmental > Terrestrial > Soil > Unclassified | place: USA... | reverse complement strand
GCGCGGCGCCGCGCGGCTTTTACCTCCGGATCGCCTTCGGACTCGCGGTGCTCGCGCTTGACCTCGTCTTTGGTCATGCGGTGACGGGCAAGCCAGGCGCGCCGCACGAAGAAATAGTCGACGCCGCCCAGCACGAGCCCGACCACGGCCGTACCCCACAGCAACCGGCGAACCAACAACCAAGCCGTGGCCGCCGTCGCTTCACTGCGGCCGACGGTGCTGGCCACGTCGCCCAGGTGGTCGCGCAGCACGCCCCAACCCAGCCAACCCACGACCAGGGCCGCTAGCAGGGACCGCAGCAGAGAGAACGCGCGCTCGAGCGTGAACAGGCCCTTGATTCCATTGAACGGATCAAGCCGCGCAAAGTCCGGAGCAAAGCGGGAAGCGGTGAAGGCGCCGCCCGTTTGTAAGCCGCCCAGCAGGGCCGAAACCGCCGCCGCGGCGCCGAGCGCGGGCGCGCTGAGCACGAGCCATGACCAGGCGGCGCCCGTCGTGTCGGCTTGCCCGGTGGTGATGGCTGACCGCAACGCAGCGCCCGCCCCGGCCGTGAGCGCCAGGAACAGCGCGGGTAAGACGGCGACCACGACCAGGAACGCCACGCCTTGCCCGAGCGCCGACGAAACCGCGCTGTCGCCTTCCTCTCGGGCTTTTTTTAGCCGCCTTGGTGTGGGGTCTTCGGTCTTGTCGGACATGGGCGGCCGCGGGTGAGCGCCGACGCGCGCTCAAAAAGACAGTATCGGCAAGCCCACGCCGCCAGTTGCGCGCCAACTGGCAGCCGTCTGCTGAATGATGGGCGTGCGCACTTGCGGGGCCGGATGGTCGCGCTCGAAGGCGAAAAGAATGTCGACCGGCGTCAGCTGATCCAAGCCCGCGAAGAACTGCATCGTCAACAGCGCCCCGCCCTCGGTCAGGTGGTAGTCGCTGCGGCGCGAGCCCATGGTCAGCGTGTTGTTGATGCCGACCATGTCCGCCGAAATTTCGTTGGGCTGATTGAAGGCCGGGATGGCGTTCGAAAGCACGCCGCCAATTTGCGCCAGCGTGAGGCCGCCGGTCGAAGTGCACGGCAAATGCCCCAAATAGTGGTGGCCCAGCTCGTGCCCCATCACGAATGCCAGCTCTTCGTCCAAAATTTGGTACTGACGCGTCACCTTGCGCGGGTCCAAATCGAAGCGCGGCTCCACGAAGCCGGCGGGCGCGTCGGGTAGCGGCTGCTTGGGGCGCGCGCCGCGGGCAATGAGGCCGATGTACTCGCCGACTTTGTTCGTGCCCGCGAGCTCGTCGTAGGCGCGAAAGCGCGCCAGCTGCGACTGAATTTGCAGTAGCCCGTCCGTGATGGCCATGGCCGCGCTCGAACCCGAGCACGAGGCGAAAGCGTTGACTTCGCCCGGCGTCGCATCGACGACCAACGGAATGCCGTTCACGCGCGCTTGCTGAGGGGCGGGTAGGGCCGCCACCAAGGCGCTCAAGATCTGCTCGGCGCGTTGTCGCATGAACCCGATGTCATGGTTGTTGACGGGATCGTTCGCGCTAACGGGAGCGGCCGTGGGCAGGGGCGCCGCGCCGCCCGGTGACGTCGTCGGCGTTGCGCCGGGTGCAGTGCCGGCCGGCACGCCCGCGGTGCCAGGGGGGGACTGACCCGGATTGACCCAGTAGTAGACGGGCGGAGGCGCCTGCTTGTGCGCGCAGCCCACGCCGCCGAGCAACGCCAGCAGCGCGGCCACCCCGGCGCTCGCTCCGAAACCTTGGACCCGATACATGACCCAAACATAGCGCCCGAAAGCGGTGGCTTGCCACGGCCCGGCATTGCCCCCATCTTCTCGGCGCAGCTGATGGACAAGCCGCGTGTCCCGCTCCGTTTCCGCAAGGTCCACGGCCGTTTCGTGCCGGGCAACCGCGTGCGACTGCTGCACGACGGCCGGCAGGCATTTCCCGCCATGCTCGAAGCGATCGGTCAGGCCCGCGAGCAGGTGCTGCTCGAGATGTACTGGTTCGGCTCTGACGGCGTGGGCTGGCGCTTTGCCGAGGCGCTGCTGGCGGCGCGGCAACGGGGGGTCGAGGTCGCCGTCATTTACGACTCGGTCGGTTCGATCGGGACGGACCCAGCCCTGTTCTCGCAGCTCGAGGCCGGCGGCGTGCACGTGCTGGAGTACAATCCCGTGGCGCCGTGGCGCAGACGCTTCCAATTTTCGTTGGCGCGGCTGTCGCGCCGGGACCATCGAAAAATTCTCGTGGTCGATGCCAACATCGGCTTCACGGGCGGCATCAACCTCGCGCGTCAGTGGGCGCCGCTCGAAGAACCGGGCGGTGAGGGCTGGCGCGACGACATGGTCTGCATCGAGGGGCCCGCCGTAGACACCTTGACGCGCTGCTTTCATCGCATCTGGCGCCATCACCAGCTGCCGCGCATTCGCCACCTTCACGCGCGGGCGCTCAGCGCGGCTGCCGGCGAGCGGCTGCTCGGCGTACGCATTCTCGGTGAACGCTATTTCCGGAACCGCCACGAGATCGCGACCGACTACACGGCGCGCGTTTATGCCGCGAAAAAGACCGTATTCATCTCCAATTCGTACTTCGTACCGGACGCGGCGGTGCGGCGAGCGCTGGTCCGGGCCGCCAAGCGCGGCGTTGACGTGCGAGTGATCGTGCCGGCCCACAGCGACGTGGAGCCGGTGAAGTATGCTGGCCGCGCCCAGTACGAGAAGCTGCTGAAAGCGGGCGTGCGCATCTACGAATGGCAAGCGGGCATGTTTCACGCAAAGACCGCCGTCATCGACAGTGAGTGGTGCACGACCGGCACCTTCAACTTCGACTACATGTCGCTGCACTACAACTTGGAAGTGAATGCCAGCGTGCTCGACGGCGAGCTCGCGGCCGAGTTCGAACGGTCCTTCCGCGAAGATTTGAGCGGCTCGCGCGAGATCGAGCTGCGTGATCTGCAGTTTCGGTCGCTCTCCGATCGGTTGCTCGAGCAAAGCTTCTATCGCTTGCGCAAATTCCTATGAAAACTGCCGCGCCCGCCTTCGAGCTTCGCACCCACGCTTCGATACGTGAGCTGGGGCAGAGCGCTTACGAACGGTTGCTGCCGCCCGGGCGCCCGCCGTTCTTGTCCTTCGCTTGGTTGGACGCGCTCGAGCGCACGGGGTGCGTCGGAGAAGAGCGCGGCTGGTTGCCGCAGCACATTTCGCTGCACGAAAACGGCGAGTGCGTGGCCGCGGCCCCGGCCTACGTAAAGACGAACAGCGAAGGTGAGTTCGTGTTCGATTACTCCTGGGCGCGTCACTCCGAAGGCGTATTGCGCGCGCCCTATTACCCCAAGCTCGTCTTGGCGGTGCCGTTCACGCCCGCGACGGGGCCCCGCATCTTGATTCGACCTGATCGAGATCGAGCCCGCATTTTCTCGGCTTTCGCGCGCGCCATTCCCCAGCTGTGCGGCGCGCTGCCGGTTTCGGGTGCGCACGTGCTGTTTTTGCCCGAGGCCGACAGCGCGGCATTGACCGAACAAGGCTTTGCGGAGCGGCGTGGGGTGCAATTTCATTGGGAAAACCCCGGCTACGCGAGCTTTGATGACTTTTTGTCGCGCATGAACAGCAAAAAGCGCAACCAGCTCAAGCGCGAGCGCCGCGAGATGCACGACCGCCACGTCGAGATCACGGCGTTGTCGGGGCGCGACCTCACGCCGGAGCTGATCGACTTCGTGTTCGATTTTTACCTCAGCACGGTCGAAAAGTTCGCCTGGGGCCGCCAGTATTTGAAGCGCGAGCTGTTCGAAGAAATCGCGAAGACGATGCCCGACGAGCTGCACGTCGTGGCCGCGCGCCAAGCCGGTAAGCTGGTGGGCGGCGCCTTCAATTTCTTGGGCCAAGACGCGCTGTACGGTCGCTACTGGGGCGCAACGCACGAGGTGCCGTTTTTGCACTTCAACGTTTGTTTCTATTTCGGCATCGAGGAGTGCATCCGTCGTGGGCTCAAAAAGTTCGAGCCGGGTGCCGGCGGTGAGCACAAGGTCGCGCGCGGCTTCGAGCCCACCGTGACGTTCAGCTCGCATTTTTTACGGCACAAACAGCTCGACGGCGCGGTGCGTGATTTTCTGGCGCGCGAATGCGAAGCCGTCGACGAGCACGTCGCCGCCGCCCGCGCCGACGGCGTCCTCAAACCGTTCGATCACACGAAATCGCTGTGACGCCGAGCACAGGCTCGTGGCGCTACGGCTGCGTGTCGGTCGACCACGCCAGCGCGTGATACGCGACGGCGAACGTGAACAGCCAGGCGTTGGGGCCCCGGTCGGCGAAGCGGCGTTCGGCGCGGGCGTCGAGCCACAAGCCGCGCGCTTCCCCGCACAGCGGCACGCCGAAGCCGAGCCCGGTCTCGAAGCCGCGCGTGTCGCCGAAGTCGCCGTGAGGCGGGGCCGCGAAGTAGGCGCCCCCGCTGAGCGAAAGCGAGTCCAGCGCCAGATCCAGCCAGGCCGGTCCGTGCTCGTAGTCGAGGGCAAAGCGCGGCAAAAACAGCGGGCGAACGTCGATGCCCAGCGACGTCACGCGCGCCGGTCGCTGGTCTTCGCGGCCGAACGCATCCGAGTAGCGGGCGTACACGCCCGCCGTCCACAGGTAATGGGCCGAGAGCTTGAGCGCGCCGCGCGCTTCGCCCGCCTCCAGCTCCGCGCCGGCGCTGGCCGCCAACGCCAGCGTGCCGTCGAAGCGACCGTACACGCCGTCGGAGCCGGGCAGGGGAGCGTGCACGCGCCGCGCGCTGGGCACCGCTTCGTCGGCGGGCGCCCCCTCGTCGGCTCGCGCGGCCGAAACGCACAGCAGCGCCGCGGAGCCGAAGCCCAATGCGAGCAGCGACGACGAACCGCGGGTCTTCATGCCGAAGCTTGGTTTCCGACCGCACGAATGATGCGGTCGCGCAGCTCGGGCGCAAACACCAGGCGCACCCGCTCCATTTTTTCCTGACGCAAGCGCGCGAGCAGGAACGAAACATCGGACAGCGCGCGGCTCTTGCCGTTCGGGAACACGACCGTCAACGGGTCTTCCGAATCGTCGAACGCCACCGTCGAGGCGGCGTCGAGGCCGACATAAATCTCCGGATCTAGCCCTTCTTCTTTGGCGATGTCGCGCGCAATTTCCAGCGCGCGCAGGCGCGCGGCCGGCGTCGCCTGTTCGCCGAACAGCTCGTAGGTCTTGAACAGCTGGCGCGCGTAAAAGCGCTGGCACAGGTTGGCGAGCAACGGATCAGGAGCGTCGCACCAGCTCGCCAGCGCGACCCACAGCGTGGCGTCGTCGAGCCGCAGGTATTCGCCCAACGTGGTGCCGCCGTTCACGGCGATCTCACTGAGGGCGCGCGGGGTCGCGGGCAGGCGCGCGCCGTCCTGGCTCAGGTGCCCGACCCGCTCCAAAATGCGCGACAACATCCACTCGCTGGCGCGCTCGGTCTTGTGAAAATACACCTGCTGGAACATGAACAAGCGCGCGAGCAAAAACGACTCGATGGCGGGAATGCCCTTGGCTCCGTCGATGGCGAGCGGTGGCGCCGCGCCGTCCGCCGGCACGCCGAAGCGCAGGCTGCGCAAGAGCCAGTCGAGGTCGAACGAGCCGTAGCTCACGCCGGTGGCGTGGGCGTCGCGCAGTAGGTAGTCACAGCGGTCGACGTCGAACGTGCCGCTCACGGCTTTGGCCAGGAACGTGAGCTCGTGCTTGCCCTGCACGAGGTCGGCCACGCGCTCCGGCAAGCTCGAGTCGAAGCGCCTCAAGATGCGGTTCACGTCCGTGCTCGGATCCAGCACGATTTCGGTGGTCCAGGCTTCGTGGCGTCGCGACTGCGGCAACACCTGCTCGAACAGGTGGGAGAAAGGGCCGTGGCCGATGTCGTGCAGAAGCGCGGCCGCCAGCGCGTCGCGAGCCCGTTCGGTCGTCAACCGCTGCCAGTAGGGCAGGGTGTCGTGGATGGACCTGAGACGCCGAACCAGTCGCGTCATCACGCACGCCGAGCCGATGGCGTGCGCGAAGCGGGTGTGGTCGGCGCCCGGGTAGGCCAGCGACGCCAACCCGGTTTGGCGCACGCGGCGCAGGCGCTGTAGCTCGCGGGCCTCGAGCAGAGCGGGCACGATCGACTCCTCCTCTGCTTCGAAGGAGACGAGCCCATGGACGGGGTCTCTCAGGATCATGGAACAAGCTGTGGATAGTCGAGGTTGACGCCTGCGTCTCGGCTCGGGACGAGATTAACGCGCTAACGGGCCTTCGAGGCTCCTGGCTCGCGCCCCCGGGCAAGCCCTCGCCCCAAGTCCGGTAAACTACGCACATGGGCCGGATTCGCGGGTTAAAGGTCGTCAAGGCGGTTTACCGTGCCGAACCGAGGGCGAACCGCGATGAAAGCGTTGAAAACTCTGGCTCTAGCAACATAGAAGGGTTACTGACCCGACTGGACAGGCCGGGGTTTTCGCGGTTTGCTATCTAGATCTATGAGTAACTCCCGACGCGACGGCGGACAGACCGAGAGGCCCGGTGTGGCCATTCGGCTGGTGGACGTCTTGCGTGTCCTTCCCGATCGGGAGCTGGAGTCACTGATCGCTCGGCTCAAGATCCGGACCGACGAGGCAAAGCGCATCGACGTGCCCTCGCAGGTCGCGCGCATGCTGCTGCAGCTGCCTGAAATTCGCGACACCTCGTTACTACCGGGGCCGACTCGCGAGCTGCTGTACCGCATCGCCGAGGCGAAGGGGGTCTTGCTGGCCAGCGCCTTGCCGCCCGCCGTCGAGCCGCTGGTGGCGCGGGGTATCGTGTTCGTGCGTGGGGCTCAGCGCGGGGTCGAGCTGTTACTGCCAATCGCGTTCATGCTCCAGCTGCGTAGCTGGGAAGGTGAAGATCCGCGAGGCGTGCGCTCGCTGCTGTCGCAGGTGAGCCAAGACGTTGCCGGCAGCATCGCCGGTCACTATCTGGGTCGTCCCGCCACGCCGCCGATGGCGCTGGCGCTCGAGCCCGCGTGGGAAGTGCTGACGAACGCGCCCAAGCTGGCCCGCGAGCTCGAGGAGCTGGCGCCGCTCGAGCGCAAGCTGCTGGCGGCCGTCGACACCGTCGGCGGTGAGGTCGAGACCGACGAACTGCTCGATCTGGAGCGTGAGCCGCTACGGCTACGCGGGGCCACTGGCGCGACGCCTTCGCGGCGTGGCGTGGGTTTCGCGCTGGAACGGCGCGGCTACTTGGTGCCGATCCACCCCAATCGCCACATCATTCCGAGTGAAGTGGCGACCATCGTGGGCGCTTCGCGGCGCGCCGAGCGCGAGACGCAGCGCCACGAGATCAGGAACTTCGTGCTGGCGGACGACCACGCGCCGCGGCGCGCGCGCTTCGCCGAAGATCCGGCGGCGCTCGCCTTGGCCATGGCGCTCACGGTGCGCGATCCGTCCCAGGAGCTGCGCACCGACATCGGCACGCCGCGCTCGCTGCTGGGCAAGCTGTCCACGCGCTTCGGTAAGGATCAAGAGCGCGTCGCCTTCATCGCCGCGCTCAGCCGCGCGATCGGGCTTTGGGATCCGTCGGCGGTCAGCGTCGCGTCGCCGCCCGGTTCGCACGAGGTGGGCGGCCTGGGCAAAGCGCTGTTCGAAGCTTGGCGTCGAGGCGGCGCTTGGGACGAGGCCCGCCCGGACGGCGAGGTCATGCGCATCGCGCAAGGCTCGCGTGAGGCCAGCGCCGTCGGCAGCGTCCGTGATCTGGTGCTCGAAGCATTGCAAGAGCTCGGTGACGGTCGCTGGGTACCGTGGGAGGCGATCGCCGGCTACGTTCGCTCCGATTCGCGTGCCCCCGGCTTGGCGCGCCTGATTCAGCGATGGGCGGTGCGGGCCGGGGTCGAAGCGGCCACGCCCGCCGAAATTGCGCGCCGAATCGCCTTCGAAAGCCTGCACGCGCTGGGGGTGGTCGACATCGGCGACGCCGATTCGGACGAAGCGGACTCGCTCGGGCCGACCCTGCGCATTACGCCGCGTGGGCGCGCCTTCTTGTCGGACGGTGTCAGCAACGCGGGCCCCAAGTCGAGCAGCGAGCTCAGCCGCTTCACCGACAATCAAGCGCTGCGCATTGGCCCGCTCACCAAGACCGGCCACGTGCTCTCGCTGTCACCGTTCGTCGAGGTGGGCGCGGTCACGGGTACGCTCGACGTGCTGCTCACCGCCCAAACGTTGGCGCTGGCCCTGGGCGCTGGTTTCGAGGCTGACGTCATTCAGGCGCGCATCGAGCAGGTCGCGAGCCTGCCGGATCCGATCGCCCGTACGTTGGCCCAAGCCAGCGCCGTGATCGGCCGCGCCGAGTTCGTCAGCACGTCGGGCTTTCTGTGGGTGGAAGATCCCGAGGTGCGCGAGCTGTTGCGCACGCGCCGTCAGACTCAAGACTTGTTCGTCGATCCGTCGCCGCCGTCCGGCTTGCTGCTGGTCCCCGGTATCGATCTCGAGCGTTTGGCGCGGCGTTGTCGCTCACTGGGCGTCGAGGTCGTCGTCGAGGGTGAGGTGTACCGGACTCGCTCGATTCCGCCGGGGCGCGGCAGCGGGGCGCGCCGGCTCGATTCCTCCACGACCACGCCCGCCTTGCGCAGCTCGCGCCCGCCTCCGCGCGGGGTCACTCCGCCGCCGCCCAGCGTCGGTCGCCCCGCGCCGAGCGTCGGAACCGGCACACGTGGTGGGACCCGCGGCCCTGCCGCGCGCGCGCCGACCCCGAACCCCACCAGCAGCGGCCGCACCTCCGCTTCGACGCACCCCCCCGCCAATCCAATCAAGCGCGGCACGTAAGTCGGACCCGCGCCGGTCGGAGTCATCCCGCTCGCGGCTGCCAATTCACAGCCTAAATCGCAGAAGCTTTCGTTAAGAGCTGGGGCAGCCGGAAGTCGCTACGCGTCCAAACGGCGTTGCAGCCACGCTTGGCGACCGGGGCTGCGGCTGACGGATACGATCTTGCCGCCTTGGAGGAACACCTCGCTCGGGAGGGCGCGGCCGTTGTATTCGCTGGCCATCACGTAGCCGTACGCGCCCGCATCGCGGATCGCCAAAAGGCCCGAGGGCTCGGCGCCGAGTGGGTGCGCGCCAAAGTCGTCGCTGCTCTCGCACACCGGGCCGACCACGCGCCACTCGGGCTCTTGCGGCGAGCTGTCACACAGCTCGATGCGGTGTTTGGCCGAGTAGAGCGCGGGACGGATCAGGTCGTTCATGCCCGCGTTGATCATCACCCAGCGTCGCTCCGCGCTGAGCTTGGTCTGTACGACGCGCGCGACCAGCACACCGTAGGGCGCCACCAAGCTGCGCCCGGGCTCCACGACGATCGTCAGGTCCGACAGGCCCGCGTCGCGCAGCGAGCGCACGCACGTATGAGCAAACTCCGAGGGTGGCACGCTGGGCGCGCCGCCATAGTCGATGCCGAAACCGCCGCCGAAATCGACGTAGCCGAGGCGAGGCGCACCGGGACGTCGTTCGCGGGCCAGGTTGCACAGCTTGCGGGCGGATTGAGCGTACGACTCGGTCGACGTCATCATCGAGCCCAGGTGCACGGAGATGCCGACTTGCGATAGGCGTCCTTCCGAACCGTCGATCAGGGCGTAAGCCGCCGCCAGATCGCTCTCGCTGATGCCGAACTTGGCCGCGTCATGACCCGTCGCGATGTGGGCATGGGTGTCGATCTCGATGCCGGGATTGACCCGTAGCGAGACGTCGGCCCGATGGCCCGTGGCGCGGGCGCGGGCCAGAACCCGGGTGAGCTCTTCGACGCTTTCGGCTTGAATGGCGAGGATGCCCTTGAACAGCGCCAGGTCGATCTCGGCGTCGGACTTGGCGACGCCGCTCATCACCACCTGCTTTTCGGGCACGCCGCACGACAGGGCCAGCTCGACCTCGGCGCCGGACACGGCGTCCACGCCCGCGCCTTCGGCCGCGAAGGCGCGAACGACCGTTCCCGCACTGTTGGCCTTGATGGCGTACGCGACGAGGTGAGGGGCGTCGCCAAAAGCATGCCGCAACGAACGCAGCGTTTCGGTCATCCCGTCGACATCGTAGACATAGGCCGGCAGCTCTACTTCGGCCTCGCGAATCACTTGAGAGAGCCGCAATGAGCCCAAGACTGCGCTGTCTTGCGCATCGCGTCGAAATCCGGTCATGCGCGACCTGTACCATGGCTGGGCCGAAAGGCCGCTCGTGAAAGTGTCGTGGTCGGGGCCGGGAGACAGTGGCCCCGGCGTTCCGATCTGCCCACACTATGGTTTCCGCTGTGGCATGCTCGGCCACCGCCCGCGCCCCCCCAGCGCGGGCCCTATCCCAAGAATAATCGGACGACCTAGATGATCTCCCGCCGCGCCAAAATCGTTTGCACCATTGGTCCTGCCGTCGACACACGTGAAGGAATTCGCGGGCTCATCGAGGCCGGTATGGACGTCGCGCGGCTCAACTTTTCGCACGGCACCCACGAAGAGCATGGCCAGCGCATCGAGCTGATCCGTCAAGAGAGCGCTGCGCTCGGTAAACAAGTCGCGCTGCTTCAAGACTTGTGCGGCCCCAAGATCCGCACCGCCAAGGTCGGCCCCGCGGTGCTCGTGAACGGCGATCGCGTCGACATGATCGCGGGCGACGTCGGCGACGACAAGACGATCGCCATCACCTATGAGCCGCTGTCACAAGACGTGCGTCCCGACGATCGCATTCTGCTCTCCGACGGTCAGGTCGAGCTGCGCGTCGTCGGCGTGCGCGGTGAGCGCGTCGAGTGCATCGTCGAGCACGGCGGCCCCATGCGCCCGAAGATGGGCGTGAATCTGCCGTCCGGCAGCCTGCGTTTGCCTGCGCTCACCGACAAGGACAAGAAGGACCTCACCTTCGGCCTATCGATGGACCTCGATTACGTGGCGCTGTCGTTCGTGCGCCGCGCCGAAGAAGTGCAAGAGCTCCGCGAGATCTGCGAGCGCGCGGGCAAGCCGACGCCGATCATCGCGAAGATCGAGACGCCCGGAGCCGTGGAGCGTCTGGATTCGATCGTGCGCGCGTCCGATGGCGCCATGGTCGCCCGCGGTGACTTGGGCGTGGAGCTACCGCCCGAGACGGTTCCGGTGATCCAAAAGCAGATCATCGGCACCTGCCGCATTCACAGAAAGCCGGTGATCGTCGCGACCGAAATGCTCGCATCCATGGTCGACTCTCCACGTCCGACCCGCGCCGAAGCCAGCGACGTCGCGCACGCGGTGTTCGGTGGCGCCGACGCCGTCATGCTCTCGGCAGAATCCGCCAGCGGTAAATTCCCGCT
>Ga0164241_10005934_pt1 | contig 11261 bp, 11 predicted proteins | sample OricomyardsoilBY_FD_108780 | JGI IMG/M metagenome (GOLD analysis project Ga0164241, IMG submission 108780) | Backyard soil microbial communities from Emeryville, California, USA - Original compost - Back yard soil (BY) | ecosystem: Environmental > Terrestrial > Soil > Unclassified | place: USA... | reverse complement strand
CGGCGCGGTGGTGCTGGTGCCGCAGGCACGCGTGCGTCCCGACCAACAGGTGGCGATCGAAGCCGGCGCCCAGGCGGTGCCGGTTTCACCCGTCACGCTGCTGCTGCACAAGCCGGCCGGCCTGGGCATGGGCGCTGCCGGCAAGCTGCTGGTGCCGGCCAACCACCATGCCAGCGGCACGTCGCCGCCCAGGGTGCTGGCGCGGCACCTGGAAAAGCAGCGTTGCATGGCATCGCTCGAAGCCGCCGCCAGCGGCCTGGTGATCTACACGCAGGAATGGCGCATCGAGCGCAAGCTGCAGGAAGACGCCAACTTCATCGAGCACGAAGTCATGGTCGACGTCGCCGGCAACGTCAGCCTGGACACGACCCACCGCATGAGCCGCCCGCCGGCGCGCGTCAGCATCGGCCGCCAGGGCGAAGGCAGCACCGGCCTGCGCTTCGCCGTGAAGGGCTTGCAGCCCGGCCAGATCGCGCACCTGTGCGACGCCGCCCAGCTGACGATCCAGGCCATGAAGCGCATCCGCGTCGGGCGCGTGCCGCTGGCGGCGCTGCCGCCGGGGCAGTGGCGCTACCTCGGCGCGGACGAGCGTTTCTGAGGCGCCCCGCATGAGTCCTCGCCCGAAAAGGAGCCACCCTTGAAAACCTACGACGTTGCCGTGCTGGTCGGCAGCCTGCGCCGCGAATCCCTCAACCGCAAGTTGGCGATGGCCATGATGCAGCTGGTGCCGCCGTCCATCGCGCTGCGCCTGGTGGCGCTGGACGAATTGCCCATGTACAACGGCGACCTCGAGGCCGATCGCCCCGAGCCGGTGAACCGCTTCACCGCCTCATGCGCGCCGGCCGATGCTTTTCTGCTGGTGATGCCCGAACACAACCGCTCGCTGCCGGCGGTGCTCAAGAATGCGATCGACTGGGGCTCGAAGCCGGCCGAACGCAACGTGTGGCGCGACAAGCCGGTCGCCATCGGCGGCACCTCGCCGGGTGCCATCGGCACCGCCGTGGGCCAGCAGCACCTGCGCCAGGTCATGGGGATCCTGGGCGCACACGTCATGGGCGGCGAGGCCTACCTCAGCGCCAAGCCCGGCTTCTTCGCCGACGATGGCGGCATTGCCGACGAAGGCACGCGCGCCTTCGTCTCGGCCTACCTGCAGCGCTTCGCCGATTTCACGGCCAGGCTGGCACCGCGCTGAGCTGCCCCGTTCAGGGCGGCGGCGCGGCCTCGTGCAGACCGAGGTAGGCGCGGCGCAGCTCGGGCTGCGCCATCAGGCTGTCGCGGGTGCCGCTGGCGACGATGCGGCCTTCCTCCAGCACCGCGGCGCGCTGTGCCACCTCCAGCGCCATGCCCACGTTCTGCTCGACCAGCAAGATGGCCATGCCGTCGGCGTGAATGCGGCGGATTGCCTCGAACATGTCCAGGACCACGCTGGGCGCCAGGCCCAGCGAAGGCTCGTCGAGCAGCAGCAGGCGCGGGCGCGCCATCAGCGCGCGGCCGATCGCCACCATCTGCTGCTGGCCGCCGGACAGCGCGCCGGCCGGCTGCTCGAGCTTCTCGCGCAGCGCGGGAAACAGCGTGCACACGCGCTCCAGCGACTGCGCACGGTGCACACGCGCAGCGCGCAGGTAGCTGCCGATCTCCAGGTTCTCGCGCACGCTCATGTCGGTGAACAGGCGCCGTCCCTCGGGCACGATGGCGATGCCTTCGGCGCAGAAGCGGTGCGGCGCCAGCCGCGAGATATCGCGGCCGTCCAGCTGCATCTGGCCGGCCGAGAGCCGGTGCAGCCCGGCGATGGCGTTGATCAGCGTGCTCTTGCCGGCGCTGTTGGGGCCCACCACGCAGAGCAGTTCGCCGGCCCGCACCGTGAGCGACAGGTCCCACAGCGCGACCGCCTGGCCGTAGGCGACGCGGATGGCGCGCAATTCAAGCATGCAGGGCCTCGCGACAGGTCGCGGCGCCGCCGGACACCGCCCCGGCCGAGGCGTCCCTGGTGGCGGCCTGGCCCAGGTAGGCCGACACCACCTCGGCACGCTGCATGACCTCCTGCGGCGGGCCCTCCGCCAGCACCTCGCCGCGATCGAAGATCACCACCCGGTCGCACAGCGCCATCACCGCGCGCATCACGTGCTCGACGAACACGATGGTGGTGCCGTGCTCGTCGCGGATGCGGCGGATCAGGGCCACGGCGTCGTCGATCTCCGACGGCGTGAGGCCCGACAGCACCTCGTCGAGCATCAGGATGCGCGGGCCCGAGGCCAGCGCCCGCGCGAACTCCAGGAACTTGCGCTGGTGCAGGTTCAGGCTCGCCGGCAGCGCATGCGCGCGCCCGTCCAGGCCCGTGTATTCCAGCCAGCGCCAGGCCTGCGCCTCGGCCGCCGCGCGGTTCAGCGCGGCACCGCCGAACATCGCCGGCAGGGCCACGTTCTGCAGCACCGTCAGGTGCGCCATCGGGCGCGGGATCTGGTAGGTGCGGGCCAGCCCGATGCGGGCGATGCGGTGCGCCGCGATGCCGGAGATGCAGCGCCCGTCGAACTCGATGCGCCCGGCGCTCACCGCATAGTGGCCGCTGGCGACGTTGATGAAGGTCGACTTGCCCGATCCGTTGGGCCCGAGCAGCCCCAGGATCTCGCCCTGGCGCACCTCCAGGTCGACGCCGCGCAGCGCCTGCACGCCGCGAAAGGACTTGCGCACGCCGCGCGCGCGCAGCAGCACCTGGCCGGGCGGGACGTGCCCGGGCATCGGCGTGCGCGCAGGGGCCGGCGTGGTGGCCGCCCGTGCCGGCGGCGGATGCCGGCGCCGCCACGCGGCCAGCGACTGCACCACCACCCCCTGCGGCATGAACAGGATCACCAGGATGAGCACCAGCCCGGTCAGGCCCTTGCCGACCACGGCCATGTCGCCGCCGGTGAAGGCGTAGAGCAGCAGCGTGATCAGCGTGGCGCCGACGATCGGTCCGCCCCAATGGCGCGTGCCGCCGAGCACGCACATCAGCACCACGGTCAGCGGCATGACGATGCCGAAGGTGTCGCCGGTGGTCACATACGACACGAACAGCGCGTGGATGCCGCCCACCAGCCCGGCCAGCGCGCACGACAGCGCGAAGGCCGCCAGCTTGTAGCGGTAGGTCGGCACGCCCATCACCTCGGCCACGTCCTCGTCGTCGTGAATGGCGAACAGGCCCAGCCCGAGGCGCGCGTGGTAGACCACCGCCGCGGCCAGGATCGACAGCAGCGCGGCACCCAGGGCCAGCATGTAGAAGCTGCCGGCCGCCGTCGGCGCCAGCGCCGGCACCTCGACCGCATTCATGTAGACGCCGGGCCCGCCGTCGATCGGCGTGTTCAGGATGATGGTGGCCACCACGAAGGTGGCGGCCAGGGTGAGCAGCGCGAACAGTTCGGCCCGCACCGCCTGCACGCGGAAGGCCACCGCGCCCAGCGCCGTGCCGACCAGCGCGGCGACCGCCGCGGCGGCCGGCAGGGTCCACAGGAACGGCCATTCCAGCGAAGCCGCCAGCGTGGCCGTGGTGTACATGCCGATGCCGAAGAAGGCGCCGTGGCCGAAGGAGAAGTAGCCCGAGTAGCCCGACAGCAGGTTCCACGAGGTGGCCAGCGCGATCCAGTGCAGCAGCAGGTAGAGCAGCGACGCGTAGAAGGCCGGCAGCCCCAGCCACGGCACCGTGCCCAACGCCAGTGCGCAGGCCACGACCGCGACCACGGCGCGTTGCATCGGCCGGCTCACCGCAGGCCCCTCATGCCAGCCGGCCCGGGCGCACCAGCAGCACCAGGATCAGCAGCGAGAAAGACACCAGCGGCGCCCATGAGGGCGCGGCCACCGCCATGGTCAGCGCCTCGGTGATGCCGATGATGCAGCCGGCCACCAGCGGACCGAGCGGCCGCCCCAGCCCGCCGAGCATGACGCAGGCGAACACCACCCCGATCCAGGCGTAGATCTGCGAAGGGGTGAGCGTGTAGACCAGCGCGATGCACACGCCCGCCACGCCGGCCAGCGCCGCGTTGAGCCCCGACAGCGCCAGCGCCAGCGCGCCCTGGTTGACGCCGAAGGCGGCGGCCACCGGCGCGTCCTGCGAGGCCGCGCGCATCGCCTTGCCGACGTCGGTCCTGGCGAGCGCCAGCCAGACCGCCAGCGTGAGGCCCACGGCCAGGCCCAGCGTGATCAGCTCGGGCACCGGCAGGAACAGCGGCCCGAGCCGCAGCCGATGCTCGGCGTAGACCGATTCCAGGCGACGGTAGTCGGCCGTCCAGAACCACTGCAGCGCCGCCTCCACGATCACCGTGATGCCGAAGGTCACCAGCAGCGAATTGAACGGGCTCACCTGGAAGCGCGCCAGCAGCGCATGCAGGCCGGCGCCGATGGCGAAGAACACCGGCACGATGAACACCAGCGTGAGCAGCGGATCGACGCCGTGCCGGCCCGCCAGTTCGTAGGTCAGGTAGGCGCCCAGGAAGGCCAGCGCGAAGTGCGACAGGTTGATCTGGCGCAGCATGCCCCACGAGAGCGACAAGCCCAGCCCGAGCAGGCCGTACAGCGCACCGGTGAACAGCCCCGACAGGACTGCCTGGGCCAGCAGGGTGGCGCTCGGCAGGGTCATCAGCTGGTGACGCCGCGCGTGCGCAGCCGGGCACCCGGCGCGGCCCATTCCTTGGGCCACACGGTGAGCCACTTGCCGTCCTGCACCTGCTTGATCTTGCTCAGATCGTCGCCGTAGTTGTTCGGGCCGTCGAAGCGCAGCTTGCCCTGGATGGTGTCGACCCGGTTGGCGCGCAGCCAGTCGGCCATGGCCTTGTCGTCCAGGCCCTTGGTGGCCACCACCGCCGCCTCGATGATCTGCCAGGCCGAGAAGGAGGCCGCGGCCTGCGTCTCGACCGCCGTGTCGGGCATGTTGGCCTGGGTCGCGCGCTCGCGGTAGGTCTTGACGAACTCGGCCGCCACCGGGTTGTCGGTGAAGGGCGGATGGCCCTCGAAGATGGTGGTCGCCAGCGCGCCGTTGGCCTCGGGCGCCTTCAGCATCGGCGCCGGCGAAGGGAAGTGATAGAAGTGGTGCAGCGGCGCATAGTCGATCTTCTTCATCGCGTCGAGCAACTGGCTGCCTTCCAGGCCGAGGGCGCCGTTCCAGATGAAGTCGGGGTTGGCCTCCTTCAGGCGGCCGGCAATCGGGCCGAAGTCGCGGTTGCCGAAGTCCCATTCCAGGAACAGCACTTCCTTGAGCCCGCGCTGGCGCGCCACCTCGCGCGCGCCCAGCGCCACGAAATGCACCGAGGGAAACTTGCTGGTCACCACCGCGATGGTCCGCGGCGGCTTGCCCGACGCGGCCAGCGCGTCCAGCACCATCGCCGGCGTCGTCTTCTCCGGCTCCGGCCCGAGCGACCAGGCCGGGAACTGCTGCGAATACTTGGCCAGCTTGGGAATGCCGAAGGTGTGGTGCACCAGCGTCTTGTTGTAGCGCTGCGCCACGCCCATGGCCGACAAGATGGCGCCGGTCGCGTAGGGGCCGATCAGCAGGTCGACCTTGTCGGCCGTCACCAGCTGCTCGTAGAGCGTGCGCGCCAGGTCGGGCTTGGACTGGTCGTCCTTGAGCACCCATTCCACCGGACGGCCCAGCAGCCCGCCGCGCTTGTTGAGCGAATCCACATAGATCTCGCCGGTGAGCTTGTGCACCAGGCCGGTGGCCGACAGCGGCCCGGTCAGCGCGAGCGTGCTGCCGATGCGGATCGGCGTGCCCGCCGGCTGCGCCGCGGCCGGCTGCGGACGGACCAGCACGCTGGCGCCCAGGGCACCGGCGGCGGCGACGAAAGTTCGGCGATCGATGCGCATGCTGCGTCTCCTCGGGTTGTCGTTGGGATCAGGCGGGGCGGCGGCGGCAGCGTTCAGTCGCCGTCGACCACGGGATTCGAGAGCAGGCCGACGCCCTCGATCTCGATCTCGCACACGTCGCCGGCCTTCATGAAGATCGGCGGCTTGCGCGCGAAGCCGACGCCGGCGGGCGTGCCGGCAATGATGATGTCGCCCGGCACCAGCGCAAAGGGTTCGGAGCACACCGACACCAGCGTGGCCACGTCGAAGATCATGTCGCGCGTGTTGGCGCTCTGCAGCACCTGGCCGTTGAGGCGGGTGCGCAACTCCAGCCCGGTGGCGCCCGGCGGCAACTCGTCCGGCGTGACCAGTTCGGGCCCGAAGGCGCCCGAGGCATCGAAGTTCTTGCCCATCATCCACTGCGTCGACTTGAACTGGTAGTCGCGGATCGAGCCGTCATTGAACAGCGAATAGCCGGCCACGTGCTCGAGCGCGCGCGCCTTGTCGATGTAGCGCCCGGCCTTGCCGATCACCACCACCAGTTCGCCCTCGTAGTCGAAGTGGGTCGACACGTGCGGCCGCACCAGGGCCTGGCCGTGCGCCACCCACGAGGACGGATAGCGATGGAACAGCACCGGATACTTGGGCGGATCGAAATTGCCCTCGGCCGCATGGTCCACGTAGTTGAGTCCCACCGCGATCGCCTTCGACGGCGCCTGTACCGGCGCCAGCCATTTCAGGCCGGCCACCGGCAGTCGCTGGCGTGCCGCCTGGCCCGCGCGCTGCGCGGCGGCGAAGGCATCGGCACCGCCCCTGAGCAACTCGTCGATGGTCGCGGGCAGCCCTTCGGCGGTGAGGTTGACCAATTCCTGGCCAAGGCGCAGGCCGACAGCCGGCGCGCCGTTGTGGGAGAAAGCGGCAAGGCGCATGGATGGTTTTCCTCGGATGGGATGGGAGCGACGGCCGGCGGCCCGGGTGCCGCGTCTAGCGCGGCTGCGTTTCGTGGTTCACGATGAAATCCTCCGGCACCGGCGGGCCCCAGGCGTAGAAGGAGTCCTCCGGCGGGTGGTCGGCGCTGCGCCAGTCGAAGTCGCCCGGCACGAAGTCGATGTCGAACGAGTACTCGCAGAAGCTGCCCCACGGGTCGCGCACGTAGCGAAAGTAGTTCGAACCCAGCACGTGGCGGCCCAGGCCCCAGCCTTGTGCGTAGCCGGCGGTCTGCATCTGCTCCATGCCGCGCCCGACCTCGTCGATGCTGCCGACGTCCCAGCTCGAATGGTGCAGCCCCGGGCCGTCGGACTTGGCGAAGGCCACCAGGTGGTGGTCGCTGCCGTGCACGCCGTGCAGGAAGGCAATGATGTCGGCCGAACTGTCGCTCAGGCGCAGGCCCAGCGCGTCGCGGTAGAAGGCGACGCTGCGGCCCACGTCGGGCGAGAACAGCAGCACGTGCGACAGCCGGCGCGGACGTACCTGGGGAATGGCCGAGCGCGCCAGCGACGCGCCCTTGCCGATCGTCGGCTCCGGCTCGACGCTGCGCGCGCTCTTGGTGTCGGGCGAGGACTTGGCCGCCGCCACGACCTGCACGGCGTAGCCGTCGGGGTGACGCAGCCAGAAACCGCCGGCCTCGGCCAGCGGGTGCGGCTCGGCCGCCGGCAGGTCCAGTTGCCGCGCGCGCACGGCGAGCGCGTCCAGGTCTTGCGCGAAGGCGGCGAAGCGCAGGTACTGGAGCCGCTTGGGGCCGTCGGCCTGGAACAGGGAACCCCAGGCCTGTGGATGGCCATGCGTGTGCAGCACCAGCCGGTCGGGCTGGCGGCGCACGTCGAGGCCGAAAGCCTCGTAGAAGCGGGCCGCCACGTCCAGGTCCGGCACGGAGAAGACGAAATGGTCGAGCGAATGGACACCCAGCACCGACGCCCGGCTCGGGCTCTTGCGGGTACGCAGCGCAGATGCGGAATCCGTCATGGTTGTCTCCAATCGACTCGCGCCAAGAAAAATATATTCTTTTGCGAAAACTATACTGATTCGATATCAATAGACAGCTAGGGTTAACATCCACGTCACCATGGACAAGCGATCCAAGAGAGGGCCGAGCCAGACGCGACAGGTGTTCGATGCCCTGCGCAGTGCGATCGTCGAGGGCCGGCTGCTGCCCGGCGCCAAGCTCAACATTGCCGCGTTCGCCGAAGAGATCGAAGTCAGCGCCGGTGCCGTGCGCGAGGCGCTGGCGATGCTGGAGGCGGAATCGCTGGTGGTGTCCGAGCCGGCGCGCGGCTACCGCGTCAGTCCGGTTTCGGCGAACGACCTTCGCCAACTGGTGCAGGCGCGCATCGAGATCGAGCGCCTGTGCCTGGCCGAGGCGATCCGCAAGGGCGACCTAGCGTGGGAAGGCGGCATCGTCTCCGCCTTCCACCGCCTGTCGCGCGTGCCCGACCGGGAAGACGGGGCGCCCGAGCAGCTCAACCGGCAATGGGCGGCCTTTCACGCGGACTTCCACCGCGCCCTGCTGGCGGCGTGCCCCAACCAGTGGCTGCTGCGCATGCACGAGATGCTCTACCAGCAGAGTGAAAGGTACCGCCAGCTCACGGTGCCGCTGGCCGGCGGCGCGCCGCGCGACGCGTTGTCGGAGCACCGGCACCTGATGCACGCCGTGCTCGAGCGCGACGTGCAGACCGCGCAGGCGCTGATCGCCGAGCACCTGCAGATGACGGCGACGCTGCTGCTGGCATCGGCCGATGGCTTGAACCTGGACGCGCGCGAAGTGCCGGCCTGATCATCGGACGCCGCGGCGACGGCGCCTGCCTTGACCGCGCAGAAGCGCCGAGCGCAGTCAGGGAAAAAAGTGTGAAGCGCGCCGATAAGCCGGATTCTGTGCACCGGGGTTGCCCCCGGCGTGACCGCCATTACTCTGGGCCGCCGGTCGCCCGGACGGCTCGATGCTACCTACCCGCCAGCTCTGCGGAACCACATCAACGCTGGCCTACTTGGTATTGCTGCGCGCAGAGATTGCCCGTTTCACCCGAACTCAATCGGCTCGTCTCTGTTGCTCTGATCCTCACCTCGCGGTGGAGAGCGGTTAGCTCCTGCGCTGTCCTGTGCAGTCCGGACGTTCCTCCAGTGCGCCCTTTCGGGTATTGCACCAGCGGCGGTCTGGCGTGCTTCACGCCGCGATTATCGATGCTTTCGCGCGCACGGGCCGGCAGCCGGCTCGCGCCGCGCGCTTCAGTCGGCCTGCAGCACCGACAGGATATTGCCCGCCGGGTCCTTGAACCAGGCGATCACCGGCCCGCGCGGATCGCGGCAGATGCCCTTGGCGTCGGTCTTCAGGTCGGGCAGGTCGTAGTGCTCGAAAGCCACGCCGCGCGCCGCCAGCGCGTCGACCGCGGCGTCGACGTCGGGCACCGGAAAATTCAGGATGGTGAAGCTCGCCGGCTGGTGGTTCGGCTTGGGGTAGCCCAGCACCACGGCGCCGGTGCCCAGCTTGAGTCGCATCATGCCGTGCTCCGGCACCGCATCGAGGCCCAGCGTCTGGCTGTAGAAGGCAATGGCGCGGGGCACATCGTCGACAGAAAAGCCACTGAAGGCCTGGCTGGCTTTCAACATGAATGACACTCCGTTGAGGCACGCGGCCGGCCATTCTCGGCAGGTCGGCAGGTCGGCAATGGGCGTCCAGCGGCGCCGGAGCAAGACCGCACTGACGGTGCGCCGATATGGCCATGCACCGGCCGGCTCGCGGGAGCGGCGGCTGCGCGGCCTCGTGCGGCAACCGACACAATGGCGTCCTGCCCCGCTTGCCCAACAGGAGCTTCCATGAAGGTACAGAACGTCCTCGAGTCGATCGGCAACACGCCGCACATCCGCGTCCGGCGCCTGTTCGCCGGCGCGTCCCAGCAGGTCTGGATCAAGTCCGAGCGCGCCAATCCGGGTGGCTCGATCAAGGACCGCATCGCGCTGTCGATGGTCGAAGCCGCCGAACAGTCGGGCACGCTCAAGCCGGGCGGCACGATTGTCGAGCCGACCTCGGGCAACACCGGCGTCGGGCTCGCCATGGTGGCCGCGGTGAAGGGCTACAAGCTGGTGCTGGTGATGCCCGACAGCATGTCGGTGGAGCGGCGCCGGCTGATGCTGGCCTACGGCGCCCGCTTCGACCTGACGCCGCGCGAGAAGGGCATGAACGGCGCCATCGCCCGTGCCGAGGAGATCGTCGCCGCCACCCCCGGCGCATGGATGCCCCAGCAATTCAACAATCCGGCCAACGTCGAGGTGCATGTGCGGACCACGGCACAGGAGATTGCCGCCGATTTTCCCGAGGGCATCGACGTGTTGATCACCGGTGTGGGCACCGGTGGCCACATCACGGGCTGCGCGCGCGTGCTGAAGGCCAGATGGCCGCGGCTGAAGGTCTTCGCGGTCGAGCCGACGGCCTCGGCGGTGATCTCGGGCGGCGCGCCGGGGCCGCATCCGATCCAGGGCATCGGCGCCGGCTTCATCCCGGACAACCTGGACACCGGCTTGCTCGACGGCGTGATCCAGGTCGAGGCCGAAGCGGCGCGCGAGATGGCGCGCCGCAGCGCCTGCGAGGAAGGCCTGCTGGTGGGCATCTCGTCGGGCGCCACGCTGCAGGCGATTGCGCAGAAGCTGCCCGAACTGGCGCCCGATGCGGTGGTGCTGGGCTTCAACTACGACACCGGCGAGCGCTACCTGTCGGTCGACGGCTTCCTGCCGGCCTGAGCACACCACCGAGGTCCACGATGCGCATCCTGCTGGTCGAAGACGAGGCCGAACTGGCCCAATGGCTCATCCGCGCTCTCAAGCAGGGTGGTTTCGTGCCGGATCACGCGGCTGACGCCCGCACCGCCGAAGCCCTGCTGCAGGCCCACGAATACGACGCGGTGGTGCTCGACCTGCGCCTGCCGGACAAGCACGGCCTGAAGCTGCTGGCCGAAATGCGCGACGGCGGCGACCGCACGCCGGTACTGGTGCTGACCGCCGAGGGTTCGCTGCAGGAACGCGTGCGCGGCCTGAACCTGGGCGCCGACGATTTTCTGGCCAAGCCGTTCGCGGTGGAGGAAGTCGAGGCGCGCCTGTCGGCGCTGGTGCGGCGCAGCCACGGCGGCGCGCCGCCGCTGCTCCATTGCGGGCCGCTGGCCTACGACAGCGCCAGCCGCGCCTTCATGCTGAACGACGAATTGCTCGCGCTCACGCCGCGCGAGCACGCCGCGCTCACCGCCTTGCTGCTGCGCAGCGGCACACCGGTGGGCAAGGAGCGCCTGGCCGGCAAGGTCTTCCCGCAAGGCAGCGACGTGGGCCCCGCCGCGATCGAACTGGTGCTGCACCGCCTGCGGCGCAAGCTCGAAGGCAGCGGCGTGCACATTGCCACGGTGCGCGGGCTGGGCTACATGCTCGAAGACGTGGGCAGCCCGGCGCCGCATGCCTGAACCCCGGCGCCCCGGCAT
>Ga0164241_10005933_pt1 | contig 11262 bp, 9 predicted proteins | sample OricomyardsoilBY_FD_108780 | JGI IMG/M metagenome (GOLD analysis project Ga0164241, IMG submission 108780) | Backyard soil microbial communities from Emeryville, California, USA - Original compost - Back yard soil (BY) | ecosystem: Environmental > Terrestrial > Soil > Unclassified | place: USA... | reverse complement strand
TGGCCAAGCTCCACTCCGCGCGCGTCGCCGTCGAGGTCGCCGACGAGTGCATCCAGATCCACGGCGGCGCCGGATACATGAAGGAGTACGGCATCGAGCGCGTCTGGCGCGACATGCGCCTCAACCGCATCGGCGCCGGCACCGACGAGATCATGCTCGACGTGATCGGGCGGTCCTACGGGCTGTAGGCCCTACCGGCCGACCCGCAGCGTCCCCAGGTAGGACAGCGAGCCGGTGCGGGTGAAGGCGAGGACGTCGAAGCCGCCGCTCGTGGGGTCGCCGTACTCGTCGAGCGAGTACTTCCCGCCGAGCACGGAGGCGCGATCCTTCGTGGCGAACAGCGCGCGCACGACCGCGGCACGGTCCGTCCCGCCGACCGCGATGGCGGACAGGGCGAGCTGCATCGCCTCGTAGCCGTAGCTGCTCATGCCGATCGGCACCTTGCCGTACGCCGCCTTGAAGTCGGTGACGAACCGGGCGGTCAGCGGTGACGTGTCGGCGTACGGGACCTGCGCCGAGATCGCCCGAGTCCGCACGTAGGCCGAGCCGAGGCCCCGGCCCAGCCCGCTCTCGGCGACACCGTCGGCGCCGACGAGCCACATCTTCGGGGCCGCCTTGTGGACCGCCCGCCACAGCTCGGGCGCATGGTTGGCGGTGACCCCGGCGAAGAACATCGCGCCGGCCTTCGACGCCGCGATCCGTCGCGCGAGCGCCGCTATCCCCGAGCCCCGGCTGTTGAGCGTCGCGTGCCCGACGCGCCTGATCCCCCGCACCTTCAGCCGCGGCGTGGCCATGCTCGCCAGCATCCAGCCGTACAGGTCGCCGTCCTCGACGACGTAGACCTTCTTGACCTTCAGCCCCTGCAGGAGCGCCGCGACCCCGTCGGCCTGCAGGTTGTCGGCGGGCGCGACGCGGACGAAGGTCCGCGTGCCGGTGGGGAAGTACCCGCCAGGCTCGCCCTTGCCGGCGAACTGCGGGCGCGTCAGGCCCGTGTAGGTGCTTGCCGGGCTGATCTGCGGGATGCCCGCCCGGTTGAGGATCGGCATCGAGATCATGCTCGCTCCCGAGTTGTACTCGCCGATGTAGGCGATCGTGTCGGGGTCCGCGACCGCCTGCCTGGCGTTCTTGGCGACCTGCTCCGGATCCCAGTTCCCCGCGGCTTTCGTCGCGTCGTCGAGCGAGACGAGCTGCACCGGGGTCGCACCGGCCTTGCCTCCGGCCTGCGCCAGCGCAAGCTGCTCCGCCTGCACCAGCTGGGTGGTGTCCGGCTTCGCCGCGCCCTGCAGCGGCAGGCTCGAGTAGATCGTCGGGACGCCCCCGACCGCGCCCGCCGTCGCCGGGACCGCGAGGCCGACGATCAAAAGGACAAGGAACGCCGACCGCTTAAGCATCGGGAGATCATAGGCGACGCGGCTCCGCGCGGCGCCCCTAGCCGCGCAGGTTCGCGAACGCGAGCAGGAGCTCGCGGGAGGCGGCTTCGCCGAGCTCGAGCGAGCGGAGGCTGTAGGACTCGTCGGGCGCGTGGAACGCGTCGTCGGGGAGGCTGAAGCCGGAGACGACGGTCGGGAAGCCGGCGGCGGCGAGGTCGGCGACGATCGGGATCGACCCGCCGCTGCGGATGTAGGCGACCTCGTTCCCGCACGCGCGGGTCAGCGCCTGCCCGGCGAGCGCGATGACCGGGCTCTCCGGGTCGAAGTGCGCGGGCTCGCCCGCGTGGTGGCTGAGCTCGAGCTCTGCGCCCGCAGGGAGCGCGGCGCGCAGCAGGCTCTCGAGGACGCCCTGCAGCTCCGCGGCCGACTGGCCGGGCGCGAGGCGCAGGCTGATCGCGGCGCGGGCCTCGGCGGGGATCACGGTGCGAGGCGCGCCGGCCTCGACGTAGTTGACGTCGAGCGCGGGCATCGCGCCGGTGCGCTCGTGGAACTCGGCCGCGGCGGTCGGGCTCAGCGGCCGCGCGCCGACGCCGTCGAGCTGCGCGGCGCCCGGGGTCAGGCGCGCCCACGAGGCGCGCTCGACGTCGCCGGGCGCGATCACGCCGGCGGCGAGCTCGGGGCGCACGCGGCCCTCCGCGTCGGGGAGCACGGCGGCGAGCACGCGGTGCAGAACGTTGAGCGAGTTCAGCGCGGCGCCGCCGTAGAGGCCCTGGTGGATGTCGCGGCGGCCGGCACGGACGACGAGGTGCGTGTGGACGATCCCGCGCAGGCCGACGGTGATCGCCGGCGTCTCGGGGTCCTCCATCCCGCTGTCGAAGACGACGGCCGCGTCGGCGCCGCGCTCGTCGGCGCGCACCCACTCGGCGACCGACGCCCCGCCGACCTCCTCCTCGCCCTCGACCAGCACGCGGACGTTGACCGGCAGCGAGCGCTCGCGGGCCATTGCGCACGCGACGTGCAGCAGCGGCAGGAAGTTGCCCTTGTCGTCGGCGGCGCCGCGCGCGTACAGGCGCCCGTCGCGGACCGTCGGCGCGAACGGCGGCGACGTCCACAGGCTCAGGTCGCCCGGACCCTGGACGTCGTAGTGGCCGTAGATCAGGACCGTCGGCGCGTCGGGCGTGGCGGCGTGCAGGTCGCCGACCACGAGCGGGTTGCCGCCGCCGATCGTGAGGAGCTCGGCCTCGCCGCCGGCGGCGCGCACGCGCTGCACCGCCCAGGCGGCCGCGCGCTCGATGTCCGCGGGATCGCCCTCCCCCGTCGAGATCGACGGGATCCGCAGCCACTCCACCAGCTCGTCGAACAGCTCCTGTGCCATGTCGGTCAGCCTACGCGGCGCCGCGCCGCGCCGACCTAGACTCGCCAGCGTGGAACAACTCAGCCTCGGCATCGTCGCCACGTCGCGCAAGCCGGACGAGCGGCGGCTGGCGATCCATCCCGAGCACATCGAGCGGATCGCGCCCGAGCTGCGCGCGCGGATCTTCCTCGAGGAGGGCTACGGCGACGGCTTCGGCCGCTCCGACGCCCAGCTCGCCCTGCTCGTCGCCGGTCTGCGGACGCGCGAGCAGCTCGTGGCCGAGTCCGACGTCGTCGTGCTCCCCAAGCCGCTCGCCGCCGACCTCGAGGACCTGCGCCCCGGCCAGGTCCTGTGGGGCTGGCCGCACTGCGTGCAGGACCGCGAGCTGACCCAGCGCGCGATCGACCGCAAGCTCACGGTGATCGCGTGGGAGGCCATGAACCACTGGACCGACAGCGGCAGCTTCAGCCTCCACGTCTTCCACAAGAACAACGAGCTCGCCGGCTACTGCTCGGTCCTCCACGCGCTCGCGCTGCGCGGCGTCACCGGCGACTACGGCCGCCGCCTGAAGGCCGCCGTGATCAGCTTCGGCGCGACCGGCCGCGGCGCGGTCCAGGCGCTCTCGGCGCTCGGCGTCCACGACGTCGCGGTCCTCTCGCAGCGCCGGTCGGCGGCGGTCGCCTCGCCGCCGGGCTCCGTGCGGCTCGTCCACTTCCAGCACGACGAGGCCGACCCCAGCCGCCTGCTCGTCCTGCGCGCGCCGGGCACGGAGCCGCTCGTGGACTACCTGCGGAGCTACGACGTGATCGTCAACTGCATCTTCCAGGACACCGAGGCGCCGCTGATGTTCGTGATGGACGACGAGCTCGACCGGTTCGCGCCCGGGACCCTGATCGTCGACGTCTCGTGCGACGAGGGCATGGGCTTCGAGTGGGCGCGGCCCACCTCGTTCGCGGAGCCGATGTTCGAGGTCGGCGACGGGGTCCACTACTACGGCGTCGACCACAGCCCGTCGTACCTGTGGAACTCGGCGACGTGGGAGATCAGCGAGGCGCTGCTCACACACCTCGAGACGGTCATGGCCGGCCCCGCCGCCTGGGCGCTCGACGACACGATCCAGCGCGCGATCGAGATCCGCGACGGTGTGGTGGTCAACCCCCGGATCCTCAGCTTCCAGCACCGCAGCGCCGAGTACCCGCACCCGATCGAGGAGGACGCAGCGTGAACCCGTTCGCTCCCGAGCACGAGGAGCTGCGCGACTCGATCCGGCGCTACGTCGCCGCCGAGCTGCGCCCGCACGCGACCGAGTGGGACGACGCGCGCTGGTTCCCCGACAGCGTCTTCACGCGCATGGGCGAGCTCGGGTTCCTCGGGCTGAAGTACCCGGAGGAGCACGGCGGGCAGGGCGGCGGCTACCTGCACGACGCGGTGCTGACCGAGGAGCTGTCGCGCTGCGGCTCCGGCGGCCTCGCGGCCGGCATCGGCGCGCACGTCGGGATCGCGACGCCGCCGATCTGGAAGTTCGGCACCGACGACCAGAAGGCGCGCTACCTCGCTCCGGCGATCCGCGGCGAGCGGATCGCCGCGCTGGGGATCACCGAGCCCGACGCGGGTTCGGACGTCGCCGCGATCAAGACCCGCGCGACGAAGGTCGACGGCGGCTGGACCGTCAACGGCTCGAAGATGTTCATCACCAACGGCGTCCGCGCGGACTTCGTGGTGACCGCGGTGAAGACGACCGCGGCGGGCGGCCACCACGGCATCAGCTTCCTGATCGTCGACACCGACCAGCCCGGCTACTCGGCCTCGAAGATCGAGAAGATGGGCTGGCACGCGTCCGACACGGCGCTGATCGCGATGGACGACGTGTTCGTCGGCGACGAGAACCTCCTCGGCGCCGAGCACGAGGGCTTCAAGCTGATCATGGCCAACTTCCAGTGGGAGCGGCTGCTGATGGCGCTGGGGTCGGTCGCGGCGATGCAGGTCGCGTTCGACAAGACCGTCGAGTTCGTCGGCGAGCGCAACGCGTTCGGCCGGCCGCTGGCGAAGTTCCAGGCGCTGCGCCACCGGCTCGCCGACCACGCGACGACGATCCACGCGGCGCGCACGGTCACCTACGACGCGCTGACCCGGTTCGTCGGCGGCGAGGACGTCACCAAGGAGGTGACGATGGCGAAGCTGATCACCCAGCGCTCGTGCTTCGACCTCCTCGACGACTGCCTGCAGATGCACGGCGGCGCCGGCTACATGAAGGAGTACGACCTCGAGCGGGCGGTCCGCGACGCGCGGCTCGGCCCGATCGGCGGCGGCACCGACGAGATCATGCGCGAGATCCTCGCGAAGATCATCGGGCTGTAGGGCGCGGACGGCAGGCACGGCGCGGCGCGGCAGGCGCGGCGCGGCGCGGCGGCTTCCTACGGCGCGAGCGAGAACGCAACGTGGCGGGCGGCCGGATCGGCCGCGTCGAGGCGCACGCGGACCTCGCTGCCGGGCGGCGGGCAGGCGCCGTCGATCCGCGCGCGGACGGCGGGCTCGGCGATCTGCAGGAGGCCGTCGTCGATCACCACCGCGGCGAACGTCTCGCCCACGCGGCCCTCGAGGAGCAGCGCCTCGACGAGGTCGACGACCGCGCGCTCGGCCTCGCCGGCGCGGCGCGCGCCCGTGGCCATCGCCTTCGCCAGGCCCGGCAGCGCGGCGCGGACCCACTCCGGAACCGGCGTCCCCGCGCACGCGGCGAGGCAGCACTCGCTCACGTAGCGGTCCTGCAGGCGGCGCAGCGGGGCGGTCGCGTGGGCGTAGTCGGCGGCGATCGCGAAGTGCGAGTGCTCGGCCGGCGCGGCGCCGTCGAACGCGGTGTAGCCGGCGCCGCTCGCGACCCCGGTCGCCTGGTGCAGCAGCGCGGCCTGGCGCGGGACGCCGGGATCGAGCGAGCGGACGAACGCGGGGTAGGTCGCGCCGGCCGGCCAGTCGACGCCGAGCGCCTTGGCCTGCAGCCGGAAGCGCGCGAGATCCTGCTCCCGCGGCGGCGGCTGCGTGCGCAGGATCCCGGTGCCCGCGGCGAGCATCAGCCGCGCGGCGGCCATGCCGGTGAGCAGCGAGATCTGCGCGTTGTGCTCCTCGGTCGCCAGCGGGACGCGGTAGCGCGTGGTCCACGCACCGCCGGGCTCCTGGACGACCTCCTGCTCGGGCACCGCGAGCTGCACGCCGCCGCGGGCGATCTCGAGCGCGAGCCGCCGCTCGCCGACCTCGCGCAGCGGGGCGGCGACCTCCGGCGGGACGTCCTCGTAAGTGTGCTGCGCGGTGCTGCGCACGGTCGCGCGGCGGACGTCGGTGGCGACGAGCTCGCCGGCGGCGTCGAGGTCGAGCGTCCACAGCACCGCCGGCCGCCACTGCCCGGGGAGCAGGCTCGCCGCGCCCTCGGAGAGCACCGGCGGGTGCAGCGGCAGCTTGCCGCCCGGGGCGTAGACGGTCACGCCGCGCGCGTGCGCCTCGCGGTCGATCGCGCCGCCGGGAGCGACGAACGCGGCGACGTCGGCGATCGCGTAGCGGACGCGGTGGCCGTCGCCGCGGCGCTCGATGTGCAGCGCCTGGTCGAGATCGCGCGAGCCCGGTGGGTCGATCGTGACGAACGGCGTGTCCACCTGCGCGGGGGCGGTGCCACCGCGCGCGCGCGTGTTGCCGAAGGGGCCGCGCCGGCCGGAGCGAGGCCGCCGACCTCCGCGCTCGCGCCGCGCTCGGGGGCCGGAGCGAGGCCGCCGGCCTCCGCGCTCGCGCCGCGCTCGGGGGCCGGAGCGAGGCCGCCCGCCTCCGCGCTCGCGCGCGCCTCGGCGTCGACGTCGGCGGGGAACCCGTCCGGGAGGTGCAGCTGCGCGCGGATCGCCGCGAGGCCGTCGGCGAGCGCCTCGGCCGGGACGAGGCGGATGCGGCGCGCGGGCATCCGGCGAGGCTACCCGCGGAGCCGCCCGGAGCGGACGGCCCCGCGATCGGCGGGCAATAGAGTCCGCCCCTTCCCAACGACTTTCCCGACCCTTGGAGGGGCCAACATGGGAGTTCTCGACGACAAGGTGGCGATCGTCACCGGCTCGGCGCGCGGCATCGGCCGCGCGACGGCGGAGCTGCTCAGCGAGCAGGGCGCCAAGGTGCTCATCAACGACCTCGACGGCGACGTCGCCGAGCAGACCTCGGGCGAGATCGCCGGTGAGACGACCGTCTTCGCGGGCGACCTCACCAAGGAGGGCGAGCCGGACAAGCTCGTCCAGGCCGCGATCGACGCCTGGGGCAAGATCGACATCATCGTCAACAACGCGGGCTACACGCTCGACGCGCCGATCCACAAGATGAGCGACGACTGGTTCCAGCGGATGCTCGACATCCACGTGGTCGCGCCGTTCCGGATCATCCGCGCCGCCGCGCCGCACCTGCGCGAGCCGGCCAAGAAGGAGCGCGAGGAGGGCGTCGAGGTCTTCCGCAAGATCGTCAACGTCTCGTCGATCTCGGGCACGATGGGCAACGCCGGCCAGGCGAACTACTCCGCCGGCAAGTCGGCCATCGTCGGCCTGACGAAGACCATGGCCAAGGAGTGGGGCCAGTTCAAGATCAACGTCAACGCGGTCGCGTTCGGCTGGATCGAGACGCGCCTCACCGCGGCCAAGGTCGACGACAACACGATGGAGATCGACGGCGAGAAGGTCCAGCTCGGCATCCCCGAGCAGATGCGCGCGATGGCGCCGATGGTCGTCCCGATCGGCCGCCCCGGCACGCCCGAGGAGGCCGCCGGCGGCGTCTTCCTGCTGTGCACGCCGTGGAGCAACTTCATCCACGGCCAGGTGCTGAACGTGACCGGCGGGCAGTGGAGCGGCATGACCAGCTAGCCGTACGGGTAAGGCGCTGGGCGGATGACCTCCGCCCAGCTGCCAGGGCGCGGCGAGTCGCTGTGGACGGCCACGGCGGACGTCGCGCCTCGCCCACCCCTCGCGGGAGACCTCCGGGTCGCCGCCGTCGTCGTCGGCGCCGGGATGACCGGCGTCTGCGCGGCGTACGAGCTCCAGCGCGCCGGTGTCGAGACCGTGCTGCTGGACCAGGGCACGGTCGGCGGCGGCGTCACCGGCCACACGACGGCCAAGCTGAGCGCGCTGCACGGGATCGCCTACAAGGAGATCGCGGAGCTGCACGGCGCGACCCGGGCGACGTCCTACGCGCGGATCAACGCGCGCGGGCTCGAGCGGATCGCCTCGCTCACCGCCGAGCACGCGATCGCCTGCGACTTCCGCCGCCGCCCCGCCTTCCTCTATGCGACGACCGCCGAGGAGCTCGACCGGGTCGAGGAGGAGGCGTGGGCCGCCCACGAGGCGGGGCTCGCGGTCGAGATCGTCGAGGACGTGCCGCTGCCGTTCGCCACGCGCGGCGCGGCGCGCCTGGCCGGGCAGGCCGAATTCCACCCGCTCCGGTTCGTGGCCGGGCTCGCGGACGCGTTCGAGGCCGCCGGCGGCCGGATCCACGAGCGGACGCGCGTCACCTCGGCGCACGACGGCGAGCCGTGCACGCTGCAGACCGAAGACGGCGGCACGGTCACCGCCGACCACGCGATCCTCGCGACGCACATCCCGTTCGCCGACCGCGCCCTCTACTTCGCGCGCATGCACCCCGAGCGCTCGTACGCGCTCGCCGTGCGCCTCGCCTCCGGCGCCGTGCCCGACGGGATGCTCCTGAGCGCCGGCTCCCCCACCCGCTCGATCCGCGCGCATCCGGTCGACGGCGAGGAGCTGCTGCTCGTCGGCGGCGACGGCCACAAGGTCGGCCAGGGTCCGCCGACCGCCGAGCACTACCGCGCGCTCGAGGCGTTCGCGCGCGAGCACTGGGACGTCGCCGAGGTCTCCTACCGCTGGTCCGCGCAGGACAACATGCCGGCCGACGCGCTGCCCTACGTCGGCCCGCTCACGCCGCGCTCGAAGCGCACGCTCGTCGCGACCGGCTACCGCAAGTGGGGCCTCGCGCTCGGGGCCGAGGCCGGCGCGATGCTGCGCGACCTGGTCCTCGGCGTCGACCACGCCGACGCCGACACGCTCGATCCCGGCCGCGTCCCGCCCGTGCGGGCGCTGCGCGACATGGCCAAGGAGGGCGCCGACTTCTCCTACCGCTTCGCGGTCGACCGCCTGCGCCAACGCGGCCGCGCGTCGGACGAGCTCGCGCCCGGCGAGGGCCGAGTCGTCTCGCTGCACGGCCGCCAGGTCGCCCTCAGCCGCGACGACGACGGCACCGTCCGCGCCGTCTCCGCGCGCTGCACCCACCTCGGCTGCATCGTCGCCTACAACGACGCCGAGCGCTCCTGGGACTGCCCGTGCCACGGGTCGCGCTTCGCCCTCGACGGCGAGGTCCTCCAGGGCCCGGCCGTCCACCCGCTCGAACCGAAGGACCCACCCACGTGAGCACCACCAAGTACCTGCCGATCTACCTCAACGACCACCTCGCGGGCTCCGCCCTCGGCGTCAGCCTCGCCAAGCGGATCGCGGGGAGCAACGAGGGCAACGCGTACGGCGCGGCGATCGCGGCCATCGCCGCCGAGATCGAGGAGGACCGGCGCACGCTCGAGAGCGTGATGCAGCGCTTCGGCGCCAAGCGCGACCGGCTGAAGATGCTCGGCCTGTGGGCGGGCGAGAAGGCCGCCCGCCTGAAGCTCAACGGCGAGCTCCTGCGCTACTCGCCGCTGAGCCGGATGGAGGAGCTCGAGATGCTGTCGCTCGGCGTCGAGGGCAAGCGCTCGCTGTGGCGGGCGCTGCGCCACGCGATCGGCGACGACCCGCGCTTCGGCGCCGGCGAGCTCGACGCGCTGATCGCACGCGCGGAGTCGCAGCGCGCGCGGATCGAGGAGCTGCGCCTGCGCGCGTCCGAGGAGGCGCTCGCCGGCTGAGTCCCGAGGTTCGACTACGGTCTGCGGCCATGAGGATCATCAAGCCCGGAGCGGACCGTGAGGTGCCGCGCGGCGTGCTCGGCGGGGCCGAGGTCTCGCAGGCCACCGCGGGCGCGCACAACATCTACATGGGGGTCTTCCGCGTCCCCGCGGGCGCCAGCTCGCGCCCGCACTACCACGCGAACTGCGAGAGCGCCGTCTACATGCTCTCCGGCACGCTGCTCGTCCGCTGGGGCGAGCACCTCGAGGAGACGGCCGAGCTGCGGCCCGGCGACCTCGTCTACGTCCCGCCGCGCGAGACGCACGTGCTCGAGAACCTCTCCGACGCCGAGCCGGCCGAGTACGTCGTCGCCCGCGACGCCCCGCACGAGGACTCCGTCGAGGTCCCCTGGGCGGGCGACGCGCCCGCCTAGCGGCGCACGACCTCGCAGTCGGGCGCGACGACGTCCTCCGGGCCGGCGAAGACGGTGTCGTTGCCCTCGCCGCAGGTCACGCGGTCGCTGCCGCGGCCGACGACGTTGATCCGGTCGTCGCCCGGGCCGCCGTCGACGACGTCGTTGTCGAGGCCGCCCTCGATCCGGTCGTTGCCGTTCTCGCCGTTGATGATGTCGTCGCCGCGGTCGCCCTGGAGGAAGTCGTCGCCGTCGTTGCCGAGCAGGATGTCGTTCCCGTTGCGGCCGTAGAGCGAGTCGTTGCCGTTGCCGCCGTGCAGCGTGTCGTCGCCCTCGACGCCGTCGACGTAGTCGTCGCCGTCGTTGCCGTAGAGGTCGTCGTTGCCGTCCTGGCCGAGGATCGTGTCCTTGCCGGGTCCGCCGAAGAGCGTGTCCGGGCCGACCGTGCCGGTGATCACGTTGCTCGCCAGCGGCGCGTCGGTGGCGGGCTCGGCCGGGACGCGGATCACGGTCTCGCAGCGGGTCAGCTGGTCGCGGTCGGGCGCGTCCTCCTCGACGTAGACCGTGTCCTTGCCGGTGCCGCAGTCGATCTTGTCGGCGCTGTCGTCGGCAGCGCGGATCACGTCAGCGCCGTTGCCGCCCGAGATCTCGTCGACGCCGGGGCCGCCGGTGATCTCGTCGGCGCCGTTGCCGCCGCTGAGGTAGTCGTCGCCGGAGCCGCCGTCGATCGTGTCGGAGCCGTCGGCGCCGTAGATCGAGTCGCGGCCGGCGTCGCCACGGAGGGAGTCGTCGCCGTCGCGTCCGTAGAGCCGGTCGCCGGCGGTGCCGCCGTCGATCGCGTCGTTGCCCGGGCCGCCGTCGATCGACTCGCTGCCCGGCCCGCCGAAGAGCGAGTCGTTGCCCTCGCCGCCGAGGATCTTGGCGTCGCTGCCGCGGCCGCCGTCGACGTAGTCGTTGCCCGGGCCGCCGTCGAGCAGCACGTCGTTGCCGAACGTCGCGTCGACGATCTTGTCGTCGCCGAGGCCGCCGAGGATCGTGTCGTCGCCCTCACCGCCGTCGAGGTAGTCGTTCCCGTCGCCGCCGTCGAGCTTGTCGTTGCCGGTGCCGCCGTTGCCGTTGTCGTCGCCGGTGCCGCCGCTGAGCTGGTCGTTGCCCGATCCGCCGGACATCCGGTCGTTGCCGTCCTCGCCGAACAGCTGGTCGTTGCCGATCCCGCCGTTGAGCTGGTCGTTGCCGAGA
>Ga0164241_10005932_pt1 | contig 11263 bp, 9 predicted proteins | sample OricomyardsoilBY_FD_108780 | JGI IMG/M metagenome (GOLD analysis project Ga0164241, IMG submission 108780) | Backyard soil microbial communities from Emeryville, California, USA - Original compost - Back yard soil (BY) | ecosystem: Environmental > Terrestrial > Soil > Unclassified | place: USA... | reverse complement strand
TCGAGCAGTCGCGCTCGCCCAGGTGGATGCAGTTGCCGTGCTTGTCGGCGATGATCTGCACTTCGACGTGGCGCGGGTTCGGCAGGTACCGCTCCAGGTACACGGTGCCGTCGGAGAAGAACTTCTCGCCCTCGCGGCTGGCGCCCTCGAAGGCCTTCTCGAGCTCGGACTCGTCGAGCGCGACGCGGAAGCCCTTGCCTCCGCCGCCGCCCGCGGCCTTGATCGCCACGGGGTAGCCGATCTCCGAGTCGATGACCTTGCGCGCGGCCTCGACGTCCTCCATCACCTCGGTGGTGCCGGGGACGATCGGGACCTTCGCCTTCTGCATCAGCTCGCGGGCGCGGGTCTTGGAGCCCATCGCCTCGATGGCCGAGGCGGGCGGGCCGATGAAGACGATCCCGGCCTCGTCGCAGGCGCGCGCGAAGTCGGCGTTCTCGGCGAGGAACCCGTAGCCCGGGTGGATCGCCTCCGCGCCCGACTCCTTGGCCACCTCGAGGATCTTGTCGATCTTCAGGTAGCTCTCGGCCGCGGTGGGCCCGCCGATGAGGTACGCCTCGTCGGCGCGCTTGACGTGCAGCGCGTCGCGATCGAGCTCCGAGTAGACCGCCACACTGGCGATACCCATCTCGTCGAGGGCACGAATGATCCGGATGGCGATCTCGCCCCGGTTGGCAACCAGAACCTTGCTGAACATGCGGCCGGGAACCCTAGTGAACCCGGGGTCGGTGTGGACATCTCACACCTTGGGGGTCCCCGGAAGGCCGCCTCGAGGGCGCATCCTGGGAACCGCAAGCAACCCGGAGGTTCCGATCGTGTCCCGCCTGTCCACCGCCCTCGCCGTCGTCGCCCTGAGCGCCACCGCCGCCGTCCCGACCGCCGCCCTGGCCGGTGCCACGCCGGTCGTCAAGCTGCAGGGCAGCCCGCAGATGTTCGTCGTCGACGCCCACCACGCGACGCTGAAGTTCGCCGCGCGGCGGATCCACAAGACCGCGTCCGGCGGCCTGGGCGTGACGATCGCCTACGCCGGCGGCCAGCGCGTGACCAACGTGCGCGCGACCGGCACGCACGGCACCGACATCGTCTACTCCGCGACCGTCGCGTCGAAGACGGCGCTGAAGGCCGGCACGAAGTACACGGTGTCGTTCCGCTTCGCCGGCGGCACCGGCAAGGCCGACAGGCGCGCCGTGAAGCTCTACGCCTCGCGGTGAGCCGCGTCGCGACGCGTCGCGGTGGGCGGCCCGCCGCGGGCCGCTAGGCCGTGCGGATCATGCCCGCGGCCACGGTGTCGTTCGTCGCCTCGTCGATGAGGATGAACGAGCCCATGGCGCGGTTGCGGCCGTAGTCGTCGAACGCGAGCGGGTGCGACGTGCGGAAGCGGACCCGGCCGATGCCGTTGAGGCCGAGCTCCGTCGCCGTCTCGTCGCGCTCGAGCGCGTGGACGTCGACGACCCAGCGCAGCTCGTCGACGATCGCGCGCGCCGCGTGCGTGGCGTGCTTGATCGCGTAGCGGCCGCCGGGCTGGAGCGGGCGGTCGGCCATCCAGCAGACGTCGGCCTGGAACTCGCGGTCGAGCGTCGGGGCGTCGTCGACGTGGGAGATCAGGTCGCCGCGGGTGACGTCGACGTCGTCCTCGAGGAGCAGCGTCACCGACATCCCGGCGAACGCCTCCTCGAGCGGGCCGTCGAGCGTGTCGATCGTCTTGACGCGCGTCTTCGTGCCCGCGGGGAGCACGATGACCTCGTCGCCCGGGCGGACGACGCCGGAGGCGATCTGGCCGGCGTAGCCGCGGTAGTCCGAGCCTCCGGGGCGGACCACCCACTGCACCGGCAGGCGCAGCTCGTCGAGGTTGCGGTCGGCCGCGACCTCGACGGTCTCGAGGTGCTCGAGCAGCGCCGGGCCGGCGTACCAGGGCATGTGCTCGGAGGGCTCGACGACGTTGTCGCCCTCGAGCGCGGAGAGCGGGATGTAGGTGACCTCGATGGCGTCGTTCAGGCCGTCCGCGAACTCGTGGAACTCGCAGACGATCCGGTCGAAGACCTCCTCGTCCCAGGCGACGAGGTCCATCTTGTTGATCGCCAGCACGAGGTGGCGGATCCCCAGCAGCGAGGACAGGTAGGCGTGGCGCTTGGTCTGCTCGAGCACGCCGTGGCGGGCGTCGACGAGCACGATCGCGAGGTCGGCCGTCGACGCGCCGGTGACCATGTTGCGCGTGTACTGCACGTGGCCGGGCGTGTCGGCGAGGATGAAGCGCCGCTTGGCGGTCGCGAAGTAGCGGTAGGCGACGTCGATCGTGATGCCCTGCTCGCGCTCGGCGCGGAGGCCGTCGGTGAGCAGCGACAGGTCGACCGCGCCGGCGCCGTGGCGGCGCCGCGACGCCTCCTCGACCTGCTCGAGCTGGTCGGCGAGGATCGACTTGGTGTCGTAGAGCAGCCGGCCGATGAGCGTGGACTTGCCGTCGTCGACGGAGCCGGCCGTGGCCAGCCGGAGCGAGGTGACGCTAGAAGTAACCGGCAACTTTGCGGTCCTCCATGGCGGCCTCGGACACGCGGTCGTCGGCGCGCGTCTCCCCGCGCTCGGTGATGCGGGTCGCGGCGATCTCGGTGACGACGTCCTCGAGGGTCGCGGCCGTCGACTCGACGGCGCCGGTGCAGCTCATGTCGCCGACGGTGCGGTAGCGCACGGTGGCGTTGAAGCCGTCCTCGCCGGGCAGCCGTTCGACGAACTCCGAGACGGCGTAGAGCATCCCGTCGCGCCTGAAGACCTCGCGGTCGTGCGACATGTAGATCGAGGGGATCTCGAGCTTCTCCTCCTGGATGTACTGCCAGACGTCGAGCTCGGTCCAGTTGGAGATCGGGAACACGCGGACGTTCTCGCCGCGGCGGATCCGCCCGTTGTAGATGTTCCACAGCTCGGGCCGCTGGTTGCGCGGGTCCCAGCCGCCGAAGTCGTCACGGAAGCTGAAGATCCGCTCCTTGGCCCGCGCGCGCTCCTCGTCGCGGCGCGCGCCGCCGAAGGCCGCGTCGAAGCCGTGCTCGGCGATCGCGTCGAGCAGCGCGACCGTCTGCAGCCGGTTGCGCGAGGCGCGCGGCCCGGTCTCCTCGACGGCGCGGCCGGCGTCGATCGAGTCCTGCACGGAGGCGACGATCAGCTCCTCGCCGAGCTCGGCGACGCGGCGGTCGCGGAACTCGATGACCTCGGGGAAGTTGTGGCCGGTGTCGACGTGCATCAGCGGGAACGGGAACTTCCCGGGACGGAACGCCTTCTCGGCGAGCCGCAGCAGCACGATCGAGTCCTTGCCGCCGCTGAACAGCAGCACGGGCTTCTCGAGCTCGGCCGCCACCTCGCGGAAGATGTGGATCGCCTCGGACTCCAGCGCCCGGAGGTGGGTGAGCTCGCGCGCTGCGGTCTTCATGGCTAGAAGGGCTTCCCGACGTCCGTGGCCAAGGGCTCTACGTGCAGTCCGCATTCCGTCTTGTCCAGCCCCGCCCAGCGGCCCTCGCGGCCACTGCCCGGCTGGGTGCAGCAGGCGCAGCCGATCGAGGCGTACTCCTGGTCGTGCAGCGGGTGGTACGGCAGGTCGTTCGCGTGGATGTGGGTCCACAGGTCCTTCTCGGTCCAGTCGGCGAGCGGGTTGTACTTCCAGATCCCGCGCTTGTCGTCGAACTCGACGTGCTGGGCGTCGGCGCGCGTCGGCGACTGCTCGCGGCGGATGCCGGTGATCCAGCCCTCGGCGCCGAGCAGCGCGCGCTCGAGCGCGTCGACCTTCGCCGTGCCGCAGCAGTCGTCGGGGCCGGTCCACGGACCCGTGGACCGCGAGGCGTCCTCGACCGCGACGTCGACGCCGAACCGGTCCTCGAACGCCTTCCAGGTGGCGAGCGTCTCGGGGAACAGCACGCCGGTGTCGATCGTGACGATCCGCGTGCGCGGGGCGACCCGCACCACGGCGTCGACCAGGATCGACTCCTCCTTCTGGAACGAGCAGAGCAGCACGAGCTTGTCGCCGTGCTTGGAGCCCGCCTCGCGGAGGGTCGACTCGAGGCTGTCGATCAGACCGCGCACTCGCCCTCGCCGCGCTCGACCTTGAACGGCGCGTTCTTGGACCAGTCGATGAACTCGTTCATGGTCTCGAGGTTGAACTCCGGCGGCAGCGAGGCGGGCTTCGCCTCGGCCTCGAAGCGCTCGGTCCCGACGCGCGTGGCGTAGGCGTTGAACTCCTCGCCCTCCTCGCGCTCGGCCTCGTACATCTTCAGCCAGCCCTCGACGACGTCCGGGACGCGCTTGGCGGGCAGGCGCACCTTGAGGCGCGCGCCGTAGCCGACCGAGCCGCCCTCGAAGTGGCCACCGATGTGCGCCACGTACGCGGGGACCGTGTGCTCGCCGACCTTGATCGACGCGCCGTAGAACCCGATGTTCGCGATGTGGTGCTGGCTGCAGCCGTTCGGGCAGCCGCTCATCTTGATGTGGATCTTCTTGACCAGCGGATCCGTGATGTCGAGCGACTCGATGCGCTCGCGGATCGCCGCGTTGAGGCCCATCGACGAGGTGATGCCGAGCTTGCAGCTGTCGGTGCCGGGGCAGCTGACGACGTCGTGGATCTGGTCGACGCCGGGAGCGTCCAGGCCGAGCTCGCCGAGCGCCTTGTAGACGTCGTAGACGGACTCGTTGCGGACCCAGCGCAGCAGCAGGTTCTGGTGCACGGTCGTCCGCGCGTACCCGCCGCTGTAGTCGCGCATGATCTTCGCGAGGCCGCGCATCTGCTCGGGCGTGAGGTCGCCACGGTAGATGTGCAGCTGGACGCTCGAGAAGCCCTCCTGCTTCTGGGGCTCGACGTTCGACGCGCAGAACCGCTCGAACGCGCTGAGGTCGCCGTTCGGGCTGCCGTAGCCGGCGGGGACGCCGGGCGCCTTGGCCTCCTCGTCGTCGAGGAACAGGCGGTGCTCGACGTCGAAGTCGCGCTCGTTGACCCAGTCGCCCTCGAGCTCGGCCTCGACCTGGTTGCGCAGCTCGTCGATGCCGAACTTGTCGACGAAGACCTTCAGGCGCGCGCGGGCGCGGTTCACGCGCAGCCAGTCCTGCTGGTCGAAGATCCGGAAGACGGCCTCGGCGATCTTCAGGTAGTCGCCGTTGTCGGCCTCGACGAAGTCGTAGAGCGTCGGGGCGATGCGCGGCATGATCGACGTGCCGCCGCCGACGCGGACCTCGAAGCCCTTCACGCCGTCGCGCTCGACCGCGATGAACGCGATGTCGTGGATGCCGGTGATCGCGCGGTCCTCGGGGTGCCCGTTGAACGCGGTCTTGACCTTGCGCGGCATCAGCTGCGTCGTCGGGTGGCGCACGAAGTAGCGCACGTACGCGGCGACGTACGGGGTGCAGTCGAAGACCTCGCCCTCGGCGATGCCGGCCCACGGGTCGCCGGTGACGTTGCGGACGGTGTTGCCGCAGCCCTCGCGCGAGGACAGGTTCACGGCCGAGAGCTCGCGGATCAGCTCCGCCATCGTCCGCAGCGGGACGTGGTGGATCTGGATGTTCTGCCGCGTCGTGACGTGCGCCTTGTTCAGCGGCGCGTACTTCTCGGTGACGTCGGCGAACGCCTCGAACTGCTCCGGCGTGATGCCGCCGAACGGCAGCTTCACGCGGACCATCTGGACGTCGGGCTGGCGCTGCCCGTAGACGCCCTGGCGCAGGCGGAACTTGATGAACTGGTCCTCGGGCGTGCTGCCGGCGAGGAACTTCTCGGCCTCGTTGTCGAAGTCGTCGAACTCGCGGGTGAGGATCGGGATGATGTCGCCCGGGACGCTGCCGTACTCCTCGGGGTGCTCGAGGGTCCCGCGGCGGGCGGGCGCGGCGGCCTGGGTCGGGGCAGTCGGCTCCATCTGCCAAAAGTACCAAACCCGGGTCGGATTTCCACCTATATTCCCCCCGGATTACCGGGGAAAGGTTCGGCCTCGAGCGGTCAGCCCCAGGGGTGGAGGTCCGGCTCACGCTCGACGCCCTCGCGCCGCGCGGCCCGGACCCACCCGGAGACCGGCTCCTCCGCCGCGATCGCCGGCGCGTGATCGCGCAGGAACCGCTCGACCGCCGCGATCACGGCCGCGGCCTCCTCGGGGGAGGCGACGGGGGTGACGAGCTCGAGCTGGGGGCGGCGGTTGGGCACCGGCGGGGATTCTCGCAGCTATCGTCGCGCGCCATGTCCGACGTCCCCGTCCTCTCCCGCGCGCAGATCCTCGAGGCGGTGCCGATCCCCACCGCGATCGAGCGCGTCCGGGACGCGTTCGTCAAGCACCGCCGGGGCGAATGGGTGATGCCGTCGAAGGTCTACCTCGACAGCCCGCCGTACGGCGACTTCCGCGCGATGCCGGCGCGCGGCGGCGGCCTCGCGATGCTGAAGTGGATCTCGTCGTTCCCGGCGAACCCGGAGCGCGGCCTGCCGACGGTGATCGGCGTGCTCGTCGTCTCCGACGCGACGACCTCGGAGCCGCTGGCGATCCTCGACGCCGGCGCGGTGACGGCGCTGCGGACCGGCGCGGTCGCGGCGGTGGCCGCCGAGGCGCTCGCCGCGAGGCGGTCCGCCGCCGTCATCGGCTGCGGGGTCAACGGCGCGTACGCCGCCCGTGCGCTCGCGGCCGCCGGCTTCGGGCCGGGCGTCTGCCACGACGCCGACGAGGCGCGGGCGCGCGAGCTCGCCGACGAGCTCGGCTGGACGTCCGGCAGCCTCCGCGACGCGCTCGCGCAGGACGTCGTCACGTGCGTCACGCCCGGCCACCGGATCGTCTTCGAGGCCGGCGACCTGCGGCCCGGGATGCACTGCAACATGCTCGGCGCCGACGGGCCGGGGAAGGCGGAGGCGACGGTCGGGGCGGTCGCCTCGTGCGCGCTCTTCTGCGACGAGTGGGCGCAGGCGTCGCACGGCGGCGAGCTGACCGGCGCGGTCCAGGCCGGCCTCGTGACGCGCGAGCAGGTCACCGACCTCGGCGCCGTGCTCACCGGCGAGGCGCCGGGCCGGCCGGGGCCGGAGGCGGTCACGCTCTTCGACTCGACCGGCCTGGCCATCCAGGACCTCGCCGTCGCGGCGGCGGCCCTGGAGGCCTGGCGTGACGGGCGCGTGGACGCGCCCGTCGCGGCGCTCTAGCCGCGCGTCGCCCCGGAGGGCGACGCGCGGAGGCGCACCGGCTACTTCAGGCGCAGGGTGACGATCAGGCCCGCGTGGTCGGACGGCCACAGGCCGCCGACGCGGTCGCTCACCTTGTTGCCGACGACCTTGCGCGCGACGACCTTCGCGTTCGGGCGCACGACGACGTGGTCGATCCACTGGCCCGGCCCGAGCTTCGAGCTCGGGTTGAGCAGGTCCTCGTCCTGGCAGCAGGTGTCGGTCTTGACGCCCGTGTCCTTGAAGCCCGCGGCGATCACGGTCTTGTAGGCGGTGCCCTTCTCGGGCGACGAGTTGAAGTCGCCGGCCATGATCGTCGTGACCTTCTTCGAGGCCGCCGCCGTCTTCAGCAGCTCCTGGAACTGGCCGTTGGCGTCGGCGTCGCTGTAGGCCTCGGCGTGCGGGTCGAGGAACCGGAACTTCTTGCCGCCGACCGTCGCGTCGACGCCCGCGTAGCCGCGCGAGAGCTTGACCGTCTGGTCCTTCAGCGGCACCGACAGCTGGTTGGTGAAGATGCCCTTGAGGTTCTTGGTGACCTTCACGCGGGCGTCCTTGCCGGTCTTCACGAGCACGGCGTTGCCGAGCTTGAGGCGCAGGTCATAGCCCTCGGCGGACGGGACCTCGACGTCGATCTCGGTCTGCTCGACGGCGACCTTGTAGGAGAGGCCCTGCGCCTTGAGCTCCTTCTGGAGGATCGTCAGCCAGTCGTAGAGGACCGTCGTCGCGTTGGTCTGGCTGTCGTGGACGCCGTCGGGCCCGCGGTAGTAGCGCGCGACCTCCTGGAGGCCGACCAGGTCCGGCTTGCCGGCCTTGATCTCCTTGGCGATCGCCTTCGCGCGCACGGGGAAGTTGGTCGCGTCGACCATCTTGTGCAGCGCGGCGACCTGCGTCATCTCGGACGCGAGGTCGGGAGCGGACGCGAGCTTGATGATGTCGGCGCCCAGGTAGAGGTTGCGTGACATCACGGTCACGTCGGTCTTGGAGGTGGTGGCGGCGGAGGCGACGGCGGGGCTCAGCGCGAGCGCGAGACCCGTCGCCGCGACCGCGGCGCGAATGCGGTGGGACATGGGCGCAACCTAGTGCGCCGTGAACGTCGTGTGAAGGTCAGGCGGCCGGGCCGCGCTGTCCCTTCACGGACGTCTGCCCGCGCTTGAGCGAGTACTTCAGCCCGTCGCCCGGGACGATCTTCGTCGTCTTCTTCTTGATCGTGTCCATGCGGACGAGGTTGCAGTCGAGCCCGTCGCTGCGCGCCTCGACGACGCCGTAGCCGTGGTGGTCGAAGTCGGCCTGGTCGACCCACGGGTTGATGTTCCGCAGCTCCGCGATGAGCGCCGGGTCGGTGTGCGGGTTCGCGTCGTTGCCCTGGATCTTCACGCCGCCGCCCGCGTCGAGCGTGAGCTCGCCGAGCCCGACCGAGGTGATCGAGCCGCCGACGAACTCGACGGCGACGCTCTCGCCCTTGCCCATGTCGGTGCGCACGTCGCCGGTGATGAACGTGTGGATGTCGCCGGTCACGAAGACGACGTCCTTGATCCCCGCGGTCTTGATGTGCTGGAGCAGCTCCTCGCGCTCGCGCGGGTAGCCCTGCCACGAGTCGAAGCCGAAGAACGAGTCGCCGAGCACCTTCGTCGGCATCATCGTCAGCTCGTTGGCCATGATCTTCCAGTTGGCCGTGGACTTCGACAGCGAGCCCTTCAGCCAGTCCATCTGCGACCGGCCGAGGAAGTCGCGCGGCTGGTCCCAGTCGGCGCACGCCGGCGCGACGGCGTCGTCGCACGGCTGGTCGGCGCGGTACTGGCGCTGGTCCATCACGAACAGCTCCACGTTCTTGCCGTAGCGCTCGGTCCGGTAGATGCGCGACGTGCCCTTCGGGCTGATCGGCATGCTCTCGAAGAACGCCTTGTACGCCGCGGCCTGGCGCTTGCGCGTGAAGCCCTCGGCGGCCGGCAGCCCGCCGTCGTTCCCGGCGCCGCCCACGTAGTTGTTCTGCACCTCGTGGTCGTCCCAGAGCATCACGATCGGGAACCGCTCGTGCATCTTCCGCAGCGACGCGTCGGAGCGGTACAGCGAGTACTTGTCGCGGTAGTGCGCGAGCGTCTGCGCCATCAGCAGGATCGGCTTGCCGGTCGTGCCGTCGATCACGGTGCCCGGAGGCGGGGCGCCGGTCTTGTCGTCGCGGACGCCGGTGCCGCCGGCCTTCGTGTTGTACGACTCGTCGTAGATGTAGTCGCCGAGGCAGACCACGAAGTCGACGTCCTCGGTGGCCATCCGCTCGTAGGCGTTGTACCAGCCGTGCGTGTAGTCGGCGCACGAGAAGAACGCGAAGCGGACGGGCTCGTTGGAGTCGGCCGGCAGCGCGGTGCGGAAGCGCCCGACGCGCGAGTCCTCGGTCCCCGTGGCGAAGCGGTAGTAGTACTGCTCGTGGGCCTTGAGGCCCTTCACCGACGCCTTGACGGTGTGGTTCTTGGCGGCGCTCGTGGCGATCTTCTTCGTGGCGACGAGCTTGCGGAAGTCCTTGTCGGTCGAGACCTCGAGCAGCACCGTGCCGGCCTTCTCGACGCCGTCGACGCGCGTCCACAGCGTGATGCCGTTGGTCAGCGGCTCGCCGGAGACGATCCCGTCGCTGAACTTGCCGCCGCGCAGGACCGCCGACTGCCGTGCGGTGACTCCGGAGGCCAGCGCGTCGGGGACGAAGATCGCGGCGGCGGCGATGGGCGCGCCGGCGCGCAGGAACTGGCGACGGGTGGGCTGCATGGGGCTCCTCCAGGTACGGCGATGGTGGGACGCCCGACGCTATCTCGCGCGCACCCCCGTGCCTAGGGAGATCTTGTGAAGACGGCGCTACAGCGGGATGTTGCCGTGCTTGCGCTTCGGCCCCGGCTCGCGCTTGGTGAGCAGCGTGTGCAGCGCGGTGATCACCTTCGGGCGCGTCTCGCTCGGCACGATCACGTCGTCGATGTAGCCGCGCTCGGCCGCCGAGTACGGGTTCGCGAACCGCGCCTTGTAGTCGTCCATCAGCTTCTGGCGGCGCTCGTCCGGCGTCGGCGAGCTGGCGATGTCGCGGCGGTAGATGATGTTGACCGCGCCCTCGGGGCCCATGACCGCGACCTCGGACTGCGGCCACGCGAAGTTGAAGTCCGCGAGCAGGTGCTTGGAGGCCATGACGTCGTACGCGCCGCCGTAGGCCTTGCGCGTGATGACCGTGATCTTCGGGACCGTCGCCTCGGTGTAGGCGTAGAGCAGCTTCGCGCCGTGGCGGATGATCCCGTTCCACTCCTGCGCCGTGCCGGGCAGGAACCCGGGGACGTCGGTGAACGTGAGGATCGGGATGTTGAACGCGTCGCAGGTGCGGACGAAGCGGGCGGCCTTCGCGCTCGCGTCGATGTCGAGCACGCCGGCGATGTGCTTGGGCTGGTTGCCGACGACGCCGACCGCGTAGCCGTCGAGCCGCGAGAAGCCGCAGACGATGTTCTGCGCGTGGTGCTCGTGGACCTCGAGGAACTCGCCGTCGTCGACGACGAGGCGGATGACGTCACGCATGTCATACGGCTTGTTGGCGGAGTCCGGGACGACCGTGTTGAGCGCCTCGTCCATCCGCAGCGGGTCGTCGCTCGGGGCGATCCGCGGGACGGTCTCCATGTTGTTCTGCGGCAGGAAGCTGAAGAGGTAGCGCGTGTCCTCGAGGCACTGGTCCTCGTCGTCGGACGCGAAGTGGGCGACGCCCGACTTCGTGTTGTGCGTCATCGCGCCGCCGAGCTCCTCGAACCCGACCTCCTCGCCCGTGACCGTCTTGATCACGTCGGGGCCGGTGATGAACATGTGCGACGTCTCCTTCACCATGAAGATGAAGTCGGTGATCGCCGGCGAGTAGACCGCGCCGCCCGCGCACGGCCCCATGATCAGCGAGATCTGCGGGATCACGCCGGAGCACTTGACGTTGCGGGTGAAGACGTCCCCGTAGGCGCCGAGCGAGACGACGCCCTCCTGGATCCGGGCGCCGCCCGAGTCGTTGATGCCGATGACCGGGCAGCCGATCTTCGCGGCCAGGTCCATGACCTTGCACATCTTCTCGCCCATGACCTCGCCGAGCGAGCCGCCGAAGACGGTGAAGTCCTG
>Ga0164241_10005931_pt1 | contig 11264 bp, 18 predicted proteins | sample OricomyardsoilBY_FD_108780 | JGI IMG/M metagenome (GOLD analysis project Ga0164241, IMG submission 108780) | Backyard soil microbial communities from Emeryville, California, USA - Original compost - Back yard soil (BY) | ecosystem: Environmental > Terrestrial > Soil > Unclassified | place: USA... | reverse complement strand
GCTTACCCTTGACCTTCGTCTCGCCGTGGGTACTGTCCGCCCCACAATTCCGACTTAGCTCAGTTGGTAGAGCAGGCGGCTGTTAACCGCCGGGTCCAAGGTTCGAGTCCTTGAGTCGGAGCCCGAGAAAACAAGCCGATCCGCAGTCTAAAGAGGCTGAAATGCGGATCGGCGAAGCAGCGATAAATCGCGGCAAGTCGTGGCCGCTCCGGGCAGGGTTATCACCGGGATTCCCTCAGCCCGCCGACTCTGGCTCGCGGCCGGATAGCATCGGCGGCGACGTATTGGCCCCGGCCTTGCGCGAGCTGCCTGCAACAGCGGCTGCTGTGACTGGTGGAGCGACTTGTGGCTCCCAACCTCCGACCTGACGCGCCTCCGGTCTCTAGACGCGCGTGGGGCTCGCGCTGCTCAACCCAAGAGGCGCAATCTGGGGCCCTCAAGGGCTCCGCCTTCCGGGGGAACGATTGTTCAGGCCGCTATTAAAATTGACGAGCTGACAAATTTGAGGCACGCGCGTCAGTTTGCGGCTTTTGTTTAGGGTCCTGAGGGCGACCCGTGCTACAAGGTGGTCTGAGAGTCACGGTGTTGAAGGTCAGTTTGCCAAACGGAGTAATTGTTGAGGGTGATAGCCCCCAAGAGGTGGCAGAAATGCTGTCGCTACTGGGATTGCCACACCTGCGGACTCAAGGCCGACGTTTGCCGGACCAAGCCGCAGGCGCTCTTCACACGTTGTATGGCTGGACTCCGACCGAGGTGATGCGCTTCCTTGAAGGCCTGCCCCCGGCGACCGCCATGATGCTGCGTCGGGTCATCGCGATGCCAAACGGTATCCCGACCTCGATGTTGGCGACCGAGCTTGGCCTTCCTGATCCGAAGCCCATCGGTTCGATGTTGGCTTCTATCCGCCGGCGCGCCGAGGTCTTGGGCGTTGCAAACCCGGTCGTGTCTCACGCGGGTGAAGAGGCGCGAACCGTCGCCCTAGACCAGAAATTTCGCGAGGCGGGGCAGCAGCTGCTGCTCGAACGGAGAGAGTCTCCGTGAATTCGCCCACACTATCAAAGCTTCGAAGGCACAGGCTGCAACCTGTGCCTTCGTCGGTAACGTCACTCGACCGAAGCCGACTGGCCGTTGTAACCAGCTTCTACGGAAGCACTCTATCGGGCAGTCGTCAAGTGAGTGGCTCGGCCGCCGTCGTGCCGGTAATCGCGACGGGTCAACGATCTAGATATCGGAGGCGTCATCTTGGCTCAGCCCAGAAGACCCGCTCCGCCCGGATTTCGCTGGCTTTTCGTACCGTTCTACCGTCATTGGCGCAGTGGCAAAGTGCTCTACGCCAAGGACTACGGCTACGAGAGTTGGTGCTTTTTAGTCCGAGCATAGCGGTGTGGACCCCGGCGCGGCTGCAATCGCGCCGGGGCGCCACGTACTCCGACCCACACAATAACCCGTAGGAGTGACCCATGACAAAGAAGCAATCCAGTCCCAAAGTTTCGAGTCTCGCGTCGAAAGTGCTTTCTGGTGCGAAGAAGCCGACGACGTCCGACGCAAAGAAGCTCGCCGCCTCAGTCCTAAGCCAGGACGAAAAGGGCAAGAAGCGCTAATCCTGTAATGAAGGGCGGCGATCGGTTGAACCCCGGTCGCCGCCGCTTTATTCACTCAAGTACAAGGAGCATCATGGCCCTCTCGGAAGCTGAGGTTCAGGCCGTATTTGCGCGCACGCCGAAGGAATGCGTGCTTTGCAAGTCTGAAGCGTTGCGTGTCGGCGAAGCGCTAATCACGGCGACGGAACTCGATCGGGATCTCCAGCCGATCGACGGACAAGTGGTGTTCGCGCAAGCCGTGTGCGAAAGTTGCGGACACACTCTCTTGTTCCGGGCGGACTTGATTGGCGTTCTGCCGCCCGGCGTGAAACGAAGGCCGTCCGGCAACGGGCTCTAAGTCGAAGCCTCTCCGCCTTCAACACGTGAGCGCCTCGGTCAGCGCCGCATGAGCCGCCGCCACCTCACCCGCGCACACGCCGCACACGGCGCGCTGTAGCGTCGGCGCGACGTCGAGCTCGATATTGAACACTTCAACGGGTGCGGTCAGAACGCCGCGCTCGGCGAGCAGCTTCTGAACGTCGCCCCCGCAGAGAGAGCACGCGAATTTAGTAGGAGTCAGGTATGCTTTGCGCTGTGCCATGTCGAGTCCCTTTCGATGTGGTACTAGGCGCTCGGCGGTTGCACCCGTCGAGCGTCACCCTTTTGATGTACGGGCCGCCGTAGCGAAAGTGAAGCGCAAAAACGTCACTCGATCGCAACGGCGCGGAAGCACTCACGCAAGCAGAACCGATTTCTGGCGCACTGCCTTTTCGTGCGATGCAAGCGTTTCGCGTTCGTCAGGTATTGCGCATCAGCGGCGGGCGAGCGCCTCACGCTGCGCGGCGATCAGCGCAATATTGGCGTCGAGCTGGACGGCAACCGGGTCTGTCGGCGTCGCCTTGGCGCCTTCAGGTTTCAACGGCACGAAGGGCGCCGGCTTTCGGAACGCTTGGCAGTAGATGACGATCTGCGTCACGCCCATATCGTCGACTTTGGGGAACGAGATATCTTTGACGACCGCTTCGCCGATGCCGTACGCCTTCAGGAAGGGATGATAGACGGCGATGGCGCGCGCGCGCTCGCCCGGCTTCGGCGGCGCGAGCATCGGCAGGAAGGCATTCCACGCATCCCAATCAGCCTTGTCGTACAGCTTCAGAATCACGTCGAAGGGCGCAAGGCCGAGACCCGTGAAGACGATCGTCGCGCCATTGCAGGAGTAGCCGCCGCGCTCTTGCCACTTGCGCGGCGAGCCCGAGCCGCCCTCGACGACGGCGAGACCCGGCGTAGCGAGACCGTAAAAATAGACACTGTCGCACCGCTGGGTGATCGGATCGAAGCCGCTCATGCCGCAGCCTTTCGCCTGGCGTTCAGACGTTCGGCGCGCTTGTGCATGTCGCCGATGGCGCGCACCAGCGCCCGCCGCTCGCGCTTAGTGATGACTGGCGACGTCGGCAGCGGCATCGCCGTAAGCAGTCGGTGCACGACGTAGTTAAGCGCTGCCGTCTGCCGCTGCAGCATGTGATACCTGGCTTCTTTGCGAGTCATGTTGAGATCTCCGTCTTCAGCCCTTTTGCTATCGCTTCGCGGTTCGCTCGCTGTGCACGACGCGCGCGCCAAGCGATAGATCCGTCGGCGACGGCGGCGCGAGCTTCGGCCATGCTCGCGAAGGTGGCTTCTACCCTCAAGCCTTCGTGCCACTCAACGAAGCGCACGGCGCCGTCCGCCGATAGCGCGAGCACCCTGCCGGGCGCACGCAAGGCCGCGTGCTCGTCCACGATGGTCGTGCACTTCGCGGTGAAGTCGCGCTCGAATTGCGTCGCGTTTGGCGCGGCGGTTCGCGCCGGCACATCAGCGAAAGCCCAAGCCGGCGCCGGTCGACCGGCTTTGCGGGCGTCGGCACGGGCGAGTCCGGCATAACGCTTCGACTGTGCCGGGTTGGACTTGCAGAGGCGCTCGTACGTTTCTTGTGTGTACATGGTGCTTCTCGGAGTTAGGCGCCCGACGACCGAGCTGAAGTTTACGATCGCCAGGCTTTTGCGCTCATGCCGCGCGCCGCGTTGCCCGGCCGAATTGCCGAGGATCTAAGTCGTGAGTGAAGCGACCGATCTAAGCAGCGCGCTCGATCCGCGACTTGGCTCGACTCCGCTCGATCACGGAGAGGCGAGATCTGTTATTCGCGCGGCTGCACGGCGCGCGGCGCGCTCTGTTCAGCCGCGAGCCGATCGAAGTGCTCCCGCTGCTCAGCGAGCCGCGCGAACGCCGCTGTCTCGGCGTCGAATTCGGCGTCGGATTGGTCCGGCTCCGGGGCGCGGGGCGCTGGCTCTTCTTCGAGCTCGAGGTCGAAGTCTGCGACGTCATGCGAGGTGTCGGCGTGCACTGCCCGCAGGCGCTCGGTCAGATCGCTGTCCCGCCCGCTTGCCAGCTGAGCCGCCCAAACCGCCAACTCTTTGGACGTAGGCGACACGGGGGCGGAGGCGTCGACGCGCAGCGTGAGCACGAGCTCGAGCTGCCGCAGGGCTTGCTCGGCGACGATCGCCGACTTGGCCTTGATCAGCGCGCCGGCCGCCTCGCCGAGTTGCTGGTTCGCGAAGTCACCCAAGAAGAAGTCACGCGCACCGAAGACGGCGCGTAGATTGGGCTCTTCCTCGGCAAAGCTCGCCGCCATCGCGATGGCTGGCAACGAGTTGCGGATAGGCTGGCCCAAGTCACTGAGCGAGCGCTCGCCGAGTCTCTGAAGTTGCACGACGAGCTTCGCCGCCTGCTCACGGCTGGTGCTTGCGCGCCATGCGCTCATGATCGGCACGACGGCCGCGAAGAAGTCGACGGCGAAAGCATCTGCCGACGCCTTCAGACCAGCGATCTTTGCCGCTTCGGCGGCGGCGCGCTTCGTTCGAGCTTCCTCGCGAGCCGCGACGGCGGCCTGCTCGGCGATGGTCAGAGCCGCTTGCTCAGCACGATCGGCCGCTGCGATCGCGGCGGCACGGTCAGCTTCGAGCTGGGCCGCGGTGCTCACGCTCGCACCCGCCCGTTCTTCGACTGCGCGAGCGCTGCGGCCGAAAAGATGAACGTGTTCTTCTCTACGCGGATGGGCGCCGCCGGTGTCCCCGCTGGCAAACCCATTTTGGCGCGTTGCAAGTTCCGAGCGGCCAAAGCGCCGTCTTTCTTGGTGTCCAAAAACTCGGGATAGCCGCCGCTCTTGCGCTTGGGCGTCTCGTCGTCGGCCTTGTCGTCGTCGGCGGCGCCGTTGCCAGCGCGGAGCGCCGCGCGAATCTTTTCGCAAGTCGCGAGGGCCTTGTCTGCGTCTTCGCCCTCGATCGCGTCGAACAACGGACGCATGAGGCGCGCCGCCTGTTTGAAGTCTGCCATGATTCTGTCTTCTTTCGTTGGTCAACGAGATCAGCGCGAACGAGCGTAGAGCTCGCCGATTGATCCGTAGTGGTTTTGCTTTTGGCGGTAGGCGCCTGTCGCTAGGTAGCGATCGACGTCACGCGGGCCGCACTCGTAGCCGGCGCGGGCGAGTAGGCGCTTGGCGTCGGCGCGACGCTGCGTGCGCTCGGCTTCGCGGCGTGCGCGGGTCTCAGCGGCCAGCGCGTCGATCTTGCTCTTTAGAGCATCATGGTCGGCGCGCAGTTGAACGGCTTCGAGGCGCGCTTTCGCGCGTGCCGCTCGAGCCGCATCGTAGGCGGCGACGGCACGCGCGAGCTTGCGGCGGACCGCCGGGGGCGTGCTCGGGTCGGTCGAACCGGCCCTAGCTTGCGCCATTGCCGCGGCGACCTTCGGCGCAGGCTTCGTCGCGACCCCCCGAGCGTCTTGCTCTGCGAATTGGCGGCGCGTTCGCGCAGGGTCGCTCGACGTGGCGAGCATCTGCGCACGGAGTGTTTCGAGGAGACTCACGCCGTCACCTTGCCGGCGAGAGCTGCGGCAACGAGGGGCGAGCCCGACGTGATGGCAGCCATCGGAGCGGCAGCGACTGGGGGCCCATCGAGCCCGAGAGCGCGCAGAGCCTTTGCGATCCGCACGCGGGAAACGCCGCGAACAAGGCCAGGGTCCGCAAAGTAGCGGGTCAGGGTCGGCAACGCGCAGCCGCTCTCGACTGAGAGCCGGCGCAGTAGATCCGCGTCGAGATACATGATTATAGTTTAGCGTCAACTACAATCGGCGCAAGTCGGTCGAATTGGCTAACGATTCAAATACGTTAGGGAATTCGATATCGAACGGGCTGTCAGGCTGTGCCCGCTGTGAGCCGACGCTTCACTTCAGCGCGCCAACGCTCGAGGGCTACTAGATCGACGTCGCTGGTTAGAACCGGCGCCGGGCGTCCCTCTTGCTCGGCCATCAGCTCGGCACCGTGCCAGGCAGAGCGTCGGGCGAACATCTCCGGCCGCGACTCGCCGGGTCGCCGAGCCCAGTCGGCCGGTAGCTGGCGCACCGTCGGCGCAGGGAGTGCTTGCCTTGCGGGTGGTGTCGCTGGTCGTGCAGGGCGGGGCAGTCGAGGGGTCAGCGCTTGCTTAGACGGCGTGACCCCTGAGGGCGCGACCGTAACCCCGGGTGCCTTGGGCGCCGCTCGACGCCACCCCCGAGCCGGCACGCCGAAGGCTTGCTCGATCGCGGCGGCGTGCACGTCGTCGGGCACCGCCAGGCCGCGCAGCCACTTCGAAGCCGCCATCTTCGAAACGCCGCACGTCTTGCCGAGTAGCGTCGGGCCGACGCCCTGGCCGAGCAGCGCGCCTTGCGCTTCGTTGAGAATGACGGGGGGCTTCGAGACGGCACGTTGAGGGCGCATCCCAAAGTATGGCGTAAACCGTAAACCATGATCTCCAGTCGGCTGCTCTAACCACACGGGAACGGCCCGTAGGTCCTACCAAACGCCCATGCTGTTGCCGTACGGGTAGTGTGGTCGAAATTGTGACGGGCGTGACGAGGTGTGACGCCCGTCACACCTGGAGCCCTCGCGCGCTCAGCGCACGCGCACCACACACACACTGCTTAGTGACTCTTCGTAGCTCACTAGAGAGATAGTCCGTCACGCCCGTCACAGGTAACCTAACTCGAAGAAGACTCTACGGAATCCCGTGACGGGCACCGACCGATCGAGCCCGTCACAGCCCGTCACACCTCGTCACGGCGCCGATAGCTCCGGCTGTAACCCGTCTTGCTCGACGGGTCTCGCCGGTTCCTGCTCTCGTAGCCGAGCTTGCCTAGAAGCCGCCCGGCGCGTTGGCTGTGCGCCTGCGACTGCTCGGCGAGCTTGAGCCCGCACGCGCCTTTGAGCACGGCCGCCAGCGTAAAGTCCGCCACGACGCCCTTGCCCTTGGCGGCTTCGTCAGCGAGCCACTTGACGATCGCCGCCTCCCACGGGTCCTCGCTCTCGCGCTCTGCCTGCTGCTCGGAGGCAAGGCGCTCTTCGGCGGCGTCGAGCCACCAGCGCTCCCCGGCCTCATGTCGGGCCGCGGCCTCGGCCCAAAGCTGGTCTCGGTCTCGCTCCAACGCTCCAACGTCGATGCGGCCGCAGCGGACCGGCCAGTAGCGGCGATTGCCCGTCGTGTCCGTCAGGTACCTCGCGTCATTCGTCGTGCCGACGAAAACACACTGCCGAGGGAAGTCGACGTTCCGGCGGCCGTAGCTGGGCCTAAGGTTGTCCGACTGCGACGAGACGAACGCCTTGATGCGGTTCGCCTCTGAGCGGTTGAAGCTTGCGAGCTCGCCGATCTCGTAAAGCCACTTGCCGGCGAGGCACTGCGCAGCGTCTTTGCTCTCGAAGTCGAGCGCCGTGTCGGCGAACCATTCGGGGCCAGCCAACGCGCGAACGGCCCGCGACTTGCCAATCCCTTGGGGGCCTTCGAAGATCGGCATGGTGTCGACCTTGCAACCCGGCGTTACGATCCGCGCCACGGCCGAGATCATGAACTTTGCGCCGACGAGCTCGGCGTAGCGTCCCGCGGCGACGCCGAAGTAGCGCTCGAGCATCTTGTCAAGTCGGGCCGTCCCATCCCACGCGAGGCGCGACAGGTAGTCACGCACCGGATGAAACGTCTGCGCGCGGGCCACGATCTCGACGGCGCTGTCCGTCGCATCCTTGCCGGGCTCGTCGCCGTATTCGGCGGCAAGCCAAGAACGAGCGCGGCTCGTGTGAGCGTCCGTCCAGTCGCCGATGCAAGAAGCGTTCGGCGTGTCGTCGTCGCGCACCGGCGGCTCTTTGAGCGCGAGCACGCGGCACGCAAAGGCATCGTAGCCGAGCACGCCGTGCCATGCCGGGTGTCGTCGCAGCACGGTCGCGACGCTCGCAATCGTGCCATCGCACTCGGCGGGTGCTTCGGTTGGGTCGTTCTCTGCGGCGGTGGCCGGCTTGTGGCGCACCCGCTCGAGCTTGGCTCGCAAGCTGTTCGGGTGGCGGTTGACGATCGCGTCGACGGCCGCAAACGCTTCGCCAAGTGCTTCCTTTACGCGAACACCAGGCCCGTCGAGAGCGACCGTGCGTTCGTTCATGTCAAAGTAGCGGCCGGCGTCGTCGTCGCGCTTCTGTATAAGCGCGGCGAGCAACTGCGCTCGCTCGCTCTCGGCCCAACCCTTGCCGTGCATCCAGCCGAGAAAGGGCTGCACCCAATCCTGACGACCATCGGTGCACCAAGAGGGCTCGAGGACGTCGGCAAGCTCTGCGATCAGCGGCGCAGTGAGAGTCGGATCGCCTTCGCGCGGGTCGTTTGCCTCCACAGGTGTCGCCCGCCGCCGCGACTTGGACTTCCCTTTCTTGGGTGCTGGCACATCGATCGCTCGCGACATGTCTGCCGGCCACACTGCCGAGAGCGACCCCTCGACGGCAGCGCGTTGCGGACCGACACCTTGACGCTCTACGTTCGGAAGTCGATACAAACGCGTCCAGTCCGCACAGCGCTCGTCGCCTTCGATCTCGCTATGCTGCTTCAGCCATTCGAGAGCGCCCTTGTAGTAGCGACTCCAAGCCTCGGGATCGCTAGCTTCGACAGCGAAGGGGGCTTCGAGCGCCCAGATCAGGCGATAGCCACCGCGCGTCTCGAAGCGAAGAAAGCCAGGCGCGCATCTTCGTAGACGGCTAAGCTTCTCGCGCTCGGTCGTGCGCCAACCATCGCCGGCTGAGGTGTGCTCGGCGTGGGCAATCGGATCGTCAACATCGATCACGAGCAGGCGCATCTCCGGCTCGATACCGGCGGCGAGCGCGTCGTTTGCAAGGCGCATCGTGATTCCACTGTCGGCGTCGATTGCGGGCGCATACGCTGCGAAGTGCGCGTCGGTCCCCCAGGTTTTCGCGAGGGCCGCTTCGAGTGGCGCAGGTTCGGGGTCGCAGCGTCGGTCAGCGAAGGAATCGCTCGTGGGCGACGGGATGAACTTGTCGGCGAAGCAGGTAATTTCAGGCGAAGAGCTTGCGATATCGACTTGGCGCGCTATTGTTGACATGACACTGACACTCTTTCGGTTTTGGATGCGACCCGCCGAGCTCGTCACTCTGGCGGGTCGCGGTGTTCAGGGGTCACTTGCGGGCTGCGGCGCCGATGACGTCTTGCAGTAGCGCGAACGTCGGCGAGCAGTCCGAGACCACGGCGGGCTTGTGCGCGCGTGCGCGCTCAGCAGCGGCGACGCGCGCCTTGAAGGCCTCGAGAGCCTCGAAGAGCTCAGCCTCGAATTCGAACCGCTGGAAGAGCGCGTGTGCTCCTGGCTCGCGTTGGAAGTCATCACGCGCCGAGGCGTCGGCTGCGTCCGCTGCCATCCGTTCGGCGCGCGCCTCGGCCACTCGGCGCCGGGATGCCGCGGTGTCTCGCTTGCGAGTCGCAGCCTCGGCCTGACGCAAGGCCTCGGAAGCTCTCTCCGCGCGAGCTCGAACGTCGAAGTAGGCGGCATAGCGCTCGATCTGACCCGCAAAAGTGCGCAGCGTTACAGCACGTTCCTTGGGGTGCCTCACGGCTGCCCCGCCCGGCGTACGGCGACGCGAGCACGCCTCACGCGCTCGGCACGCACCTTGCCGACTGCGCTCGCTTCGACGAACGCGGCAAGGTCGGCCTCGCGCACGAGCGGGTGTCGCCCGGGCTTGTACGCGGGCAGCCGCCCTTGATAGACCCAAAAGCGAACGGTCTCGAGCGGGGCGTGCAAGTGCTCGGCGACCTGCGAGAGCGTGAGATACTTCGACGGCATGGCGGAAACTCCAACGTTCAGGTTGAAGCTCGTTGCGCCTTGCTCGATCGACGGGTCCCCCTGCCGTTTCCGGTTAGTGGGCTTGGCCGGTGCTTGTTGGGCCGGCTGACTTTTGGTCGGCACGGCTTGTGCCCCGTTGGGGCGCGGCTGGATGCGGGTCTCAGCTGGCTGAGCTGAATATGGGCTCTAGTGCGAGCACTGCTAAGAGGGTAGCGCGGCAACTCGTGAGTGCAAGTGGCCCACCGTGGTAGCCTTGGACTGCCATGCCCAAGCCGAACGCCACCGGCATCAAAGGCTTCTTCAAAGACCCAGACGGGCGCTACCGGATCGATCTCCAGTATCGCGACGCGAAGGGAGCGGCCCAACGGTATAAGGAAAAGTTCCCGCTCGGCACGCCGGCGACGGCCGCGCGTGCTCACGCCCAAGCCGTCTTGGCGGCGTCGGTCGCGGGCACGTTGACGAAGAGGGGAGCCGAGGCACCCACGAAGCTCAAAGGCGCCTTCGAGCAGTACCGGGCCCTGACGGCGCCCGCCAACCCCAAGCAGAAAGAGCGGCACTGCAAAGAGCTACTCGAGGCCTTCGGTGACGTGGCGCTCTCGGACGTCACCGAACTATCGATCGAACGCTTCAAACGCGAACGATCGAAGGGCAAGGCGCCCAGCACGGTCAACCGAGAGCTGCAGACTCTGAGGCACTTCCTGAACCTCGCCGTTGAATGGGGCTGGCTGGAAGCGCGGCCAAAGGTCCGGCTTCTGAAGGAGCCCCCGGGCCGCGTGCGCTGGCTCACGGACAAGGAGCGCGACAAGCTCGAAGCCGAGCTACCGGTGCGCTTCAAGCGAGTCGTGATGGCGGCTACACTCTGCGGCCAACGGCTGAGCGACGTGATCGGACTGACTCGCGACCGCGTCGACTTCGAGCACGGGCAGTTTTGGATCCCGAAGACGAAGAGCGGCAAGCGCCACGACGTTCCGATCTCGGGCCCCCTCGGCGCCGTGCTGAAGGACGCGATCGCAGACGGCGACGCTATGCTCGAAGCCGGCAAGGCCATCGAGCCGGTATCGCACGTGTTTCTTTCGCGGCTAGGCGGGCCGTACACGTCGAGCGGCGTCTCGGGTCTGTTCCGGAAGTGCGTCGAGCGGGCAGGGGTGAAGGATTTCCACTTTCACGACCTGCGGCACGACTACGCGACGCGAATCCGACGCGCGGGCCACGGGCTCGACGTCGTGCAACGCCTGCTCGGGCACGCCTCGCCGGTCATGTCCCAGCGCTACGCTCATATCGGCCAAGACGAGCTGCACGCGGCTGTGGAAGCCGTTGGCAAGGAATGGCGCGTTACCCCCAGGATTCCCCCGGCTAAGTCAAAACGACCGAAGAACCAGCGCAAAAAGTGAATGCATCGGCGGCTGTTAACCGCCGGGTCCAAGGTTCGAGTCCTTGAGTCGGAGCCACTCGTTACTTAGTTTCGAACCCTCGCGGGGTAGGTTAACCCCGCCGCCATCATAGAACTCAAGCCCCAGCGGT
>Ga0164241_10005930_pt1 | contig 11265 bp, 16 predicted proteins | sample OricomyardsoilBY_FD_108780 | JGI IMG/M metagenome (GOLD analysis project Ga0164241, IMG submission 108780) | Backyard soil microbial communities from Emeryville, California, USA - Original compost - Back yard soil (BY) | ecosystem: Environmental > Terrestrial > Soil > Unclassified | place: USA... | reverse complement strand
AGATCGCCTTACGCGAGTTTGTTCACGAGGCGGCTCAGCTTCGACTTTTGGTTTGCCGCTTTCTTCCAATGGATAATATTCTTCTTGGCAAGGCGGTCGATCAGCGACGATGCTTCCTTCAACAGGGTTTCAGCCTCGGTTTTTACCGTAGAGGCACGGAGGTTCTTGATCACCGTCCGGGCAGTCTTATGCTGATAGCGATTGCGTACGCGCTTTGCTTCATTAGCCCGGATTCTTTTTTCTGCTGACTTATGATTTGCCATTTGCTTCTAAAATAAAGGACTGCAAAGGTAAGGGCATTTGCCGGAATTGCAAATAAAAGTGCGAGGTTTTGTAGTCACCTTGTTCGGGAAAATTAGGCAAAATTCTGCGATTCCAGCTTTCCTGACCGATTTTTGATCGGATTACGGTGGTTCAAAAAATTGTACACCTCATCACGAAACCGCCACCTTTGGTACGCGGGGTATCAACCGGAAACAAGCAATGAAGACAGTATTGAGCTGGTGTTTGGCCATTTTTTGTCCGTCCTGGGGGTTCTATGCTCACCAGGAGATCAATGAACTGGCCGTTTACACCCTTCCCAAAGAAATGATTGTGTTCTTCAAGGCAAACATCAGCTATCTGCGTGAGGTGGCCGTTAACCCTGATCGACGTCGGCATTCTGTGCCCGAGGAGGCACCAAGACACTACATTGATCTTGATCATTATGGCGACAGCGCGCTGCAAAAGCTGCCCCGGAACTGGCGTGATGCGGTGGAGAAGTTCTCAGAAGACACGTTGGTGGCGTACGGAATAGTTCCGTGGCATATCAACCGTATGTATTACAGACTCCGGGAAGCGTTCTTGCTCCGGGATCCACCAGCGATTCTCAAAATCGCAGCAGAGTTGGGGCACTACGTGGGAGATGCGCATGTGCCGCTCCATACGACCGAAAATTACAATGGCCAGCAGACTGGGCAAGACGGCATTCATGGTTTTTGGGAGTCGAGGTTGCCTGAGTTGTTTGCCGGGGAGTATAATTTTTTCGTTGGGAGAGCAGAATATGTGGGGGATCCGATGTCGGTTGCCTGGGAGGCGGTACGGCAGTCACACGAAGCGGTCGATTCTGTGCTGGCATTTGAGCGACGCCTCACCGAGCTTTCGCCAGATCGTAAATACTCCTTTGAAAGCAAGGGCAAGGCAACAGCGAAGGTTTATGCCGTGCGGTTCTCGCAACGGTACCACCACATGCTGGATGGAATGGTTGAACGTCGCATGTGCGCAGCCATTCACGTGATTGGCAATTTATGGTTCAGCGCCTGGGTGGATGCGGGGCAACCGGATCTCCGGGAGCTGTTGCGTTACAAACCAACAGAGGCGGAGCTGGAAGAGCGAAGACGTGAAATTGAACAATGGCGGGCAGGTAAATTAGCTGCACGCTCGCATGAAGGCGACCTGACCCATCCTTAGAGATTCAGGTTTTACTGATTTGATATGAATAAGTCGGGATGATCAACCAACATGAACCCTGTTGATTCAGCTGCAGGCGCGCTGATAAGTGTCAAATTGCCAGAATGATCCTGAATCGACGGCTGCGTCAATAGTCTACGGTTGCCTCAATAGTTCGCGGGTAATGAACTCCCATTCCTCATCGAGTGTAGTGGAGGGCATTGAACGGCCAGCCTTGTGATACCAATAAGACGCGTTGCCTGTATCGCCTTCCTTTCTATGCAGGTAGGCATGAATCCAGGAACCGTCGCGGGTATTTATTTCCTGGGCCAGTTCATGCGACGCGTGCCAGTCGCCCTTTTTGTCGTACCACATAGCCTGCAGCAATGGACTCAACTGTGCGGGTGGATGCTGTGCGGAAAGAGTTTGCAGAAAGTCCTCGAAACGTTGCATGAGGCAAAACTAATCATTGGCTGGAGTTGCCCTGTTTTTCTTCGATGATCTGTTTGAGATTTTTGAGACCCAGGTCGTACTGACTGTTGAGCAGACTGCCCATGATCAGCCATTTGGCTTTCCCAAGGATGCCGTCATTGATACCGTTGTAAGTCCAGGTGACCTTGGTTCCCAGCGAGTCAGGCTCAAGCAGGAACTCATTCGTTGCTGTTTGTTTCTGCCCTGAAATCGTCATCAGGTTTTTTACGCGTGTGAAGGGATGCAATTCTTCAAGTACCATGTTGCCATTGCCTGTATTCTCTCCGCTCCAGATCACTTTTGATCCCACTGCGCCATCAATACCTTCATAGCGCTGTTTCAATTCGGCTTCCATTTTTGGCCACGGCCACCAGGTGCTTAATATCCTGTAATTGCTGAGATACGGGAAGATCACCGAGTCGGGCGCCTCGATGATAATGATCCGTTGCAGGTGTGCTTCTCTGGGCTGAATGGTGATAATGAGGACAAAGATCGTGCAGATTACCCCCACAACGGTGGCGGCGATTTTCAACGACTTTATCACGGGAATAGGGGCTTGTGTGACTTCAATTTAATAGTTTTTTAGCTTCGAAAACGTTCGAAAATTAACTTATTCATGTAAATTGTCTGAACACCAAATATAGCTACCTATGAACATATTGTCGAATCCTGATCGTATTGCGGAGAACTATGGTCTGCGTATAGCCGCAGGGCTGATCGCGTTCTTTTTTCTGATGAAAGTAGTCGGCTTGGGACACAACGCCGAACTTCGGTTGTTAAATCTGTTCATCCTTTCCGGTGGTATTTGGGCCGCCCTGCGGAAGTTCAGAAACACTCACACGGATCATCTGAATTATTTCAGAGGTCTGATCATGGGTGTTGCAACGGGAGCCGTTGCGTCTTTGGTTTTTGGCATATTCTTGTTTTTGTATATGCAACTGGATGCGAGTTTTATGCAATCCATTCGCGATAATGAACCAATGGGTCGTTATCTAAATCCATATATGGCAGCGTTTATCGTTGCCCTGGAAGGTTTCTTTTCAGGATTGCTCATGACCTTCATCCTGTTGAACTGGATTCCAACTGATCAGGTGAATGATCCCATAGACAAAGAACTGGTGTCGAAAAAAGTGGTCGGTCATAGTGCACGTGTTGCTCACTAAGGCCAGTTAATCCGACTCACGAAGTAAAGCCGAGGGCGCGGTGTGAATCCATAGGATACGCACTGCGCCCTTTTCTTTGGCTCCTGCTTACTTCAATTCCGCACCCGCAGCACTACTTTCCGCACTCTTTACATTTCGTGCTGGCTGATGTATTCCCAAGCTCACAAGTAAATACTTGCTTGCTGTTCGCAATGGGCTGACAATCCGGTAAGCGATCTTAGTTTACTTGATCTCTAGTTCTATGATAGTGTCGACGTCGTTCATTTTAGTTTTCGGAACCTTGAGGGTTATGCCGTACTCGTTCTCGATAAATTTCACGGGTGATTTGTCGGAATAGATCTTTGCAGACTTGATCTTCTTTCCCCATGAAGGGATGGTGAGTGATTCATCGAACCAGTTGAGGATGTGAACGTAGACCTTGTTTCCGTTTTGTGTGGTGACGCCCCAGTCACGCGCTGTGAGTGGACCGCCGCGTGTTCCGTAGATGGTTTCGCCATTTGTATTCAGCCAGTCACCCATTTCTTTGAGTGACGCGATGTGCTCAGGCTGGATTTTTCCGTTTGGCATAGGCCCCACGTTGAGAAGAAAGTTGGCGCCGTAACCTGCCGCCTTAACGAGGTACTGCACGAGTTCCTTTTTGCTCTTATGACGATCGTCTTTAAGATTGAAACCCCAGGAGTTGTTGATCGTTTCACACGTTTCTTTCGGAAGTTCACCGACCACCTGTTCAGGGGAGAATCCTGTGGTGTTGTGTCCGGGAAGATCTTTTTCAAACATCTGGAAGTCTTCACCCGGATAGGGGGCACGGTGGTGATTGCTGCCCACCAGCGCGGCGGGTTGTAGTTTGTGAATGAGTGAATACGTCTTCTCCAGGCGCCAGTCAGCGTCTTTTTTGTCCCACATGCCATCGAACCAGATGCCGGCTACATCACCGTAGTTGGTGAGCAGTTCCGACAGTTGTGCGTCCATGTAGTCCAGATACTTATTAAAGTCGCCCGACTCAGGTCTGCCAGTCCAGCTCCCGCCGGTATTGCCTCTCGGAAAGTAATCCGGATGATGCCAGTCTAGCTGTGAATGATAAAAGAAAAGCTTAATGCCTTCTTTTCTGCATTCGTCCGCCAGCATTTTCAGAACGTCTTTTCCATACGGCGTACGCTTCACAATATTATAGTCCGATATCTGGCTGTCCCACATCGCGAATCCATCGTGGTGTTTGCTGGTGATAGTGATGTACTTGATGCCAGCGCTTTTTGCCATTTGAACCCACGCCCTGGCATCGAAGTCCGTGGGGTTGAAGAAGGTGGGGATTTTTTCGTATGTCTTAACGGGAATCTGTTGCTGATTCATGACCCATTCCCCGTCTCCAAGAACGCTGTACACGCCCCAGTGTATGAATAGTCCGAACTTGGCATTTTGAAACCATTCCCGGCTCTTTAGGTTTTCGGATGTAGGTTGATACTTCTCCTGGGCGAAGGTGCATACCAGACTAAGGCATGTCAGCGCCAGGCTTTTCAAGATGAATGAAATTGGCTTCATTGGCTTTTACGTTAAATTGCAGGGCTCAAAATAATGGATTACACATGAGATACGAAATCATACCCAAAGAACTCTTCATCGCCAACCGTAAACACCTTTCGAAAGAGCTGAAGGCAAATTCGATAGCGGTACTCAATGCCAATGATGTGATGCCCACAAATTCTGATGGAACGGTACGTTTTCGACAGAACAGCGACCTGTTTTATCTGTCCGGTGTCGATCAGGAAGAGACAATCTTGTTACTGTTTCCTGAGGCACCCGATAAACGATACAATGAGATTCTTTTTCTTCGCGAGACGAGCGACCTCATTGCCACCTGGGAAGGACATAAACTGACGAAAGAAGAAGCGCGTGAAGCGACGGGTATAGATACCGTGTTGTGGGTATCTGAATTCTGGCAGGTATTTAAAATGCTGATGGTGATGGGCGACGTAGAGCATGTGTACCTCAATACCAATGATCACTACCGCGCGGACGTAGTTGTTGAATCTCGCGAGATGCGGTTTGTAAAAACCTGTATGGAGCGTTTCCCGCTTCATCGCTATGAGAGGCTTGCGCCCATTATGCATCGGCTGCGTTCGATCAAGTCAAAAACCGAGATCGAATTAATGCAGCGTGCCTGCGACATCACTGCCAAGGGATTCATGCGGGTACTGAAATTTGTGAAACCAGGCGTAAAAGAATACGAGATTGAAGCTGAGTGGGCGCATGAGTTTTTGAGAAACGGATCGCGGGGTTTCGCTTACGAACCTATCATCGCAGCCGGGGCGAACTCCTGCGTGCTTCACTATATCGAAAACGCAGAAGCTTGTCAGGCCGGCGAAGTGCTGCTGCTCGATGTGGGTGCAGAATATGCGAACTACAACGCCGACCTTACACGCACCATTCCGGTGAGCGGCAGGTTCACGCCGCGTCAAAGGGAGGTGTACGATGCTGTACTCCATGTGAAACGTGAAGCCACGAAGATGCTGAAACCCGGTGAGAAGTATTATGACTACCACAAGGAAGTGCAGAAGATCATGGAGTCGGCACTCATCGGCCTCGGTCTTTTGGATAAGCATGATGTGAAAAAGCAGGATAAGAGCAAGCCGCTGTTTCAGAAGTACTTCATGCATGGCACAGGGCATCAGCTGGGGCTGGACGTTCACGACGTGGGGAGTATGTATCACAAAATGCGTGCGGGGCAGGTCTGGACGGTCGAGCCCGGAATTTACATTCGTGAGGAAGGCTTCGGCATCAGGATTGAGAACAACGTAGTAATTCAGGAAGATGGCGTATTCGACCTCATGCGCAACATCCCCGAAGAAGCAGCGGAAATTGAATCAATCATGCAACCCTAGGGATATGCGTATCATTCGTTTTTGGTTGGTGCTGGCGGCGTTGGCTGCAGGATTGCTGATCGTAGAAGCACACGAATTCTGGCTGCAGGCTAACCGTTATTTCCTGACGACAGGAGAGAAGCTGCAGGTCAAGTTTATGGTAGGAGAAAATTTCATGGGCGAGCCTTGGGACCTGAAGGTTCATCGCGTGGAAAATCTCCATTGCTTTGAAGCGGATGCTACCCGCGTGCTTACCGACAGTATCGATCATACCTCGTCTATTCTCTCCGTGAGGTTCTCCAGGCCCGGAACCAAAATGCTGACTATGGAAAGCAATGCGGCCTTCATCGAGCTTGAGCCTGATCTGTTCAATGCCTATTTAAAGGAAGACGGTTTGGACGACGTGTATTCGTCGCGGGAGAAAAATAAAGCACTCGGACAGAAGGCGCGTGAGCGCTACTCCAGACACACCAAGTTGTTTGTCCAGGTTGGCGAGAAGTACGACGATGTGTATACGAAGAATCTTGGGATGCCTATAGAGCTGATTCCGCAACGCAATCCCTATGAATTGAAGCGCATGGATAAGTGTCGTTTTCTTGTACTTTTTGAGGGCAAGCCTCTTTTTGGCGCGAAAGTGCGTGTATGGAATCGTCATGATAGTCGGACGACTATACAGAACTTCTATACGCAAAAGGATGGCATCGTTGAACTGCAGATCAGCAATCCGGGCGCGTGGATGGTAAGTGTTGTGAAGATGGTGCCGTCAAAAGACGCGTCGGCTGACTGGCGGAGTTATTGGGGCAGCCTCGTATTCGCGATAAAGCCATGAATATTCACGCTGATCAAGCGCCGGATCCTGTCGGACCCTATCCGCACGCACGTGTAGTGGGGGAGTTGCTTTTTTTATCTGGCGTAGGACCGAGAAAAAAAGGGAGCGTGAGCATTCCAGGAGTTACACTTGATTCTGACGGTGCTGTCGTGGACTACGACATCGAAATACAATGCCGGTCGGTTTTTGAGAATGTGAGGCTTATCCTCGAAGCGTCGGGATCTCACTGGGAGAACCTAGTCGATGTCACGGTGTACCTCACTAATATGAAAGCAGATTTTGCGACATTTAACCGGATTTACGGGGAATACTTTGTCGGTAACAAGCCGTGCCGCACGACGGTTGAGGTGAATGCGTTGCCGACGCCGATAGCGATAGAGTTGAAGTGTATCGCAGTAATGCAGAAATCCATTTAGACGCGAGAGTTCCGCAGTGAGGCAGGGTCTCGCAGCGGAACTCTGCCTCACTGCGATTCTCTGCATCTAAATGGATTTACACTGCGAAGCTCTCTCCGCATCCGCACGTGCGGGTAGCGTTGGGGTTGATAAATTGAAATCCTTTGCCGTTCAATCCATCAGAAAAATCCAACACGGTGCCTACCAGATAGAGCAGGCTCTTCTTATCTACCAATATCTTGATCCCTTTATCTTCGAATACCTGATCCGCAGGCTTTACTTCGTCGTCGAAATTCAGGTCATACATCAGGCCAGAGCATCCTCCGCCTTTCACCATCACGCGCACGTTGTTAAAAACGGCACGGCCTTCTTCCTTCCTCAACGAGATGATTTTTTCTTTGGCCTTGTCAGTTACTGTAATCATAATTTTAGTTCGTTATGAGATGGGGTTGAGCACGACACTGAAAACGGTGATCGTATTCATATCCCGACCGTAATAGAGTTTCTGCAGCGCATTCAGGATGTTACTGGCCTTGAAATACGATGTATGCAACTCGGTATCTCCCTTAGCGACCCATTGGATCGTGTAGGAGTTTTCTTTTTCCTTGTACTTCTGAACGTACGTCAACATCTTCTTCAGCGCATCCACTTTATCGGCGCCCGGTTCGCTATGAAAAAGAAACGCCTGATTGTGCCGCGGGTTGATCGTGATCAGGTCAAGCTTAACCTTTCCATCCACTTGCGAATATTCAAACACCAGGTCGGAGGTTCGCAAACCGAGATAATCTTTGATTTCCTGCTGGATCCGGGCTGCCTCTACGTGCATGTCGCTCAGCGTTTCTGTCATGGGAGAAGAATCATTAATTCAAAACTTTCGATTTAGCCAAAAAGTTTCGTTTTTGACTTACAAAGATAGCAATAATGGAAAAACTGGAGCATATCGGCATCGCTGTTCGGGATTTGGACGAGGCCAACAAACTCTTCTCGCGGTTATTGGGAAAAGAACCCTATAAGACCGAATCTGTGGAGTCGGAGGGCATACGCACGTCTTTTTTCGATATCGCCGGCATTAAAATCGAACTCCTGGAATCCAGCCGTCCCGGATCGCCTATCGAGAAATTTATAGAAAAACGAGGAGAGGGTATTCACCACCTGGCTTTCGAGGTCGCGGACCTGAAGCAAAGCATTGCAGCGCGGAAAGCGGACGGCTTTGATCCGATTAATGCTGAGCCGAAACGCGGTGCGGACAATAAAATGATCAGTTTTCTGCACCCACGACAAACCGGAGGGGTGCTGATTGAACTTTGCCAGGAAATCGCCACCCCTTAGCGTGGGCGTTTCATCATTTCATGGTTGCCACCCCCATATTGGAGGCTGTTATAGTATTTCTGCTTTTTCTTGCCTTTGGCGGTCTTATAGTAAGCTTTCGGGCCGCAGGCAGCCAGGCAAAACGCGATGACAAAAAAGAGGGTAAAAAGGTGCTTCATGAGCTGAAAAATCTAGTATAGATACTGAGCGCCACGAAAGGAAACCACTCATATTCGACCATAATCTTACTTTTGCATCCAAGGCGCCGTTCGCGTCGTCGAAACACAATTCACTCAACCGCAAAATTTGCATGGATCAGCAGCGTTCAGAGATTAGCCAGTTAGGAGAGTTCGGGCTTATAGACCGAATCAGCGAGCAATTCCGACTTAACAATACCTCCTCAGTCAAGGGGATCGGCGACGACGCCGCAGTAATCGACGCCGGCGCCGATTTTGTGCTGATGTCTACCGACATGCTGGTGGAGGGCATTCACTTCGACCTTTCTTACACCCCGGTACAACACCTCGGGTACAAAGCAGTCGCGGTGAACGTATCCGACATTGCTGCGATGAATGGCAAGGCCGAGCAGATTACGGTCAGCCTGGCGATCAGCAACCGTTTTTCAGTTGAGGCAATCGACTTGTTATATCAGGGGATAAACGCAGCGGCGGCGGCCTATGGTGTCGACCTGGTGGGAGGAGACACCACGTCGTCGGCTTCGGGTCTTATTATTTCGATCACCGTCATAGGCAGGGTTCAAAAAGATCGTGTTGTTTACAGGTCGGGAGCGAAGCCCAATGATATACTTTGTGTAACGGGTGACCTGGGCGCCTCGTACCTGGGACTCCAGGTACTTGAGCGTGAGAAGGAGGTGTTCCTGGAAGATCCGAACATGCAGCCCGATCTGGAGAAGTATGATTATCTCATTGGCCGTCTGCTGAAGCCGGAAGCGCGCACCGACATTGTTGCTGAGTTGGTCGATGCCGGTGTGATCCCAACAGCGATGATTGATCTTTCCGACGGACTCGCATCAGACATCTTTCACCTGTCGAAAGCGTCAGGCGTAGGATTTCGGGTTTACGACGATAAAATTCCAATTGATACTGCCGCGTATGAAACAGCTATTGAGTTCAAGCTGGATCCGCTCACTTGCGCGCTCAATGGTGGTGAAGATTATGAGTTAATGTTCACGATTTCACAGGCAGATCAGGAGAAGATCAAGAACCACCCCGACATTCATTTCATCGGGTATGCGCATGAGCGCAAGGGTGAGAATGTGTTGATCACCAAGCAGGGGAATGTGGTGCCACTGCGTGCGCAGGGATGGGATCATTTCAGAGCATAAGAGAGGGCAGAGAGCGCTGGGATAAATCCATTTATACGCCCTCCTTCACTTTCGTTACGGCGGGCGTCCAAATGGATTTTACTCAGAGATAACCAACTCTCCTCAATCCTCCGGATACGGTATAAACACAAACCTGGTGAACGTAGGATCAACCACGAACAAACAACAGAATTCATCCGGATCTTTATAAGCATCCGTGAACTCCTGCTCTTTGTCGCTGGCCACCAGCTCGCGCTGCAGGAATTCGGAGAGGAACGATGCATAGTAGAACCAGGAAGTACCATTCTGATGTGGATCAAGCAACAGTTGCCCTATGGGCTGAGGCTCCTTGCAAATCGGGAACACCGGATAGTTGAAACCCGCTTTTCTTATTTGGTAAGAAGCCTCTCGCAGCGTATCTGCCACTTTTACAAAATCGGAAGAGATGGTTCCGAGAAATTTTCCACTCAGTTCGGGGTCGTTATGCATGTGCGTTAAGATTCGGATAGGGGATGAGATTTTTATTTCTTTCGGCGAGCAGCGTATTGCAATGTTGAATAAGCTCAGGCAGAAATTCTTCAAACTCCCGCGTGAGTTCTTCGTACTGATCTTGAAGGTCCACAATCGATTGCTCCATTCTTGACTCGTGTCGCGTTCGACGAGACATCCCGTTCAACGTTTGCTGCAGTCCATCGAAGTTGCCATAGTTCACCAGCCAGTTCTGTCGAATCATATACGGGAGCAGCTCCTGCACAGCGTGCGGAAGAATTGACTGATTCGATTTCAGGATGGCATAGCTGCTCTCCGCATAATTGTGCAGCGGGACAGACGAAAACCTCTCCCAGTATCGCGAAAGGAAATGATCGTAGAACACATCGATAAGCACTGCCGCGTAATGTCTGTACGTCGACCACAGTCTTTTTTTACTTTTTCTTACCACCGGATGATGGTCGGTGTAAAGATCGATTGCGCGATGCAATTCGATCCCAAAGGCAACGTCTTCATCAAACTGTTGAATAAGGTTTCTCCCTTTGACAAAATCACCGATGAAGTTCCCAATCATCACATGTGGGTTGTCGCCGGATAAATAAATATGTGCGAGGAAGTTCATCGACAGCAAAGTTATTGGTTATTTGTCATTTACTTGTTAGGTTGATGGATATGAAAGACTCTAACTCCGTTGCTTTAAGAAAATTAAAACTGCTGATAAGCCTGGCGCAGATCGATGGTGCAGTGGCGGAACAGGAGATGCAGTTTATTGTCAGTTTAGGGAAAGCCAATGGCCTGACCGAAAGCGAAATGGAGCCCTTGTTTGAGCGTGTGCATGCTTTGGTCGTGCCGGCTGATTTAAGTGATGATGAACGATTTGGTTTCCTGCTGGCCATGGTTCAACTCATGAAAGCCGACGAAAAGATGTTTAAGGAGGAATTACTTTTCTGCAGAAAAATGGCTGAGCACCTGGGTTACGAGGCACAGGTGTTGTTTGATATGT
>Ga0164241_10005929_pt1 | contig 11265 bp, 9 predicted proteins | sample OricomyardsoilBY_FD_108780 | JGI IMG/M metagenome (GOLD analysis project Ga0164241, IMG submission 108780) | Backyard soil microbial communities from Emeryville, California, USA - Original compost - Back yard soil (BY) | ecosystem: Environmental > Terrestrial > Soil > Unclassified | place: USA... | reverse complement strand
GCCGCTTCCATCAGCCTCGAAAGCGAAGGCGAAGAGGCCTGCGGCGAGTACGCCTTGCGCGATGCCTTGCCCGAGGAGCGCGAAAAGCTGACCAACGACGAGGTGACCTTCTGGGCCGATGACGCGTCGTATGAACTGGAACAGTTTTATGAGCAGCGGGGATATTTTGCCGTCGAGGTAAAATCCGGCACGGAGCGGCCCGACCCCGACAAGAAAAACTGGAACGTGACGCTGACGGTGACCGAGGGGCCGCGCTATCGGTTCGGTGCCGTGCGGATCGTGCTGGACGGGGACTCGACGAAGGCGGACACGGTGGCGCCAGGCGATCTCACGCTGCGCGCCGAACGGGGAGAATTCTACCGCGAAGACGACGTGGTGCGGGATGTGCGTGACCTGACGCGCTTCTATGGGAACGCGGGATTCGTGCGCGCGGAGACGCGGCAGAAGACGGTTCTGCGGGACAGCGCGGCCGAAGTGGACGTGGATTACCTGATCACGCGGGGCCAGCCCGTCGTGTTCGACACGCTGCGCGTGAGCGTGCGGCGAACGGGCAACGACTCGCTGGAGGGCCTGACCCGCGTGGGGATCCTCACTTCCCTGGTGCCTTACCAGCGCGGGGACACGGTGCGCGTGGACCAGTCCGACGAGATCATCGAAAAGCTGCAGTCCACGGGGCAGTACAACTCCGTCCGGCTGGATGACAGCCTCAGCCCCTCCGGCGGGGGGAGCATCCTGACGCTCGACGTGGAGGAAAAAGTCCCCGGGCATGCGACCGCGTCGGTGTTTTACGAGACGCAGTACGGATTCGGCGTGGCGGCGACCGCGCAGCACTCCAACATCGCGGGATCCCTCAAGGAACTGCGCGCGGGCGCGGGCTTCGCGCAGAACAAGCAGAACGCCTCGCTGGGATTCGGCTCTCCCCTGCTGTTCGGGATGCTGTTGCGCTTCGATGACGATGTGAGCGTGGAATGGTATCAGGACAACCTGCCGGACGCGCCTTTCTTCGGAGGCGACCTGCGCGTCGCCAACGTCGCGAGCCTCTCGCGCAACGTCTATTCGTGGCTGCGCCTGCTGGGCGGCGCGGAGGTCGAATACAAAAGCCAGGTCGTCGCCGATTCCACCGGAGCGCTGAGCCGCGAGAGCGGGGGGCTCTTGAACTTCACGGCGACGTCCTTTTTCTCCTTTCTCGATCAAGCCCTGAATCCCGCCAAAGGGGTTCGCTTCGCGGTGACCTTGGGCAACGGCGGGCCCATTTACGAGGACGGCTCGGTGCAGGTTTTTTCGGAGCGTCACAACTGGGTCGAATGGCAGTCCGCGTACTACTACTACCTGCCGGCCCTCAAGCAATTCAAGACGGCCCTGCGCCTCGATGCGGGACGGTTCTTCGGAACCGCCGGCCAGAACGCGGACCGCTTCTTCCTGGGCGGGCCCCGCAGCGTGCGCAGCTACGGCTTCCACCAGCTCTGTCCCGACGCCCCGGCGCCCGCCGAAGGATCCTGTCCCCTCACCGAGACCCCGCTCGAACCCGCGTATTACCTGGTCTCCGCCGAGCTGCGCCTCACGCCGTTCGACTTCGCCTTCGTGCCTCCCCGAGGCGTCGCGGGGTTCTTCAAGCCGATGGAGTTCGTGCCCTTCGTCGATTTCGGAAAAGTCTGGAACCTGCAGGGAACGGAAGACATTTCGTTGTCGCGCGGCTTTCTCAATTCGGGGCCGGGACAAGGCATGGCCTTCGGGGGAGGCATCCGCTATCCGCTTCTCGGGATCTTCAACCTGCGCCTCGATTTCGCGTGGGGACGCCCCGGCGGAGGAAATTTCCCCGATCAATGGATCGTGGACCTCGCACAGGCTTTCTGAAAGCTTTCCAAACCCGTGCCGCCGGAAACAAATTGTTTCCCGGGCGGTCTCGCGTCATCCACTTTGTATTTGGTTTCATGAGTTCAGAAACCTGACAAGGAGGAATCATGCTTGGTTTGGCAATTGCATTTCTGGTGATCTCGCTGCTCTCGGCCCTCTTCGGATTCACGGGGATGGCGGTGGCCTTCGCGGGAATCGCGAAGATTCTCTTTTTCGTGTTTCTCGTGCTCTTTCTTCTTTCCCTTCTTTTCCATCTGCTGCGGTGAAAGGATTCGACCATGAACACACCGAATCGATCCATGAGACTCAAACACCTTCTTCTGGCCCTCGCGATGTCGATGGCCCTGGCGGTCGCCTACGGATGCGGCAAGCGCGGCGGAGGCGAGAAGGCGGGAGAAAAGGTCGACGACGCGCTCCATGAGGCCAAGAACGGCCCCAAGGATCTCTTCGACAAGGACGGGCCCGCCGAGAAGACCGGCGAGAAGGTCGACAAGGCCCTGGATCACGACTAGACCGGATCCTGAAAACAAAAAAGGCGAGGTCGTTTGACCTCGCCTTTTTTCCATGCTCCCGGCGGTGTCCGGACCGGGATTCTGATCAGAAGTTGAACGTCGGCATGAAGTACACGAAGTACCCCGTCTTGTCGTTCGCGGTCGCGGACAGCTTGGCTGCCGCCAGCTTGTAGGCCGACCCGCCGGGGAGGAACACACCGGCCCCGAGGATGATGTTCGACTTCGGGTACAACCCCAAATGAAGCTCGGCGTCGACTTCCTGTCCGTACGCATCATCTTGTCCCGAGGGCGCCTTCTGAGGCGTGAAGTAGTGGTATTGTCCCTTGAGGGCGATGGTCTGGGTCTCGCCCTGCCAGAGCATGGCATCGACGTCGGCGCGGTAATCCACGACACCGTACTTGGGATTGTTGACGAAGTAATCCATCCAGCCATAGTAGGCGTGCGCGAAGTAATAGTTGGCCCGATAGAGCGTCGTCTTCTTGTCGGAGGCGTTGTCGTCGCCGCTCATGAGGTCGAGCCCCAGGTTGGCCTTGACCTTCGGCAGCACGATGCCCGCGCGCAAGGCCAGCTGGTAGGCCGCGCTCGTCAACTTGGTTCCCGACACGGTCTGCGCCGTGCCCGCCTGCCACAGGATTTCTTCCTCGTAGCTGAACAGGCCGAACAGGCCGGCGGAGCGCTGCCCGAGGTACACGAGGTCGTAGCGACGCAGCGTGTCGCCGCTGTAGACATTGGGCACCGTGCTCTTGTCGTAGAAGATCGAGGCCTCGGCCGTCAGGTTGTCGTTCAGCTTGATGTTGTAATGCAGGCCGGAGAGGATGAGACGGTCATCCGTCGCCGCGGCCGTCGAGGGAGTCGTCGTGGTGGAAGTGAGCGTGTCGCGCACCAGGAAGACGAGGCCGGTGAGGTCGCCTCCGGCCACGGCCCAGTTCGCCGAGATGCCGTCGAAGGCGCGCGAGGTGGGGCTCCATTCCAGGGTCGACATATAACGGCCCGCGCCGAGGGTCATTTTCTGGCGACCGAGGGCCACCTTTACGGGACCTTCCTGCACGGCGATATAGCCCTGCAGGAGATCGACGCCCTTGGCGTTACCCGTCGAGGCGGTTTGCTGGGCGTTCACGGTGGGATTGGGTTCGCTGCCCAAGGTGCGGATATCCTGAAGCTCGACCTTGATTTCGACCTTCTCCGACGGGGTCGCCAGGAATCCAAGCCGCGTGCGCAGCTGCGTGCTGAGCAAAGTCTTGTTCACCGAGGTATCCGTCATGGCCTTGTTGTCGAGCTCGGTGCGCGTGCGCACCTGTCCGAAGAACGGCGGCTGGGGAATGGCGAAGGGCGATTCGGGCGGCGGAGTCGCCTGCGACAAGGTCACGAGCGCGGCGAGGGCCGCCGTAAGCAGCGGGATGCGGGAGAGGGATGTGGACATGGAGAGCCTCCGGGGGACGTTGTGGGTGTTAACGGGGTGGGTTTGAGGAATGCGCGGAGCGGAACCGGTGAGCGGTTTCACCATTTCTTGTAGCCGAGGAATTTTCCGTTCATCGTGATCTTGACACGGTCGCCTTTCGGATCTTCGACCTTGTCGATGTCCATGGTGAAGTCGATGGCGCTCATGATGCCGGGCCCGAACTTTTCCTCGATGAGCTCCTTGAGGGTCTTGCCGTACACGTAGAGGATTTCCTGAAAGCGGTACTGCAGGGGTTCCTTGGGGACCTCGGGGCTGGCCTCACCCTTGTCGGCATAGGTCGTGAGCGCATAGACCGCCTCGAGCGGGAGGCCCAATAGTTCGCCCACGCGCCGGGCCTCCTCGTTGCCCAAGGCGTTCTCGCCGAGGCAGGCCGAGGTTGTATAGACCTCGGAGAGCCCTGCGGCGGCCGCGATGGTGGACCAGGTCAGGCGCTTGGCGCTCTTGGCCGAGAGGATGGTGGCGGTCATGGCGGCTTTGTTCATCGAAGTCTCCAGCGTGAAAGGCATGACGGTCCCTGTGCGAGCCGGGAGACTCGCCTCGAAACAGCGATGCCGTGTCGGAAAGGCGGTTAGGCCGCGGCCTTGCGGGCGTGTCCGGTTGAGATGAGCGTGTGAACCAGTTTTTTTCGGAGCTCGGCGTAAGCCGGATTTTCCAGCATGCCCTCGCGCGTGCGCGGGCGGGGGATGTTGACCACGACCTCCTCGGAAATCCTGGCGCGCGGGCCGTTGCTCATCAACATGATGCGGTCCGACAGGAAGATCGCCTCGTCCACGTCGTGCGTGATCATGATGACGGTTTTGCGGGACTTTTCCCAGATTTGCGTAAGCTCGTCCTGCATGCTGCCGCGCGTCAGCGCGTCCAGGGCGCCGAAGGGCTCGTCCAGCAACAGCACGTCGGGATCGGCGGCGAAGGCGCGGGCGATGCCCACGCGCTGCTTCATGCCCCCTGAAATTTCACCGGGTTTTTTGTGGGCGTGCGCCGTGAGGTGCACCATTTCCACCAGGCGCATCGCCTCCTCGTTGCGTTCCTTGCGCGACTTCGAGGGATATTTGCTGTCGATGGCGAGGCGCACATTTTCAAGCACCGTCAGCCACGGCAGCAGCGAGTGAGACTGGAACACCACGGCGCGGTCGAGACCCGGCCGCGTGACCTCACGCTCGCCCACCAGCACGGTGCCGTGCGAAGGAGCCGTGAGTCCGGCGACGATATTGAGCAAGGTGGACTTGCCGCAGCCCGAGTGGCCGATCAGGCTGACGAACTCGCCCTTCGCGATTTGCAGGTTGACGTTCTCGAGGGCGTAGTAGCGCGAAGAGCCCGAGCCGAACATCTGGTGGATATTTTCCAGATGGACGAACCGCGCCTCGTTCCGCTCGATCAAAGATTGGGTTTCCATGGTGTCGCCTTTGCGTTTCGGGGGATGCGAGGGGTTGCAGGAGTTTGGGAAGTCAGTCGAGGCGGGTTCCGAACAGGCCCGCCAGAGCCGCCATGATCCGGTCGAGCAGCAGGCCGACCAGGCCCACATAGATCACCGAGACCACGATATCGGCCATGCGCGAGCTGTTCCACGAGTCCCAGATGAAGAACCCGATCCCCACGCCGCCGATCAGCATCTCGGCCGCGACGATCGCCAGCCACGCCATGCCGATCGAGATGCGCAGGCCCGTGAAAATGTAGGGCGCCGCCGCGGGGAGCAGGATTTTGAAGAAGTAACGCAGGCCGCCGATCTGGTACACCCGCGCCACGTTCTGGTAGTCCTCCGGGATGCGCATCACCCCCACCGAGGTGTTGATGATGATCGGCCAGATCGCCGTGATAAAGATCACGAAAATGGCGGAAGGATTGGCCTGGTTGAACGTGGCCAGCGAGATCGGCAACCAGGCCAGTGGCGGGATGGTGCGCAAGACCTGAAAGATCGGATCGAGCGCCTTGTAGGCCAGGGCGACCCGGCCGATCAGGATGCCCAGCAGCACCCCGAAGAACGCGGCGAGCGCGTAGCCTTCGCCCACGCGGCGCAGCGAATAGAGCAACTGCCAGCCCAGACCCTTGTCGTTGGCGCCGTTATCGAAGAAGGGGTGCGCGATGTAATTCCACGATTCCGTGACGGTTCTGACAGGGCCCGGGAGCGTCACTCCCGCCCTTTTGGAATAGGCCTCCCAGATGAATCCGAACACCAGGACGGCGAGCAATGGCATCACCACCGTAAGGGCGGCCTGACGCCGCCTTTCGGCGCGTTCGGGATCGAAATCTTCTCCGGGGCCCGAGGGGGCGGGCTGGGAGGCAGCGGGGGTCTTCACGTCCTTCACGGTCTTGACATCCAATAGCATGGGGAAATCCTCTCGAGGGATGGATTGGGATAAGGTCGGGAGCCTCAGCGGGAATCGATCGACGCCCGCCGCCGATTCCCGATCGCTTACTTCTTTCCGTCGATGTGCTTGATCTTGAGGCTTGCGAGATAAGCCTCGGGGTTTTCGGGATCGAACTTGATGCCGTCGAAGAAGGTCTCGACGCCGCGCGAATCCGACTTCGGAATCATGCCCGCCTGTCCGATCTCCTTCGCGGCCTCACGCCACAGGTCGGAGCGGTTCACGGCGTTCACGACCTTGTCGTAATCGACGCCGTTGGGCAGAAAGCCCCAGCGGCGCGTCTCGGCGAGGAACCATTTGTCATGGCTCTTGTAAGGGAACGAGGCGTTGTCGCGCCAGAACTTCATGAACTCGCCCTTCTTCTTGCGGCCGTCCCCGTAGTCGGTTTCGCCCTTGAGGCGCGGCAGCAAGTCGGACACCTGACAGTTGATCCAGTTCTTCGACGACAGGATTTTCGCCAGCTCCTCGGCGTTCTCCGGCTTGTCGCACCACATCTGCGCTTCCATGACCGCCTTGAGCAAGGCCTTGGCCGACTGCGGATTCTTGTCCACCCAATCCTTGCGCATCGCGAAGGATTTTTCGGGATGGTCCTTCCAGATCTCCTGCGTCTGCAGGGCGGTGTAGCCGATCTTCTGGTTGATGAGCTGCTGGTTCCAGGGTTCGCCCACGCAGAAGGCGTCCATGTTGCCCACGCGCATGTTGGCCACCATTTGCGGGGGCGGGATCACGATGGTGGTCACATCCTTGTCGGGATCGATGCCGCCCGAGGCGAGCCAATAGCGGATCCAGTAGTTGTGCGTTCCCGTGGGAAAGGTCATCGCGAACTTGAGGGGAAGGCCCTTGGCGCGGGCCTTGTCGGCCACGCTTTTCAGCACCGAGGCATCGAGCTTCAGGCCGATGTCCTTGTACTTTTCCGCCACGGAAATGCCCTGGTTGTTCAGGTTCAAGCGCGCGAGGATGTACATCGGCACGGGCTTGTTGCCCTTGGTCACCAGGCCCAGCGTCATCGCGTACGGCATGGGCGTCAGGATGTGCGCGCCGTCGATGCCGCCCTTGTCGGAGCCCAGCTCGAGGTTGTCGCGCGTCGCGCCCCATGAGGCCTGCTTCAACACTTCGACATCGGTCATGCCGTATTTGGCGAAGAGGCCTTTTTCCTTGGCGATGGCCAGCGGAGCAAAGTCGGTCAGGGCGATGAATCCCAGCTTGGCTTTCGTCGTCTCCACGCCCGCTTGGGCGAAAGCGACGAGGGCAAGCAGGATGCCCAAGGAAGCGCCCACCGAGCGGAGGCGGATCGAGCGGGGGAAAAAACGGAATGCGGTTTGAACTTTAAATCCGGACATAGAGCAGGCTCCTGGAAGGGACTGGACCTTGCTCCAAAAGACCGGACGGACCGGCACGAAACCCCTGAGTATTTTCTTCGGCGGTTTCGCGGAAGCCTCTTCCTTACTTTAACTAAGGAAGGGCTTCCTCACTCGGTTGGTGGATGCCGGCTAAGGCATCCGCATCGTGATAAAGCAACACGCGTACCAAAAATATTTTTGGTCGAAAATCCAAAACAACAATCCGTTTCATCGCATTTTCATCGCGATGAATGGAAATATTCCGCTACAATGACTGCCACTTTCAGCCATTGTAAAATTTTTGTCGATTTGTTCTGGGGATTTTACGAGCGCGTAACGTCGCGAACACACAGCAATACAAATTCGACCAAGGCGATGGCGCCGAACAAAACGGCCGCGCCTTTCCAGGAGAACCGGCGCACTGCGGGCCGCGACGCCGCGCGGCTTTCGTCCGCCTCCACGGCGGCTTCGCGGCGGTCGAGGCAGTACTGCATCTCGCTCAGCACCTGAAACCGGCGGCCGGGATCGGGCTCCGAAGCCCGTTGCAACACGGTCTCCAGCCAATGCGGAATGTCGAGGTTGTAGCGCGAAGGCGGAGTCCAGCGCTGGAACTTCGGCTGCGAGAACGGTTCGACGGGGCCGAAGGGTAACTTGCGGGTTAACGCCTCGTAGAGCGTCGCGCCGAGCGCGTAGACCTCGGTGCGCTCATCGGCACCCGCGCCCCGAAACATCTCCGGAGCCATATAACTGGGGGTTCCGGGGCTCGCCTCGTCCCCTCCCTCCTCGGCGGAGAACGCGCCGGCGCGGGCGACGCCCAGGTCCAGCAGCAGCGCGCGGCCGTCTTCGCAGAGCAACACGTTGTCGGGCTTGATGTCGCGATGCAGCACCTGGAGGCGGTGCAGCGCTTCGAGGCCGCGGCACAGCTGGATCCCCACCTCGACGGCTTCGGCCGCGGAGAGGGGGCCGGCGCGCTTGATGCGCTGGTGCAGCGTCTCGCCGGGTTCCCACGGCGAGACATAGTACAGGCACGAGCGCCGGCCCGACTCCAGCGGAAGCACCGGCAGGACGTGGGGACTCTTGACGCGCCTCCCTAACCATTCTTCGCGGAGAAAGCGGTCGGCCGCCTCCGCGGCGGACTCCGCGCCCTGCGCCGGAGGCAACGGGAACTTGATCGCGACCTGCCGCCTGTTTCTCAGGTCTTCGGCAAGGTACACCTCGGACTGCAGTCCTCGGTGCACGCGGCGGCGCAGGTAAAAGTCGTCGAGGGTCGCGCCCTCGCGCAGGGAAGCGGAAGAGGCGAAGGGCAGGCCTTCGGCGTCCTGCCTGCCGTCGCCTTCCGCCGCGTCGGGCAGCGTCTCGACGCGCACGATCTGCAGTGTCACGTCGTCGTGGCCCTGGGCGCGCGCGGCAAGGGCCTCGGCGACGGCCTGCAGGTCCTCGCCGCGCGGCTCGTCGAACAACGTCGCCGGTTCCACCGACTTGTAAAACCCGTCGGTGCACAGCAAATAGACATCACCGACCTTCAACTCGCCCTGCGAGAGGTCGGCGTGCAGATGCTCGTCGAGGCCGACCGCGCGCGAGATCACATTGCGCATGTCGGGATGCTGCCACACATGGTCGGCCGTCAGGCAGGTCCACGTCCCGTGGCGAAAGCGGTACACGCGCGCGTCGCCCGCATGCACGGTGAAATATCGGCGGCCGCGCAGCACCAGTCCGGCAAAGGCCGCCGCGCCCTTGCCGGCGCTGCGCGCCGAGGCGTTGACGTTCTCGAGAACGTGCTCGAAGATCTTTTGGGGAGTCCACGTGTCGGGACTGCTGTAATAGTCGGAGAGAAAGGCGCGCACGCCTACTTCGGCCGCGAGGCGGCCGCCTTTTCCGCGCCCCACGCCGTCGGCGACGGCGAAGGCCATGCCCTTGTCCCGCAGGGCGGGGCCTTCGGGCGTGGCGCATCCGGAGTAATCCTGATTGGGGCCGGGCCCCGCTGCGAGGCTTGCCTGTCCCAACGAGACCGTGATCACGGCATCAGACCCGCGCCGAGGTCACTAGCGGCGAGCCCCAGGTGCTGCGCCACCGGCGCTTCACCGACCAGATGCCGAGCAGCGCCAGCAGCGCGAGGCCCGCGAAGACGCAAAACCCCAGACGATAGCTTCCCGTCCATTGCTTGGAGAAACCGAGCGAAGCGGCGAGATAGAATCCTCCGATGCCGCCGGCCATGCCCACCAGGCCGGTGAGGATGCCGATCTCGCGGCGAAAGCGCTGCGGGATGAGCTGGAACACCGAGCCGTTGCCGATGCCCAGCGCGCCCATCGCGATGATGAAGGCCGCCAGCGAAAGCAGCAGCGAGCCCGAAGACAGCGCGATGCCCACGCCGCCCAGGGCCACCGTGCCGTACACCCACTGCAAGGTGCGAATGCCGCCCACGCGATCGGCGAGGCGACCGCCGACGGGACGGAACAGCGAACCCATCAGCACACAGGCCGAAGTGAGATAACCCGCGTGCACGGGGTTGATCCCGAACTGGCTGTTGAAGTAGATCACGAGGCTCGACGAGATTCCCACAAATCCGCCGAACGTGACGCAGTAGAAAAACATGAACCACCAGGTGTCCTGGTCACGGAGGACGGCCACGTACTGGCGGAAGGTCTTGGGCGGCGGGGAGTCGGGGCTGTCCTTGGCGAGGATCGTGTAAGTAATGAAGGCGATGAAGAGCGGGATCAGCGTCAGGCCCAGCACCGTGTTCCATCCGTAGCGCGCCGCGAGCAACGGTCCGAACAGCGCGCTGAACACCGTGCCCGAGTTGCCCGCGCCGGCGATGCCCATCGCGAGGCCCTGCGCTTCGGGCGGGTACCAGCGCGAGGCGAGCGGCAAGGCCACGGCGAACGAGGCGCCGGCGATGCCGAGGAAAATCCCCAGCGCATAGATCTGGTGCAGGCTGTCGAGGTGCGTGAGATAGGCCCACGCGATGGCCCCCATCACCACGACCTGGCCGATTTGACCCGTGAGCTTCGCGCCGATCTTGTCGACCAGCACGCCCATCAGCAAGCGGCAGAACGCGCCGGAGAGCACGGGCACGGCCACCATCAAACCCTTTTGTCCCGGCGTCAGGCCGAGGTCGCGCGCCACGAACACGCCGAGCGGCCCCAGGATCACCCAGACCATGAAGCTCACGTCGAAGTAAAGGAAGGCGGAAAAGAGGGTGGGCGTGTGGCCCGATTTCAAAAATGCCTTGAGTTGCATGCGTTGCTCCCTGTCGATACCGTTGGACGCCCTTTGGAGTCTTGGGGCCGGACGGAGGGTCGGCAGGATTTCGATCTTCCTGCGAGCACTCTTCTCTGTCGTGAACCCAAATCCGAAACCAAAGGGCCGGACGGACCGGAAGCGATTGGACAACGGTCTCTGTCAAAGCAAGAGCCGTACCAAGCAGCGGGAGCGAAGGAGTCCCTATTAGTTAGGGAGATGCGACAAGCGCGGGACAAGTACGAAGGGAACGTGCGGAAAAAGTGTGGTCGACGTGACGGAAGCGCGACCTGGAAGAGGTCGAAAGACGACGAGTGTCAACTTCTGTCAAACGCTTTCGACGCCCCGCGTCGGCGTTCAGCGGATGGGAAAACGCTTCAGGAAGGCCGGGTAGCTCTCGCCCCGCAAGGCCGGGAAGAGGTCTTCCCGCGGTTGCGAGGAATGCTCGACGGCCTTCTCGTAGAAGCCGTCGAGACAGATCGACTTGAGGTCCAGATCCT
>Ga0164241_10005928_pt1 | contig 11265 bp, 9 predicted proteins | sample OricomyardsoilBY_FD_108780 | JGI IMG/M metagenome (GOLD analysis project Ga0164241, IMG submission 108780) | Backyard soil microbial communities from Emeryville, California, USA - Original compost - Back yard soil (BY) | ecosystem: Environmental > Terrestrial > Soil > Unclassified | place: USA... | reverse complement strand
GCCGCCCAGCCCGGCGCCGACGGTGTCCATGATGTATTTGCCCACGAGGCCGCTGGACTTGGCGAGGCCGTTCGGATAACGCGCCGATTTGGAGTTGAGCAGCATCCGCACCGATTCGGCCGAACTGGCGGCGAGGACGATGACCCGGGCCGAGACCGATTTTTCCTCGCGCGTCTTGCGATCGATGTAGGAGACGCCGGTGGCCTTTCCCTTGTCGTCCATCAGCACGCGATAACCCATCGCGTCGGTGAGAATGTCGAGATTGCCGGAGGCGAGCGCGGGCGGCAGGTGGACGGTGGTGGACTGGTAGTTGGCCCGGATTGCGCAACCCCGGCCGCATGGCGTGGCCCAGAAGCAGGCGGCGCGCTCGCTCATCGCCTGGGCGAGGACGCGTTGCGCCGCGGGATTGTCCGGGTGCAGCTTTGCGGCCAGCCGCGGCCCGTCGAGCCGCCGGCTGAGCACCGCGCGATGGATTGGGATGACGGGAATGCCGAGTTTTTTCCCGTGGTGCCGGGCATACTGTTCGCCCGCGCGCATCTTTGGCGGGGGCTGGAGGATTCCCTCGGGGGAACTGGGCGTGTTTTCCATGCCCTCGTTCGTGCCGTAGATGCCGACGAGCATTTCCACCTTGTCGTAATAGGGGGCGACGTCCTCGTAGGAAATCGGCCAGTCGAAGCCGAGGCCGTCGCGGGAGCGGGGCTTGAAATCGTAGGGTCCGTTGCGCAGGGCGATGCGGCCCCAGTGATTGGTGCGGCCGCCGAGCATGCGCGCGCGCCACCACGCGAACTGGCGCTTGGGATCGGACGAAGCCTGGGTGTAAGGTTCGCCCGGAACGGACCAGCCGCCGTCAATGGTGGCGTCGTGGAAGCCGAACGGCTTGTCCGGCGTACCGGCGGCGCCGAGGGGCGCCTCGCCGTTCGTCTGGAACATCGGCGTCTCGTTCACCGGATCGTAATTTCGGCCGGCCTCCAGCATGAGGACCTTGGCGCCTTCCATGGCGAGGGTGTAGGCGGTCTGCCCGCCGGCGGCGCCGGAGCCGACGACGATCACGTCATAGCGGGGTTGGGTTTTGCGGGAGGCGAGGAGCGGCATGGATGCGAATGGAAAGCGGGAAGAAGGCGGCGCCGTGACGGCGGGAGCGCGCCGGTCGTTTATGGGAGCAGGCGGGCAAGCTGAGTCCGAAGGGAATCCGACGCAAAAGGAAATTCTCGGGAACCCGGACATGTTTTCCGCCCGCGCCGCATGTCGTCTCGGGAAAACATCCGGACCTTCCGGCATGATTTCCGATCCGGGATTGACTTGCCCGGCAGGCGGGACGTTTTTTGCCTCCATGGCGCAAAAATCCGACGGCATGAATTACGCCCCCCAGGGCAAAACCAACGCGGTGGTCAAACCGGGTGAGTTCGCCTTTGCCGCGGCGTATTTGGACCACGGCCACATTTACGGCCAGTGCAACGGGCTGATCGAGGCCGGAGCGGAATTGAAATGGGTGTACGATGCCGATCCGAAAAAAGTGGAGGCGTTCCGCGAAAAATATCCGCAGGTGCAGGTCGCGCGATCCTTCGACGAGGTCCTCGCCGATCCCGCGGTCAAGCTCGTGGCGGCGGCGGCGGTTCCCAGCGAACGCGGCGCCATCGGCTGCCGGGTCATGCAGGCGGGCAAGGATTACTTCACGGACAAGACACCGTTCACCGAACTCGGCCAATTGTCGGAAGCGAAACGGGTCGTGGCCGCGACCGGTCGCAAATACATGGTCTATTTCAGCGAACGCCTCCATGTGGAATGTGCGATGCGCGCCGGCGAACTGGTGCACGGCGGCGCCATCGGCAAGATTGTCCAGGTGCTCGGTCTTGGGCCGCACCGCATCGGTCCGAAGGACGGCCGGCCCGCGTGGTTTTATGAACGCGCCAAATACGGCGGCATCCTGTGCGACATCGGCAGCCATCAGATTGAGCAGTATCTGTTCTACAGCGGGGCGACGGACGCGACCGTGACGCAGGCGGCCATCGCGAACCAGGCGAACGCCGACACGCCCGAATTCGAGGATTTCGGCGAGGCCTCGCTGGTCGGCAACAACGGCACGAGCAATTATTTCCGGGTGGACTGGTTTACGCCGCCGGGGCTGGGCACCTGGGGCGACGGCCGGACCGTCATCCTCGGCACCAAGGGCTACATCGAGCTCCGCAAATACATCGACGTCGGCCGCGACAAGCGGGGCGACAATCTCTACCTGGTGGACGACAAGGGCGAACAATACCTCAACGTCACGGGGCAGGTGGGCTTCCCCTTCTTCGGCGAATTCATCCTCGACTGCCTGAACCGCACCGAAAAAGCGATGAGCCAGGCCCACGCCTTCAAGGCCGCGGAGCTCTGCCTCAAGGCGCAGGCCGCCGCGAAACGGATCGGGCCGGAGGTGGGTTAAATAAGAGGAGAGGAAAGCAGGCGGAACAATTCATTGGGAAAGCGGGGCGTCAACATGGTGCGCTGGCACGGCTTTCTCAACCCGAAGGTGCCCGGGAGCAATGCGTTTCAGCAGCCGCCCCTCGAGAAGGTCAGCGGCACGATTTCCGTGCGCAATCTCCATGTGTCGAAGGCCACCGTGTGCGACGCCAACGGCCTACCCGTCGCCGAAGCCGCCGTCGAGCGCGCGGGCAAGTCGTTCACCGCCACCCTGCCCACCGACGCGCTCTACGTGGTGTTGCGGTAGGGCCGGTTCGGGTGATTTTGTTGTCGCTGGATCACTCCGCGAGCCACGTGATGACAGGCATTTCCCCTAATAGACCCAATCCTCGTGCCGGACCGGCAAACGGTTGAGTTCATCCCGGTAATGTCGCCACTTCGGCATGAAGCGATCCATCAGCCCCACAAATCGCGAGCCGTGCGTCGGTTCAATGAGATGGATCATCTCGTGGACAACGAGATATTCGAGGCACACGGGCGGCTTCTTGGCTAATTCGGTATTTAGACGGATCGTTGCTGCCCGGTGATTGCAGCTGCCCCACTTGGTTTTCATGTGCTGCACAAAGAATCGCTGCGTTTTTACCCCCAGCAGCGGTTCCCAGCGGGCGATCAGAGGCGGCGCCGCCGTGTGCAACAGGCGCCGATACCAGGCATTGAGCGTGGCTTGTCGGCGCACAGATCCGGCGGAGGCTGGCAAGCGCAACACCAGCCGGTTGTGCCTCAGCTCCACGCCCGGCCGTTTGCCCGCTTCCAGGGTCAGCAGGTAACGCCTTCCCCATACGTAATGACTCTCTCGCTCAAGGTAGTCGCGCGGGGTCTCACGCTCTTGCTCCCGCATCGCATGCTGATGTCGCCTGATCCACCCGAGCTTGGAGATCGCAAACACCCGAATCGCGTCCAGATCCATTCGCGCCGGCGCGGAGATTCGCACCCGCCCGGTCGGTGGATGCACGCTCAGATGGAGGTGTTTTATGTCCTTCCGCAGAACGTCCACCGACACACCACCAAACTCCAGTTGCATGACCATCAGTATTCCTTTTGCGCGAAAATAATCGGGAAGAGCCGTTCCACCGCATTTTCATCATCTTTCAACAACGGCAGCAAAGCCGCCTTGATGCCATTCTCTTTCGCGCGCACGCCACGCCAGTTGTCCTGTGCCGCCTCTCGGATGGCCGCATCGACTCGAACCGCCAGTTCCAGAACCGAGTTGCGCAACTGGCCGAGATAGGCTCCCGAATCCTCCCTCGCCTGAAAACCCTCTGCCTTGACCAAGGCGCTTTCCAGGTGGTTATACACCGCCCGCAAGGCGGGGCTCTTCTTCAGCGGCTCCGGGGTGTCGTCCGCTGCCCCGGCCTGCACCTGCGCGACCAACGCCGCCATCCGCCGCAGGAACTCCTCGTAGGCGATGCGCTTCGCCTTCAGGTCGGCGAGAATCTCGCGCAGCAGCGCCGACATCCGCTCGTAGAAGGCCGGATCGTTCAGGTGCTCCTTCACGATCTTGCTGCGCACGTTGTTGGCGATGGTTTCCGCCACAGCCCGCCGGTCGCCCTTGATGCCGTCGGGCAGCGTGCCGATGGCGTCAAGGATGCCGGTCTTCACAATCAACTCCAGCAGGCCGATCTCGCCGAACTGCGAGATGGGCCGCGGCTCCTTCGCCTCGATATAGGTGTCGATCAGGTGCCGCATGTCGGCCTCGTAGGCCTTCAGGTCGATCGTCTCGCCACTGGCTTGGCGGATGATTTCCCGCAGTTTTACCTGGCGGTCCGCTCTGCGTGCGGTGGCACTCGTCCACGAAGATGAACAACTCCCCCACCGCCGGGCTGGGCCGCGATTTCAGTTCCTCGATGAAGGCGTCGAAGTTCTCCACGTCCTTTTTCCCGAATTTATGCACGAGCGAGCAGAGCAGGCGCGGCTTGGCCGTCCCGAGCTGCGTCATGAGATCCCGCCCGCTGCTGGTGCGGTAGATCGCGTGACCGGCCTCGTTGAAGACACGCTCGATCTGCTTGTCGAGTTCGTCGCGGTCGGTGACCACCAGCACGCGCGCCCGCGGCCGGTTCTCCAAAATCCACTTCGCCAACAGCACCATGACGATGCTCTGTCCGCTGCCCTGGGTGTGCCAGATGATGCCGCCCTTCAGCGCCGTCACATGCGTCTGCGCCGCCTTCACGCCGAAATATTGGTGCACGCGCGGCAGCTTCTTCTGCCCGCCGTCGAACACCACGAAGTCGTGCATCAGCTCGATCAGCCGGTCCTTCCGCGCCGTCTTGCGCAGATACTTGTCGAGCTTGTAGCCGGCGTTGTCCGCCTCGTCCTCCTTCCACTTCAGGAAATATTTCTCCTCCGTCCCGATGGCGCCGTAGCGCAGGCCCTCCGAGTCGTTGCCAGCGAAGACGATCTGCACCGTGGCGAAGAACCCCGCGTTGAACTCCGGCTGCTGGTTCGAGAGCAACTGCCGGATGCCCTCACTCACTGACACCGAGCCGCGCTTCAGTTCGATCACGGCCACGGCGATGCCGTTGACATAGAGCACGAGATCCGGCCGGCGCTCGTGGCCGCCGCGGAGCGTCACCTCTTCCGCGATTGCGAAATCGTTCCGCTCCGGCCGCTCCCAATCGATGAGCGCCACCCGCTCGGTGACCTCTCCGGCCTCGATCTTCACCGGCACGCCGTAGCGGAGGAGACTGTAAACCGCGCGATTGTTCTCGTAGAGCCCGCGCGTCGGATGATCGGCATCGGCGCGCAGGAGGTAGATCGCCCGGTTGATTTGTTCCGGGCTGTGCCCCGCCTTGGCCAGCCAGGCGGTCAGGATCGGCTCCTCGATGGAGCTGTTGCCGTTCCGCTCCGACCAGTCGCCGAGATAGCGATAGCCGAGCCCGTCCACGAACAGGGCGATGACCCGTTCCTGCGTCGCGCGCTCGGATTTGCCCAGGTCGCTCATGATTTGGTCTGCCGTTCCAGCCACGCCCGGCCTTTGGTGGTGAGACGATATTTCTGGAGGCGGCTGTTGGGTTTGTCGGGAATGGTCATCTCGATGAGACCGGCAGCCAGAGCGGCCAGAATGTAGGCCACACGCATGTGGTCGTCGTCTTGCAGGCCCAACCTTTCTTGAAGATCGCGGCGTGAGTGCTCGCCGGTAAAGACAGAGAGCAGCCGGCCGACTTCCGGGGTGACTTCCGGGGTGACTTGCGGGGTGACTTGCGGGGTCGGAACAGATTTCAGGTATTCCGCGGCGAAGGGGAATTCGAGCCAGAGGCCGTTGGGTTCGAGGCGGAGGCGAGGCCGGGGTGTGCCGGCCTCCTTGCAGGCGGCGATGATGCGCTGGATGCCCCGCCCCCACGTCTCGATCTCGCCGGCCCGGAAAAACACGTTGGCAATGGCGGGGTTGAACGGCGTCGAAGGGTGCGCCCCCAGCAGGTTTCTCACCGTCCAGCCGTCGGGCAGCACGCACGGGTTCCAAAGGGTCAGGCGGTCGTCATAGACCCGGATTTGCACGGGCGCGCCGACCGCATAATCGCGATGCACGAGCGCGTTGAGGATGGCTTCGCGCAGGGCCGCGTCGGGCACCGGATAACGCTCGATCCGCTGGATACCCTGATAGGTGATCGCGGCCTTGAGGTATTTCGTCCGCACGAGATCGATGGTGCGGGCGGCCTGGGAGAAAAGGTCGCCGTGGAGGGTGTCGTGGTAGGCGAGATCGGACTCCGAGCGGAAAAAGCCGATCTTCACGAAGGCTCCGGTGACGAAGCGCTCGGGATTGTTGTGAAACAGGAGCAAAGCGGCGCGCTTGAGATAACGGCCTTCGGTGAGCTGGAGTTTTTCGATCAGTGCGGCCCGGGACAGGCGCAGGTCTGCCGGCTCAAGCCGTCCGCTCGACCGGGCCAGTTCCCGAAAGCGCCGGATGGCGGTCCCTGAAAGCTGAGTAAGTTTCACCCCCGGCACCGGCACGCCATCCCAGGTGCGCCCATGCCGGCGGAGGAGAAAGCGATCCAGCGCCGGGCCTTTCAGTTCCTGCAGCGTGCTGCCACTGCGGCGGAAGTAGTGCCCCCGGTAACTGATCGGGTGCGGATACGGTTCCACCCGGATTTCGATGAACTCATGCCCGGCCTCCCGCCGAAGGTTCACGTCCACCAAAATGCCGAGGAGGTCGCGCACTTGGTTGGGCAGATCTACGAGGAGCTTCTTCGCATCCGCCACCCCGACGACCACGCCCTTGTCGTTGCGCCCGATGTGCAAGGTGGCGCATCCTGCAGATCGTCCATCAGTCGCGCCTAACCCCGCAGCAAGCTCCGGCGTATCCCTTCGCACAAGGTCGGCCATTTCATCTATTACGATCTCGCCGAGGTCGCACTGCATATCCGCACCAAGCTCAGAATTCCGGCTCGCGGTAAAGCGAACCACTGAACGTCACCAATCGCGCCGGTGGATTAAAGCCAGGGACTCTTCGGGACGGCTACTTTAGGAAGCCAAAAAGTAGCACTTAAAGTAGACAGCTTTTCCATATTGATGGAAAATATTTGACAATATAGCTCATTTACTGGAAAATATTTAACACTTTCGAGGTTTCGGCCTGCGTTAGTGGAAAATATTTAACTCTTCCTACGATGAGCGAAATCGTCTTTGCCTCTTCCGATGCCCAAGAGTCTCGCCGGATTTCCCAGCGCGTCAAGGTGGGTGAGCTGCGGCTGCTCCGGCCTCGGGTCTATACCTCGAACCTGAAAGACGAGCCGGAGCAGATTGTCCGCCGCAATCTCGCGCTCATTCTCGGGCAGCTTTATCCCGGCGCGTTGATCAGCCACCGGTCCGCGCTCGAAGGCGGCAGCCTCGCCGACGCGGACGTCTACCTGACTTACCTTTACACCAAGAAGGTGCCATGGCCGGGAGTCACCGTGCATCTGCTGGAGGGCCCGAAGCCGTTGGAGAGTGACCGATCGCACCTCGGCAAACTCCGGCTTTCCTCCCGCCCCCGGGCACTGCTAGAAAACATGCAGCCCAGTCGCGGCACCAAAGGCAAATGTCTCCCGCGCGCCAAGGTCGAAGAAATCTTGGAGAAAATCTGCCGCCTGCATGGCGAGGCTGAACTGAACCGGTTGCGCGACGAAGCCCGGGACATCGCCAAGACCCTTGGCATGGCAGCCGAGTTCACCTCCCTGAACCAGCTGTTCTCTGCGATCCTCGGGACCGGCGATGCGAAGTCGCTCGATAACGCCGCCTCCCGCGCCCGAGCCGCGCAAACGCCGTTCGATCCCGATCGCATCGAGCTTTTCACCAAACTGGCTGGCGCGCTCAACGCCGAGGTGCTGCCCCGGCTGGCGGAACCGGTGCTGTCCACAGAGGCCTGGCGGAACCGCGCCTTCTTTGAGGCCTATTTCTCAAACTATATCGAGGGCACCGAATTTGAGGTCGAGGAAGCCCGCGAGATTGTCTTCCAGCAAAAAGTTCCGGAGGCGCGCCCGAAGGATGCGCATGACGTCGTCGGAACTTTTGAGCTGATCGTGGACCGCGAGGAAGCCGGGCGGGTAGCCGGCTCCTATGACGAGTTCATCGACTTCCTCCTGCGCCGACACGCCGTGCTGATGTCCGCCCGGCCGGAGGAGCGGCCCGGCCTGTTCAAAGAGAAGCCGAACCGCGCCGGCTCTACCCATTTCGTCGCACCCGACTTGGTGCGGGGCACGCTCAAGCAGGGTTTTGAAATCTCCCGCTCCTTGACCGAAGGCTTTGCCCGCGCCCTTTACTTCATGTTCCTCGTGGCGGAGGTGCATCCCTTCAAGGACGGCAACGGCCGCATCGCTCGCATTTTCCTCAATGCCGACCTCACCCACGCCAACCTCAGCCGCATCATGATCCCCACCGTGCTGCGCGACGACTACATCCTCGCCTTGAAGGGACTCACGAACAATGTGCTGACCGAGCCATTCATCCGCGTCATGGCCAAGGCACAGGAGTTCACGGCCAGCGTGGACTACGCGGACTTTGACGCGTGCGTGCGCGAATTGGAACGGCGCAATGCGCTCCGGGAATCCGAGGAAGCGCGGCTGATCATGAAGGCCGGCGCGCCGAAGCCGTAGCAATCGTGGGCGAATTTAACCAAGTCCTTTGGACCCTCGATCGGGAAATCGCCCCACAGGATTTCGAGCGCCTGTGCGTCGATCTGCTCTGCCGCGACGGCTACTGGAAGATTGTCCCCGTGGGCGGTACCCAGGATCGGGGCCGCGACGCGGAGGCTTCCTATTGGCGCGGCCGGTCTGAACCCATGCGCGAGGAGGAAAAGCGCGGCGTGGCCGCGCAGACCTACAACAAGAACCTGATTCTGCTGCGGTCGGTCTTTGAGGCGCTGCGGCGGGAGGCGGGCATGGCCGAGAATCCCTTCACGGGCATTCCGACGCGCGACGGCGAAAGCATCTTCCGGAAGCCGTTTTCGGTCGAGGAGCTGGAGCTGATCGTCAAGGCCGCCGAGGCCGACCCATTTATTTATCCGCTCGTCATCACTGGCATGAGCACCGCGATGCGCAAGGGTAACTGCTGCACCTTGCTGCGCAGCGCGGTCGATTTGCCGGGTGGATTCATCGCGGTCAAAACGTCGAAGACCGGCGAATCGATCCAGATCCCGATCTTTCCACTCTTCCGCCGCGTGCTCGAAAAGGCGCTCGCTGAGCCGACGGAGCGCGCGCCCTATTACGTGTTTCCGAGACTGGAGGCCCACTACAAGATCAACCCAGACCACTTGACCGATCGCATCAAGCGGGTGTTCAGGGCGGCGGGCTTTTTCGATGCGGGCGAGGGCGAGGAGACGACCACCTCGCGCGGCGCGCTGAGCGCCGACCGCGAACACGGTCTGTGGCGGGCTTCCGTGCGGGACTTCCATTCCTTCCGGGTCACGTGGGTGACCCTGGCGCTGACGGCCGGCGTGCCGATGGAAGTCGTCAAGAAGGTCACCGGCCACCGTACGGCCGACATCGTGATGAGGCACTATTTCCAGCCCGGGCGGGAGGACTCCCGCCGCACCCTGGCTGCCAAGTTGCCCGCGGTGCTCGGCGGCCAGAGCGAGCCCACCCAGCTCGCGCCCGCCGAACTGCGTGACCGGTTGATCGCCATGACGCCGGAAAATTGGCGGACGATACGGGACGAACTGTTGACGCGATTGCCAGCGACCCCGATCAAGGTGATCGAAATCGCCGCAGAAACTGCCGGACCCAAACTATTGGCCGCCTCCGGCTGACGTGCTCGCCAAGCGCACCCGAGCCGTCATGCTTTGGTTATGCCGCGCTGCTAGAGAAAACTCCGCTGAACGGACATACCCCAGAATTCAAAAATCATCCCGACGTGCTCAATCGCCACGGAATCATGCACGGGCTTTGGATCGCTTATGGCATGCAGATCAACAGCTGTCGGTGCCTGTCCTTGTTGGTGTTCTTGACCTGGGTGCTAGAGAAGCGTCGGAAGCACCTCAAACAGCGTCGCCGCTAAGCGCGCAGAACGTCGAACTTCTGCTTCATTTCCTCGGTTCGCTTCCACGGCTCGCCGGGGATACGAACGATAAACTCGGAGAACACCCGCTCAAAATTTCGCTTTGTTGCGACCTCATCGAGTTTGGCAGCTTCGGGAGCGGAAAGAAGCGGCCGCATATCCGTGAGGAATGAAGGATTCGCAATTTTGACGAACATTCGGCGCTCGGCTTCACTTCGGGGTATTTTCACCTTCGAGTTTTGCAGGTAGCGTCCGAAGTAATCGATGACGCGCGCCAAATCGAGACCTTCAAAGACCGCGAGCCCATGCCCGAGGTCGTAAAGATCGCGTCCCTTGTCCCGTTGCAGGAGCGCGCGCAATTTTGTGGCGAGCATTTCTTCGCGCGAAAAGGTCGCCACAGCCGCCTCACCGGTGAACCAAGGGTTTTCCACTTTGAACGGGAGGTGCAAAGGCGCATCAAAGGCGTCTATCTCCCAGACATTGATTTCGACTTTCAACCGGATCAAACCGCCTTCGCCTTCCGCGGGCACCCGGAAACGAAGTTTGGGGGCGACCGGGCTGCTGTCGAAGCTCGGCTTGCCGAGCCAAGGTTCTAACGCCTCGCGAATCCTGTCGAGGACCGGCTTGATCGGCCCTCTGGTCGTGCGCACCAAGTCGATGTCCTCGGAATACCGCAGAGGCCCGGGAAAATGGAGTTTGTTGAGCGCGGTTCCGCCTCGAAACCGAAGTTCGTTGCGGAGAAATGGGTCGGAAAACAAAGCCACAATCGCACGACAGATGATGAGGTCCTGTTCAACCTGCCGTTGTTCCGCCCAGGGCACTTTGGCACCCCAAGCGACGATATTTTGCGCGGGGATCATTGCTCGTCAGCCTCGGGCGCCCGGCGAATGATGAGCCGCCACCGAGAGTCGCGCTTGGTTGGCACCGGGGAAAGGTCGGGGTCGCCCTTCGCCTGGCCCGGATCGAATTCAATCCAGCGAAACTTCCGATCATTTTGCAGGCTGGCCTGGAGCACGTCGGCCGCCCGCAGGTGACCGGCGCACGCACACAGGTAGCCGAGCCGTTGCCGAACCGAGGTTTCGAACTTCGGGCAAAGAATGGCGAGCCGGCCGCCATCAAGCTTGGGGCCGAGTTCGGTGACTACGGTGAGGATGTTGTCGAAGCCGCCGGCGGCATGCGGGTAGCGCACGAGGTCAAGCGCGGTGAGTTCCGGCGAAGAAATGCGCATCTTGCCGGTGTCGGTCTTGCGGTCCTCGATCATGTCGGCGAGTTCGTCCAGCGTGCGTCGGTAGTGAAAGACGATCATGGCGAGGCCGGCCTGCAGCTTCGGTAAGCGGGCGT
>Ga0164241_10005927_pt1 | contig 11266 bp, 11 predicted proteins | sample OricomyardsoilBY_FD_108780 | JGI IMG/M metagenome (GOLD analysis project Ga0164241, IMG submission 108780) | Backyard soil microbial communities from Emeryville, California, USA - Original compost - Back yard soil (BY) | ecosystem: Environmental > Terrestrial > Soil > Unclassified | place: USA... | reverse complement strand
TCAACGACGGGCCGCGCAAAACAGCGCGCCACCCGAACAGCGTGACACCAAGGAAACAATCATGATCTCCAAGTTCTCTCGACGCCTTCTGTGTGCGGGTCTGCTGGGCGTGTATGGCTGCGGCGGCACCGACGAGGGGACGCTCGCGACCGACGGCCTCTCGCCGCAGGACGGCGACGCGCCGGCCGGTGAAACCCCGGCGGCCCCAGTCCACGCGCTGTCGCACGCCCAGCAGGTGGCCGTGATCGAGCAGCGCCTCGAGGCGACCAACACGCGCGACTGGGACCGCTGGGAAGCCCTGCACACGCCCGACGCCGTTCGCACCGCGCCCGAGCTCGAAGAACCGCTGCGCGGCGCGCCCGCCCTGCGCGCGGCGATCGAAGTCCTGTCGGTGGCTTTCCCCGACTATCACCTCGAGCTGCGCCAAGCGATCGGGGAAGGGGACTGGCTCTCCGTGCGGCTGCATACCACCGGGACCATGACGGGGCCGCTGCTGCTGTCCGACGGGACGGAGGTACCGGCCACGGGTCAACCGATCGACCAGGAATGGTCCGCGCTCGTCCGCTTTGAGGCTGACCGCATCGCCCAGTTCGACGAATATTACGATCAGCTGACGCTGATGCTACAGCTTGGTCTGCTGGCGCCGTGAGCGCGCGGGAGTCGCCGCTGCGCAATGGCCGGCGGCGCGGCTTTCTGCTACCAGCTCTGCGGCGACGTGCCGTCTCGACCGGGAGTGACTGAGTGTTTTCCGTTCAACGTAAAGACTTTGGCGCTGACTTCGTCTTTGGGGCAGCCACTGCGGCGTACCAGATCGAGGGGGGTCAGGTGGACGGCCGCGGCAGCAGCATCTGGGACAGCTTTGCTGCAACACCGGGCAACACCAAAAACGGCGAGTCTGGGCGGCAGGCCTGCGAGCACTACCAGCGCTGGCCCGGGGATCTCGATCTGCTCCAAAACGCCGGCTTCGGCGCCTACCGATTCTCTTTTGCCTGGCCGCGCCTGCTGCCGCTAGGCACCGGCGCACCAAACCCGAAGGGCATCGACTTTTATGATCGCTTGCTCGACGGCATGCTGGAGAGAGGCATCCGGCCCTTTGCGACGCTGTACCACTGGGACCTGCCGTCCACTCTGCAAGATCGCGGCGGCTGGATGAATCGCGACATTGCGAGCTGGTTTGCTGACTACGGCGCGCTGATCGCGCGCCGCTTCGGCGATCGGTTGGCGACGATCGCCACCTTGAACGAACCCTGGTGCACGGCGTACGTCGGCCACTTCCTGGGGCGCCACGCGCCCGGCTACCGCGACATCCGCGCCACGGCGCGCGCCATGCACCACGTGATGTTGGCGCACGGCAGCGCCATCGATGCGCTGCGCGCCGAGGGCGCCAAAAACCTCGGCATCGTCACCGTGCTCAAGCACATGGTGCCCGCCACCGAGAACCAGTCCGATGTGATCGCGACCGATGTCGAGGATGCGCTGTTCAATCGCTGGTACATGGATAGCCTGTTCAAGGCGCGCTACCCCGACGTGCTGGTGAAGCTGCTCGCGCCGCACCTGCCGGAGCGCTGGCAGGACGACATGGCCGTGGTCTCGAGGCCGCTCGATTGGGTCGGCATCAACTACTACACGCGCCAGATCTGCGCGTACGACCCGACGTCGCCGCTCTGGCAGTCGAAGAAGGTAGTGGGCGAGCTGGAGAAGAACGGCCTGGGTTGGGAGATCTACCCCGAAGGGCTGACCCAGGTGCTCACCCGCGTCTCGCGCGAGTACACGCGCCTGCCGATCTATGTGACCGAAAACGGCATCTCCGAGGACGACGACACGCGCCGTGTCGCCTTCTACGATCGCCACCTCGCCGCCCTCTTGGCGGCTCGGCGCGCGGGCGTGGACGTGCGGGGCTATTTTGCCTGGTCGCTGCTCGATAACTACGAGTGGGCCGAGGGCTACGCGCCGCGCTTCGGTATCGTCCACACGGACTACGTCACCCAGGCTCGCACTCCGAAGGGCAGCTACCACGCCTTTCGCCAATTGCTGCGCGAACCTTGAGTCGGCCGTTCGCGATAGGGGTTTGCAGCGCAGCGTTACAGAGCGGCGTCAGGGTGCGACGCCGCTCTTGCGTTCGTGATGGCGTCGCCACACCGCGCCGATACGCTCGTCTCGACTGATGGCGCTCGCGATGGCCTCCACTTTCGGTAAGCGCGCGGGACGCCATTTCTCGCCCTGCGCCCAGCGGCTGAGCACCGCGAGGTACACGTCGGTCCAAGAGCGACCGGACGCGAGCAGCCAGGGCGTGCCGGAGATGGCGCGCTCCACGTGCAGCCAACGCTCGCGCCAAATTCGGCGCGCCACCTCGCGCAGCGCCGGCGCCGTCCCTGCCTCCAGCGTAGATTCGGGCGCAAAGCGATCGGGGTAGTCGATGATCTCCACGAGCGGGTAGAGCTCGGCGGCCAGAAATAGCAACCAGCGCAGCGCCTGCGCCCGCTCGGGCGTGCCGGCCGCGGGAAACAACGCCGCCTCCGGATGCCGCTCGTCCAGCACCAACACGATCGCGGCCGACTCTGTCAGCACCTCGCCGGAGGGCGTCACCAGGGTCGGCAGCTTGCGTTGGCGATTGAGCTTCGTATAGGCGCTGCCGCGCTGCTGCTCGGCACCGAGCGAGATGTGGTGCAGCTGATAGGGCGCCCCGATCTGCACCAGCGCCAGCTCGACGATGCCCGAACCGCTGCCGTCTTCCCCATATAATTGGTAGGTCATGGGCCGTGGACCTTTCGTTTTCTTCTGGTTTTCTTGAACTTGACCCCCGAAACACGCTCTGTACAAGGGCTGCCTATCGTCTATCACTACGGTGATGCAGCGAAGTACCTTCTGGGCCTGGTGCTGGGCGGTGGGTTTCCCGCGCCCCGTGTTAGCGGCTGCACTGGCGCTCGGCCTCGCGGGCTGCGCCACACCGCAGCCGCCGACGGTGACGCCCCAGGTCGCCCGCGTGATCGAGGTGAATCAGAAAGGCGTCGAGCTGCAAGTCACGCTGGCGGTCCAGAACCCGAACGCCTTTGCGCTCTCGGCGCACGAGGTGCAGGGAACGCTCTTTGTGGAGGGGGGACAGAAGCTCGGCACCGGCAAATCAAACCCCAAGCAGAGCATCCCCGCACACGGCACGGCAAACGTGGAGAGCCGCGTGCAGATCGCCTGGGACGACGTGCCGGCGCTGCAGAAGTTCCTGCTGCGAGCGGAGGTGCCTTATCAATTCAAGGGCGACGTCACGCTGGGCGGAGATGCGCTGCAGCTCAGCTTGCCTTTCGAAATGAAAGGCACGCTCACCCTCGAACAACTGCTGCACGCGGGCCTGCGCGGCCTGCTCGAAGCGCCGCGCTGAGCGAGCAGGCCGCGGGCCTCAGCTCGGGCGTGCTTCTGGGCTCGCGTCGGTAGGGGCGTCCCTCGTTCTGCCAGAGGCCGAGCGTTGCCCGGCTCCGCCCGGGATCCCTTTTCAAACTCCTGGAGTCGGTTCGTATACAAACCATAGTTGGAAGTCCGCAAAGGGCTTCCCGCCGGGACGTCGCTCGGAGATCCTGCCTGCTCGCAGGGACCCGCCTTGCAACTGGTTACCTGTGCGCCGTGTGGGGCAACAACGAGGAGACCTGCCCGCGGACGCGCGAGTTCGATCCCACCGAAGATGATCTCTTCGGCTGCATCGACCCGGAACCGCCCGTGATCGCGCAGCTCAGCTGCGACAAGACCTTCCTGGCCCCGTATTGCGAGTGCACATCCAGCTCCTGTCGCGCGCTCGGGGTCGCCTACGAGACCGAGCAAGACAGCAAGCTGCTGTTGCGCCGCGTGGGCGACCGACTCGTCGGTACCTTCCAGAACGAGATCTTCCTGAACGCTCGCACTCTGACCGTCCCGATGGGTCGCGTCAGCTTTGGACCCGCTGCCGAGTAGCCGGCAAAGCGCCCGCTGGACATCACACGCTACCGGGGCTCTCGTTCCGAGCGGGGCCCCCCGCAGCGCCCAGTGTGCCGAGGTTCCGGGCGCTGTCGTGAGCTGGAGGCCCGGCCCACCTCCGATCCAAGCCAGGTAGCGCCCGAGCTTCGGACTGGGCGCCGCAGCGCTCAGAACGCCGGCTCGGTCATCGACGATACGGCATCGGCTTGGGGGCGTGTGCCATCGGCCAGTTTGCACGACGCCATCCGCAGCTGTTCGCCGTCCATTCCCGGCGCGAAGTTTTCGCTCGGCCGCGAATGTAGCGGAATTTTGCCTCAAATCGGTGCACCGAATCCGTGCGCGTCTCCGGAAATGGGCTTGACGCTCGAGAGCTGCGTTCGTTTCATGAGGAACCGTGATGTCAGCGCGCAGGTTTGCGATCACACGCCGTTTCACCACTGTTGCATGCGCTAGTCTAGTGAGTGCGCTGTGGCTGCTCGGATGCAGCCACGCTCCGCCCGCCTCGCATCCGTCATCAGAGGCCACGGCCGCGCCGCCCGCACTGGCAGTGCTCGATGCTGCGCTGGCAGCCCGGCTGGACCCCGTGCTCGACGCGGCGATCAGCACCGAGCAGATCGTGGGTGCGGTGATGCTCGTTGCTCGCGATGGTCAGCTCGTGTACCACCGCGCCGTTGGTCTTGCCGATCGCGAAGCCAACCTCCCCGTCACGGAGAGCACGCGCTTCCGGTTGGCGTCCATGAGCAAGCCGATCGTGTCGCTCGCCGCGTTGATCCTGGCGGAACAGCGCGTGCTGAATCTGGATGAGCCGATCAGCAAATGGCTGCCCTCCTTTCAACCGGCGCTCACCGACGGACAAAGACCGCCGATCACGGTGCGACAGCTGCTCACCCACACCTCGGGCCTCGATTATCCGTGGGGAGAGCGCGCGGGCGGCCCGTACCACCGCCTGAACGTGTCGAGCGGCTTTGACCAACCGGGGCTGTCCCTGGAAGAAAACCTCGACCGGCTGGCGCGGGCGCCGCTCTTGTCCCCGCCGGGCAAGATCTGGCGCTACTCGCTCGGCATCGACGTGCTCGGTGCCGTCGTGGCCAAGGCGGGAGGGGGCAGTCTGCCGGAGGTGGTGCGTCGCCTGGTGACGGACCCGCTGCACATCTCAGCCAGCTTCGACGCGGGCGATCCGGCGGCGCTCGCCGTCCCCTACGTCGAGGGGGAGCCGCGCCCCACACGCATGAGCGAGCCGCAGAGCCTGCCGTTCGCTTTGGATGCCATCGTGTATTCGCCCTCGCGCATCTTCAATTCCGCCTCTTACCCTTCAGGTGGCATGGGCATGGTGGGGACCGCGCAGGATTACCTGACGTTCCTCGAGGCGCTGCGCACGGGCGGTGGTGGCATCATCAGTCCCACCAGCGCTGCCTCCGCCACCGAGAATCAGATCGGGGATCTGCCGATCGCCTTCGGTCCCGGCTGGGGCTGGGGCTTCGGCTTTGCCGTGCTCCGTGCCGCCGATCCCAGACTGCCCTGGGCCGCGGGCACCTGGCGCTGGATCGGTGGCTACGGCTGCCACTTCTGGGTGGACCCCAGCGCCAAGCTCAGCGTCGTGGTCCTCACCAACACCACGCTCAGTGGCGCTCTCGGACCTTTTGCGGACGCGCTGCGCGACGCGGTCTACGATTTTCACCCACCGCCCAGCGAATGACCTCCACCCAGGCCTTCGAGCGCGCGCTCGACCCGCGCGCGATCCTCCTGCTCGAGCTCACCCTGGCCGGCGCGATGCAGCGCAAAGCTGAGCACCGCAGATTCCAGCGTGCTGAGCGCCGTGGTGCGCTCCATCTTCAGGTGTTCGATGCGATAGCGCAGCAGCACCCGTTCATCGTCAAACTCGAGGCGCCCGATCACAATGGCCTTCTCGTTGCCCTGCCCGAGCAGCTGCCGCAGGATGCCGCGCACGTGATAGGCGCGCCGGCGCACGCGTCGCAACACCGGGTCCTCGTACAGACCAAAGAAGCGATTGCGCGCAAAGGTGTTCGGCGCCAGCACCAGCGCACACAAGAGCCCGTCCGGGCTGACGCCGTGAGAGTCCTTCCTCCGGGGAGCTTTCGAGCGATCCTTCCGTGCCGTCACGAACTCTCCTTCAGAGCTGCGGCTCGTCGCCCTTGAGGCGTTCGGCCTGATGCCAGGCAACGACGGCATCGAGCAACTCTTGCAGATCCCCGTCAATGACGCGATCGAGTTTGTGCAGCGTCAGCCCGATGCGATGATCGGTCACACGATTCTGCGGGAAGTTGTAGGTGCGGATCTTCTCCGAGCGTTCGCCCGCGCCGACCATGGTGCGGCGCTCATCCCGGATCTCGTCGGACTGACGTTTGATCTCGATGTCCAGCAGGCGGCTCTTGAGTACCTTGAGCGCGCGCGCCTTGTTTTTGATTTGGCTGCGCTCGTCCTGACACTTGACGATCATTCCCGTCGGTAGATGAGTGATCTGCACCGCGCTATTGGTGGTGTTGACCGCCTGTCCGCCGGGCCCTCCCGAAGCCGCAATGTCAAAGCGCAGGTCCTTGTCCTCGATGTGGATCTCGACGTCCTCCGCTTCGGGCAACACGGCCACCGTTGCGGTGGAGGTGTGGATGCGGCCTTGCGCTTCGGTGCTCGGCACACGCTGCACGCGGTGCACCCCACCCTCGTATTTGAGGGTCGAAAAAACGCGGGAGCCGCTGATCAAGGCGATGATCTCTTTGTACGCGCCCGGGGCCGCCTCGCTGCGGCTCAGGATCTCCACCTTCCAGCCGTGGGGCTCCGCGTAGCGCGCATACATCCGAAACAGGTCGGCAGCGAACAGCGCAGCTTCCTCGCCGCCCGTGCCGGCGCGAATCTCGAGCAGCGTATTCTTCTCGTCGCGCGGGTCTTGCGGCAGCAGCAGGAACTGGATGCGCCGCTCGAGTTGCTCGAGCTGTTTCTCCAGCTCCGGCAGCTCCTCTTCGGCCAGTGGGCCCAACTCGGGGTCACTCAGCGCTTCGCGGTCGTCGGCGATGCGCTTGCTGACCCCCTTCCATTCATCGAAAATTTCGACCAGGGCGGCAACGTGGCTGCGTTCCCGGTTGAGCTCCTGGAGCCGCGCGTGGTTCGCAATGATCGAGGAATCGCACAGGAGCTGGTCCACCTCCTGGTACCGCCGGCCAATGGCTTCAAGCTTATCAATCGGCAGCATTCTCGAACCCCTTCTAGCTCAGCGGACCCAGCGGCGGCAGCCGCGATTCGAGCCAGCTAACCACCGGCCGGACGAATAGTCCTTTTGTCAGAAACCCTCCCGACTTGGGTGGCTGCCTTTTGCGCCAGGCCGGGGAGCATGTTTCAATGGGCGAACACATGAAGCCGATGCGAGGGGCCGGGTCGACATCGTGGCTTCGTTGGAGTTTGGCGCGCTGGGCGTGCCTCCTGGTCACCAGTGGCGGGCTGGTCGGGGCGTGTGGTCGGGCCCCGCTGGGAGAAAACCCGATCGAGCCGGCGCTGTGCGGCAACCTGCTGTGCGAGCCCGGTGAAACGAAACTCACCTGCGCTGCGGACTGTTTTTGCGGCGACACGGTCTGCAGCACCGACGAGAGGCCCCAGACCTGTCCCGACGATTGCCGCGAGACCTGTGGCGACGGCGACTGTGGTCGCGGCGAGAGCGCGGGCAACTGTCCCGTCGACTGTTCCACGACCGCCACCTGCGGCGACGGCGTGTGTGGTCCCGGGGAGACGCAGCGCTCCTGCCCGGTGGACTGTCGATCGGCCGGTTGCAACGGCGTGTGCGATGCCAACGAGCTCTGCGCTTCGGACTGCGCCAGTTGCGGCGATGGCACCTGCGAGGACAGCGAAAACCCCGCGTCCTGTCCGGAAGACTGTTCGAGTTCGTTCTGCGGCGACGGGGTGTGCAGCGTCGGCGAGTTGAATAATTGCACGGCGGACTGCAGCTGCGACGGCATCTGCCAGCGCAACGACAGCTGTCCTTTCGATTGCGGCAGCTGTGGCGACGCCTTCTGCGCCAACAACGAAAGCGTGCGCACGTGTCCCGACGACTGCAGCGTCTGCGGCGACAACCGCTGTACCGGCCCAGAGACGCCGGCTTTCTGCCCCGAGGACTGCGCCATCTGTGGGGACGAGCAGTGCTCCGCCACGGAAAACGCGCTCGACTGCCCGGAAGACTGCGCCAACTGTGGGGATAACGTCTGCGGGCTCCTGGAGACCCCGCGCAACTGCGCCATCGACTGCGGAGACCCTTGCGGGGACGGCCTGTGCCTGAGCCCGGAGACCCTGCTGAGCTGCCCCGACGACTGCATTCGTTGCGGCGATGGCGCTTGCACCGCAGGCGCCGAGAACCGTGTCAACTGTCCGGACGATTGCTCGATCTGTGGTGATTTTACCTGCAGTTCGCCCACCGAGACGATCCTGAACTGCCGCGACGATTGCGGCTTCTGCGGTGACGGCGTGTGTGCCGGTCGAGAGAACTCGAGGAGCTGCGCCCCCGACTGCAATAGCTGTGGGGACGGCGTGTGCAACGAGCCCGCGGCCGATTGCCCCGACGACTGCTCCAGCGATTGCGGCGACTGCGACTGCGACGTGGACGAAGATCTGGATAGCTGCCCCGGCGATTGCGGCAGCTGCGGGGACGGCGAGTGCACGCTCGGCGAGACGCGGAACAGCTGCCCCGACGACTGCGGTCTGTGCGGCGACGGCCTGTGCTTGGGTGCCGAGAATCTCGTGAGCTGCGAGATCGATTGCGGCGGCGTCGTCTGCGGCGATACTTTCTGTCAGGCGTTCGAGAACGGCAGCAACTGCCCGCAAGACTGCTCGCGTCCGAGCGACTGCGGCGACGGTTACTGCGCCATCGGCGAGAGCGTGCAAAATTGCGCGAGCGACTGCGTGAACGGTCGCTTCTGCGGGGACGGCCGCTGCGAAGCGGGTCTCGAGAACTCGCAGAACTGCGGTCCGGACTGCGGCACCGTGTGTGGGGATGGCGTCTGCACTGCGGTGCCGGAAGCGCTGACCTGCCCGCAGGATTGCCCGAGCGATTGTGGTGACGGCATCTGCCAGGGCAGCGAGGCGTTCGATTGCACCCAGGATTGCCCCGACAGCTGCGGGGATGGCGTGTGTACGGTCATTCCCGAGGCCTTCACCTGCCCGGAGGACTGCTCCGGTCTGTCGCTCTAGTCGCTGCCTAACCTCGCTGCGGCGGGCCAGTGGCGACACAGTTCGAGCCAGCTCTGGATGGGCGCGCTCAGATACTTCTCTTCGTGCAGAGCGAAGAAGAACTGCCGCCGAAAATCCCGGTGTGGCACCCGGCACGGAATCAGGCTGCCATGCCGAAACGCCTCCGCGACGGCGATGCGAGACACGCAGCCCACACCCATGTCCGCTTCGACGGCGCTCTTGATCGCCTCGGTGTGAGGGAGCTCGAGCCGGATCTCGAGCTCCGACAGGATGCCGTGCATGGCATGTTCGAACGCTTGGCGTGTGCCCGAGCCTGGCTCTCTCACGATCCAGGACGCCGACAGTAGATCGCCATCGGCGAGAGTCTGTTTGCTGGCGAAGGGGTGACCGGGCGCGCAAAACACCACCAGTTCGTCATCGCACCAGGGCGTGACGCGTAGCTCCGCTGCGCGCGTCTCGCCCTCGACCAGGCCCACGTCGATCTCGAAGTTCTGCACCCGGCGTGTGATTTCGCTGGTGTTGCCGATCTCGAGCTTGACCCGGGCGCCGGGGTGCTGGCGCAGGAAGCGAGCCACCAGCGGCATCGCGACGTAGTTGCCGATGGTCAGGGTGGCTCCGATGCGCAGTGGACCTGCCGCGCTCCGCGACGACAGCGCCTGCTCGAGCTCGCGGGCTCGCTCCTCGAGCGCCTCGCCGGGCGGCCGTAGCGAGCGCCCCAGCGCGCTCAGGTGCAAGCGCTTGCCGATGCGGTCAAAGAGCTGGATCTCGAACTGTTGCTCCAGGTCGGAGAGGGCGCCGCTGACCGCGGACTGCGACATGCCGAGCTCCGCAGCGGCTCGGCTCACGCTTTCGCTGCGCGCCACGGCCAGGAACACTTCGAGCTGGCGCAGCGTAAACCTCATCCCTCTGCAGTTTTACATCGACCGGCCTCGGGTATCGGCGAAACCGAATATCTATTGCGGAATATCCCGTTTTGCAGATGAATGGAGCGGGAGTATATTCCCTACATGAGCCAACTGAGCCATGAGACGGTGCTCAGCGTCCGCCACTGGAACGATACGCTGTTCAGCTTCACGACCACGCGCAACCGTGGTTTGCGGTTTAAAAACGGGCACTTCCTGATGGTCGGTCTGGAGGTCGAGGGGCGACCGTTGCTGCGCGCGTACAGCGTGGCGAGCCCGAACTACGAGGAGCACCTCGAGTTCTATAGCATCAAGGTGCCCAACGGCCCGCTGACCTCTCGGCTCCAGCACTTGAAGGTCGGGGACCAGGTCCTCGTCAACAACAAGCCCGTGGGCACGTTGGTGATCAACAACGTCCTGCCGGGCAAGCGCCTGTACCTGCTCAGCACCGGGACTGGCTTGGCTCCCTTTCTCAGCATCATCCGGGACCCGGAGACGTACGAACGCTTCGAGCACGTGGTGATGGTGCACGGCGTGCGGCAGATCAGTGACCTCGGGTACTCGGAGTACATCAAGACCGAGCTACCCCAGCACGAGTTCATCGGCGAGCAGGTCAAGACGCAGCTGCACTACTATCCCACCGTCACGCGCGAGCCGTTCGAGCACCAGGGCCGCGTCACGGAGCTGCTGGAGAGCGGCAAGTTGTGTTCGGACCTGGGCCTACCGGAGCTTTCGCCCGAGCACGATCGAGCGCTGGTCTGCGGGGGACCGAGCATGTTGGCAGATCTCGTGGAGCTGCTCGAGAAGCGCGGCTTCCGCGAAGGCTCGAGCCACGACCCGCAGCACTACACCATCGAGCGCGCCTTCGTCGAAAAGTGAACGGCGCGCGCCGCTGACGCGCGGAACGCTCCGGGGCGGTTCCAGAGCGTTCCGGAGCGAGAGCTCTGCGCGAGGCGGCAGTTGAAAATGCACAGCTCGGCGCTTTTCCAGGCGCAGAGCGGCAGCATCGCCGGAGGCGGCGTCGCTGGGTGGAGCATCGCCCGGCGGCGCAGCCTTTGCGACGCTCAGGCGTTTCGATTTCCGCACGGAGAGGCGCTGCGGGACCGTCTTCAAACTCTTGGAGTCAGTTCGTGTACAAACCACCTTTGGGAAACGCGAAGGGCCTCCCTCCGACCCCCTAGGCGGCGCCGACGCTGAGACTGACTGCTGCCCGTGCGGCCTCGAGCGAGGGGAGCGAG
>Ga0164241_10005926_pt1 | contig 11267 bp, 10 predicted proteins | sample OricomyardsoilBY_FD_108780 | JGI IMG/M metagenome (GOLD analysis project Ga0164241, IMG submission 108780) | Backyard soil microbial communities from Emeryville, California, USA - Original compost - Back yard soil (BY) | ecosystem: Environmental > Terrestrial > Soil > Unclassified | place: USA... | reverse complement strand
CCGCGCTCGGGCCTAATTTTACGCCGTTTCGGCCCGCGCGAATCTGGCTCTCGCCACCGCGCGATTCCGGGCTCGACCGCCATGCTGCCCAGCTACGCGCCGTTTGGGATGCCCGCTGACACGTGCGGGGGAACGTCGATTTCTCGAGACCGAGCGGTGTGCACGTCGTCTGTCACTGTGGCGATTGCCAAGCGTATGCCCGCCAAATCGGCAGCACCGAAGCAACCGAGATCGTTCAAACCACGCCGGCGGAAGTGACGTTCCTCGCCGGCACATCATTGCTGGTAGACGCGCACGTAGTCGACTTCCATGCGAACCGGCCAAATGGCGTCGTCCACACCCCTTTGCCCGCCCCAGTCCCCACCGACCGCGATGTTGAGGAGGAGGTACTGGGGACTATCGAAGGGCCACTCGGCGTTGCCCGAGTGGTCGTTCGAGTATTGGTAGTAGGCCTGGTCGTCCACGCCCACGATGATGCGAGCGGCGTTCCACGTCAGTTGATAGCGATGAAACGACGTGCAGACCTCCGCAACCTCGATACTCGCGCTGCGAGCATTGCCCTTCACGTGGTTGTACGCGGCCGTGTGCATCGTGGCGTGCACGACTCCCGGCGTGAAGCCCACGTGCTCCATGATGTCGAGCTCGCCGTCATCGGGCCAGCGCGTCTCGGGAGGGGCCGATAGCATCCACAGCGCCGGCCAGGTACCGCGCCCACAAGCGAGCTTCGCGCGGATCTCGACGAAGCCGTAGGTCCAAGCCGCTTTTGCGCGCGTGACAAGTCGCGCTGAAGAATACTGTTGACCGCCCCAGTCGGGCAGGCCCGACGCAGACAAGTCCTCTCGTCGCGCGGTGAGCACCAGGTGGCCGTTCTCCACGCGCGAATTCTCCAGTCGCGCGCGGGCGTAGTACTGAAGTTCGTGGTTGTACCAGCCCGCGCGATTGCGATCCGTATCGTAATCCCAGCGGGTCGGGTCCGGGAGCCCTGGAACCTCGAATTCATCGGCCCAGACCAGACGAAAGCCGTCGGGAAGCCCGGCGGCTTGACGGAAGTCGGGCTCACCAGGACCGGCAGTTTGCGATGGTGGGGCCGTCGACACCGCAACGCTGCGCGACTCGCCCGCACACCCGCAGGCGACGATCGCAGCCAAGGTCGCTAGCCCAAGCTGTGCGGCTGGCTGAAATCGTGCGAAGGCGGACACCTCACGCGACAGGAAAACGGAATTGGTGTCCATCATAGGCTGCTGCGGAAATACTCCCAAACCACGTCGCTCATGTCCATGTCCCGGTTCCTGAATCCAAACTGCTTGAGCTCCTGCTCGCGGTCGGGAGGATTGGCGACTGGCCAGAGGTGCCCCGCGTGATCGAACCTCACTACCCGGACTCGAGGTCCGCCGGAGGCACTCCCGTAGTCGAGCTGCTGGGCTCGACTATCGAGCGTCCGCTTCGCGCTCGGCGCGCTGCCGCGATATCCGGTCCCCTCCTTCACCGTGTTCGGTAGCGTCGTGGCTCGCGGAGAGCGCTGCGCCTCGGCGCCCAGGTTCAAGGCCGCGGCCCACGCTGGCCCCAGTTTGGCGAGTTGCGCGGGGTAGCCATCCTCCATTGCTGGATCGCTCTCCGAGTACGCCACGAGCACGCGCTGGAGCGTGAAGCCCGCTTGCGCGAGCGGTAGGGGCACCTTGGGCCCGGGGAAGGGCATAATTTCGGCGATACCCTTGAAGCGTGTCGGAGCTTTCAATGCGGCCATGTGCGCCAGGCCTCCGCCGTCCGAGAGGCCCGCCAAAAATATGGGATTGTTACCGCTGATCGTCCCCCTCGCGACCAAGTCAGCGATGAGCATCTCCAAGTAAACGAAGTCATCGACCTGGGCGAGCGTCGTCGGGTCTTTACGGAAGCCTCCACCGTTTGGGCGCTCGGCGATGGTCGTCGCCGACGGCGCCGCGTTGCCGTACGCCACCACGAAGCCGTCGCGATCGGCCAAGGCCTCGAATCGTCCGAGGGTGATGTACTGGCGCATCGTCTCGGCGTCGGCGCCAAGCCCATGCAGCACGATGACCACGGGAGCGTCGCTCTTCGGCCCGAGCCTGCCGGGAATGTAGCTCAAGTAACGTCGGGTGATGGGGCCACAGTCCTTGGTGGGCTGCGCGAAGGTGGACAAGTGAACGCCAGTAACTCGCTCATCCAACGTGGTCTTCGTTGGCCGAGGTTGCACTCCCGGCGGAAGCTCATCTGCTGGGCAAACGGCGGCGCAGGCGCGGGGCGTTCCGTCCGGCCAAGGGATGAGCTCGAGGTCATCGAGCCAGACGTCGAAGTTGCCTCTCGTCTCCACCAAAAAGTTCAAGTTCGTCAGCTTCGTGAGGTCCAAGTTGCCCAACGGAACACCGAACCCCACCTGAGTCAGCGAACAGAAGGCGACTTCGAGCGTCTGGAAATCGGGCGAGAGCACGATGTTTCGTCCGTGCTGATCGAAGCAGCCTTCGGAGTCTGGGCAGGTTCCGCCTTTGCTCACGAAGGCCGACGCCCGACTGGCGACGTTCATGCGGAGACTCGCGTTGCCCTTCGCCCGGAACCGGAGCCCCGAGAACGCCGTTGCGTCGTAGGTGCACAAACCGCGCGCCGCGTCCGACCAGGCGAACGCCGTACCGAAGCCGGAGCCCCATGCATCGAAGCCACCCCCACTGAAGTGCAGCGCCGGCGAACCATCGGCCCTTTCGACGCCCAGCGTCGCGCAGCCCGTGGTCTCGTCGGTAAAGGAGTACCATTCGCCGACGCGGTGCTCGTTTGAAGGGAGGAACAGGTTGTCGTCGTTGAAGTCGTCCACCAGCGGCTCCGCTCCACCGCCGGTCGCCGAGCATTCGAGCACAGGAGGGGGCGGGCTCACCCTCGCAGGGCAGCTCGGTGTCGAGCTCCCGGCCGGCGCCGCTTCGGGCGCTCGAGGTGAGGCGCTGGAGCCGGTGCCGCCGCAATGCGTGAGCAGCAGGCCGATGACCCCGAACGCAACGAGCGACGGTGAGCCGATTCGGCTCGTTTCAAAGATCTGTTGAGATAGCGCCAATGCCCAATCGTTCTGCACCACAGACCCGACAGAGCGGGAACCGCGTGGCGCTTGCAGTGAGGAAGCCCCGAACCTCTTTCCTAAGGCAGCGTCTTGGTCTTCAAGACTCCCCAGGCAACTTGCGGGATCATGAAGCTCGAATAGTTGCCGCAGTGCATGCCATTTTGAACGGTGCAGAGCACCGTGTCTGTACCGCTGGCGCAGCTGGGGTACTGTTCGCAAGCGCCATTGGCAGGAAGCGCGGCTGCTTCACCAGTGCACATGTTGAGCTTGCCCCAGAGCGCGAAGTTCTGTTTCGCACCTAAAAACGCGCCGCTACCTTCGTAGTCGACCAGCGAGTCGCTGGTCCCGCGAAATTGAATTTCCGTGATGGGGCGCGAGGGCTTGCATTGGCTGCAAGCGTTGCCGTCGACGCAGTCGAAGTCGACCGGGGCAACGGCTGCGATCACGTCGGCGGCTTCGCAGGCCTTGTTGTTGTCACCAGGCTTCAGGCTGACAGACGCTGGGCACGCGGCGCTGGTGCTACCTGCCCAGCCAGCGCTTCCGCCAGATGGGTTCCCACCGCTACCACCTGCCGCGCCCATTCCGCCCATGCCTGCGCTTCCGGCCGTGGAGGTTGTGACGGCGCCACCCGTCCCCGCGCCGCCGCCGCTTGAGCTCGAGACGCCGCTGCCGGCTTGCCCGGCCATGGAGGCGCTGCCGGCAACACCTCCCGATCCTGCTCCAGGCTGTGCAGGGTCGACGGGTTCAGACACCGAGCAACCCCAACTTGCGAGCGCGGCGAAACTGGCGATCGCCCTGCGGTTGATTCTTCGCGGATTCATGGGCCTCCGTCAGCCGGGGCAAACGCGCCCGTGAGCCCATGCAGCCAAGGCTTTCGATCGATCAAGAAGTTTTCGCAGGCCTGAACATTGTGTCGATGAAACGTCGATGAGCGATTTCTTGATCGAATTCCGCTCGGGCTCGCATGGGCTTGTGTCAGCCATTCACGAGTTCGACCCATCCATGAAAACATTCAGAGTTTTTCCGCGTCTCGTCATGCCTTCGTACCTCTTGGCGGTCGCCTTCGGCTGCAGCTCGACGGACGACGGCACCGGTACACTGCCGGGGAGCACCGGCGGCAGCGTTTCTACTGGTGGGACAGCGAGCAGCGCAGGCACGCTGAGCAGCGCCGGAACGGTTTCAGCGGCCGGCTCACTGAGCACGGCTGGAACGCTCGGCGCGGGCGGAACGCCGACTAGCGCTGGAGCGAGCGGGGCAACTTCGACCGCCGGCACTGCGACAAGTGCGGGCAATTCGTCGGGTGGAACCGCCGCTAGCGGAGGCAGCGGCGGAACGCCTGCTGCCGGTGGCGCCAGCGCGGGTACGAACTCGGGTGGTTCGGGTGGCTCCGGTCCAGGCGCGTGCGGCACCGGGACAGCCAAGCCGTGTCCGCCCACCGGCAACAACTCGATTGCCTATATCGGCTGCTCGATGGCCAACAACATTGGAAATGGCTACAAGGCCGTCGGCGGCAAGATCATGTGGAACTCCGACGGTTACGGCACCGGAGCGCAATGCGTGCCGCAGTGGGTCGAGGGTGGCAGCGCCTGGCCTGGTTTTGACAAGAAGATGCAGGCGATCGGTGGCAAGGACGTCGTCAAGGCAATCATGGTGCAGATCTGCATCATTCAGCCGGCCACCGACGCGCAGGTCAAATCGATGATCAAGGCGGCGCGGGCACACGTGAACCCGGACACGCACATTTATCTCGTAGGTCAGCCCCAGTACGAGAACGGACACACCTGCGACATTGCGGGCGGCAAGGAAGCCACCACCGAGGAGCAAGCCAAACGCCTCGGTGAAGACAAGACCATCGACTCGAACATGTCTTACCTCGGCACGTTCTTGCTCAACTGCGACAAGGGCGAGTGTGCCGACTCTTGTCACGCCAGCCCGGGCGCCGGTAAGGGCGAGGAGCGGCTCGGCAACCAGGCGAAGGCGTTTTGGGGCGGCTAGCAGCAACATTTTCGGCCCTCCAGGTTGCCCTGACCTTCATCGCTGCGTCGGCGATCGGCTGCACCGAGCCTGACGCAGCCGAAGGCGAAGATCCGGCCTACGTGGTGGCGTTGGTGCAGTCGTCAAGAGCGCAATCGTCCGAGCTAACGGATGTGGATGTAACGGACCTGGTTGGTAGCGCGGTCGCGCAGGCCGGTGGGTTCGACTTCATCCATGATGGTCAAACCATCGCGCTCAAGCCCAACTTGGTCACGTTCTACCAGGATGCCGGAGAAACCCTCGCCAGCAAGACCATCAGCGGCGTGAACACCGATTGGCGCGTGGTCAAAGCCGTGGCCGACTTGGTGCGCACCAAGAATCCCACGGGCAAGATCTTGGTGATGGACGGCGCGACGCTGACGACGCCGACGGTCTTTTCGCTGCTGGGCTACACGCTCGAGAACTTTGGTACGTTGGTCGATGAGCTGATTCCCCTTGAGGGTACCGCCTGCAACGACACCAGTACGGCGCTGCTCGAGCAACGCACGGCCCGCAGCGGCAAGGCTTACTGGCTCGACCGTCGCTACGCCTCGGCGGACGTGGTGATCAGTATTCCCACGCTGGCGACGGACGCCTGGACGGGTATCGGAGGCGCCGTGGAGAGCTTGGGCATCGGCGCAACGCCTGCGGGGCAGTACGGCAGCGCCGAAAATCAGGACGTTTGTGAGCGCACCAAGATCGACCGCTCGACGCCACAGACGGCGGGCGACTTCATCCGAGACTACTACGGGATTCGTCCGGCAGACTTCGTGATCATGGACGGACTGCAGGGGCTCGAGCATGGGCCGTTGCCAGTGTGGGACGACAGCGGCAGCTACGACTACGCATCGTCGATCAAGAACATGCGGCTCGTCTTGGCCGGTAAGAACGCCGTAGCAGTCGACTCGGTCGCGAGTTCGATCATGAAGTGCCTGCCAAGCAACGTGCCCCACCTGAGCGCGCTGCAGGCCGATGGCTTGGGTACGACGGATCTGAGCCAGATCAAGGTTGTGGGCAAAGCGCTCAGTGAAGTCGCGCAACCCTTTGTCGGCAAGCACGCGGAGATCTGTCCAGGGCGCTAGCCGCGAGGAAGTACGTTGGCGCGCTGACGCATCAGGGGTCGCGCGCGCAGCGCAGGCCGATGATCCCGTGGTAGCCCGGGTCGTAGACGTGGCGTGTCGCGGAGCGCAGGGTAGCGGCCAGGTCGTTGTAGGCACCGCTCCGCGCGTTGCGCCAGGTACCGCCATCCACGACTGCACAGTCTTTGCAAGGTACGGGAACTTGGCTCGAGTTCCAGTCGAGCGTCCATTCCCAAGCGTTGCCACCGAGATCGGAGTGACCCCATTTCCCGTCGCCTTTTGGCGTCATTCCGACCTCTTGCATGCTCCAGCAGGTGCTGCCGCAGTAGGCGGCATAGCTGTCGTCAATCGTCGTTGAACGGGGCGGGCTCGACCATGGGTAGTAGCGGTGCTCGTTGCCCCCGGAGGCCGCGTACATCCACTCAGCCTCGGTGGCCAAGCGCCCGCCGTCCCAGACGCAGAACGCGAACGCGGTGTACCAGTCGACGCAATTGGCGGCCTTGTGCTCGTTACCGGCAGGCTGGTCGGTGAAGGTTTGGTACGAATCATAGCAGTGAAGGTTGGCCCTCAAGGTCGCGGTATCGGGGGCCAAAGCCTTATTCCAGACCGATCTCCAACCCGAGGCGGCGATCCGTGGATGGGCGCCCGCCCCTTCGGCAGGGGACGTGCCCTGCGTGCCCATCCCGGCGTCTACGAACGCCCGTAGTCTGCCGACGGTGACCTCGTACTTGTCGAGGCGAAAACTACTCACCGTAGCTGGGAAGCTCTGGTCGAGGTGATCGACGCCGTCGTAGCTGCGGTAGTAAGTGCCACCGGGCGCCAGCAAGCTCGTGCAGCAGTCTTCGCTTTTGGTCGCGCCGCAGGTAGCCGCGATCTCTTTGCAGCTCGGGGCGCTCGCGCGTCCGAGCCTCTGACTGAACAGCACCACGACGCCAACCGCGGCGGCAGCGGCTACGGGCCTGAGCGGGAAATTCTGGAGCATCCAGCGCAAAGCACGAAATTCAGGCCTTGCCCTGATCCATGCAGGGCCGCCCGCGAATCGATCAAACTATTTCAGCGAGGGACTTGCGCAATGCAGTTGTCCTGCATGATTCCCCAGATCGAGTCGGCGATTACCCTTGCGCCGACCTCGGAAGCTTGGATGCCATCTGCTGCGGTGTACTCGGAGTGCCCGAGCCACAGCGGCTGAAGATCGAGAAAATGGCAGGGCACCGTGCTCGCTTCGCAGACGGCCTGCAGGCTCGGTCGCATGGTCGCGACTCCCGGAATGGTCGACAGCTCGGGCACCAAGAAATAGACAACGTGCTCGACGGTTCCGTCACTCGCGACCTCACTGAGGAACGCCTCGAAAGTGCTGATCGCTTGGTCCATCGCTGGAGCGATCGGCTCGCCACGCGCTTGGGCTGCAATAGGATCCCACGTGCCACCGTCCATCAGCAGCACTTTCACCTTGGTCGCTCCACTTTGCCGCGCACGGTACTGGTCGGCGATGGCCGCCATATCAGTAGCGGGAGCGGCCTCGTTGGCGTAGTCCTCGCTCGGGCCAATGGCTCCCGACGCGCGCGCCAGGTCGCGTACCCGTGTATGCTGCGTGCCCGGAATTTGAATCCACGAGTCGCCTATCCAGAGCACTTCGCTGGCGAGCACCTTCCCAGGCACGCAGGCACCGGTGCCGCCGGACGTGCTCGCTGCTCCTGCGTCGGTGCCGCCAGTACCACTCGCCGCTCCTGTGTCGGTGCCGCCAGCACCGCCCGCCGCTCCTGCGTCGGTACTTGCCGCCGCGTCGCCCAGGCGAATGCGTTCGCCCCCGCAGCTCGGCAGCACAAGCACCGCCAGCCCACACAGGATGTAGAGGGCACGCGGACTCATGGCGTGAAGGTACCATTCGCGCGGGCGCTCGTAGCGCTCCGTTTCACGCCTCCGCTCTTGGCAGTCTTGAGTAGTTGCGCCTGGCTTCCAGCCGCCGCCGCACAGACCGAGGTGCCGAGCGCCCGCCTCGAGCTCGACGCGAGTCCAGATTGCACGACCCGAGCCGAGCTCATCGCGCGGGTGCAGGCTCGCTCGCCGCGCGTGAAATTCGACGAAGCCGGAACTACGAGCGTGCGGGCGCAATTTTCGGTAGCGCCTTCCGGCACTGTGACGGGCGCCGTGGTCTTGGCGACGAATCGCAGCCCCCGCTCGGTTCGCCAGGTGGTGGCAGGCAGTTGTGGCGAGGCGGCAGATGCCGTCGCGCTCATCATTGCCATAACGCTCGATCCGACAGGGGTTATTGGTGGGTCGCGCGTCGAGCCCGCGCCGTCGAAGCCGCCAGAGGAGGCGATGTCACGGCCGGCCGAACTGCAGCCCAGCAATGCCAAACCCGAGCCGCCAGCCCAGCGCGGACGCCAGACTTTTGGCTTCCAGCTTGGCGCCCAAGCTTTGGTCGGGCCCGCGCCCGGAGCCATGCCAGGCGTCGCCGTGTTTGCGACCATCGGTGTCGACCGTCCAGCGCTTTGGTCGCCGGCGGTCTTGCTGGGGGCCGGGCGCGCATGGCAGACCGACATCTCGGCGCAAGGTGGCAAGGCCGCATTCGAACTCGACGCCGCGAGCTTCGATGCTTGTCCGTTTCGGTTCCGCCTCGGCAAAGTCGAAGCTCGGCCCTGCGCGTCCGCGTTGATCGGTCGCTTGACGGCGCAGGGCTCGGAGACACTCAACCAGGCACCCGAGCACCCGCGCCCTTTTTGGGTCGTCGGCGGAGCCGCCAACGCTACGTTGGAGCTGGTTTGGCTGCTGGAGCTGTCGGCGCGGCTGGCCGTGGGAGCGAACCTGGTTCGCGATTCGTTCGAGTTCACGCCGCTGGTGTTCCACCAAGTCCCGGCAGTTACGGTCGCGGGAAGCATGGGCATCGGTCTTCGTTGGCGCTGAGCGGCGCTCGCTAGGGCTGCGCAGCGCCGACCAAGCCCGTGACACGATCTGCAAGCGGACCGCGACCATAGCTGCTCGCGAAGCGTTCAGCCAAAGCGCGCGCTTCGGAATTTCGACCCAGCTTCATCAACGCTTCAATCTTGATGGCGGCAACCTCCGGCCTGAACGCGCCGTTTGGGTAATCCGCTTGATAGTCACGCACGCTGCTGAGCGCGCCTGCTGCAGCGCCACTGGCTAGCGCCGCGCGCGCGGCGTCGACCAAGGCGATCTGCGCGGCAAGCTCGGTCGCAGTCGCAGCGCTGCGACTGCGCGGTAGAGCCGGAGGTACCGGCGCGCGCGCGCCCGTCTTGGGCAGCACTTCGGCTTCGACGCTAGGCGGCGCACCGAGGGGAATAGCGGCCGGCAAGGACGACGCTGTGATCGCTGCCGGCGCGTTAGAGCGCGCGGCAGTCGCGACCGACGCTGCGGACGCCGCCGGTGCAGTCCTCGCACCAGGCCGGGTTCCAACGAAGGCGCCCGCTGCAATCGCTACTGCCACGACGCCCGAGAGCCACGGCGCGAGCGCGCTTCCCGACGCTGCTTTAGTCGCGGCGGCTGCGGTCTTCGAGCCAGCAGCCAGCGTTGCGAGCCCAGCTGCCGGCAGCGACACCCCAATGGCTCGCGCCATGCGATCGGACAGCTCGACCGACGGCAGCTCGCCGCTTGCCGCCTTCAACAAGCGTTGCTCTAGAGGCGAGGCACCGGCGGAACTCAAGCGCTCGGGGAGGTCCCTTTCTGTCTTGCTCATGGTCGCCCCGCGATGCGTTGTAGGCTTCTTCCAATACGCGTTACCGCGTCCCGAAATTGTTCGCGCGCACGCCTCAGCCTTGAGGCCACGCTGCCGAGAGGGATCTCCAGCAGGGCCGCGATCTCCGGCGACGACAGGCCCTCGACCTCGTACAGTACGAAGGCCTCGGACAACTCCGGGTTCATCTTCGAGAGCGCAATATCGAAGAGCTGGAGATCGGCGTGCTCGTCACGCGCGTCGCGCACGCTCGAGATGCGTTCGTCCATGTCTTCGCTCAGCTGCCAGCGCAGGGTCTTGCGGCCGAGCGTGTGAGCGACCCGTCTGGCGGTACCGATCAAGAACGCTCGCTCGCTGTCCTGCGGAATGTCATCGAGGCGCCCCGCCGCGATCAAGAAAGTCTCCTGGGTGGCGTCGGCCGATTCTTCCGGCCCCAGACCACGGCGTCTCAATGATCGCCAGACGCTCACGTGGTGATCCACGAACATCCGCTCCAGTCGGCCACGGGCCGCCTCCGAAGCTACGGTCGGCAGTTCGCCGCTCACTGGATTTTCGCTGGTTTTGGCTAGCACCGAAGCCCACTCGAGTATGCGGCGGGCCCTTTGATTCGATCAAGGAAACTGACGCTACCGACGAACGTGTAAACGTTGACGCGCTGGCCAGTCACGCCATTGGACGTGCGCAGCGGGCATTGTTGTACTAATTACTATTACTTAGGGATTGGGGCCCACAGCGTTGGGTGACGTTGGCGGACCTTGCGCATGCGGATCACGCGAGCAAAGTCCTTGTCGTCGCCTAGGGGCGGTGCGGTCAATCCAGCGGCTTCCGTTAGAAGCGCGGCAAATAGGTCGCACGCGACCCACGCCGTCCACCCGTCAACGACGATAGCTCCCGACGCGTCGGGGAGCGGCCGCGCGAGACGAAATCCGCGCTGCTCGGTGTTCAGGAGCGTTCCGGCGATCCAGACGGCTTCGGTCTCGTCCGTGATCGGCTTGAAACGCGAGCAGCACCTGTGGACCAGGAGGCGCGGCTGCGTCTTTCATTCTCCCGTCTTAGGCCACCCCGGCCCCAGTCCTTCCACCCGCAAAGCAAAGAAGCCGATTATCGTCGGCTTTCTCGTCTTTGGCGCACCCGGGTAGGGGAATTTAGAACTGCGCTCATCTTGGCCGCTTGATGAAAGCGCAGTGATTCTCACTACTTTTCGCGGGCGCGACTAGTTTCGCCGCCCGTGCGCAACCGTTTCTGAGGAAGGCGGAATCGTTGGCACACGCCGACCCTCGCCTGCCGGCGGGCGAGGCCCTAAACTAGTGAAATGGCTACGGTTGGCTTCGGCGACTTCGAGTGGGACGAGGACAAAGCCCGCTCGAACCTCGAGAAGCATGGCGTATCCTTCGAGGAGGCCAGCTCGGTCTTTCTCGACCCCTACTTTCTG
>Ga0164241_10005925_pt1 | contig 11269 bp, 9 predicted proteins | sample OricomyardsoilBY_FD_108780 | JGI IMG/M metagenome (GOLD analysis project Ga0164241, IMG submission 108780) | Backyard soil microbial communities from Emeryville, California, USA - Original compost - Back yard soil (BY) | ecosystem: Environmental > Terrestrial > Soil > Unclassified | place: USA... | reverse complement strand
CTCCACTCCGAATCGCCACCCGCGACCTTGCGGGCGGCCATGGCGGGCTTGGCCGCCACCTTCGACCACGGACGATCCTTGGTACGACGCGCGGCGACGCGCGGCGCCTGGCCGGCGGCCGGACGCTCGTCCGAACGACCCACGTTGAAGTGCGCCACCAGGCCGCTCAACGCCTGCGCCTGCTCGACGATGGCCTGGCTGGCTGCGGCCGCTTCCTCGACCAGCGCCGCGTTCTGCTGCGTGGTCTCGTCCATCTGCATGACGGCGCGGTTGACCTGCTCGATGCCGGCCGACTGTTCGCGGCTCGCGGCGGCGATCTCGGCCACGATATCCGTGACCTTCTTGACCGCACCGACGATCTCGTCGAGCGTCTTGCCCGATTCGTCGACCAGCTTGCTGCCCTCTTCGACCTTGGCCACGCTGTCCTTGATCAGCGCCTTGATTTCCTTGGCGGCGGTCGCGGAACGACCCGCGAGGTTGCGCACCTCGGTGGCCACCACGGCGAAGCCGCGGCCCTGCTCGCCGGCGCGCGCGGCTTCCACCGCGGCGTTCAGCGCCAGCAGGTTGGTCTGGAACGCGATCTCGTCGATCACACCGATGATGTCGGCGATCTGCTTGCTCTGCGCATTGATGCCGGTCATCGCGGTCACCGCGGCGTTGACCACCGTGCCGCCCTTCTCGGCCTGCTGGCGCGCCGCCATGGCGAGCTGGTTGGCCTGGCCGGCGTTGTCGGCCGTCTGCTTGACGGTCGAGGTCATCTGCTCCATCGACGAAGCGGTTTCTTCGAGCGACGAAGCCTGCTCCTCGGTGCGCTGTGAAAGATTGGAGTTGCCCCGGGAGATTTCCGCGGCGCCGGAGTGCACCTGCGAGACCGCGTTCTTCACGCGATTGACCAGGTCGCTGGTGCTCTCGAGCAGCGAGTTCACGCCGCGGCACAAGAGCTCGAGGTCGCCGGTCTTGCCGTCCATCGGGATGCGATGCGTGAGATCGCCATCGATGGCTTGCTGGACCGCGTCCTGGGTCTGCTGCACCGCTTTCTGCAGCTCACGCTGCGCCAGCATGGTGGCCGTGACCTCGGTGGCGTACTCCACCACCTTGACCGGCTTGCCGTTGGCATCGGCGATCGGGTTGTAAGAGGCGTGGATCCACACTTCGCGGCCACCCTTGGCGACGCGCTTGAAAGTACCGGTCTCGCTTTCGCCGCGATTCAGCTTGGCCCACGAGGCGCGGTATTCCGCACTGGCTGCGAACGCGGGTTCGACGAACATGCTGTGATGCTTGCCGGCCGCTTCGACCGGCGTGTAGCCCATGAGCAGCGCGAAGTTGTCGTTGGCCTTGCGCACCGTGCCGTCGAGATCGAACTCGACCACGGACTGGCCGCGGTTGATGGCCGCGAGCTGGCCTTCGAAGTCCGCGTTGCGCGCCATCTGCGCGCTGACGTCGCTGGCGTACTTGACCACCTTGAACGGCTTGCCGCTGGCATCCGGAATCGGATTGTACGAAGCCTGCAGCCACACCTCGCGGCCGCCCTTGGCGACGCGCTTGAAGGTGCCGACCTCACTCTCGCCGCGGTTCAGCTTGCCCCAGAGGCCGCGATACTCCGCACTGGTGGCGAGCAGCGGCTCCACGAACAAGCTGTGGTGTTTGCCGATCACGTCGACGCGCGAATAACCCATGGCGCGCACGAAGTTCTCGTTGACTTCACGCACCGTGCCGTCCATGTCGAATTCGATGACGGCCTGGCCGCGGTCGATGGCGGCGATCTGCCCGCGGTAGTCCGCGTCCTTCTGGTCGCGCGCACGCAATGCGCTCTGCATGGAGTCGAGCGTGCCGAGCAATCGGCCGGTCTCGTCTTCGGCCGTCGCGTCAATCGCGTTGTCGAGCTTGCCGTCGCGGATGCGCTCGGCCACGTTCATGGCTTCGCTGAGCGGTTTGACGATGCCGCGCGCCAGGAAGATGGCGGAGGAAACGCCGAGCGCCAACGCCAGCGCCAGCAGCACGAGGATCTCGCGGCGGCCCGCCGAATACTCCTCGCGCGCGCGCTCCGTGCTGCCCTCGAAATCGGCTTCGTGATGCTTGACCAGTGCCTGCGCATCGGCCAGCGCGGCTTCCACCGCCGGACGCATCTCCGACAGGTACGACTCCACGGCCGTGCCACGGGTCTTGGAATCCGCCGCAAGCTGCATGACCTTGTCGGCCGCGGCGAACACCACATTGCGGTCTTCGCGCACCTTGGCGAGACCGGCGACGGCCTCGGCATTGTCGGTGTCGTACTTCGACAGCGTGTCGAAGGTGGCATCGATGGTCGCGCGATGCTCATCGAGCTTCTCGCGCAGCGCGGGCCGCGAAGCCTCGTCGGCCAGCAGGAACTCCATGGTGCGCGCGGCCAGGCTGCGGATGTTCGAACGCAGCCCGATCGAATTCTTGGCGGTCTGCCAGTCATCGGTGACCAGGTCGTTGACCGTGTCATTCAAGGTATTCAACTTCAGCATGCCGACGCCGCCCAGCATCGCGGTGGTCAGCAGCAACAATCCGAACCCCACCATCAAACGGGTGCGGACCTTCAAATCAGAAATCTTCACGGAAACTCCTTCGATCTGGTTACGTTCGAGCCGGCACTCAGGCGGCTCGTTGCGCGGGATCGCGCTGTGTTTCCCTGCTCTGGAACCTGGTGATCACGCCCGGGATGTCGAGGATCAGCGCCACCCGCCCGTCGCCGAGCATGGTCGCCCCCGCGAGGCCGAGCACCGGGCGGAAATTCGTCTCCAGGCTCTTGATGACCACCTGCTGCTGCGACATCAGCTCGTCGACGAACAGGCCGACGCGTTTGCCATCCGCTTCGACGATCATCAGCAGGCCGTCGAGCAGGTCGGTATGTTGCGGCTCGATGCCGAACAGGTCGTACAGCCGCACGATGGGTAGATAGTCATCGCGCAGCCGGAACACCTGGGCACGCGCCGCGATCGAGCTCACCTGTTCCTGGCGCGCCTGGATGGTCTCGACGATCGATACGATGGGCACCACGTAGACTTCGCTGCCCACGCGTGCCAGCTGGCCGTCGAGGATGGCGAGGGTCAGCGGCAGCCGGATGCGCACCACGCTGCCTCTGCCCGGCGTCGAGTGGATCTGTACGTGGCCACCGAGCTCGTTGATGTTGCGCTTGACCACGTCCATGCCGACGCCGCGGCCGGAGACGTCGCTGACCACGTCAGCGGTCGAAAATCCCGGCGCGAAGATCAGGTTGTAGACACGTTCCTCGGACAACTCTTCGTCCGGCCCGACCAGGCCGCGTTCGCGCGCCTTGGCCAGGATCTTGTCGCGCTTGAGGCCGCCGCCGTCGTCGATGACCTCGACGACCACGTTGCCACCCTTGTGATAGGCGTTGAGCTCGATGACGCCGTGCGCGCTCTTGCCGGCGGCAATGCGCGCCTCGGGCATCTCGATGCCATGGTCCATGGCATTGCGCACCAGGTGCACCAGCGGATCACCGATCTTCTCGAGCACGGTCTTGTCGAGCTCGGTGCTGTCACCGGTGAGGCGCAGCTCGATCTTCTTGCCGAGTTTCTGGCCGAGATCGCGCACCAGGCGCGGGAAACGGTTGAACACCACGCTGATGGGCAACATGCGCACGCGCATGACGCTTTCCTGCAGCGCGCGCATGTGCCGCTCGAGCTGGCCCAGCGCGCTGCGCAATTCCTCGGCGTCGCGGCCTTCGAGCGGCGCGGCCAACTGGCTCAGCACCGACTGCGTGATGACCAACTCGCCGACGGAGTTCAGTAGTTCGTCGACCTTCTCGATGCTGACGCGGATCGAACCGCCATCGCCGGCGGCTGCCTGCGGAGCCGAAGGAGCCGCGGCGGGAGCCGCCTTGGGGGCCGGCGCCGCCGGTTCCTCCGCGGGCATGGCCGGAGCCGCCGCAATGACGGGCGCGGCAACCGGCGCGGCAACCGGCACGACCGCGGGCACCGGCGTCGCCACGGGTACACCCGCAGCCGGGCCGAAGGCCTCGAGATTCAGGTCGCACTCGCCGTCGACCCAGTCGAATACCGACTTGAGCGCGGATTCCTCGACGGCGCCGTTGACCTCGACGCGCCAGGACAGACGGCATTCCTCGGGATCCAGCTCGCGCAGCGGCGGCACCCACTTGGCGTCGGCGCGCACCTCGCAGGGCGCGAGCGTCGCGAGCTCACGCAGCAGCCGCAGTGGGTCGTTACCATTACGCAGTAGTTTGGGACCGGGAACGAAATGGATGCGCCAACCGCTGCGGGCATCGCCCTCTTCCAACACGACGGGCGCCGGTGCCGACGCCTTGACCGGTGTCGCACCACCCGCGCCGCTGGAGGACATGATCAGCTCGATCTCGGCGTGCAACGCCGCGACCCGTTCCTTGTCGATGGGCTGCTTGGCCTGCGTGGCGGCCAGCATCTCGCGCATCATGTCGCCGGAGCGCAGCAACGTGTCGACCAGCCCGGAATCGACATGGCGCTTGCCGCCGCGCAGCTGGTCGAGCAGCGTCTCCAGCGTGTGCGTGAAAGCGGCCACGTCGCTGAAGCCGAAGGTGGCGCTGCCACCCTTGATGGAATGCGCGACGCGGAAAATCGTGTTGACCAGCTCGAGGTCGGCGTCGCCCGCCGAGAGCTTGAGCAGCGCAGCCTCCATCGAGTCGAGCGCCTCGTTGCTCTCGGCGAAGAAGGTTTCGTGGAATTGCGCGAGGTCGAGGGTCATGGCTCAGGCCGGGTACTCGAGCAGCGCGCCAACGTTCAGCACGCGGATGGCTTCCTCGAGCGCCGCGGACCGCGACTTCCACACGTATTGAAGATTGCGCTCGAGGCAGTCGAGCGCGAACGCCAGCACCAGCTGCACGCCGGCGGTATCCACGTGCTGCACGCTGCCGCCGTCGATCTCGCAGGGACCGGGTAGTTCGAGCTGCTCGAGCAGGTGAGCCTGCAATGCACGCGCCCCATGAATGGTGCAGTTGGCGGGCAGCACGACGCGCCCGTTTGCAGGCTGGGGGGCAGGACTCATCATCAACTCCGGTACCTTTTCTTCAACCTCCTGTTTCGGCAGGCAGGTAGGGGCGGTTGATGAGACCTGTTTCACACGTCGCGACTTGAGCTTCTTCAAGCGGCGCTTTCGTGCCCCGCTTCGGCGCCGTGCAGGCGACGGAGTAGGCGCGCCTCTGAGCCCGCCACACCGCAGGTGGCGACGATTTCCTCGACCGTGGCACCGGCACGGGCCAGGCGACGTGCGGTCTCATAACTGCGCACCGGCGGGTGCTCGCGGCGCGGCGCGGCGCGGGGCGGGGCTTCCACCGGGCGCTCGACGCGCGCCGGGATTCCGGCAACCAGCGTCGACAATGCGGCGACTTTCTCGACCAGCGCCGCCACTTCGGCGCGCGCCAGCTGCTGCGCGACGAGCACTGCGTCTAACTTCTCGGCAGACTCCTGCCGCATGCGACGCAGGGCCCAGGCAAAGGCCAGGAAAGCGGCGACGATGACGGCCGCGCGGCCCGCCAGGAACGACAACTCGAGATCCATACTCACTCCTGCGCCGGGATTCCGGCACCTGTACCCACCGATACAGGTAGAGGAGCAGTTTCCGTGCCAACCGTGGGTTGCACCGCGGCAGGTGTCCCGGTGGCGATCGGTGGCAGCACGGCGGACGTGCCTGCCTTGTTGGCCTCGGCGGCCAGGTCCGCGGCATCGGATGGCGCGGGCGCGCCCTGGCCGGCCAGGATGACGATGACCACGCGGCGATTCGCCACGCGGCCGGCGACGCTGTCGTTGGGTTTGGCGGGGCGATACTCGCCGAAGCCGATCACCGAAAGCCGGTCCGGGTTCATGCCGGAGCGCGCGAATCGATGCACCACGCTCGCGGCGCGCGCGGCCGAGAGCTCCCAGTTCGACGGGTAGTTCCGCGTGGCGATGGGCCGGTTGTCGGTGTGGCCTTCGACGCGCACCGGGTTGGGGTACTTCGCGAGCGTCGTCGCCAGCGCGTCCAGCGCCGGAATCGCCTTGTCGGACAGATTGGCCTCGCCGCTGGCGAACAGGATGTCGGTCTTCACTTCGACTTCGAGCCAGAACTCATGGCGGCGAATCGCGACCAGGTCGGCGTCCACCAGCGACTTGAGCGCGGCCTCGAGCTCGTCGGCCACCTTGGCGAGCTGCTTGGCGATGGGATGATCGCTGGGGATCGGCTGCGCATGCCCGGTCTTGCCGGCACCCGGATATGGCGCCGGGCCCGCGCCCGCTGCACCCGAGTCGTCCATGTGGATGGCCTCGAGCATGTCGCGCGGCTGACCTTCGATCATCGACTGCTGCACGATGGTCACGGCGATGTCGGCACCTGAACCGCGCGACTTCTCGCCGATCTGCAGCGGCTCGAGCGTGCGCGGTGTGCCGCGGAAGGCCGCCTGCAGCGAATCCGACAACACGCGGAACTTGCCCTCGTTGATCGTGGAGAGCGCGTACATCACCACGAAGAACGCCAGCAGCAGCGTGACCAGGTCGCCATAGGGGATGGCCCACGCTTCGTGGTTGGTGTGATCTTCGTGTTTGTGCTTGCGAGCCATAAATGGGGTCAGACCCCAATTGCTAGGAAATGGGGTCTGACCCCATTTCTAGTGGAGGTAGCCATGCAGCTTCGACTCGATGGCGCGCGGGTTTTCGCCGAGCACGATCGACACCACGCCTTCGATCACCATCTCGCGCACCTGGGTCTGTTCGGCCACGATGCCCTTCAACTTTCCGGCCACCGGCAGGAAGAACAGGTTGGCGAGCCCGATGCCGTACACCGTCGCGGTGAAGGCCGCGGCGATGCCATGGCCCAGCTTCGACGGGTCGGCGAGGTTCTGCATCACGGCCATGAGGCCGAGCACGGCGCCGATGATGCCGAGCGTGGGTGCGTAGATGCCCATGCCTTCGAACACCTTGGCGGCGCGGTTGTCGGCGTGCTCGCGCACGCCCATCTCCACTTCGAGGATGTTGCGGATCGCGTCCGGCTCACCGCCGTCGACCACCAGCTGCAGGCCGCGCTTCACGAAGGTGTCTTCTTCCTTGTCGATCAGCGGCTCCAGGCCCAGCAGGCCCTGCTTGCGCGCGATGGTGCTCCACTCGACGATCTTCTTGATCAGCAATTCCGCCTGCAGTGGCGGCGGCCTGACTACCCACGAGAAGCGGCTCATCGCCAGCTTGAACACTGGCAACGGTGTCTGGATGAAAATCGAGGCGAACGTGCCGACCACCACGATCATGAAAGCGGCGGCCGACAGCAATGCGTGGATGCCGGCACCCTTGAGCACCGCGCCCACCAGCACGGCGACCAGCGCCAGCACGAAACCTATGGCGGAAAGAATATCCACGGACCTACGGCCGGCCGACGCTCGCAATGAGCGCGTCGATGTCGTCCTGGTCGCTCACGATCTGCGAAGTGCCGACGCCCGGCACGTGCGGGCCCGAGCCCCGTGATCCATCCTGCAGCGGCATCGGCTGGGTCGGTTCGAGTTTCAACGCCGGCATGCGGCGCGTGTCTTCGCCGTGCGCCAGCGACACCAGTTGTCCGAGCACGGTTTCGAGCTCCATCACCAGGCGGATGACGGCGTGGATGATTTGTCCCGACAGATCCTGGTAGCCCTGCGCGAGCAGCATCTGCGAGAGGAAGCGGCGCACGTGCTCGGCATCGCGCACGGCGCGCTCGAGGCTGTCGTTGGCGCGTTCCGGCCACATCGAATTCACCGCGAGCTGGCGCGAGCCGTGCAGGCCCCACTCTTCCAGCAGCTGCGCCGCCTCGAGCGCCCTGCGGTCGATGAGCGGACTGGACTGCTCGACCAGGTCGAGCGTGCGATGCGCGGCCTCTTCGGTCAGCTTGACCACGTGCGCCAGGCGGCGGCGCGCGTCCGGCACTTCGTGGTCGGCCAGCACTTCGAGGCGCGCCTGCTCGCGGAAGCGGCGCAGCGCCGACATGGCATCGGCGGTGATGCGCTTCAGTTCGGGATTCAGCTCGACGTTGAACTGGGCGCGCAGGCGATCGAACGCCGCGCGGAACGCGGCCTCGTCGTTGGCGTCGAGCGCGCCGGCGAGGTCAGTGACGTGGGAGCGGTAGCGCCCGTCGAGGGTGTCGGCTTGCGACATGGGTCGGCAACTACGCCGCGGCCTTGCTGGCGAGGATCTTGTCTATCTTCTCTTTCAGCGTGGCGGCGGTGAACGGCTTGATCACGTAACCGCTTACACCGGCCTGCGCGGCCTCGATGATCTGCTCGCGCTTGGCCTCGGCGGTCAGCATGAGCACCGGCAGCTTGGCCAGCCTGGCATCGGCGCGCACCGCCTTCAGCAGGTCGAGCCCGGGCATGCCCGGCATGTTCCAGTCGGTGATGAGGAATTCGAAGCTGCCGTTCTTCAACAGCGGCAGCGCGGTATTGCCGTCGTCGGCCTCGGTGATGTCGGAGTAGCCGAGTTCGTTCAGCAGTCCCTTGACGATCCTGCGCATGGTCGAGAAATCGTCGACCACCAGAAATTTCATTGTGTTGCTCACCAGGCCTCCCCGCTTAAAGACGATCGCGCCAGCCGGCCAGCCGCGCCTGCAGGCGCGTCAACGCCTGGCCGTGGATCTGGCAGATTCGCGATTCACTCACCTTCAACACCGCGCCGATCTCCTTCAGGTTCAACTCGTCGTCGTAGTACAACGACATCACCGTGCGCTCGCGCTCCGGAAGTCCTGCGATGGCCTCCGTCAACGCGGCGCGAAAACGTTCGTCGATCACGTCGCGGAACGGGTCCGCTTCAGGATCGGTGGCGTTGATCTCGCCCTCTTCGGTCGTGAGGCTGGCGATCTGGCAACCCGCCGCGTCCTCGACGATCTTGTGATACTCCTCGAGACTCACGCCCATCTTGTTCGCGACGGCCGTGTCGCGCGCCTCGCGGCCGATCTCGGCCTCGAGCTCGCGGATCGCATTCGCGACCGCGCGCGCCTTGCGATGCACCGAGCGCGGCGCCCAGTCGAGCTTGCGCAGCCCGTCGAGCATCGCACCGCGGATGCGGATGCCGGCGTAAGTCTCGAAACTCGCGCCGCGTCCGACCGAATAATTCGCCGCCGCCTCCAGCAGGCCGAGCATGCCGGCCTGGATGAGGTCGTCGACTTCCACCGACGCCGGCAGGCGACCCGCGAGGTGATAGGCGATGCGTTTCACGAGCTCCGCATGCCGCATCACCAGCGCCTCGGTATCGCGAGCACTGGGGCGCTGGCTGTAAGCGCTCACTCCACTCATCGAACCACCTCGAGACGGACCGACGGACGTCTGATCAGGCGCTCGACAAAAAACTCCACGTTCCCCCGGGGACCTTCGGCTACAGGCCACATATCGGCCCTAAGGGCGAGCGTCTTGAGAGCCATTGCGGCCGGACACGATGGGTACGCAGTCACAACGGGACGCTGTTCACGGATTGAGCGCCGCAGGAACGCGTCCTCAGGAATCTCGCCGACATAATCCAGCTCGACGGACAGGAACCGGGAGGCCACGCGCTCGAAGCGCTGGAACAAAGCCTGGCCCAGGCCCCGCCCACGCGACTGGTTGGCCAATACGCGGAACTTCGTGACGCCGTGGTCACGGGAAAGAATCTTGATGAGTGCATAGGCGTCCGTGAGTGAAGCCGGTTCATCGCAGAGCACCACCAGCACCTGCTGCGCGGCCTGGGAAAACTGCAGCACCGAGCCTGCGATGCCCGGCGCCGTGTCGACGACCATGACGTCGAGCTGCATGGCGAGATCGCCGAAGGCGCGCACCAGTCCGAGATGCGTCATCGGGTCGAGCTCGGCCAGTTGCGCGATGCCGGACGCGGCCGGCACCACCTTGAAACCCTGCGGCGCATCCAGCACCACCTCTTGAAGCGAGCAGCTGCCGGCGAGCACGTCGGCCAGCGTCAGCCGCGGCGTGAGGCCGAGGAATACGTCGACATTGGCAAGCCCGAGGTCACCGTCCAGCAACATGACGCTCTTGCCACGCGAGGCCAGCGATGCGGCGAGATTCACCGCCACCGTGGTCTTGCCCACGCCGCCCTTGCCGCCGGTGACGGCGATCACCTGCACGGGGTTGGCCTGCCCGGAATTCGCTTGAAGATTACTGACGGGCATTCCTGACTCCTGACATACGCCGCTGCATGACTTCATCGTCGGCGGTCGAGCCGTTGTGGCTCGCGATTTCCACGGCGCGGCTCACGAGCACATGCGAGCGCGCCGGCGACAGATCTTCGGGAACCCGCTGGCCATCACTCATGTAGGCCGCGGGCAACTTGTGGCGCACCAGCGCCGACAACACGCCGCCGAGGCTCACGGCCTCGTCGACCTTGGTGATCACGCAGGACGAGGGCTTCGCCAGCTCGAAGCGCTGCACGACTTCGTCGATGGCGCCGGCCTGGGTGCTGGCGGGCAGCACCAGCGAAGTCTCGATGCTGGCCTGCATCTGGTTCAGCAGGCGCAGGCGGCGCGCCAGCTCCGGATCGCGCGGGCTCGCGCCGGCGGTATCGATCATGATGAACTGGCAGCCGCGCAGCTCGAACAGCAGTTCGGGCAACTCGGCCACGTCGTAGACATTGTGCGTGGTGACGCCTAACAAGCGTCCCAGCATATGCATCTGCTCGTGCGCACCGATGCGCACCGCGTCGGCGGAAATGATGGCGACCCGGCGTGGGCCGTGGCGCAGCACCCAGCGCGCCGCGAGCTTCGCGAGCAGCGTGGTCTTGCCGGCGCCGGCCGGGCCGGCGAAGGCGACGATGCCGCCCTTCTCGAGCCAGCGATCACCGGTGACTTGAATCGTGCGGGCGACGGTCGCGAGCGCGAAGCGCCGCGCGGCCGAGAAAGTGAGATCGGCCGGCAGCTTGCGCACCAGCGAGTTGGCCAGGTCCTGCGTGATGCCGAGCTGCGCCAGCTCCTTGAGCAGCGCGGCCTGCACCGGCGAACGGCGCGACAGGTCGTTCCACGCCAGCGTCGCGAGCTGCGACTCCAGCATGCGGCGCATGTCTTTCATCTCGCTGGCCAGGGCTTCCTGGCCGGCGTTGACCACCGGCGCGGGCGGCGAGGCGGCCAGCGCGGCGGCCGACACGGCCGGCGCGAGGGATTCGGAAATCTGCGAAGACGCGCGACGCGGCTTCGTTTCAATGGCGCGCGCTTCAGTGGCGCGCGTTTCATTGGCGCGGGGTTCCGCGGTGCGCGCCTCGGGCTGCGCGGCGAATTCGGCGCGCGGCGCCTCGTAGCGCAGTGCCTCGTGGCGGTTTTCCTG
>Ga0164241_10005924_pt1 | contig 11269 bp, 10 predicted proteins | sample OricomyardsoilBY_FD_108780 | JGI IMG/M metagenome (GOLD analysis project Ga0164241, IMG submission 108780) | Backyard soil microbial communities from Emeryville, California, USA - Original compost - Back yard soil (BY) | ecosystem: Environmental > Terrestrial > Soil > Unclassified | place: USA... | reverse complement strand
GGCGCTGGCGCCGCCGGTCGTGCTCGCGGTCGAGCCACCGATCGTCATGTTGCCGCCGGTGGGGCTGACTCCGGCGGTGCCCGGGCTACCGGCGGTGCCCGCGGGCGTGTCGCCGTTGGAGCTACCGCACGCCGCGACGACCGGTACGATTGCGAGCACGAACGAAGCGGTGGTGATGAGCTTAAGCATTGGACGCACGTCTCCCGATTCGGCCGTCGGCCGAGCTGCGAAATTTGAAGGTGAAAAGAAACGCGCCGTCGCGCCCGGAGTTACTTACAAGTCAGATCCATCTGACACTTGCCACCGTCCGTGCAGTCTTTGTCGGCGGTGCAAGAGCTCACGCCCTTGACGGTCACGAAGTGTTCGGTGCGTGCCGACACTTCGAGCTTCACGAGACCGGGCGCGATCGCCGCGGTGTCGATTGATTGGCGCATGCCGACGACGCTCGGAAAGCCAGCGACGCCCAGGCTCATCAGCTCGGTGATCAGCGCGGCGGAGATGGTCAACGAGCCGGTGTCATCGACGTCGCATTCGATCAGACCCTTGGCCCCGCCGTGATGGCTGATGTCGAGCTTCACGTACATCTGCGAGCTTTTCGGATCGGGCGGCGCGTCCCAAGTGAGCGTCAGCGCCTTTCCGGTATCGAGCTCGAAGTCGGTGGACGTGAAGGCGAGCGGATCGACGCCCTTGGTCGAAAGCTCGAACGCGGCATAGTCCCCACCTGCGGCGTGCACGCTCACCTCGTCGGTCGAGCTGAACGGTGGATAGGCGATCGCGGTGCCGGCCGGCGGTTGATACGCCTTGGCGATCTCTTTCAGCGCGATCTCGGAGCCACCGGACGTGAGCTTCAGGCCCGCGAGTGTCACGGCGCCGACGCTGTGACCTTCGGGGTACGGACGGCACACGTCGTCCGCGACGCAGACCTGCGCGCCGCACGCCGGCTCACAGAACGGCACGCTGGGAGTCTCGAGACGACAGCCGCCCTCCTCCTTAGTGACGGTCCAGACCACGTTGGGCGGAACGGGTCCGTCGCTGACCTGGCCGACGACCTTGGTCATACCGGTGGTCAAGTCCTCCTCGTCGGCCAGTACCTGCACTTGAAAGGTGCCGACGACTTCCTCGGAGCCGGTGTTGCCGTTGCCCGCCCCGTTCGAGCCCGCAGCAGAGTTACCGGTGCCGCTCGCGGCGTTTGCGCCGCTGCCGGCGGTGTTGCCAGAGCCGCTCGCGGCGTTTGCGCCGCTGCCGGCGGTGTTGCCAGAGCCACTCGCACCTGGCGTTGGCTCCACTTCGCTGCCCGAGCAGGCCAACACCCCCGTGCTGAGGGAAACGCAGAACACCGGGCCGGCAATTTTACGAAACAGTTGCGGAATCGTCATCGGTTCGTGGGTTTTCAGGCTCTCGGGGCCCCGTAGCGAGCAAACCGATCAACGCCCGCCAAAAAAGTCGGCCGACGGCTGTGTTTTCGGGGCAAAAAGCTACGCGACGAATGGCTCGCGCCCCCCGGGTGGCGCGGCTAGGCTTCGAGCCGTGATAAACCCAGCGGGTTCTGCGGGGGCCAAGTCGCCGCGCTGTGTGCTCATCGTTGAAGATGACGATGATTCGCGCGAAATGCTGGGCGAGCTCGTCTCGTCGTTCGGGCATCGCGCCATACCCGCGGCCAACGCCGCGGAAGCGCTCGCTCAGACGAGGGATCAGAAGCCCGACGTCGCGCTGATCGACATCGGCTTGCCGGAGGTGGACGGCTGCGAGCTCGCCCGGCAGCTACGACTCGTGATCGAGCAGACGCCGGGTTTGCAGACGCGGCTCGTGGCGCTGACGGGCTATTCAGATGGCGCCATGCGCGCGAGCGCGGGGGCGGCCGGCTTCGACGCCTATGTCGTCAAGCCGATCATGCCCGACGCGCTGCAAGCTCTGCTGAGCGCGTAGGTGAACGCAGGTGATGCAGTTTCTTGCCGATAGAAAATCCGATGGACGAACAGGCGCCTGACAAGTTGGACGCCGCCGCGCTGCTCGCGCGCTTGGACACGTTGCGTCAGGCCGAGCGCCGAGCTGCCAGCGCGCGCATGGTATCGGTCGCCGGCCACCTGATCGGCACGCCGCTCAACGTGATCGCCGGTCGCGCTGCGCTGATTCGTTCGAACCCCACGCCGGAAGCGGTGGAGGAGAACGTACGTCGCATCGAAGAGCAGGTCGAACGCCTGGCGCTGCGGATTCGCCGTTTGATCGACTACTTTGGCATGGCGGACCCGTCTGACTTGCGCCGCTCGGTGGGCGAGGTGTTGGACGAATGCACGGCGCTCTATCGGCCGATCGCCGAGGTCGCCGGCGTGACTCTGGAAGTCAGCGTTCAGGGAGTGGAGCCGCTACGCATCGAAGCGTCGGTGCCGGCGCTGGTGTTGACTACCTTACTTTCGCTGGCCGTTCGCAGCACGTTGCCGGGCAAAACCGTCCAGCTGAGCGCGACCGAGCATGGGCCGAAGACGGTCGCATTCGAGCTTACGATGCCCGATTTGCCGACGCCGCCCGCGAACTTCGAGCGGCTCGAGCCCCCCGAGCACACCTTGCGCTATGACGCGGGCGCGCTCGAAACGTTCTGGATTTGCCTTGGGTTGGCGCGGCGTATCGGCGGAACCCTTTCGATCGCGAAGCCGCCGACGCCCATCGGAGTGACCGTGCGCTTCGAGTGCGCGCACGGCTGACGCCACGTTGACGAGCCGCGCGCGTTAGGTCGAGTCGCCCTCTGGACCCAAAGGCCCACGCCTCACAGGCTCAGGGCAGCGCCGACCAGACGTCCCAAAAAGCCTTGTTCGAGACGTTGAGCTTGCCGTCACCCTTGCCGTGACCGTCGCCGGGCCCGATGCAATACAACACGGGATTGTTGGGGCAGCCGGTCTTCCACTGGGTGCAGATCGGGTTGGGCGCGTACGGCTCGCTGGCGGTGGTGTCGCAGCCGTTCGATTTGATCAAGCGGTCGCGCGCGCCGATCACGCCGATCTGATAGCCGTTCGCGTCCAGCCGATCGGCGGGATTTTCGGTGTCGTTTTCGCCGCTGTAGAAGATGCCGGCCGCGGGCGCCCCCATCGTGTCGCACTTGAACAGCTCGACGGTGGCTTTGTTGAGGCCGCCGGCGGCGGTGCCGATGGCGCGAATGCGCGGGCCGAGCGCGCACGCCAACAGGTTCGAAAGCCACGCGCCGCTGCTGTAGCCCGAGACGAAGACGCGCTTCGAGTCCGTGCAGTACTTGCCCTGCACTTCGTCGAGCGCTTGCGTGAAGTACGGGACCTCGGGCGAGACCACGCCATTGGTGCTGCCGGTGCTGAAGCAGTTGCTCTTCTGCAACAAGAAGACGTGAATCGCGTCGTTCTTGATTTGATCCATCATCGGCGTGGCTTCGACGTTGCTGGCGCCGCAGCCGGGGCCGTAGAACACGACCGGGTACGGTTTGGTGTGGTCGTACGCGACCGGCAGGCGCACGAAGTATTTGCGTTGGCCGAACATGGCCTGCTGCTCGGCGGTCACGCCCGCGACGGCGATGTCGCGCTGCAACCACTTTTGCGGCTCCTCGACGGGGTCGGGCGCGCTACAGCCCATCGTCGGCAGCGGGCCCGGCATGGCTGGGCCGCCGCTCGCTCCCGCGCTACCCCCCGGGGTCGTGCCGGCCGCGCTGCCACCGGTGGTGGTCGCGCCGGCGGTGGCTGCGAGCGTGCCGCCCTGCGTTGCGGAGCCACCCGATGGGAGCACGCTGTTGCCGCCGCCGGCGCCCCCGCTCGCCGTACCGGCTTGATTGCTCGACGTGCCCGCCGTACCTACATCGCTACCCGGTTCGGCGGCGGAGCACATGAGCGTAAAGGTCGAAAGTAGCAGCGTAGTTAGACGAAGCGTGACGTGCATCGACCGCTCAGTGTCCGCGGCGCGGCGCTTCGTGCTTCGAATCAGCGATGCAGCTAGCTGTCAGGAAAGTTGCGCTGCAATCGGAGTAGCGCGTGATTCGTGAGCTGATCGGGGGAATGTTGGTGACACGCTTAGGCATCCACTGGGGGCCACCTGAAGGTAATTTTCATGCATTTCTTCGCTACGTCGCGTCGTCTTGGTTCCCTCGTCATCGGCCTCGGCTTGTGCGGGCTTTTGGCCTGTAGCAGCGAAGACACTCCCGGCCCCGCGACGGGTGCGTCGGGCTCGGGCGGACAAGCGCAGAGCGGTGCCAGCACCGGCGGCTCCGCCGGTACGGCGGCCGGAGCCGCCGGCAGCGCAACCGCGGGTACTTCGTCGAGCGCGGGCGCCGGCGGTGGCGCCGGTACGGCGGCGGGCGGTGGAGGCGGCAACGGTGGCAGCGGTGGCAACGGTGGCAGCGGCGGCAACGGTGGCAGCGGCGGCAACGGTGGCAGCGGCGGCAACGGTGGCAGCGGCGGCGCAGCCGGCTCCGCGGGTAGTGGCGGCAGCGGCGGCATGGCGCCGTACAACCCTTGCCCCACCAACGGTGATCCGTGCCGACTCATGCCGCTCGGCGACTCCATCACCCAAGGCGTGGGCTCTTCGACGGGCGGCAGCTACCGGCTCGAGCTATTTCGACTTTCGCTGGTGAACAACAAGAAGCTCACCCTAGTCGGCTCCCAATCCGGCGGGCCCGACATGGTGATGGGCACATCGTTCCCGAAGAAGCACGAAGGGCACAGCGGCTGGACCATCGACGACGGTGGCGGGCGTGACGGCTTGTATCCAGAAATTCAGGGTTGGCTGACGGCGACGCCGCCCGACATCGTCACGCTGATGATCGGCACGAACGACGTCGATATCAACCTCGACTTGGCGAACGCGAGCCTCCGCCTCGGTCTGCTACTCGACCGCATCGCCATGTACGCGCCCAAGGCTCTCATCGTCGTCGCGCAAATGGTGCCCACCACGGATAACACCGAAAATCAGCGGGTGATGACGTACAACAACGCGATTCCCGGGCTGGTCAAGGCGCGGGCTGACCTCGGCAAGCACATCACGATGGTCGACATGTATGGGGCGTTCACCAAGAACGCGAACTACAAGACCGAATACATGAACGACAAGCTGCACCCGAAGGATGCGGGCTACGTGGCCATGGCCAACGTCTGGTGGGCAGCTGTGGGCAATCTGCTGCCCGCTAAGTAGTCGGGGCAATTTGCCGCGCCGGCCGGCGCAAGTTCTCGGGCGAGCGGCCGTGTTTGGGAGAGTGACGCTCACGTCTCCTCCCCCCAGCGGCGCCGACATGGGTCGGCTGATCCGACGCGCACAAGCCGTCGCTCGTCTGCGCCATCCGAACTTGGTGCGCATGTTGCCGCTACCCGGCGGCGCAGGTCTATCGCCCGTCCTCGGCAACGCGCGGCGCTTGGCCGACTTCACGTTGCCGGCGGGCACGTTCAAACGCTTCGACCTAGAGCAAGTCGTGCGGCTGCTGCTCGACGTGTTGAGCGGCCTCGCCGCGCTGCACGAAGTGGTGACGGACGGACAGGCCTTCGTGCACGGCCAAGTCTCTCCGCAGCACATCTACATCGACGAGCACGGCACGGCCCGGCTCGTACCGTTGTTGAACAGCACGAAGGTCGAGGATACCGGCTACACGGCGCCCGAACGCATGACCGGCGGCGTGGTCGACGCGCGCGCCGACGTGTTCAGTGTCGGGGTCATGTTGTGGGAAGCGCTGGCCGGTAAGCGGCTCTATCCGGACGGGTTTGCCGAGCGTTTACCGGGGGCGCTACCGCCGCCAATTCGGCTTTCGCCGGACGCGGGTTGGGCGCGACCCTTGTGCGCGCTGGCCGAGCAAGCCATCGCGCTCGAGCCGGCGCGGCGCTTCACGTCGGCGCTCGAGCTGAGCAATGCGGTCGCGGCGGCGGCCGCGCAGCAGCTTTCGCGCGTCGACACCGACGCTTGGCAAGAAGAGGCGCCGACGCCCGTCTTTCAGCCGCGCTTGCATCTGGCAACGCTGCGTACGACGACGCCACCGCCGTCGGTGGTGACGATCGCGCCGCCGAACACGCCCGTCGCGTTCGAAGCCGCGCCGTCGTCCGTGGCCGCGAGCAACGAAGAGTCGTTCGACGGCGCGCCGGTGCGTGGGCGCAAAGGCCGAACCGCGCTCGTGGCCGTGGCCATGGTCACCCTCGGCGCCGCCGGCTTTGGGCTCTGGAGGTCACCGCGCATGGCGTCGCTCACGCACGCGGCCTCGCAGCTCGTGGCGCTTCCGGTGGCCGCCGCGCCTGCCGTCGCGCCTGCGCCCGTCGTCAATCGCGAGCCGGTCGTCGATCCGGCGCCGAGCGTCGAGCCCCCGCCGCCTGCTGATCCGGCGCCGGTTGCCAGCGCTTCGGCTTCGGCTTCGGCTGCGCCCCTGGCGACTCCGACGGCCCCGGCTTCGACACCCTCGGCGACGCCGAAGGTGGCTCCCGTGAAGCCGAAACCCAAAGCCGCATCGCGCTCTCACGGCGGCGACTACGGCATCTGAAAACGCCGCGTCGCGGCCTTGGGCCGCCACGAAAGCTTTTACGATTCTGGCTGCACTTTGGCAGCCCGAACGCTCTACTTCGTGCCGAAGAGGCGGTCGCCGGCGTCGCCGAGGCCGGGGATGATGTAACCGTGCTCGTCGAGGTGGCTGTCGATGGCAGCGGTGAAGACGGTGACGTCGGGATGCGATTCCCCCAAGTTGGCCAGGCCTTCGGGCGCGGCCAGCAGGCACACGAATTTGATCGAGCGCGGTGACGACGTTTTCACGCGCTCGACGGCGGCGACGGCGCTGTTGCCGGTGGCCAGCATGGGGTCGACGATGATCACGTCGCGGTCCGACATCTCGCCTGGTAGCTTGAAGTAGTATTCGACGGCGCCGAGCGTCTCTGGGTCGCGGTACAGACCGATTTGACCGATGCGCGCGGCGGGCAAGATGCGCAGCATGCCTTCGACCATGCCGGTGCCGGCGCGCAAGATGTTCACGAGCACGACCTTTTTGCCCTCGATCAACGGCGCGCGCATCGTGGCCAGCGGCGTCTCGATTTCTTGATAAACGAGCGGCAAATCGCGGGTCACTTCGTAGCCGAGCAACATGCTGATCTCGGACAAGAGGGTGCGGAACGAGTTGGTGCTGCGATCCTTCTGGCGCAGCAGCGTCAGCTTGTGCTGCACCATCGGGTGATCGATAACCGTAACTTTTTGGCTCATGAAAACTCCGCGTCGAACGTCAAAATACCGTGCCGTCGCTCTCGATTTTGAGTGGGGGGCCGCCTCCGTCGCGTAGCTCGCTCGCGATCACTCGCCCCGCGCGCCAGCTGCCGCCTTCCAAAATGCGCGCCAACGGTAGCTCGACGGCGCTCATGCCCACCCGCTCCCGGACCACGTCGGCCAAGCGATCGAGCAACGCCACCGTCAACGCGCGCCACTCGATGACGAGCTCCGAAGCGACCTCGTGGGTGAGCTCGCGCTGTCGCGGCTCGACCAGCTCGAGCACGCCCGCGTCCAAAAACAAGCCGCCGTTGCGGTACTCGGGCAAGCCGGTCAGCTCGTCGATGTCGGTGACGGTGATGCCGGCCGCTTCCAACGGCTCGAACAGCGAATAGCTGAGCCATTGCGAGAGCTTGTGAAAGGGTACCAAGCCGAAGCGCGAATGCTTCCACACGTCGCCGAGCGATTTGCCGGCGAGCTTTTCGCGACCCGGCCAAATGGGGCCCAAGGCGCGCAGCACGGCGTCGAGCACGGCGCTGGCCGGTAACTTGCCGTCCTGGGCGGCGCGCTTCAGACCCACGCCCAAATCGCCCAGACGTGGACGCGTAGAATCGAAGTACGCCGGCGTCGTCAGCACGACTTCGCCCAGCTTGCGCAGCAGCTCGGCGCGGCCTGCGACACCGACCAACGGATTGTCGTCGGTGACTTGAAACGCGCTCGCCAAGCGCGCGGCGTCGAACGCCAGCAACCCCGCGCCGTCCGCGGAAGAGCTGTGGTCGCTGGCCAAAGCGCCGCTCATGAACAGGTGATAGCTCGCGACGGCCAAGCCTTCGGAGCGCGAGAAGCTGCGACCGTCGGGCTCGCGGTATTGCCACCCCGCGCCCGCGCCCGCGTCGAGCAAGACGCTGGTGATGACGAGCTCGGTGCAGGCGCGCAGCCGATTGTCGACGTCGAAGTCTTCGAGGCTGCGCTGGAAGCGCGCCAAGCGCGCGACGCCGCCGACGTCGAAATGCCGGTAACGACCGTGGTACGGAATGGCGCGAAGATCCGGATAGACCTCGCGGGTGACGGCGAGCACGCGCTCGGCAACCGCCGGCAATTGCCCTTCGTTCAGACGAAAATGCGCGAGCGTGCCACGACGGGCGGCCTCGAAAACGGTGTTGGTTCGCGCGCGGATGGCCGGCGTCGTCTGCAAGTAGTCGTACTCGACGACGGCGCGCGCTCGGGCTTCGGTCGTCTCGCCCGGCTCGGTGGGCTCAACCATCGAGCCCGCGGCCCTTGGCTTTGGCCAGCTCGTTGCCGTCGGGTACGGCCCCTTCGGTGAAGTAGCCGGCGGCCATTTTGGCGTCCATTTCGACCCGGGCATCGAGCGGAATCAGCGCGTCGGGGATCGGTACGCGCTCGACGATTTGGATGCCGGCGCGCACGACCGCGTCGTGCTTCATGTTGCTCATCGAGACGAAGCGATCGATTTTGCTGATGCCCAGCCAGTGCAGCACGTCCGGCATCAGCTCTTGAAAGCGCATGTCTTGCACACCGGCGACGCATTCAGTGCGCGCAAAGTATTGGTCGGCGCGGTCGCCGCCCTCTTGGCGCTTGCGCGCGTTGTAAACCAAGAACTTGGTGACTTCGCCCAGGGCGCGGCCCTCTTTGCGGTTGTAGACGATGACACCGCTACCGCCAGCCTGCGCGGTCCGGACCGCTTCTTCGATGCCGTGGGTCAGGTAGGGGCGACAGGTGCAGATGTCGGAGCCAAAGACGTCGGAGCCGTTGCATTCGTCGTGGACGCGCACCGCCAGCGGACGGGTCACGTCGGAAATGCTCGTGACGTCGCCGAACATGTACGCGGTGGCGCCGCCAATCGGCGGCAAAAAAACGTCCAAATCGTTGCGGGTGACCAGCTCCGGGAACATGCCCGCGGTGTGCTCGAACAAGGTGCGTCGCAAGTCCGATTCCGAGCAGCCGAAGCGCGCCGCCACGCCCGGCAGGTACCAAACCGGCTCGAGCGCGGCCTTGACGACGACGACGGAGCCGCCGTCTTTCAAGATCTTGCCGTCGACCTTCAGTCGCCCTGCCTCAATCGCATCCGCCAGCTCCGGCATTTGAATGTGGGCGCGGGTGATGGCAATGGTCGGACGAATGTCGTAGCCTTGGTCGAAGAACGGCTTGAAGGCGTCGCTCACCACGGCGCCCCAGGGATCGAGCGACACGATTTTGGTCGGATCGAACCACTGGGGAAACGGCCCGATCTGGTGGGTGGGGGCGGTGTTGGTCAGGTCCGGCTTGCGCAACGGATCGAGCGCACCGGCCGCCACTGCCACCGCCCGGTAGACCGAGTACGAGCCGGCGTGCGTGCCGATCACGTTGCGCTGCGACTTGTTGGTCACGGTGCCGATGAGCGGGCCACGCACGAGCGGATCTTTGGCGCCCCATTCCACCGGCGCCGGCTTGGGGCCGTGTCCGCCGGGGTGAGACGTGAGGACGATGGCCTTGGGGCGCTTGTTCTTCGGCTTGTGGGTGGTCATGCGGGGGACGGAGATCTCACAGGCTAATCCGGCTCGTGATAGAAGTGAAATGACGTCCAGCTCCGTCTTCGCGACCTGTGTCTTCGTGGTCCGCGGCGGCAGTTCTCGTTGTCTGCGGGTGTAGGTGTAGTGGCGCGTCACGCTTCGTCGCGACGGCCGTCGAGCGTCAGCTGCCAAGCTACGCCGCGTTGCCGCAGCTCGGCGGTGTAGATGGAGTCACGGCGGAGTCGTCGCGACATGAACGTGGCGAGCGCGGTCGCCAACACCAGCGGCAAAGCGATCGCGTAGTCACCCGAGAGCTCGAACACCATCACCGCGGCCATCATGGGGGCGTGGGTGGTGGCGGCGGTGGCGGCGGCCATGCCGACCAGCGCGTAACCACCGGCCGGCCCGATCGCGAGGCCCAGGCGCGACAGCGCGACTGCATACGCGAAGCCCAGCCCGCCACCGAGCAGCAAGGCGGGCGTGAACACGCCGCCCGGGCTGCCCGACGACACCGATGCCGTCGTGGCCAAGCACTTGCCCAGCAACAGCCACAGGGTGAAGCCGACGGCAAAGCTGCCGTTCAGGATCGCGTTCAGCGGCTCGTAGCCATTGCCCGCAACCTCGGGCATCACCGCCACCAGCCCGCCCGCCAAAAGACCGCCCAACGCGGAACGCCAAGGCGGTTTCAGCCACGGCTGTCGAAACAGCACCTCGCCAAACGACAGCAAGCGCATGAACGCCTGCGCGCCGAGCGCCACGAACAAGCCTAGGCCCGCGAACGCCACCAGCTCGCCCGCTGAAGACAACTGAAAGGCGCGCTGGCCATAAATCGGACCTTCACCGACCACCGCGCGCGTCAACACCGTCGCCACCACGGTCGCGATCAGCACCGGAACGATGGTGTCGAGCGCCGCCACGCCCACCACGACCTCGAGCACGAACAGCACGGCCGCCAAAGGCGTGTTGTACGCCGCCGCAAAGCCCGCCGCGGTGCCGGCCGCGATCAACACGCGCGTGCGCGTCATCGACAGCTCCAGCCGGTCACTGAGCCACTTGCCCGCCGCGCCGCCAAACTGGATCAACGGACCTTCACGCCCCAACGAGCCGCCCGAAACGATCGCGAGCCACGACGACAGCGACTTCAACAAGGTCACGCGCATCGACAAACGCACGCGCCCCAACACCACCGCCTCCATCACGTCCGCCACGCCCTGGCCAGCGGGCGCGCGCGCGACCAACAGACCCAACAACCCCGCCAAAAGCCCGCCCACCGCCGGCGCGAACAAGCGCAACCAAACCGGCGCCGCCCGCGCCGCCGACACCACATCCGCCCCGTTGCCCCAGCGCTGCAACACGAACCCCAACGCCGCCCGAAACGCGATCGCGAAGCCGGCCGCGCTCAACGCCACCGCCACCACGCCCACGCCAAAACGCGCGCCCGAATACCGAGCCGGCGGCACTGAGGAAGCAACGCGGTTCAACGTTCGCGTCCCCGAAGCTGCGCCGCGCGCCGGCGAACGTCAACTCAGCGCAAAGTCGACGAGCTCTGTAGACGAAAGACTAGGGAAAACGATGTCTTCCGTGGGAGC
>Ga0164241_10005923_pt1 | contig 11270 bp, 10 predicted proteins | sample OricomyardsoilBY_FD_108780 | JGI IMG/M metagenome (GOLD analysis project Ga0164241, IMG submission 108780) | Backyard soil microbial communities from Emeryville, California, USA - Original compost - Back yard soil (BY) | ecosystem: Environmental > Terrestrial > Soil > Unclassified | place: USA... | reverse complement strand
ACCAATTTCCTCACCGACACCACGCGCTGGTTCAATGACTGGTGCCAGCGCCACGACATCGATCCCTGCGACGGCGACGAACACGTCACGCGCTGGGACGAGAACCTGCATCCCGACGAAGGCCCCGAGGCCACGCGGCGCTTCTCCGAGCACGTCGCCGGCAAGGCCGAGTACTACGATGCCGAGTACCGCATCCGCACGCGGGGCGGGCAGTGGCGCTGGGTGTTCGAGCGCGGCCGCGTGGTGGAACGCGACCCCGAGGGCCGGGCCGTGCGCATGCCCGGTGTGTGCATGGATCTCGACGAGGCCAAGGTCGCCGAGCGCGTCGCCAACGCGCGCAACGAGCGCGTCGAGGAAGCGCTCCAACTAACTACCGCCGGCGTCTGGGACTGGGACGTCGAGAACGGCATCACCCACAACACCGACGGCTACTACCGCGTGTTCGGCGTCGACCCGGCCCTGGGCAACGCCAATCACATGAACTGGCGGCAGCTGTTCGGCATCGATCCCGACCAGGCCGTCGACCAGTTCCGCCGTCGCCTGCAACGTGTCGACCCGGACGCCCACGTGCTCGAAACCGAGTACCGCTTCCGCCACACCGATGGCAGCTGGCACTGGGCGCTGGACCGCGCCTTCGTGGTCGAGCGGTCGCCGGATGGCGCCACCAAGCGTGTGCTCGGCCTCGTGGTCGACATCACGGCGCGCAAGCTGCGCGAACAGGCCTTGTCGGCCGCCGACCAGCGGTTCCGCGCCATCGCGCGCGAACTGCGCTGCGTGGTCTACGAGGTAGATGCGGAAACTGGTGTTCTCACCGGGGAAGGCCTCGAGCGGGTGCTCGGCTACTCCATGAGCGATCAGCCGAAAGCCGCCAACTGGGTGGAATACGTGCATCCAGCCGACCAGCCGTTGCTCAAGCAGTGGACCGATCGCGGCAACGACTCGATGGTGGCATTGCAGTACCGGATCCGACACCGGGACGGCCACTACGTGACGCTGCTCGACTCCCCCTGCATGGTGCGCGACGCGGCCGGCAAGGTGGTGCGCATCGTCGGCGTGGCCATCGACTTCAGCGAGCAGGCGCGCGCGCAGGAAGCCCTGCGCAGCTCGCAGGAACTGCTGCAGATGGTGGCCGCGGGCACCAGCGACTGGCTGATACTCGTCGACGACCAACGGCGCGTGCAATTCATCAACCGCGGCATCCGTTCGCTTTCGCGCGAAAGCATCGTCGGGCAGCGGCTCGACGAGATCGCGGTGCCAGAGGATCGGCCGCGCATCCTGGCAGCGCTCACGCAGGTGCTCACCACCGGCGAGTCGGTCGACCTGCAGCTCGCCTCGTCGGGCGCGCCGTATGGCGGCCGTTGCTTCGATTCGCGCATCCGCGCCGTGCAATCGGCCGGCGGCATCAGCGGCGCGGTCATCAACATCACCGAGATCACCGACCGCCAGGCGGCTCAGCATCTGCGCGAGACCCAGGCGCGCATGTTCGAGCTGTTGCACGAAGGCGTGGTGGTAATCGATTCCGACAACGCGATCCGCATGGCCAACCCGGCGTTCGAACGCATGTTCGGCCTCGCGCCGGGCACGGCGGTCGGCACTTCCATCGACGACCTGATCGCCCAGCCGGCGGGCGCGCGCCGGGAGAATGCGGATCCGCGTTTGTTAGGTGCCACCGGCGAGCGAGGCCCGACGCCGATGGAGTTCAAGTGTCGCCGGCGCGACGGCTCGACCTTCGAGGCGGCGTGCGTCGCCACACTCACGCACCTGGATGGCGCCACGCATCGCCTCGCCGTCATCACCGACGTCACCGAGCGGCGCAGCCTGGAACGCGAGATCCTCGAGATCGCCGGTCGCGAGCAGCTGCGCATCGGCTCGGACCTGCACGACGGCCTGGGCCAGGACCTCACCGGGGTGGCGCTGATGCTGCGCAGCGTGGTGGCGCAGTTGAGGAAGGAGAGTTCTTCGGCGCGCGCCGACGTCGAGGACATCATCAGCCTGGTGAACGGCGCCATTGAAAGCACGCGCGCCATGGCGCGCGGCCTGGCGCCCGTGGGCGCAGACCGCGGCGGGCTGATCGCCGGCCTGCAGTCGATGGCGGTCCGGGGCATGGAACGCTATGGCGTGCGAGCGCATTTCAATACTTCGCTGAAGGAACCGCTGACCCTGGACGACGGTGCTGCGACGCATCTATATCGAATCGCCCAGGAGGCCTTCACCAACGCGATTCGGCATGGCCGGGTAACCCAGGTCACCATTGAGCTCGCCACGGCAGAAGGTACTTTGACCCTGTCCGTGCAGGACAACGGTAGGGGTTTCGATGAACGAAACGCAAGCAACGGCATGGGAATGAAGCTCATGCGTTATCGTGCGCAGATGCTGGGCGGGGACGTCAGCATCGTGAACAACCCGGGGGGCGGCGTCATCGTGCGCTGCGCCTGCCCACACCGTGCGCCACGCGCCGGCGACAGCACGCCGCGCGGCGGGTTCCCGCTCAAGGATTGAGCGTTAACGAGACCAAAGGCCCATTGAATTCGACCTAACTATAGGCGCAGACGTAGGACAAAGGATTGACGCTCCGCCACATCGCCGTATGATTCGTTTCCATTCCTAATAATTGGGCGTAGGGGAGTGATCATGGCAGCCATGGCCACCAAGAGGCAGATCCTCATCGTCGATGATCATCCGATCGTGCGACAGGGTTTACGTCGCATGTTCGAGGCCGAGCCGGATCTCGCCGTTTGCGGCGAGGCGGACAGCGAACCCGCGGCCCGCGAGGCGATCCGGGCCCGCAAACCGGACATCGTGGTCGTCGACCTGTCGCTGGAACGCGGCGACGGCATCGAGCTTGTTAGGCAGATGCACGCCGAAATGCCGGAGCTGCGCATGCTGGTCCTGTCGATGCACGACGAGACCATCTACGCGGAGCGGCTGCTGGCGGCCGGCGCCATGGGCTACATCATGAAGCAGGCAGCCTCCGACCAGCTGCTGATCGCGGTGCGCCGCGTGCTGGACGGCCGCACGTATGTCAGCGAAACCGTACAACGCTCACTCGACCAGCGTGCCGGCGAGAGCCGTTCCGAGACCAACGACCCGGTGGCGCGCCTCTCCAACCGCGAAGTGCAGATCCTCAACATGATCGGCCGCGGCATGAGCTCGCGCGAGATCGCGCAGGAGTTCACGTTGTCGGTGAAGACCATCGAGTCCCACCGCCAGACCATCAAGCACAAGCTCGGCCTCGCGACCAACAGCCAGCTGCTGCAGTACGCGATGAAGTGGTTTTCGGGCGGCACGCAGCGCAGCTGAGCGGTGCCGGGAGGGGGTTCCCGGGGTTGCGAGCGCATTCCGCGCAACGCGAGCGCAGCAGTCCGCAACCCCGGGAACCCCCTCCCGGCACCACTAAGAAGCGGTGTCAGGCAGGGATTGTGGAAGCCACAATCCCTGCCTGACACCCGCTTTCTAACCTCGTGTTTTCCCTAGAAAAAAGCCGAGGTTTCAAACCCATGATGCATCTGCTCCCTCTAATCAACGTACGAGGGAGAGACGCTTGGCCGATGGTTCATCTGCAGCCCGGATCATGAAACCCGACACGGTCGTGAATTTCGACGTGGCGCTCGTCGAGCGCGCTCGCGGGGGTGATGCCAAGGCCTTCGAGCGCCTCTACCGCGAACACGTGGGTCGTGTGCACGGACTGTGCCTGCGCATGACGCGCAATCCGGACACCGCCGCCGACTGCGTCCAGGACGCCTTCATCAAGGCGTGGAAGGCACTGCCGCGTTTCGAAGCGCGCGCCAGTTTCTCCACCTGGCTGCACCGGATCGCCGTGAACACGGTGCTCGAGAAACGCCGCGGCCCGGCCAAGGCGGAGATCTCGGTGGAAGACCCGGGCGAATACGAGGAACCGACGATGGTCTTCGACACGCCGGTGGAAGAAGAGGAGCTCGAGGCGGCGATCGAATCGCTGCCGCAGGGCGCGCGGGATGCGCTGGTGTTGTGTGGCCTCTATGGCTACGAACACCAGGAAGCGGCCTCGATGCTCGGCATCGCGGTCGGCACCTGCAAGGCGCAGCTGCACCGGGCCCGTGGCCTGTTGAAGGAAAGACTGGAACGAGGTGTGCGATGACCACTCGACGCGTGAAAGATCTGGCAGAACTGCCGCGGGACATCCCCCCGGCGCGCGACCTGTGGCCCGCCATCGCCGAGGCCATCCGCGCCGATCTCGCCATGAAAGCGGTGCCGGATTCGCGGCGCCGCGTAGGCTGGTGGCCGGCGGTGGGCCTTGCGGCCTCGGTGGCGCTGGTGGCCGTGGGTGTGTTCATCGGCAAGAACTTCAAGCAGGACCAGGACCAGGCGCTGGCTGCCATCCATACCGCCGCGCCGGACAACGATGCCGGCATGATCAAGGCCTCGCTGCGCCAGGCCGAATACGAGAAGCAGCGCGACCAGCTGTGGACCGAGGTGCAGGCCAAGCTCAACACCATGCCGCCCGCCGAGCGCGAAAAGGTCGGCGCGAGCCTCGCCACGCTGAAGAAGTCGATCAAGGACATCGAAGACGCGCTGGGCCGCGACCCGGCCAACGCGTTGCTGCAAGAGTTGTTAGTGAATTCGAGCCAGGAAGAGATGCGCGTGTTGACCACGGTGCGCGATTCCGGCCGCCAGGAGCTTTGATCATGAGAGAGTCCGGAATCCGTTCCCTGTGGGCGCTGTGCGCGCTCGGCGCCCTGCCGCTGGCCTGTGCCGCGAACGAAGGCTCGGTGGACCGCAAGGTCAACGCCGACCCCAAGGGCGAAGTGCTGATCTCCAACGTGTCGGGCACGATCGACGTGCGCGGCTGGGATCGCAATGAAATCCAGGTCACCGGCCAGCTGGACGAGGACGTGGAACGCGTCGACGTGGAAACCAGCGGCGGTCGCACGGTGATCAAGGTGATCCTGCCGCGAGGCGGCCACGACGGCGGCGACGCCATGCTCGAAGTCCAGGTACCGAGCGGCAGCTCGGTCGAGGTCAGCGCGGTCAGTGCCGACGTCTCCTCGAAAGGCGTGACCGGAACGCAGCGGCTGAAGTCCGTCAGCGGCGAGATCACCGCCGAGGTCAGCGGCGACGATTCGGAAGTACGCTCGGTCAGCGGCGACATCACGGTGCACGGCAACGGCAAGCCCGGCAGCCTGCGCGTGAGCTCGGTCAGTGGCAGCCTCGATCTCACCAACGGCGCCGGCAAGCTCGACGTGGTCACGGTGAGCGGCGATGCGCGCGTGCACATGGGCGACTCCAGCGAGATCAACGCCCGCACCACTTCGGGCGAGTTCGAATTGCACGCCAGGCTCCTGAAGGATGCGCGCGTCAGCGTCGAGGGCGTGAGCGGCGATTTGACCCTGGACCTCGGCAACTCGGCCGGTCTCGCGCTCGAGATCGAGTCCTTCAGTGGCGACATCAGCGGCTGCCTCGCCGACGGCAAGGTCGAGCAGGTCAGCAAGTACGGTCCTGGCACGCGGCTGAATTCCCGCACCGGTGACGGCAGTGCACGCGTGCGCGCCAAGACGCTTTCCGGCGACATCGAGATCTGCGACCGCTGATCTTCCCCGCGGCCGACATCGCTACAATGTCGGCCGCGTGCGCATTCTCAAATGGATTTCCCTGGGCCTGGCGGCACTCGTGTTGCTCATCGTGCTGGGCATCGCAGTGGTGGTCTGGGTCGTCGACCCGAACACCTTCAAGCCGCGTATTCAAGCCGAGGTGAAGCAGGCCACCGGCCGTGACTTCACTCTGGCCGGTGACATCGAGCTCGGCTTCTTTCCCTGGCTCGCGTTGCGTACCGGCCCGGGCAGCTTCGGCAACCCTCCCGGCTTCCCGGCCGAACCCATGGCGACCTGGCAGGGCGCACAGCTCGGCGCAAAGTTGTTGCCGCTGTTGCGCGGCGAGCTGGTGGTCGATCGCGTGCGGCTCAAAGGCGCCGACCTGCGGCTGGTGCGGCGCGCCGACGGGCGCGGCAACTGGGAAGGCATCGGCTCGAACCAGCCGCCCCCGCCGCCGGGAGAGAAGTCCCGGCACATCACCGTGGATGGCGTCGAGATCGAGGACAGCCGCCTGTTGTTCGTCGACCAGGTCCCACCGGGGCGGCGCGTCGAGATCAGCGCGCTCCGGCTAACTACCGACGAAATCGCGCCGGACCAGCCGTTCACCGACACGGAGATCGCAGGCGTGCTGCACATGGATGGCTTCGTGCCCGCCGGCGTGCCGTTCAAACTCGCGGTGCCGCACGCGGCCCTGACCCAGGACTATTCGAAGCTCGCGATCCAGGAGTTCTCGCTGGCCTTCGGTGGCCTCGAGGCCGAGGGCGGCGTCAGCGGCGACTTCGGCGAGCAGGTGAATCTCGGTGGCTCGATCACCACCAACACCTTCGACCCACGTGCCTTGCTCACTACTGTTGGAATCGCAGCGCCGAAGACCACGGATCCCGCGGCGATCACGCGGCTGCAGCTCGACACCACCTGGAAGATCGACGGCGGCGCGATCGCCCTCGACCCCCTGAAACTCACGCTCGACGACACGCATTTTTCCGGCAACTTCCACCGCGGCGCCGGCGACGATCCGTTGGGCGAATTCGCGCTGCGCGGCGACACGCTGAACATCTCGCGCTACATCCCGCCCACCGATCCCGATAGCGAACCTTTCGTGTTGCCTACCGCGATGCTGAAGGCACTCAAGTTCCGTGGGGTGTTCGAGCTCGAACGGGCCACGCTCGACGAGGTGATCATGAAGGGCGTGACCGTGCGGCTATTGCTCGACGAGCAGGGTCTGCGCAGTCCGAAGCCTGCCACGGCGGCGAACCCATGACGGCGCGTCAACCCATCGCCGCACGCCTGCTCGACTGGCACACCCGCGCCGGGCGACACGACCTGCCCTGGCAGCAGGACCGCACCGCGTACCGAGTCTGGATCTCCGAGATCATGCTGCAGCAGACGCAGGTGGCCACGGTGATCCCGTACTTCGAACGCTTTACCGCCAGATTTCCCGAGGTGCGCGCGCTCGCCGCCGCGCCCATCGACGAAGTGCTGCACTTGTGGACCGGGCTTGGCTACTACGCACGGGCGCGCAACCTGCATCGCGCCGCACAGGTCATTCGCGACCAGCATGGCGGCGAATTCCCAAATGAATTCGACCTGGTGGTGGAGTTGCCCGGCATTGGCCGCTCGACTGCCGGCGCCATCCTGGCGCAGGCCCACGGCGCGCGGCACGCCATCCTCGATGGCAACGTGAAGCGCGTGTTGTCACGTCACTACGGCATCGCGAGCCCACCCGACGAGGCGACGACCCTGGCGTTACTCTGGCAGCGCGCCGAAGAGAACACGCCGTCCAGCGACCTCGCGAACTACACGCAGGCCATCATGGACCTGGGCGCCACGCTGTGCGCCCGCAAACCGCGTTGCGGCGAATGCCCGATTGCGCAGGACTGCGTGGCCCGCATCGAATCACGCCAGGACCAGTTGCCGGCTGCGAAGAAGCGGCGCGCCGAGCGCCGGCAGCGCCGCGCCGTCATGCTGGTGGCCCGGCATGCATCAAGCGTGTTGCTGGTGCAGCGGCCGCCGAGCGGCGTCTGGGGCGGGTTGTGGTGCCTGCCGGAGTTCGACAGCGAAACTGCCGCCGAACAGTTCGCGGCGAGCCAGCTTGCGCGCCTGCCCGGGAGCGCGGCGTTGCCCGACATCGAGCACAGCTTTACGCACTTCGACCTGGTGATCACGCCGCTGGTGGTGCGCTGCCAGGGCGCGTGCCGCGTGAACGAAACGACAGAATTGTGGTACGACCTTGCCCAGCCGGCGCGCGTGGGATTGCCCGCGCCCATCAAGACACTGCTGGGAAACCTCGCGGAGAGAATGGAGTCATGAGCAGAACGGTCAATTGCGTATTGCTGAAGAAAGAACTGCCCGGCCTCGACAGGCCGCCGTACCCCGGCGAACTCGGCAAACGCATTTTCGAAAACGTCTCGAAGGAAGCCTGGCAGCAGTGGGTGCGTCACCAGGTCATGCTGATCAACGAATACCGGCTGACGCCCATCGAGCCCGCGCATCGCAAGCGCCTGGAATTCGAGATGGAAAAGTTTTTCTTTGGCGACGGATCGGAGACGCCGAAGGAATACGTCCCGCGGTAGTCGCGCAAAAAAATAGACGGCGCAGTTTCCTGCGCCGTCCCAAGTACGGGGTCGAGCGGGGGGGGGGTGCTCGCCCCGGTATTCGAGTGGTGCCGGGTGGGGAAAGTGGGGATCAGCTCGGTCCTGCGTTGATCCCCACTTTCCCCACCCGGCACCACACCATCAGAACCGGCCTGCCTGGAAGTCGGCGAATGCCTGCTGCAGCTCCTCGCGTGTATTCATCACAAACGGGCCATACCGCGCCACGGGTTCACGCAGCGGTCGGCCGGCCACCAGGATGGCGCGCGTGCGCGATTCGCGGCCCTGCAGCCGCACCTCGGTGCCGTCGCCCAGCACCGCCAGCTCCTGCGCGTGGATGGTCGCCGCCTCGCGTGACACCCCGACGGTGAGCCCACCTTCGTACACGTACACGAAGGCCGAGTGCCCGGCCGGAACCGGCAGCGCGAAATCCACGCCAGCGTCGAGGCGGATGTCCATGTAGATGGGATCCGTGGCCGGCTGCTTCACTGGGCCGGTCGCGCCGTCGAGTGTTCCCGCGATGACCTTGACCTGCACGCCCGCGCGCTCGACCACCGGCAGCACCTCGCCGCCGAATTCCTGATAGTTAGGCGCGGACATCTTGTCCTTCGCCGGCAGGTTCATCCACAGCTGGAAGCCGCGCATGCGGCCCTCGCGCTGCTCGGGCATCTCCGAGTGCACGATGCCGCGGCCCGCGGTCATCCATTGCACCGCACCCGGCTCGAGCACGCCCTCGTGGCCGTGGTTGTCCTTGTGGCGCATGCGGCCATCGAGCATGTACGTCACGGTCTCGAAGCCGCGGTGCGGATGCTCCGGGAAACCGGCGATGTAATCCTCGGGCTTGTCCGTGCCGAACTCGTCCAGCAGCAGGAACGGATCGAGGTCCGGCAGGCGCGGCTGGCCGATCACGCGCGTGAGCTTGACGCCGGCGCCGTCAGACGCGGGCTGGCCGCGCAGGGTCTGCACCACGGCGCGGGGCATGTTGGCAACGATGGGTTCAGCATTCATGGTCGGCGCTTTCTGGTGACGAAATCCGGCGAATCAAGGCTGGGTCCGCGTCCCGCATTACACGCATTTCATGTGGCCGGGCCTGAACCAACAACTCGTTGACGGATCGGAAACGCCATGCGTCACCTTAACTTGTGTTTGTTACTGCTCGGCGTGCTCGCCGGTTGCAGCACCCTGGGTTCACACCCGCCAAGTCACCTCGATCTTTCCGGCCAGTGGCAATTGAATGAATCGCTCAGTGACGACCCCGCGGCCGTGATGCGCCAGCGCGGCTCGAGCGGTGGCGGTATGCGACACCATGGGGGTGGGATGGGCGGCGGCATGGGCGGGCCCGGTGGAATGGGTGGGTCTGGACATCACGGCGCTGGTGGATCTGGTGGGGGCTGGTCGGGCAGGGGTCCTCGCCACGGCCAGGACAAGGAATTCCTCGCGCGGCCGGAGCATCTGTCGATCCAGCAGCACACCAGCACGCTCAAGCTCATTGCCGATGGCGTGCCGACGGATTTCGAGTACGGCGAGAAAGTGATCGCCTCGGTGCAGGGCGGCGCGGCCGAGCGCAGCAGCGGCTGGCAAGGCCAGGACTTCGTCGTGAAGTTCAAGGTGAACGAAGGCCCCACCGCGACCCGCAGTTACGAACTCGGCGACGGCGGCAAACAACTCATCGTGCACACCGAGGTGTCCGGCGGGCGCGGCGGCACGCACAAGCTGCGTAGCGTCTACGAACGCGAGCCCGGCGTCAGCGGCTGAACATCCGCGCGGATGCGGATTTTTCCGCGGACGGCGGCAGGAAGGGCGCGCTGGCGTTGGCGCTGCAATTGGTGACCTCACCGACCAGCACGCGATCGCCGTCCGTGTAGAGGTCGATGCGCACGAAGGAGAAGGGCGCGCTCAATGCGCGCGCCACGTGCAGCATTTCATCGAGCGTCGCCGGCTTCGGCAACATGCCGGGTGCGCGCGGATAGGTCATCGAGAAGTCCTGCTCGATCCACTGCGTGTCGAAAATCTTGCGCATGTGGTTGGTACGGCGATCGATGTCCACCATCACGAACTTCGGCACGCCGTTCCAGCAGAAGATCTTGTAGTCCTCCACGTTCGTCGTGTCGAAGATCAGTGGCTCGACGATCACCTTGGGCCGCAGCGAACGATAGTTCCGTTCGCGTCCCGCGAAGTAGTAGTTCAGCGTGAACCATTTCTTGATGCGCTCGCGGTCGATAGGCTCGCCATTGGTGCGCAGGCACACGGCCTGGCTGGCGTGGGTCGGCTTGATGGCGCAGCGCGCCGGGAAATCGAAGCTGTCTACCTCGGCCGGACTGCGCAGCACCGCGATGGTGGGTACGTTGTATTGGTCGCCGATGGTCTGGCGCACGTAATCCTTCACGTGTTCCTTGTCCGAAACGAGCACGCGCAGTGGATTCTCGATTTCGCCGCTGGTCTTGATGCGAAACCACACGTCGTTCCACAGCAGCTGGTTCTTTGGCAGGCGGCGGTGCTTCAACAGGAACATCACGCGGTGATAAAGATTGTCGAAGAAGCGAGTGCGCGGGAGATGCATGCGCATGCGCGCCAGGGTTTTGCCAGCGAGCCAGCCGAGCCGCGGGGCTTGTTTGGTGGCGGAATGTTTCTCGAGAACGGCGCTCATTCAGGGTCCTTGTTATGCGCCGCGATGATCCGGGGACACCGGTCGCTTAGGGATAGGAGGGTCGGCCGCTCGGTAATAGGACTCCGCTGGCGCTTCCTTCCGTGACAAATCAACGAGTTGAGCGGTTGAATGCTTGACGGAGCGGCGGCCCATCGGTCTAATACGCGCCCCCTCGTTCGAGGGTCACTCCAACGGCGGCCGGGTAGCTCAGTTGGTAGAGCAGCGGATTGAAAATCCGCGTGTCGTTGGTTCGATTCCGACCCCGGCCACCACTCCACTTCGTTCCGCTACGTTTCGTAGCATCCGGCCTCGCTCAACCCCGCCCTTCTATCTAGTCTGAGCCGGACGTCTCCTTCAGGACTCCCGCGTCTTTCAGCCGCTGCTCCAGTTTCTGGATCTTCGCCAATGCGCTCAGCGCGAAGACAAAACCCACGATGCCCATCATGCCGAATATGAAACCCATGT
>Ga0164241_10005922_pt1 | contig 11270 bp, 8 predicted proteins | sample OricomyardsoilBY_FD_108780 | JGI IMG/M metagenome (GOLD analysis project Ga0164241, IMG submission 108780) | Backyard soil microbial communities from Emeryville, California, USA - Original compost - Back yard soil (BY) | ecosystem: Environmental > Terrestrial > Soil > Unclassified | place: USA... | reverse complement strand
ACTGGTGAAGCCAGACGACAAGAAGGTCCGGCGCCTGGGCGGCGAGTGCAGATGTCAACGCACCCATATCGTCGTAATCGCAAACGATCGGGACGATCTGCGGGGCGATGGAACGGACGCGATCTTCGCGGCGCGCCATCACCGAGACCTTGTCGCTGATCGTCAAAAGTTTGCGGCAACATCCGGCGAGCATGCCGGACCCGCCGACCACGATCGCGTGACGAAAATGAAGCCCGCTCACTCCGCCGCCAGAACAGCCGGCTGCGCGCGCGTGATCCAGCCGCCGCCGAGCACATGGCTGCCGTCATAAAACACGCAAGCTTGACCGGGCGCGACGGATTCTTCCGGCGTCAGCAATTCCACCATCGCGTCATCGCCCATCGGCGTCACCCGCGCGGGCACCGGTGGACGCATGGAGCGGACTTTCACCGTGCATTCGAAAGGGCCGCTCGTTTCGACAAGCCAGTTCACATCACGCAGCGCGATGGTCTTCGTGGCGAGCGCCGCGCGCGGGCCAACAACAACGCGTGCCTTGGCGGCATCGATCTTCAGCACGAACAGCGGCTCTTCGTTGCCGGATAGACCGAGACCTTTGCGCTGGCCGACGGTGAAATGGATCACGCCCTCATGCCGCGCGAGCACTTTGCCATTCTGATCGACGACATCGCCGGGCTTCGCCGCATCCGGCTTCAGCTTTTCGACGATGCTCGCGTAATCGCCGCCGGGCACGAAGCAGATGTCCTGGCTGTCCGGCTTGTCGGCGACAATCAGCCCGAGTTCGGCGGCGATCTTGCGCACATCGCTCTTGGGCATGCCGCCGAGCGGAAAGCGCACGAAATCCAGTTGCGCGCGCGTGGTGCGGAAGAGGAAATAGCTCTGGTCGCGCGCGGGATCGGCGGCGACGTGCAGCTCCGGCCCCTCCGCGCCATCCACGCGCTTTATATAATGTCCGGTGGCGAGGGCATCGGCGCCCAGCTCCTTCGCCGTCACCAGCAGATCGGCGAACTTCACCTTCTCATTGCAGGCGACACAGGGGATCGGCGTTTCACCGCGCGCATAGGTGGCCGCGAAATCTTCCATCACTGCGTGCCTGAAACGCGCTTCGTAGTCCAGAACGTAATGCGGGATACCGAGGCTCTCCGCCACGCGGCGCGCATCGTGAATATCCTGCCCGGCGCAGCAGGCCCCCTTCTTCTTGGCGACAGCGCCCGCATCGTAAAGCTGCAAGGTCATGCCGATGACGTCATAGCCTTCGTGCTTCAGAAGCGCGGCGGTGACCGAGGAATCCACACCGCCGGACATGGCAACGACCACGCGGGTGTCGCGCGGTTCCTTCGCAAATCCAAGGCTGTTGCGGGCGGCGGTCATGGCGGTGCCTATAGGCCCGCCGCGCGCGGCCTTCAAGCGATTTAGCGGCCGGCCGGGGACAGATAGTTAAGCAGTGAAACCTGGTTCAACTGCGCGGTCACCTGCAAAGCCGCCTGCAACGCCACCTGGCTCTGGTTGAGCTGGGTGATGGCGGTCGGCATGTCGACCTGTTCGATGTTTGCGACAAATCCCTGGAACAGATTGGACATGGCCTTCTGATTGGCGCTCGCGTCCTTGAGCTGACCGTAAACATTGCCGTTGGCCGCCGCGGCATTGTTGACCTGGCTCGCGGCGGTGGTTGCGGTCTGGATTTCGCCGGACAGGAAGGTCGATTGCGCATCGGTGAGGCCCGTCGAGAAATTGCCGTTCGGGCCGGCATTGAAATCGGCGATGTCCTTCAGCGTCTTCAGCAAGCCCGACCCGATATCGGAGGCAAGCATGCCCACTTTCACACTCTGGCCGTCGCCGATCATCACCGAATTCGCCACCGTGCCGTTCTGGAATGCGTCCGACGATGACGTCATGGAGATAAGATCGTTGAGGCTCGTCGCCGTGACGGGCGGCTGATTGTTCTTGTCCCCGCCGTAGAGATAGTTTCCGTTCGAGTCTTTCGAATTCAGAATCTGAACCACCTGATCGAAAATGCCCTGGGCCGTCGTCATCAGCGTGGAGCCGTCGTTATCGCCGGTCGCGGTGGTGATCGCCTGACGCAACTGGTTGGCCAGATCGGACAGCGAACTCATCTGGTTGTCCTGCAAATTCGCCTGGTTGACCGCCAGCGTGGTGGCGGACTGATATGCATCGGCGCGGTTGGCTGCAGAGCGCGTTGCTTCCAGCATGGCGGTCTTGTCGCCGATGCCGGCATAATCGGTGGCGACCTTGCCGCTCGTAACCTGCGTCTGCGCCTTGTTGAGCGCCAGCTCGGCCTGCTGGATCTGCGACAGCATGAGCTGGCTTTGCGAATTGGTTGCGATGCGATCAATGGTCATGGCTCAACTCCTCAAACCGGCATTTGCAGCAGCGTATCGTAAAGCTGCTGGCCGACCTGCAGCATGCGCGCGCCCGCGGCGTAGGCCTGCTGATAGATCATCATGTTGGAAAGCTCTTCATCGAGATTGACGCCGGACTCGCTCGCCTGGCGCGTCTGTGCTTCGGCGAGGCGGTCACCCTGCGTCGTACTCGCGGTGGTGGCCGCGTTGCTGCGGGTTGAAACGTCCTGATAGAAATTCGCCGCGTAGTCGCTCAGCGTCGAAACCTGCGCACCCATGCCGCCGGCAGCGCCGAAGTTCTGGCGCGCATTGGCCAAGTTTTGAAGCGCGATCAAGCCGCGCGCGTCACCGGAACCCAGAATGGAATCGCCGGCCGCCGTCGTGGACGTGATGTTCGATTGCGCGAAGGGTAGCGAAGACGGCGATGTCGCCAAGTTCGAATTGACCGAGAAGCCTTGCGCCTGCACCGCCGCCTGATTGGCGCCGATGCCGAAAAGGCCGGTGAAGCTCATTCCGGTCGTGCCGCGTTGGGTCGTATCGGATGTCGTGGTCAGCGTGTCGCTGCTGTTGCCGCTGGACGGCGTGAACTTCATCGAACCGTCGGTGCCCAGGGCGAATGTGCCCGCGCCGCCAAACGCGGTGTTCATCGCGGTGACGATGTCGCCGATGGACATGCCCGCCGTGAGCGTGACCGAAACCTGCTTGTCGATCGTGCCGTTGGGGTTCTTGAGCATGAAGCTCATCTTGCCGCCGGCTGCAAAGCCGCTGTCGTCGCTGGCCGAAAGGCCGGTGGACAGGATCGAAGGCGCCGCGCCTTCGAACACGTCGTTCAATCCGAAGAATTGCGAGAGGCCCACGCCGCCGCGGCTGGACGGCGTTGTCGCATCGTCCTGCACCACGACGCCGTTGGTGCCCGTGGCGGAAATCGAAAGCTCGCCGTTCGCGAAGCTGGCGCTGCCATTGCTGCCGAGCGCGCCGTTCAGCGCGGTGGCGAAATCGCCGACCGTGGTGCCGATGCTGGCGACCGCGCCGCCATCGACGGACAATGTGCCGGCACCGAAATCCACATCCACGCGGCTGACGAGATTGCCGTTCGCATCGGCGACGGCGATAGTGGTCTTGCCGGAGAAGTTGAGTGCATCGCTGGAAAGAAGGCCTGTGTTGCGCCCATCCAGCGAAGATGGCGGCGGCGCAGCCGAATTGACGTTGGCCTGCGCGTTGAAAGCAAGCGCGGTCTGGCGCGCGAAATTTCCCAACTCGGCCTGCAGCGCGGGCAACTGGTTGTCGCGCATGTCGATCAACCCCTTGATGGAGCCGGAGCCCAGATGGGGGTCCAGCACCTGGGACGGGCCGATCTGCTGGCCGCTCATGCCGTTGATGTTCGTCAGCGTGATCTGGCTGTAAGCGCCGTTCGCGTTGCCGCCCGCATAGGAAAGCTGGGCGTAGGTGTCGCCGATGAGGTTGACGCCATCCTGCGTGGACACAAGAAGCTGGCCGTTCGGCTGCTCCGTCGTGCGAACGCCGATCAGGGAAGAGAGGTTCTGCACGGCCTGGTCGCGCTGGTCCAGAAGGCCCGAAGCCTTGTCGCCCGCCAGCGTGGCCGTCTGAATCTGCTGGTTAAGGTCATAGATGTTCTTGATCAGAGAATTGACGTTGGAGATGGACGAGCTGATCTGTCCATCGACCTGCGTCTGCAACGAGGTGATCGAGGACGAGGTGTTCGAGATCGTGCTTGCCAGGCTTTGCAACGCGGTCAACACGCTTTGCTGGCTGGTGCTGGTGTTGGGCGCCTGCGATGCCGTGCTGATAGCCGAGAAGATATTATCGAGCTTCGCGTTGAGCGAGTTGCCATCGCCCGGCTGGCCCAGAATGCCGTTGAGCTGGGCATAGATGTCGCTCTGCGCGCCATATTGCGCGGCGCCGGCGCTTGCCGAAAGTGTTTCGCTCTGCAGGAACTGATCGACGACCCGCTGAACGCTGGCGATATCAACGCCGGTAAGACCGCCGCCCGCGACCTGTGTCGTCTGGTTGACGACGCGGCGCGAATAGCCCTGCGTGTTGATATTGGCGACGTTGTCGGAAACGACCTTGAGTGCGGCCGTATTCGTCTGCAACGCCGTCATCGCACTGGCAAGAATACTGTTGATCGACACGGGGGTCCCCGCTCCAAATGCTTTTATGCCGTGGCCGAGGTCGCAAGCACCGTGCCATGCGAAAGCCGTGCGTTACTTGGAGAATTTCGACGGTCGGCGGGTGAAATGCACGGCAGAGTTTGCCGGGTGTGGCACTTCATGCCCGCGCAATTCCGACGTCACGCAAATGCGCCCCGCATGAAATTTCGAGGATTTGCGCGCGGATTCGAACTGGTCCGGCCCTTGCTTTTGTTCACCCGGATTATTGCGGATCAATCATGGCTCTCAGTTCGGCCAGTGCAGTTTCGCCGGCGCCGGCGGTGGACAACACCGCCAAGGCGAACACATCTGCTGCCGCCTCAGGCAACGGAAGCGGCGGCTCGTTCACGGACAACCTTGATTCCGTTCTCGCGCAACCCGACGCCACCGACGCAAAGACGTCTCCCGAAAACGACAACGATGTCCGCGCCCAGCTGCATGGTCATCGCAAATTCGGCAAGCTCAAAAGCAAGCTGAAGGGCGGTGAAGCGGGCATCATGCTCCTCCCGGCGCAACTCCAACAGCAGCAAGCGATCATCCAGAAGCTCGGCGCCACGAACACCGGCATCGACATTCCAGCTTTGCGCGCGGCAATGGGCAAAGGCGGACAGATTCCGGGAAAGATGCATGGCTTGCCGACACTCGATCCGGTGACCGGCAAGGTGAATGTCGGACAAGCCGTCAATCCGGCCGCGTCCACCGCGCCCCAGACATTCGCCGAGGCCATGAATGCGGCCGTCGGGACGCCTGCCGCCGGTACGGTTGATGCGGCTGCGCAAAATGGCGTGCCCAGCACACCCACAACGCCCGCTACGCCGGACAGCCCAGCCGTCAAAGGCACAACGCAAACCGCAGACGCAGCGAACGCCGATCCATCCAAAGCCGCGGTGCAGGCAACGTCGCAGGACAAACTTGTCACCGCCTTGCTGAAAACCGCCACGGCACCTGTTCTCAAAGCCGGCCAGGCGGATGGCAGCAAAGTGCCCAACGCCAAAATCGGTCATCACGCTCATTCGCACAAAGCCGCGGCCGGGACCGACACACCCGGCACCGAAACGGTTCAGTCGATGGCGGTGAAGATCGCCGCAACCGCGGGCGCCGCGGATAGTTCCGATGCAGCACAGGTCGCCGCCAAAGGCGTGGCCGTCGCGGAAGTCGCATCCCGGACGGCGCCTACCGCACCGACGGTTACAAAAATCGAAACGGCTGCGATGGCGAATGCCACGCAGAGCGCGATCCATACGCCGACGGCGCAGGCGAAGATCGAGGCGCAGGCGCTGCCCGTTCAGTTCGATGCCAAGCCCAGCGACTCCAAGGACAGTGACGCGGATTCGAAGAGCGGCAGCGGCGATAAAAGCCAGGCCCAGCCCGGCAGCGTTCGCAACGCCGCCGACGCCCCGAAATCGGCCGATGCGACGGCGCCCAATTTCCCCGACGCGCAGCCATCGACGCCCGCGCCGTCTCACACCAACTCCGCATCCACGAACACCAATCTGGCTACCGCCGTGAACACGCAGGCGACGACCCCGGCAACGGCCACGCCGCAGATCGCGGCCACGCTGCACGTCTCGCAACAGCCGCAGCAGAACACGCCGGCGGACCAGGCGACCTTCGCCGCGCTCGGCGTCGCCATCGCCGCCAAATCGAAGGACGGCGAAAAACAATTCGACATCAATATGCATCCGGCGGACCTGGGCCGGGTCGACGTGCGCATCTCGGTCGATGCCGACGGCAAGACGCAGGCGCATTTGAGCGCGGAACATCCGCAGACGCTTCAGATGCTGCAGAACGATAAGGCCACGCTGGAGCGCAACCTGCGCGACGCCGGTCTCAATGTCGCCAACAACGGCCTCAGCTTCTCGCTCAAGGGCGAGCAGCAGCCGTCGACGCCGACCTTCAACGCGCGCAGCCGCGCACTGTCCATTTCCGCGATCCAGACCGCGGACAGTTCGTCCACCAGTTCCCACGCGAGTCTCGCACCCGGCGACTCGCGCCTCGATATCCGGGTTTGAGGTAAGTCATGACCACGGTTCCGCCAGCGACGGCAAACACGAACTCGACCGGCAAAAACGGCACGAGCAACGCCATCACCGACTTGTCGGGCAATTTCGACACCTTCCTGACGCTGCTGACCACGCAGCTGCAAAACCAGGATCCGATGAACCCGATGAACTCCGATCAGTTCACGCAGGAACTGGTGCAGTTCTCCGGCGTCGAGCAGCAGATCAACACCAATGACAATCTGAAGACACTGATCTCGCTGCAACAGGGCAACGCGACCAACAATGCGATCAACTATCTGGGCAAGAACATCACCATCACGGATGGCAGCGGCCAGTTGACGGATGGCGAGGCCCAGTGGAGCTACGCGCTGGGCGGCGCGGCCGCCAACACCACAATCACCGTGACCGATGCAAACGGCAAGGTCGTCTACACCGGCAAAGGCGAGACCAAATCCGGTCAGCACGATTTCGACTGGAACGGCAAAGACAACGGCGGCAACCAGCTCGGCGACGGCACCTACAAGCTCTCCGTCGCGGCGACAGCGCCGGACGGCAGCGCCATCGAAAGCGCGGTAGCCAGCAAAGGTGTCGTCAGCGAAGTGAATTTTACCGGATCGGAACCTTATCTGATGGTCGGCGCCATGGCCGTTCCCGTCAGCGCGGTTTCCGCAATCGATATCGCGGCCTCAAACTGAAGGACAACCGGCGGCCGAGAAGCGGCGCCATAGAAAACATGACGGCCACGCAGGCGAAGCCGCGGGATGCCGGACAAAAAAAGGAAGCAAGACAATGTCACTCTACGGCGCACTTATGATTGGCGTCTCGGGTCTGGATGCGAACAGCCAGGCCCTTAGCGTCGCCTCATCGAACATCGCCAACGTCAACACCGTTGGTTACAAAACCAGCAGCGCGAACTTCTCCACGCTGCTCGCCTCCGCCATGGGCTCGGGCGACGTCAGCAATGCCGGCGTTCAGTCCAAGGCGTCGCAGAACATCACCACGCAGGGCACCATCCAGACCGCGTCCTCGCCGACCGATCTGGCGATCTCCGGCAACGGCTTCTTCGTCGTCAGCACGACGCCGGCGGCCGCAGGCTCGGTCAACTCGCAATATTATACGCGCGCGGGTGACTTCAATCCGGATGAGAGCGGCAACCTCGTCAACTCCGCGGGCAACTACCTGATGGGTTGGCCGCTGGACTCGACCGGCAACGTGCCGACCAACCGCACCGACATGACGGCGGTGAACATCAACAACCTGTCCGGCAAGGCGGAAGCCACGACCAAGATGACCTTGCAGGCGAACCTGCAGGCAAGCACGACACCGGTTGGCGCATATACCGTCGGCGACATGGAAGCCGGCACGGTCACGCCGCAGTTCCAGCGCACCATCAATATCTATGACAGCCAGGGCGGTTCGCAGCCCCTGCAGATTTCCTATGTGAAAACCGGCGCGAACGCCTGGTCTTATGAGGTCTCGTATCAGGGCAACGCCGCCAATATCGGCGGCGCCTCGAACAATCCGATCGCGACCGGCGATATGACGTTCAACTCCGACGGCACGCTGGCGGGAATTACCGACACGACAGGTGGCAGTTCCACCGCTTCGGCCGACGGCACCGTTGGCATCACGATCCCGTGGGATGCGTCTTCGGGCCTTCAGAGCCAGGCGATCACGCTGAACATGGGCACGCTCAATACCTCCAACGGCGTGACGCAGTTCGACAGCCCATCATCGCTTTCGTCTTCGACGGTTGATGGTTCACTGTTCGGCAGCCTTTCGGGCGTGACGGTGGACTCGAGCGGCTATGTGACGGCCAACTTCTCCAACGGCCTGTCGCAGAAGATCTACAAGCTTCCGATTGCGACGTTCTCCAATCCGAACGGCCTCACCGCGGTGTCGGGAAATGCCTACCAGGCGTCGAACGCTTCGGGCGTGGCCACGATCAACGAGGCGGGAACCGGCGGCGCCGGCGCCATCGCATCGAGTTCGCTGGAAGCGTCCACCGTCGATCTGGCGACGGAATTCACAAATCTCATCACCACACAGCGTGCTTACCAAGCATCGACCCGAATCGTGACAACCGCTTCGGACATGCTCGATCAGCTTCTGCAGATGTCGCATTAACGGTTGAGGCCGGTGTTGCGCGGAAACGCATCACCGGCCTTCTCCGAAACCGACAAACTGATGCTGAAAGTACAGAGTCTTTTAACCCTGTGTTTTGGCCGTTTGTTAAAGGCGGAACGGTTACTTTGCGCGTGGGTGATGGAGTTGAAAACGAGATGACAATGGGAGATGACCGTAAGGGACGCGTGAGCTACGTCATCGGGCCGGACGGCAGCCCGCTGACTCTCGCCGACCTTCCGCCTCCGGGAACGAAGCGTTGGGTGATCCGCCGCAAGGCCGAAGTCGTTGCTGCCGTGCGCGGCGGACTGTTGAGCCTCGACGATGCGTGCCGCCGTTATACGCTGACCGTCGAAGAGTTTCTTGCATGGCAGCGCGCGATCGATCGCCATGGCCTTGCAGGCCTGCGCGCAACCCGCGTGCAGCAGTACCGCAACTAGTTAGCGAATGGTGAATAGCGAAGTGCGAGCAGGGCAAAAAATTCCATCCGCCACTCGCAATTCGCTAGTCGCGTTCTTCCAGCGTTAAGCCCACCTTTACCAAGACACGGCAATGTTTGCCTACCAGGGCGCGCTCCTCATCTGCGTGTCCCGAGCGGAGGGCGTGCATTGCCGGAATTTCTCAAAGGTAACGGACCAGCGCGGTTCGGCGTCATGGCCGGCGTCGCGGCCGTTCTCACCGCATTCTTCTTGTACGTCGCCGGCGTGATCTCCGAACCGCCGAAGACGATTCTGTATTCCGGTCTCGATCCGCGCGCCGCCGCACAGGTGACGGCGAAGCTCGACGCCATGAATGTGAAGTACGACGCCAAGGGCGACGGCGGCACCATCCTCGTTCCGGCCGATCAGGTGACGAAGCTGCGCATGGAGTTGGCGTCCGAGAACCTCCCCGCCGCCGGCACCGGTTACGAGATTTTCGACAAGACGGATTCCTTCGGCACCACAGCCTTCGTGCAAAACATTAACCGGTTGCGCGCGCTGGAAGGCGAACTCGCCCGCTCCATCGAAACCATCGACGGCATCGATAGCGTGCGGGTGCATCTGGTCATTCCCGAGCGCCAGATTTTCAGCCGTGAAGATCAGAGCCCCAGCGCTTCTGTCGTCTTGCGCACGCAGGGCACCATGGACCGCGGCGAAGTCACGGCCATCCAGCATCTCGTGGCGGCCGCCGTTGCGGGCCTCATGCCCAACCGCGTCGCCATTGTTGACGACAAAGGCACGCTGCTGGCCGGTGGAGATGACAAGACCGGTGCTGACGCCGCGGCTGCCGACCAGGAGCAGCACACCACGGATGTGGAAGACAAGCTGCGCCAGCGCATCGAATCCATCGTCGCCAGCGTCGTTGGCCCGGGCCATGTCCGCGTCCAGGTCGCGGCCGACATGAACTACGATCACACCAGCACGACCAGCGAGACCTTCGATCCCGACTCCAAAGTCGTTCGCTCCACCCAAACGGTCGAGCAGAACGCCAGCGACACCAACGCCCAGAACGGCGGCTCCATGTCGGTCGCCAATGCGCTTCCCAACGCGCAGCAGAGCGGCGGCGACAACACCAAATCGAGCAGTGGCCGCACCGAGGAAACGACGAACTACGAAATATCGAAAACAACGAAGACCAGCGTTGTCGATGCCGGCACCGTGAAGCGGCTCTCGGTCGCGGTGGCCGTGGACGGAACGACGAAGACCGACGCTTCCGGCAAGGACAGCTACACGCCGCGCACGCCGCAGGAGCTGACCCAGATCGAAGCGCTGGTGAAATCGGCGATCGGCTATGACAAGACGCGCGGCGACGACGTGAAGGTCGTCAACATGCCCTTCGCGCATCTCGACGTGGCCGAGGCGACGCCGGCGCCAAAGCCGCTGCTCGGACTCGACAGCGCCTATTGGTTCAAGATCATCGAAGCGGGCATTCTCTCGCTCACCGCCCTGCTGATCGGCCTGTTCGTGGTGCGTCCGCTGATCGGCCGCATGTTCGGCCCGCAAATGGCGATGACATCCGGCGCTCCGCTCTTCGCGCAACAGCCGGTGGCCGGGCAATTGCCCGCGCCGCAAGGCGAAGCTGCAGGCGGCGGGCAAATAGCCCTCCCGCCGCCGAAGGAAAACGTAATCGATCTGCAGCGCATCGAAGGACAGGTGCGCGACTCCTCGATCAAGAAAGTCGGCGAAGTTGTGGGCTCGCACCCCGAAGAAGCGCTGGCAATCATCCGTACCTGGCTCCACGAACCGGCATAAAGAACCATGTCACGCGCAAAACCCACTTCCAAAGAAGACATCCGTCAGCTCAGCGGCGCCGAACGATCGGCCATCGTGATGCTTGCGCTGGGCGAAGAACATTCCGCCCGGCTTTGGCAAATGATGGACGAGGACGAGGTCAAGGAAATCTCCCAGGTCATGTCCACGCTGGGTTCGATCTCTTCCACGCTGGTCGACAAGCTGCTGGTGGACTTCGTTTCGCAGATGTCCGGCACCGGCTCGCTGCTCGGCTCCTATGAGGCGACGGAGCGGCTGATCGCCAAGTTCATGCCGGAAGAAAAAGTCGGCCAGATCATGGAAGAAATCCGTGGTCCCGCCGGACGCACCATGTGGGACAAGCTCGCCAATGTGAACGAGACGGTT
>Ga0164241_10005921_pt1 | contig 11271 bp, 10 predicted proteins | sample OricomyardsoilBY_FD_108780 | JGI IMG/M metagenome (GOLD analysis project Ga0164241, IMG submission 108780) | Backyard soil microbial communities from Emeryville, California, USA - Original compost - Back yard soil (BY) | ecosystem: Environmental > Terrestrial > Soil > Unclassified | place: USA... | reverse complement strand
GTATTAATACTTCTTTCACTTACTTCTTTGAAAAAAATATTTTGCGCAAATGATGGTATACTTAATAAAACAAGGAAAAATGTTTTAATAGAGGCAGAATAAATTTTTCTCATAACCCGGCACGTGCATATTTTGTTACTCTAAATGTATCAATATTTTAACCGCTGTGCAACAGTGTGGTAAAATAATGAGGCTTAATCTATTCGTTTATAATAAAAGAAATAAAAAAAGCCCCATCTTATAAAAGATGGGGCTGTATTGTAAGGATAGCAATCACTATCCTGTGTGTTTGGATTAATAACCACCCATGCCACCCATATCAGGCGCACCATGAGAATGGCCTGCTTCTTCTTTCTTTGGTTTGTCTGCGATTACACATTCTGTAGTCAGCAACATACCTGCAATAGAAGATGCATTTTCAAGCGCTACACGTGTTACTTTAGTAGGATCGATAACGCCTGCTTTCAGTAAGTTTTCGTATTCTTCAGTTCTTGCATTGAAGCCATAATCTCCTTTGCTTTCTTTTACTTTCTGAATAACGATAGAACCTTCCAAACCTGCGTTTGATACGATCTGGCGAAGAGGTTCTTCCAATGCACGCTTAACGATAGCGATACCTGTTGTTTCATCTTCGTTAGCGCCTTTTAATTTTTCTAAAGACTCAACGGCACGGATGAAAGCGATACCACCACCAGGAACGATACCTTCTTCTACTGCAGCTCTTGTAGCATGCAAAGCATCATCTACACGGTCTTTCTTTTCTTTCATTTCTACTTCTGTAGCAGCACCTACATTCAATACAGCTACACCACCGCTTAATTTAGCAAGGCGTTCCTGTAATTTTTCTTTATCATAATCAGAAGTAGTTACTTCGATCTGTGCTTTGATCTGGTTAACACGGCTATTGATATCATCTTTCTTGCCTTTGCCACCTACGATAGTAGTGTTGTCTTTATCAATCGTAACAGATGTGGCCTGACCAAGATAGCTAAGGTCAGCGTTTTCCAGTTTGAAACCCTGATCTTCGCTTACAACAATACCTTTAGTAAGTACAGCGATATCAGCTAACATATCTTTACGGCGGTCACCGAAACCAGGAGCTTTTACAGCAGCTACTTTTAATGTACCACGTAATTTATTTACAACTAATGTAGCCAGTGCTTCACCTTCCAGGTCTTCAGCAATAATCAATAAAGGACGGCCGCTTTGTGCTACTTTCTCCAGGATATGAAGAATGTCTTTCATTGTACTTACTTTCTTATCATAGATAAGGATGTAAGGGTTTTCTAATTCAGCTTCCATCTTTTCGCTGTTTGTAACGAAATATGGAGAGATATAACCACGGTCGAATTGCATACCTTCTACAACTTCTACAGTTGTTTCAGTACCACGTGCTTCTTCTACTGTGATAACACCTTCTTTACCTACTTTCTTCATCGCTTCAGCAATGAGTTTACCAATCTCCGCATCATTGTTTGCAGAGATAGTTGCTACCTGCTGAATTTTGCTATTGTCATTACCTACAGCCTGAGACTGGCCTTTCAGGTTTTCTACAACTTTAATAACTGCTTTATCGATACCTCTTTTCAAATCCATTGGGTTCGCACCAGCAGCTACGTTTTTCAAACCTTCAGTAATAATAGCTTGCGCCAATACAGTAGCCGTAGTAGTACCATCACCTGCTACATCAGCAGTTTTAGATGCTACTTCTTTTACCATTTGTGCACCCATATTTTCAATCGGGTCTTCCAGTTCAATTTCTTTTGCTACAGTCACACCATCTTTTGTTACGCTTGGTGCGCCAAATTTTTTCTCGATCACCACGTTACGGCCTTTAGGGCCAAGGGTTACTTTCACTGCGTTAGCTAAAGCGTCAACGCCCTTTTTCATTTTATTTCTAGCTTCAATATCGAAGAAGAGTTGTTTTGCCATTTTATTTGAATTTGATAATTAGTGAATTTGAGAATGTAGAAATGTGAAAATGAATCACAATTTCCTGTCTTTATTTTTTATTGAATTACTCATGTGCCAATTTTCACATTTATATATCAGCACATTTACACATTATACAATTGCCAGGATATCCGACTCTCTCATGATGAGAAAATCTTCTCCATCGATAGAAATTTCAGTGCCTGCATACTTACCGTATAATACAGTATCGCCATTTTTTACAGTAACCGGCTCATCTTTTTTGCCAGGGCCTGCAGCTATTACTGTTCCGCGTTGAGGTTTTTCTTTAGCTGTATCAGGGATAATAATTCCGCCGGAAGTCTTTTCTTCAGCCTTAGCCGGTTTCACGATTACCCTATCATGAAGCGGGGTAACACTTACTTTCTTAGCCATAGTTGTATCGATTTTTTGTTTTTTGAATAATAATGCCCCAGCATTTTGGGGACGGCAAAGGTAACAGGAAATATAGTGCCGCTTCTGCCCTACAGGTCATTTTTTCATAATCTGTTAATAAAATGGCAGTTAGTAATACAGTCATCTTACCAGACAAGACATTTTTTCATAACAACCTATAAATGCGCAGTTTTACTCTTTCTTTCAGATAAAGACTTTTTTACTTTTATAGTCGTTATAGCTATGGGCTTAATTACTATGCTTTTAGGCTGTATAAAGAACCAACCAAATCCAATAGAACAACAACAATCCGATGAAGAAAACCATCCTTCTGCTCGGGGCTATCTTTGTAGCTAGCCTGTCATTGCTTGCACAGCCACCCTGCGCATTTGATATCAAACACAATCAACTGATGATAGCTGACCCTGCTTATGCACGCAGCATTCAATCTCTTAATAGTTCCATTCAGAATTATATTGAAACACATCCTCTGCAAAACAAAGCGCATAGGCCCGGAAGTACGTTGGCTACGTATACGATTCCAGTCGTTGTACACATTATGCATACGGGAGGTGCAGTTGGTACTATTTACAATCCCAATGATGCGCAGATTCTCGGAGCGATCAATTATTTAAACCAGGTATATGCAGGTACTTATTCCGGTATGACAGCTTATTCCGCTGGCGGTGCTGCGGGAGATATGGAAATACAATTTGCTATGGCACAACGTACCCCAACTTGTGGCGCAACGAATGGTATCGACAGGATAGATGCTTCCTTCCTGCCTAATTATGTATCAAAAGGAGTGAATGCATCGAATACTGATGGCTGCCCGGAGATTGCCATTAAGGACCTGGCCAGATGGAATACTTCTGATTACTATAATATTTGGGTTGTAAATAAAATAGATGGCAAAGATGGAACGTCTGGTCAATTTATAGCCGGTTATGCTTACTTCCCTACATCTTCCGCAGCAGTAGATGGTACTATTATGCTGGCTACACAAATGATAGCAGGGCAAAAAACATTACCACATGAAATAGGCCATGCACTTGGCTTATATCATACATTCGAAGGCTCCGCTAATAATACACAATGCCCCATCAATACAAGTTGTACGGCTAATGGTGACAGGGTATGCGATACAGATCCTGTGTATAATAATTATAATTCAGGTACGGGTATTTATGATTTTACATGCCGCAGCGGTGCTAATACCTGTGCATCACCCAACACTTATAGCATCAATACTGAAAGCAACTTCATGGCATATACTAATTGCTACACATTATTTACCAATGGGCAGAAAGCAAGGGTACAGGCAGCTATGTCTTTACCTTCAAGAGCTTCATTGGTATCTGGCAGCAATATGGCGTTAGTGCCCTGTACGACTGTTATTAATTTCAGTACATCATCCAGCGAGAGGCCGGAAGGAATAGCAGGTGGTACAGATGGTTGCCGTACATATAAAGACTATACTTATCAATTACATATTGGTTCAGCTCCAAGCGCTACTGCTATTGCAACACTTAGCTATAGCGGCAGTGCTATACAAGGATCAGATTTTGACATCACAACCAATGGAGATTTTAATACACCCAGCAATACCATTACATTTCCTGCCGCTTCTAATGCTTCGCAGAATTTTATTATCCGTGTATATGATGATGGCAATGTAGAATCTGCAGAATCATTGATTGTAAACTTTACCGTCAATGCGGGAGGCGGCGATGCAGTAAAGGGAACAGATGCTCCTGTTTTCACTTTCACAACTACAGATAATGATACAGCACCAGTCGGCGCAGGTGCAGCCACCAGTGCATACACCGGCCCTTACGTATATGACCTTGATGTTCACTCTCCTTTCCGAAGTAGCAAGAGTAAACACCGTGTGCAGTATATAATTCCTGCTGATGAAGTGAGCTCAGTTGGTATGTTGATGACAGGAAACATTACAGCCCTTCGCTTTCGTATTTCGGAAAAGAACAGTACACAACCTTATAATGGCTTTACAGTAGCAATGGGTAATACATTAACTACGGACCTGCATACAGGATTTATTTCACCCACACTCACAACCGTATATTCAGGAAACTATTCGACAATCGTTGGTGAAAATGTTATCAACTTCAGCGCTCCGTTTGTATGGGATGGCAGCTCTAATATTCTTGTCAATATTTGTTTTGAAAATGTTACTGCTGATACGGATGATGACCTTATGGAAGGCAATTTGCCTACCGGTGATTTTTTAACCTCCTACTCTGATTATATCTCCGGTGCTACTGCAGGTTGTAGCCTGCCTGCACAATTTATTTCAGTGTACAGGCCACGTTTATCGTTCGACTATAATGTAGCAGGTACAGCTATTGAAACAGTTGTTTCTTCTTCGGGCAGCCTTTTCCTTAACAATGCAAGCAATGATTATTTTTATTCTAACAATAATAAATTACTGGCCAAAATCAGCAACATCAATTCAACATTAAACTGTGTAAGCACAACGCTGGATGAAGCGGGCACTGCATGGTCGGGATATAACGGAGGATTACGTTCTCAAAAAGTATTTGCGATTTCACCAACAAGCAATGGCAGCACAGCTGCATATACAGTTTCACTTTACTATACCAATGCAGAACTTGCCGGCAAAAACCCGGCTACACTTAAAATAGCAAAAACAAGTGCGGCTTCGGTTGCCGCTTCCAACGGAACAAATACAATATTAGTGACGCCGACTGTTACTACTTTAGGCTCCGGCGTTACCGTATTCACCGCTTCGTTTACAGGGTTTTCAAGATTCTTCCTTGTAGATGCTGCCGTTACACTTCCTGTAACATGGTTAAGTTTTACAGGCCAGGTTACACCAGGCAATAACCATTTGCTACGGTGGATAGTAGCATCAGAAAACAACAATAAACAATTTGATATAGAAGCCAGCAGTGATGGCAGCGTGTTCATGCCGTTAGCTTCTCAATTATCTGCCGGCAACACAAACTCGCAACGGCAATATGAATATGTACATATCAATCCATCGCAAGGCACTACATGGTATAGAATAAAACAAACGGATATTGATGGAAGGATAAGTTATAGTACTATCATTTCAGTAAATAATAATAAACAATCCGTAAGCAGTACTATTTATCCAGTGCCTTCGCAAAGCAGGATAACAGTTAATTTTGGAAAACTGGTAAGCAAAGTAAAAATGGAAATTTTTACAGCAGATATGAAATCAGTATCTGCTGAATATATTGACCGGCCGGTATTTACCCACGATATCAATATTCAGCATTTTGCTAAAGGCGCTTATTTCATAAAGATATCCGGAGATACATCGCCAGAAATACTACGATTTATAAAAAATTGATATTGTAAAACAAATAATGTAAAGTCTTTATTTCCAATAATAATTTTATAAGGCCCCAATGTATGGGGCGTTTCTTTTTCCATTACATTTGCACCCTAAAGTTCTTTAGACAATGATCAGTAGAAGAAATATCCGGGTTAAAGTGATGCAGACACTCTACACAATTACATCTCTTGAAAAAGAAGTGAAACCCGGTGAGCCTCAAAAAACATTACAAGCCCATTTTGACCAGACCCGTTCTTTATTAATTTACCTCATATGGTTTCTTACAGAGGTAACACAACATGCAGAAACAGAAGCGAAGAAACGTGCGTCAAAACATTTACCCACCACAGAAGATTTAAATGTAAATACCAAGATTGCCGGTAATGAATTAATTGGCAAAGTGCTGGAAGATGTTGCATTTACAAGGCAGGTACAACGCGAAAAGCCTTCATTAAAAACAGACAGGGATTTTATCCGTAAAATTTATCTGCAATTTATAGAAAGCGCGGAGTATAAAGAATATATTTCCTCCCCCGATCGGGATAAACAGCAGGAAAAGAAAATTGTAGATTTTATTATCAATGATATCTTCCTTGCCAATGAATTTTTCATTGCGCATATTGAAGAAAATTTTTCTAACTGGATGGATGATGGCGATATGGTGGTGCAACTATTAGCCGGTTATTTGCAAAAACCCGGCTCTTATGATTTTGACCATATGATGAGTAAAGACAAAGAACAATTTGCAAAAAATTTATTGCAAACTGTTTTGGAGAAAAATGACTATCTCCAGGAAATGATTATTCCTAAATTAAAAAACTGGGATCCTGAACGAATAGCTTTGCTGGATATGATATTGATGAAAATGGGCGTAGCAGAATTTTTATATTTTGAAACGATACCACCTAAGGTAACTATCAATGAATATATCGACCTTGCCAAGGACTATAGTACACAGCAAAGCGGCCAATTTGTAAACGGTATTCTCGATAATATTCATAAAGAATTATCACAGCAGGGAAAATTGCATAAAGTTGATTATAAGAAAGCATAAATGCGCATTTTAACCAACTCGCAGCTTTTCTCTACATTTGCAATTCTCAAAAAAGTCTTTTATGAAACTATTCTATCTCATCACATCTGCCAGCATTGTATTGGCCTCCTGCCAATCGGCCGATAAAAAACAAGAACCCGCACAAGAACCTGCATCAACAGAATTAAGCTTTGAGCAGAAAAATCATATACTGCAGGATAGTGCAAACTATACTACTATCCAATGGATTGATTCGACTACGCAAAATATTGGTAAAGTAAACGAAGGCCGTATTGTAGAAGTTACTTACCGTTTTAAAAATACTGGAACAAAGCCCTTGGTAATTACAGAAGCTACTGCAAGTTGCGGATGTACAGTACCAGAAAAACCTGAGCAACCAATAGCTCCCGGTACAGAAGGTGTTATCAAGGCGAAATTTGACAGCAACGGGCAACACCATGGTGAAGCCAGAAAAACAGTATTCGTCACGGCCAATACAAATCCGCAAATGAATTATCTCTATTTTAACCTGGAGGTTACTGAGTAATCGATTATAAACGTTCTTATATTCTCTATTAAAAATTTATACATGAAATCACGTCTTTCTTTTCTCGCAGTTAGTTTAGCTCTTTTTGTTACAGGTTGTATGCCTCCCGGCGGACAGCAAGCAGGTGGAGATGGTAAAGCTCCGGGCTTTGGAGGTTTCCAATTTATCTTTTTAGGTTTAATGCTTCTTGTGTTCTGGTTATTTTTTATCCGTCCGCAAGCTAAAAAAGCAAAAGACCAGAAGAAATTTATTGATGAAATGCAGAAAGGCGATAAAATCGTAACAATTGCCGGCATACATGGCGTTGTAAATAAAATCAATGAAGATGGTACCATTAACATTGAAGTAAGCCCTGGCAGCTATATCAAAATTGAGAAATCAGCTATCAGCAAAGAGTGGACAGCACAGATAAATAAGCCCGCTGCGACTACTGATAAAAAATAATTCTTTCTATTTTATTCGTAAAACCGGAATTCATTACAGAATTTCGGTTTTTTATTTTCAAAACATTCCTCGCTATGCTTAAAGTAGGGCTCACTGGTGGAATAGGAAGCGGCAAATCAACGATTGCAAAAATCTTTGAAGTGCTGAGCATACCTGTCTACTATGCTGATGCAGCAGCAAAGCGGTTAATGAATGAGAATGATGAAATCAAATCTTTGCTCATTCAGCATTTTGGCAACGATAGCTATCGCGATGGCCAGCTAAACAGGCCCTATCTTTCTTCTATTGTTTTTAATAATAAAGAAAAGCTGGAGCTGCTGAACGCCATCACCCACCCTATCACTATTGCTGACGCAAATGAATGGATGAAAAAACAGTCTGCACCTTATGTAGTTAAAGAAGCAGCGCTTTTATTTGAAAGCGGATCATCTGAACATCTTGATATAATTGTTGGCGTATACTCGCCGAAGGCTTTGCGTATACAACGGACGATGGAAAGAGATAACATCACCAGGGAAGAAGTATTGAAGAGAATGAGCCGCCAGATTAATGAAGAAATGAAAATGCGTTTATGTGATTTTGTAATTCTGAATGATGAACAGCATATGGTTATTCCGCAGGTGATGGAATTGCATAGAAAACTTCTGAACCAGGATTTGGGGGGATTTAAAGGATTTTAAGGAAAAGTGCTTTTGTTGAGCATAAATAAGTGAGGCATTTAAGATATTAGATTTCTTAAATGCCTCACTTATTATTAAGTTACCAATCAAGGCGCATATCCGATAATATGGTTTGTGCGCAGGTTCTCTCCCCCTTTGGGGGAGTTGGAGGGGGCTTTTTACTTGAGTTTCGCTAACGCTTCTTTAATTCTCTTCCACGCTTCTTCAATTTTTGGAAGGCTGTTAGCAAATGAAAAACGTACACAATCAGGATCACCAAATGCTTCCCCCATTACAGATGATACATGCGCTGTGTTCAGCAGGTACATACAAAAATCTCCTGAGGAGTTAATTGTTGTTTGCCCGTCGCTTTTACCATAATATGATTTTACAACAGGGAAAATATAAAAAGCACCGTCTGGTACAGAACATTCAATTCCCGGAATTTCTTTTACAAGTTCTAATACTCTTTTTCTTCTTTTTGTAAACTCTTCTACCATTTCAAACGTAGGGCGAAGGTCTTCCTTCAATGCAGCTACACCAGCCTTTTGTGCAATAGAGCAAGTACCACTTGTAAATTGTCCTTGCAATTTTTCGCAAGCTTTCGCAATAGCGGCATCTGCAGCGATATAACCAATGCGCCAGCCCGTCATCGCGAAGCCTTTACTTAATCCATTTACAATTACCACACGGTCTTTAATATCTGCAAACTGCGCAATGCTTTCATGCTCGCCTGCAAAATTGATATACTCATAAATCTCATCAGAGATGATGATAATGTTTGGATACTTGCGGAATACTTCTACCAATCCTTCCAACTCATGCTTGCTGTATACAGCACCACTTGGATTACAAGGAGAAGAAAATAAAAATGCTTTTGTTTTCGGTGTGATAGCCTCTTCTAATTGAGCCGGGGTAATTTTAAACCCGTCCTTAGAATCTGTTTTAATTTCAACTACTTTACCTCTTGCAATTTTTACCAGCTCACTATAAGTTACCCAATAAGGTGTTGGGATCACTACTTCTTCGCCATCATCTACAACAGCAAGTATAATATTAGCAAGGCTTTGCTTTGCACCTGTAGACACTACAATGTTCTCAGGTTTATAATCAAGGTTATTATCTCTTTTTAATTTATGGCAAACAGCTTCCCGAAGATCTAAAAAGCCCGGAACCGGTGTATAGTGGCTCCAGTTGTCGTTCACCGCCTTTATAGCAGATTGCTTAATATGTTCAGGCGTATCGAAATCAGGTTCACCAAGGCTAAGGTCGATTACATCAATTCCTTGTGCGCGCAGTTCACGGCCCAATTTGGCCATTTTCAGGGTTTCTGGCTCGTTAAATCGTTGTAATAAAGATGATAGTTGCATTGTGCGGGTTTTATCTTCCGTTAATTAACTGGGTTAAACTCATTCGTTAATGAGGTTTTTATTTGCGGTTGCAAAGGTATGTATTTGCTCATTTGCTTTTGTGGTATTTATTCACTGTTTTCGGGGTTTTTCCCCGTTTTTGCTTACATTTTATCTTATACCTGAAAACCCTATCTTTGCCGTCCTTAAAAATATACTGCCTTTACCCACCGCCATAGCGATTGTAAAGGTCAAAATGTAAACGCACTAAAAGTATGCAACTGAAAGGTTTGGTTCGATTTTTTACAATCGTCTTGATTCTTGTCTCTCTCTATGTACTTTCTTTTACATGGTTTGTAAAAAGCCATGAGAAAAAGATGGAATCGCTTGCTGACAAGTATGTCTCTGCTTATCCCTCTGCTGCTGTAAAATATCCTGGCAATAAAGATTCGCAGGCTGTTTACCAGGCACAATTGGACAGCATTAAATCTGCCCGTTTAAAACGTTTACTGGATAGTACCAAAGATGAGACCATTACTTATGGTATTACCGGTGCAGTAAGCTATAAAAAAGCAAAAGAGGAAGAGCTGAACCTCGGGCTTGACTTGCAAGGTGGTATGAACGTTACATTGGAAGTAGAGTTGTCAGGACTTTTGAAAACATTATCTAATAATTCAAAAGAGCCCGCTTTCTTACAGGCAATTGATAATGCGAATAAGAGAAAAGCAAACAGTGACGCAAATTTTATTAACCTGTTTGTAGAAGAGTATGAAAAAATTTCCAAAGAAAGCCTTGCCCATTTGTTTACAGCTGCCAGCAATGGTAAAGTAACATTTAACTCGAGCAATAGCCAGGTTCGTTCTTACTTGGGTGCACAGGCGAAAGAAGCGTTTACAAGTACCTATAATATCCTTACCAAACGTATTGACCAGTTTGGTGTAGCACAACCGAATATTAACCCTGATGAAAATCGTGGTATCATTACGGTAGAGTTACCGGGTATACAAGACAAAGAAAGAGTAAGAAAACTATTACAGTCTTCTGCCAACCTGCAATTCTGGGATGCTTACAGGCCCGATCAATATGGAAACTCTCTTCAACAGGTAGAAGCGGTTTTTGATGGCTTTATTAAAGGCATTAAAAAAGATACAACGGCTACCACAAGTGAGGTTGTTGATACTACAGCGCAGGCCGCTACAAAAGTGGATACTACTAAGAATGTACTTAGCCAACTGGATAAAACAGATACACAAGCACAAAACCAGCAGGCTATTGCTAATGGAACGAAACATTCTTTATCAGAATATATTTCTGCGCTACCTAATAGCGGAGAATTAGTAGTGAATGTAAAAGACACTGGTGTGTTAAGAGAATACCTGATGTCTCCGGCATTACGTAAATACTTTCCTTCGGATGCATGGTTTGCTTACGGACAGCCTCTTCGCGAAGCGACAAGGCTGGTTCCATTCTATGTATTAAGAACATATGGCCGTACAACTCCGCAACTGGAAGGTGATCTGGTAAAAGAAGCTCGCCAGGATTTTGAT
>Ga0164241_10005920_pt1 | contig 11271 bp, 9 predicted proteins | sample OricomyardsoilBY_FD_108780 | JGI IMG/M metagenome (GOLD analysis project Ga0164241, IMG submission 108780) | Backyard soil microbial communities from Emeryville, California, USA - Original compost - Back yard soil (BY) | ecosystem: Environmental > Terrestrial > Soil > Unclassified | place: USA... | reverse complement strand
GGCCCTGCGGCATACGCTGATACAGGCGGCAAGTGAAATGTGAGCCCCTCGCCCGGTCTCGCCGCGCTGAACGCGGGCGAGCCCGGTCGGTCCGCCGGGGGGACGACGCTGCATGCGGCATCGAGCCGCATGCAGCGCCTGTCGGGCCGGCTTGGGAGCGGTCCGGCGCTCGGCCCGGAATGCTTCGCTTCATGCGTCGCGGGTGCCGCGCGCGCGGAATGGATCACTGAGATGAAACTCAAATCCAGATGCAACCACAGAGGCACAGAGGCACAGAGGAATTCAAAGCGTCTCAGTCTTTCTCCGTGCCTCTGTGGTTGCCCTTCCTGCTTCATCCCTTGCGGCTGCCGCACATGCGGAATGGATCACTGAAATCTAAAAAACCTCATCGAAGCACGGGCATTGCATTGAATGTATCGTATGCGATCAAAGCGAATGCGATGGTAGTTGGCGCATTGAACAATCACTCGTTGAGGATGAGTTTCATCATGACCGGACCATCGGAATTGCTCTCGGATCGAGCGGTATTGCGGGAGTTGGCGCGGCTGCGTCACCAGCTCGGCCAGCTCGTTGAAGCAGTGCAGGACGGGGCGCTGAGCGGCGACCCCAACGAGGCGCGGGACGTGCTGCGCATGCTGGGCCGCATCGAACACCGGCTGTCCGGCCTTGCAGATCTGGAGCGTGAATGATGAATGCCTTGCCCCTTTCCCCCGAGATGGAGCAGCAGCGCCTGGACGCGCTGTACCGTTATCTGCAGCTCGACTCGGGCCGCGACGAGGCCTTCGAGCTGCTGGCCGAAACCGCCGCCGAAATCTGCAACGCGCCCTTTGCGACGGTGACCCTCGTGGACCGGGACCGCGTGTGGATCAAGGCGGGCGTGGGCCTGTCCAGTGGCAACGTGCCGCGCGGCGAGGCCTGCTGTTCCCGCACGATTGCCGAGGGCGAGTTCTTCGAGATTCCCGACCTGGCACGCGACAGCAACAGCGCCAGTTGGGCCAAGCTGCGCCAGGACCTTGGCGCGCGCATGTATGCCGGTGCCAGCCTCGTCACGGCAGATGGCCATCGCATTGGCACGCTGTGCGTGATGGACCGGGAGCCGCGTCAGCTGACGCCCAGGCAGCGCCACATCCTGGCCGGCCTGGCCCGGCAGGTGATGGCTCTGATCGAGCTGCGTGCCCACGAGCGTCTGCTCAAGGAGGCGCTGGAACGGGCCGAATACCTGGCCTCCACCGACGTGCTCACGGGCCTGCTGAACCGCCGCGCGCTGTTCGAGCGTCTCGGCCAGGAGATGGCCCGCAGCCGTCGCTACGGCACGCCCTTGTCCGCCGTGCTGATCGATCTCGACCATTTCAAGCGCATCAACGACGAGCATGGCCATGCCGCGGGCGACGCCGTGCTGAAGGCGGTCGGCGAGTTGATCTCGACTTCCGTGCGCGAGGTCGATATCGCGGGCCGCTACGGCGGCGAGGAACTCTGCGTGCTCCTGCCGCAGACAGGGCTGGACGGCGCGCTGAGCTTTGCCGAAGGCCTGCGCCGCAAGCTCGCGGCCCTGCCGTTCGACTTCGACGGCCTGGCAAAGGCGGTGACGGCCAGCTTTGGCGTGGCCAGCCTGCAGGGGCAGGCGGGCGACGGCCAGGCGCTCGTCAAGGCCGCCGACGGCGCGCTCTATGCGGCCAAGCGCGAAGGACGCAACCGTGTCAGCGCGGCGGGCAGGGAGATGGCGGTTTTCCAACGATCGCGCCCGGAACCCATGGCCGCCTGACAGGACTTACCCCAGCCACCCGTTCAGACGGGAGCATCCGCTCAGACAATGCGTTAGGTCTTGAGCGGATGAGACGCATGCTGAACGAATTGACGGTTGCAAAACGCCTGGGGTTTCTGGTTGCGGTGATGGTGACGGGCATGTTGCTGATTGGCCTGGCCGGTCTGCGCGGCATGGAGTACAGCAACGGCCGGCTGAAGACGGTGTACGCGGACCGCACCGTGGCGCTGGCGGACTTGTCCAGGATGGCGGAGGCCGGCCATCAGATCCGCGGCAGCCTGCTCAAGCTGGTGCTGGCCGGCAAGACCGCCGACGCCCAGTCCTTGCTCGACGCGATTGCGCGCCAGGACCGCGACTACGACCAGAACGTCAAGGCCTACCTGGCCACCTACCTGACGCCCGAAGAGAAGCAACTGGCCGAGCGCTTCGTGCCCGCCTACAAGGCCTTTCGGGAAGCCGCCAGCCAGGTGATGGCGGCGGCCAAATCGGGCAAGGCCGGCGCGACCGTGCAGGCCATGGAACAGGCCGACGCGAAATTCATGGCGGCCCGCAGCACCCTGGGCGAATTGCAACGCCTGCAGGAAACCGTGGCCGAGCAGGAATACCGGAGCGCCATCAGCCAGACGGAGGCGACGACCCGGCTCAATATCGGCCTGATCGTGGGCAGCCTGCTCATTGCCGTGGTGCTGGCCTTCCTCATCATCGGCCGGCTGCTGGCCCAACTGGGCGGCGAGCCCGGCTACGCGGCCGCGATGGTGCGTGAGGTGGCAGCGGGCAATCTGGCCGTGAGCATCCGCACCAAGGACGGCGACGAGGGCAGCCTGCTGGCTGCCATGAAGACCATGGTGGAAAAACTGAGCCGCGTGGTGGCCGAGGTGAGCAGCGGCGCGCGCGACATTGCCGGGGCCTCCGAGCAGCTCAGCGCCACGGCGCAGTCGCTGTCGCAGGCGGCCAGCGAGCAGGCGACGGGGGTCGAGGAGACCAGCGCTTCGGTCGAGCAGATGAGCGCCTCCGTGGCGCAGAACGCAGAGAACGCCAAGATCACCGACCACATGGCCGCCAAGGCCGCGGGTGAGGCGGTGGAGGGAGGCGCGGCGGTGCAGTCCACGGTGGTGGCCATGCGGCAGATCGCCAGGAAGGTGGCGATCATTGACGACATCGCCTACCAGACCAATCTGCTGGCGCTGAACGCGGCCATCGAGGCGGCCCGGGCCGGCGAGTACGGCAAGGGTTTTGCGGTGGTGGCCGCCGAGGTGCGCAAGCTGGCCGAACGCAGCCAGCTGGCTGCGCAGGAGATCGGCGAGGTGGCTGCCAACAGTGTGGAACTGGCCGAGCGCTGTGGCCAGCTGCTCGGCGAGATCGTGCCCAGCATCGGCCGCACCTCCAACCTCGTGCAGGAAATCGCGGCCGCCAGCGAGGAGCAGAGCGCCGGCCTGTCGCAGATCACCATCGCCATGAACCAGCTCAGCGAAACCACCCAGTACAACGCCGCGGGTTCGGAGCAACTGGCGGCCACGGCCGAGCAGATGTCGGGCCAGGCCGAGGAGTTGCAGGCGACGGTGGCTTACTTCCGGGTGCGGCGCTGAGCAGGTGACTCAGGGCTTGCTGCGCGGTTCAATGGGCTTGAGCCCGCCGCAATCACTGCCCAGCCAGCGAGCTTCGCCGGTCACGGTCATGGTCTCGGGCTTGCCCTTGCGCTGTTGGGTGATGGTGGTCTTGCTGGTGAAGCCGTTGCTGGTGAGCGTGACCTCGCTGTCGCCTTCCGATGCGGGATCGGCGCAGCTGAAATGCGTGCGGATCACGTTGCCGCTGCGCTTCACGTCGTGGGTGCAGCGGCTCTTGGCATCGGTCACCGGCGGCGCGTTGCGTTCGGCCTGTTCCTTGCTGAGGCAGGTCTTGATGGTGATGCCGTTGGCGCCCATGTTCACGGACACGCCGTGGCTGGCCATCATCTTTTCCATCATCGCCTTCTGCTCGGGCGGCATGTTGGCCATGGCCTTCTGCGCTTCGGCCATCTTGGCCTGCTGCTCCGGGCTCAGCTCGGGCTGTTGGCGGATCTCCCAAAGGCCCGGCTTCATCATGTTGGTCTGCGCCGCGCAGGGCAGGGCAGCAAGAACCAGGGATGAAATAAACAGAGCGGCGGAACGACGCATAACGAACTCCTTCAGCGCAGATGAGGCTGCCCCGACTCTATGCGAACACGCCGGCGCTGTCTTCCATACGCCTGCTGACCTCGCCCAGTTGGTACAGGCTGTCGCCAAACTGCATCTCCATGGTGGTCAGGCGCTTGAAGTAGTGGCTGCCGATGTATTCGTCCGTCACGCCGATGCCGCCATGCAGCTGCGTACACTGCTGGCCGACGAAGCGCATGGCCTGGCCGAGTTGCAGCTTGGCCTGCGCGAGGGCGCGGCGGCGCTCGGGCGCGGGGCTTTGCAACTTGAGCGTGGCGTAGTAGCTCATCGAACGGGCCAGCTCCAGCTGCATCTTCACGTCGGCAATGCGGTGGCGCAGGGCCTGAAAGCTGGCAATGGCGACGCCGAACTGCTTGCGCGTGTTCATGTACTCGGTGGTGAGCAGCAGGAGCTTGTCCATGGCGCCCACGCCTTCGGCGCACAGGGCCGCGATGCCCACGTCCACCGCCTGTTCCAGCACGGCCGGGCCCAGCGCCTCGCCAACGATCAATTCAGCCGGCGCGGCATCAAAGCTGATCTCGGCGGCGCGCGAGCCGTCCTGCAGGCTGTAGGCGCGGCTTGCGGTCACCGCAGCCCGTTTGAGCAGGCACAGCACGATGCCTTGATCCGTGCGAGCCGGCACGATGAAGGCATCGGCCAGGTCGCCAACGGGCACCAGGCTCTTGCTGCCGGTGAGTTTGCCGCCCTCGAAGCGGCATTCGATCTTGTCGAGTGCGTAACGCGCGCTTCGCTCCTGGTGCGCCAGCACGATCAGCGCCTCGCCGCCGGCAATCTTCGGCAGCCACTCGGCCTGCATGTCGGCGGGTCCATGGGCCAGCACCGCGGGCGCGATCAGGCCGGCCTGGGCATAGGGCTCCATGACGATGCCGCGGCCCAGTTCCTCCATCACCACCATGGCCTCGACCGGCCCGAAGCCCAGGCCGCCATGTGCTTCCGGCACGGCCAGGCCGAGCAGGCCCAGGCCCGCGATGCCGTCCCAGGCCGCGCGCGAGAAGCCGCCTTCGCGCACGATCTTGCCGCGCCGCTCGAAGCTGTAGTCGCCATCCACCCAGCGCTGCACGGCGTCGCGCAGGGCCTGCTGGTCTTCGCTGAATTCAAAGTCCATGTGTGTCTCCTCAGCCCAGCAGGGTCTGCGCCACGATGTTGCGCTGAACCTCGTTGGAGCCGCCGTAGATTGTGGTCTTGCGCATGTTCAGGTAGGCGCCGGTCAGCGGCGCGCAGTGGGCCGCGCCCACGTGTTCGCCCTGCCAGCCGGCCTCCAGGGCCTCGCGCATGAAGGGCAGGGCGAAGGGGCCGCCGGCCAGCATCATCAGCTCGGTGTAGCGCTGCTGGATCTCGCTGCCGCGGATCTTCAGCAGCCCCGCCACGTCCAGGCTTTGCTTGCCGCTCTTCTCGGCAGCCAGCACGCGCAGCACCATCATCTCCAGCGCCACCACGTCCACTTCCAGCAGGGCGATCTGGTCCCGGAAGCGGGCGTCGTCCATCAGGCCCTCGGCCTTGGCGATGCGCTTGAGCCGCTCCAGTTCGCGCTTGGCCCGGGCCACGTCGGCGATGTTGGTGCGTTCGTGGGCGAGCAGGTATTTGGCGTAGGTCCAGCCCTTGTTCTCCTCGCCGATGAGGTTCTCGACGGGCACTTGCACGTTGTCGAAGAAGACCTCGTTGACCTCGGGCTCGCCGTCCAGCATGACGATGGGGCGCACGGTCACGCCGGGGGACTTCATGTCGATCAGCAGGAAGGAAATGCCGGCCTGCGGCTTGACGCCGGGGTCGGTGCGCACGAGGCAGAAGATCCAGTCGCCGTACTGGCCCAGCGTGGTCCAGGTCTTCTGGCCGTTGACGATGTAGCGCTCGCCCTGGCGCTCGGCGCGGGTCTTCACGGAAGCCAGGTCAGAGCCGGAGCCGGGTTCGCTGTAGCCCTGGCTCCACCAGACCTCGCCGCTCATGATGCCGGGCAGGAAGCGCTGCTGCTGCTCGGGCGTGCCGAAGGCCATGATGACGGGTGCCACCATCACCGGCCCGAAGGGCACGATGCGCGGCGCGCCGGCCAGCGCGCATTCCTCTTCGAACAGATGGCGCTGGATGGCGGTCCAACCGGGGCCGCCGAATTTCTTGGGCCAGGCCCAGCCATGCCAGCCCTTTTTCCCGAGGATGCGAGCCCAGTCCTGCTGGTCTTCGCGCGTGAGCAGCAGGCCGTTGTGGACCTTGTGCGCGGTTTCGGCAGGCAGGTGGGCGGTCACCCATTCGCGCACCTCCAGTCTGAAGGCCTGTTCCTCGGCCGTGAAATTCAAATCCATGCGGGTCTCCTCGGAGAATCGGAGGTTTTAGCACGGGGGATCGGTGGCCGGTGTCGCACGAAGGACAGGCCCAAAACAAAAGCGGCCCGCAGGCCGCTTTCGAGGGAGGGGCCGAGGCCTCGCTCAGTCCTTCGCAGTCTTGCGACGACGCGAGAAGATCACGCCACCGATGGCCAGGCTGGCCAGGGCGAGCGAGCCCGGCTCCGGCGCAGCCCGGTTACCGCCGCAGTTGTCGGTGCCGCCCGTGCAGGCATTGCCGGCCACGGCGTAGATCTTGAAGTAGTCGTTGCCCTGGCCCAGCGCGCCGCCATTGGCCGAGGTCGTGCCGTAGCTCGTGTTGTAGGCCGTGACCAGCCACCAGCTCGAACCCAGGTTGCCGGAATTGACGGCGTTGTAAGGGTTGCTGGTGTCCTCGGTCAGATCGGCGTAGTTGCCCACCAGGCTCCAGCCGGCGTTTTGCATGCTGGTCTTGTCGGCACCGATGGTGTTGATGGCGGCGGGCGCACTCGTGCCCGTGTAGCGCCACAGGGAGATGTCCGCATCGCCGCTCTTGTAGCCGATGCCGATGCTGGTCAGCACCACGCTGGAGGTGAAGCTCAGCAGCACGCCTTCGGTGTTGCCGTTGTTGTCCATGGCGTGGTTGGGCGCCTGGCAGCTCACCGAGACGTCATAGCCGGAGCACATGCCCAGGCCGTTGCCGTTGAAGTAAAGCAGGTTGGAATCCGGGGTGGAGGTGTTGTTCCACTTGGCGCCGCTGGCAAAGCCGCTGTCGCCGCTGCCGTTCTTGCCGTACACGCCGTCGATGGTCAGGGCTGCCACGCCATTGTTGGCATAGCTCAGCTTGGCGAGGGGCTCGCCGGTGACGGGGTCGTTGCCGCCGCTACCGGAAAACGCCCATGTGGAGGCGGCCTGTGCGCCAGCACTCAGTGCCAAGCCTGCCAGCAGGGCAAGCCAGTGCGCGCTTCGGATCATGGTTTTTTTCATGGTTTCCCTCGAATGCGTTTTGACCTTGCGGTCCTGGCCTTTGGCATGCAATTGCAGTGCCAGGGTCTGAAAACTTTTATGAATCAACAGCTTGTGCGCAAAAATCCGGTCTTGTCCACAGCGCAGTCGAGCCGATTGTAAGAACTATCGACGCTCAAGTAACGGGTTAGTTCCACTCACTTGAGGGTATCGAACAGGGCGCGAGCCTCGCGCTCGCCCTGGAAGTTCTGGCCGGGCTTGAGGGTGGCCAGGGCGGCATTCAGTTCGTCCCGGGCCTCCTTCTTGCGGCCTGCCTGGGCCAGGGCCGTGGCCAGGTGATAGCGGATCTCGGGGTTGCTCGGGGCTCGCAGCCGCGCGTCTCTCAGCAACTGCAGGGCGCGATCACGATTGCCGGCCTGGAACGCGGCCCAGCCGGCCGTGTCCAGCACCATGGGCTCGGTGGGGCGCAGTGCCAGGGCCTTGTCTGCCACGCCGCTCGCGGCCGGGTCCTTCTGCAGCAGCAGCACATTGGCCAGGTTGTTCAGCGCGTAGACGTCCTCGGGCTGGATCTTCACGGCGGTTTCGTACTGGCGGCGTGCCGGGCCCAGATTGCCTGCACGAGCTTCGGCATCGCCGAGCGCCATGACCACCGCAATATCGCGCGGATGGCTCTTGAGCCAGCCCGCCAGCAGGTCCCGGGCCGCCTTGGCGTCGACCCGCTCCTGGGCATCGAACAGGTGGACCAGGGTGCGGGTGGATTTCTCGATCTCATGGGCGCGCCGCAGGGACTCCACCGCGACCGCGTACCGGCCGCGCCTGTTGGCTGCGTCGGCCAGAAGCTCGTAGCCGATGGTCAGCTTGGGATTGGCGTTAGCGATGGCCTGGGCGCGGCGCTCCGACCGGTCGATCAGGCCCTGCTTGAGCTCGATGGTGGCCATCAGGGCCTGGGCGGGCAGGAGGTCCGGCGACGCGGAAAGCGCCTTGTCGGCGCTGTAGCCGGCGCCGGTCAGGTCGCCCACGTCCAGCTGATCTCGGGCAATGGCGACGAGCATCGTGGCCTCGAATCCTGCGCGCCGCGCGGCATCCCCCAGGATGGTTCGCGCGCCGGGCAGGTCGCCGTTGGCGGCGCGGGCGCGTGCATAGGAGCGCAGGGCCTCGACATCTTCGGGCGCCTTGGCCACCAGCATCTTGGCGGCTTCAAGCGCCTTGGCGGGCGCGTTCTTGCGCAGGTGCCAGGTGATCAAGGCCTGATTGGCCTGGGTCTGTTGCGGGCCGCTGGCGTCCACGCTGGCCTCCAACCACTTGAGCGCCTGGTCATCCCGGCCGCGCTGTTCTTCGAGCGTGGCCAGTTCGAACAGCACCTCGACGTTGCGGTCATCGCCACGCAGCAGGGTGCGCAAGCGGGTTTCGGCGGCGGCGTACTTCTTCTCGAGGATGTCTACGTGGGCCAGGCCCAGCTTGGCACCGAGCAGGTCACCGGACTGCTTGAGCGCCGCCTCGAAGCCCTTGCGGGCGGCGGGCAGATCGTTGGAGCGCAGGCGGGTCTGGGCCTGCATGACGAGCATCAGCGGGTTGTTGGGAGCAGCCTTCACCAACTGGTCGGCCGTGGCGCGCGCCTGGGCTGTCTTGCCGGCGCGCAGGTACAGCTCGACCAGAGCCAAGCCTGCATAGGACTGCCTGGGATCGCTCTTGTAGGCTCTCTCAAGCTCGGCCATCGCCGTGCCGCCCTGGCCGGACCGCATCATCGACAGGCCCAGCGCGGTATGGAACTCGGGCGCATCCTTGGCGCGCAAGGCCGATTCCATCAGGCCTGCGGCTTTGGAAAAGCGCCCCTGGGCCATGTGGGCCGAGGCCAGCATCAAGAGGGCCTGGCCATCGTTGGGCCGCACCTTCAGATAGTCTTCCAGCACCTCGATGGCCCGACCCATGTTCGGCTCGGAGATGGCCACCTGGGCCACGATCTTGGCCAGCGGACTGGCTGGCTGCTGGCGGTAGGCCATGTCCAGATAGGGCTTGGCCTTCTCGTACTCGCCGAGGCCGAAATGGGCCATGCCATTGAGCATCAGCGACTGCACGCGGTAGCGCAGGTATTCGATCGGCACCGGATCAAGGAACTCGGTCACGTCCTTGAGCGCGCTTTTGGAGGCCGCCACGTCGCCGGCCCGCTCTGCCAGGAGGGCGGCGAGATAGCTGACGCGCGGGTCTGCGCCAACGATGGATTGGAGGTTGACGACGTCGGCCCGCGCTTCCTTGTCGCGGCCGAGATCGATCAGGATGCCGGCCCGGGCGAGGCGGGCATCGACCTGTCCGGCGTCCAGCTTGAGGGCCTCGCCATAGCTTGCGAGCGCGTTTTGCAACTGGCCCTGCACGTGCTGGACGGAAGCCTTCTGATAGAGCGCGTCGGCGTTGCCGGGCGCGAGCTTGATTGCCTGCTCGGCCGCGGCGGCGGCCTCGCTCAGTTGCCGATTGCGCAGGCGCAGCGGCACCTCCGCCAACCAGCTGGCCGGGTCAGAGGGAAGCAGCGCGCGGGCGGCCATCAGCTCGCTCTGGGCATTGCGCTTGTCGCCGATGTCGGAATAGGCGGAAGAACGCAGCAGCAGGACCTGGAAGCGCACAGCGTTGGGCAGGCCCTCGGGCTGCAGCCGGGTGTCCGTGAAGAGTTGGCTTTGCTTGCCCTGGCCCAGCAGGGCCTGGCCGAGCGGCACGACGATCTCGCTGCGGTTGACGCCCAGGCGCAGCGCCTCGCTGAATTCGAACTCGGCGTTGGCCACCTCGTGATTCGCCAGCAGGGTCTTGCCCAGCAGCAGGTGGACGGCCAGTTGCTTGTTGTCGATCTGCAGGGCGTTCTTGAGCTGCACGGCCGCGCCGGCGTAGTCCTTGTGGTCGTAGCGCTTGAGCGCGTCCTCATAAAAGCGCTGCACCTTGCTGTCGCTCTGGCCGTGGGCCAACCCCGCGCAAAGGGCGAGCGCAAGCGCCAGAAAGGCCGACCGGTTTCGTGTCTTCATCGTGTGGGACCCAAATAGAAGCGCCGCTTGCGGCGCTTGGGTCAGGGCCGAGCAGCCGCGCGGTTCAGTAGCGCAGGTTCAGTGTAAGTATGTCGTTATCTCTGTGCATCTGGAAACGCGACAGGAAACTGTTGCCGAGCAGGACGTGACTCATTTGGCTCGGAACGACGACGGCTTCGACGTTGCGGACCTCGACGTCGCCAATCCGCAGCACCGAGAGCGTGATCAGCCAGGCCTGGGCTCGCCCGTTGGCCGTCTGTGCGACGACGTGGCGGCCAGCGCGGAACTTCAGGCCCATCGCCTCGGCCTCCTGCTGGCCGATGGCCACTGCGGTGGCGCCGGTGTCCACCATGAATCGCGTGGTCTTGCCGTTGATCGTGCCCGTCGCGGTGAAGTGGCCGCCGGGGCCGGAGCTCATCACGATCTGCCGGCCGATGGAGGCTTCGCTGCCGCCGCTCACGCTGGCCGGCGTTGCGCCCAATGTGAGGCTGCGGCGCGCGCCGGCCACTTCCACCACGGCGCGGTCACTCTCCAGCGATACCAGGCGCACACCCTGGACCGCCTCCCCCAGCCGCACCGTGCGCGGCTGGCCGTCGATCATCAGCACCGCGGCTTGGGCGCCGAGGCTGCCATTGAAGGCCACCTGCTGCGCTGTTGCTGAAGCGCAGACGAGCAAGGGGAGAAGGGCCAGACTGCGCCACATGATGATCGAGGGCCGCGAGGCTAGTCCCGGAAGTTGTTGTAGCTCAGCGGGGCGCCGGTCACGTCTTTCTTGAGCATGGCGATGGCCTGCTGCAGATCGTCGCGGTTCTTGCCGGTCACGCGCACGGTGTCGCCCTGGATCGAGCCCTGCACCTTGAGCTTGCTGTTCTTGATCGCGCCGGTGATCTTCTTGGCCAGATCGGCATCGATGCCGGCCTTGATCTTGTAAGTGCGGCGCACCTTGTCGCCGCCGAGCTTCTCGACCTTCTCGGCCTTGTCCAGGAAGCTGATGTCCACCTCCTGCTTGGTCAGCTTGGCGTAGAACACGGCCTCGATCTGCTCCAGCTGAAAGT
>Ga0164241_10005918_pt1 | contig 11275 bp, 13 predicted proteins | sample OricomyardsoilBY_FD_108780 | JGI IMG/M metagenome (GOLD analysis project Ga0164241, IMG submission 108780) | Backyard soil microbial communities from Emeryville, California, USA - Original compost - Back yard soil (BY) | ecosystem: Environmental > Terrestrial > Soil > Unclassified | place: USA... | reverse complement strand
TCGCTGCGGTTCGATTCGGTCTACGAGCCTATCTCGCGCCGCTTCCTCGAGAACCCCGACCAGTTCGCCGATGCGTTCGCCCGGGCCTGGTACAAGCTCACCCACCGCGACATGGGCCCCGTCGCCCGCTACCTCGGCCCGGAGGTCCCGGACGAGGAGCTGCTGTGGCAGGACCCGCTCCCCGCGGCTACGTACGCACCGATCGACGCCGCGGACGTGGCGACGCTGAAGGGCCAGATCCTGGCCTCCGGCCTGTCCGTCCCCCAGCTCGTCTCGGCGGCCTGGGCCGCCGCGTCCTCGTTCCGCGGCAGCGACAAGCGGGGCGGCGCCAACGGCGGCCGCATCCGCCTGGAGCCGCAGCGCGGCTGGGCGGTCAACGATCCCGAGCAGCTCGCGACGGTGCTGAGCGCCCTCGAGGGCATCCAGCAGGCGTTCAACGGCGCGCAGGCCGACGGCAAGCAGGTCTCGATCGCCGACCTCGTCGTGCTCGCGGGCTCCGCCGCCGTGGAGCGGGCGGCCAAGGACGCCGGCTTCGACGTCGAGGTCCCGTTCACGCCGGGCCGCGTCGACGCCTCCCAGGAGCAGACCGACGTGGAGTCCTTCGGGGCCCTGGAGCCGGCCGCCGACGGGTTCCGCAACTACCTGAGCGGACAGGAGCGGCTGACGGCCGAGTACCTGCTGCTCGACCGCGCCAACCTGCTGACGCTCAGCGCGCCGGAGATGACCGTCCTCGTGGGCGGCCTGCGCGTGCTGGGCGCCAACACGGCGCAGTCGCCGGCGGGCGTCCTCACCGACCGACCGGGCACGCTCACGAACGACTTCTTCGTGAACCTGCTCGCCCACGGCACCAAGTGGGCCCCGGCCGCCGCCGGCGGCGGGACGTACGAAGGCCGGGACGACGCCACGGGCGAGGTCAAGTGGACCGGCACCCGCGTCGACCTCGTGTTCGGCTCGAACTCCGAGCTGCGCGCCCTCGCCGAGGTGTACGCCAGCGACGACGCGCGCGAGAAGTTCGCGCGTGACTTCGCCGCCGCATGGGCCAAGGTCATGGACCTGGACCGCTTCGACCTGGCCTAGGTCCGAGCATCAGGGCGCCGAGTGTCGCTTTTCAGGTCGATATGACCTGAAAGGTGACACTCGGCGGGGGCCCCGTGTAGCATCACGACTCCACCCCTAGTCAACAAAGTGAGTAGGTGCACTCGTGAGTAGTCAAGCGTTCCGCGCGGCCGTCGAGGCCGGCGACATGGAGACGGCCATCGAGCAGCTCCACCCCGACGTCGTGTTCCGCAGCCCCGTGGTGCACCGCCCGTACGAGGGCAAGGACGCGGCCGCGGTGCTCCTGCGCGCCGTCGGCCAGACGTTCGAGGACTTCCGCTACACGCGGGAGGTGTCCTCCGGCGACGACCACGTGCTCGTCTTCCACGCCCGGGTCGGCGACCGCGAGCTGGACGGCGCAGACTTCCTCGTCACCGACGCCGACGGGCTCATCACCGACTTCATGGTCATGGTCCGCCCGATGTCCGGCATGCATGCGCTGGCCGAGGCGATGAAGCGCAAGCTCGAGGAGCTGGCGTGAGCGTCCTGGCCGACCGCACCGCGATCTTCTCCGGCGGCAGCCGCGGGATCGGGCTGGCCATCGCGCGCCAGCTCGCCGAGCGCGGGGCCAACATCACGCTGATCGCCAAGACGGACACGCCCCACCCCGATCTCCCGGGCACGATCCACACCGCGGCCGACGAGCTGCGCGCGCTCGGGGCCGACGTCCTGCCGATCGTGGGCGACATCCGCGACGAGGAGGGCGTCGCGGCGGCGGTCGCCCAGACCGTCGAGCGCTTCGGCGGGATCGACCTGTGCGTCAACAACGCGAGCGCGCTGAACCTCTCCCCGATCGGCGAGCTGCCGATCAAGCGCTTCGACCTCATGCAGTCGGTGAACGTGCGCGGCACCTACGTGCTGACCAGCGCCTGCCTCCCCCACCTGCGGGAGTCCGACCACGCCCACGTCCTCACGCTCTCCCCTCCGCTCAACCTCGACGCGCCGTGGATGGCCCCGTCCGCCTACACCGTCTCCAAGTACGGCATGTCGATCGTCACCCTGGGCGTGGCCCAGACCGAGCCCACGATCGCGGCCAACTGCCTGTGGCCGATGACGGCGATCGCCACCGCGGCGGTGGAGAACCTGCTCGGCGGCGAGGAGGCCATGGGCCGCACGCGCACGCCCGAGATCTACGCGGACGCGGCCCGCATCATCCTCGAGCGCGCGCCCGCGACCTGCACGGGGAACACCTACCTGGTCGAGGACGTGCTCGCCGAGGAGGGCATCACCGACCTGGAGCCGTACAGCACGGCCCCCGGGACCACGGAGTTCCTGCCCGACTTCTTCGTCGATCCGGCCGTCATCCGCTGAGCGCATGGCCCTGCGACACGCCGTCCTGGCGGCCCTCATGGAAGGCGAGGCGAGCGGCTACCAGCTCGCCAAGCGCTTCGACGTCTCGGTCGCCAACTTCTGGGCCGCCACGCCCCAGCAGCTGTACCGCGAGCTGGGGACCCTGGCCGACGAGAAGCTGGTGCGGGGCCGGACCGAGCGTCAGGCCAAGCTCCCCGACAAGCGCGTCTTCACCATCACGGTGGCGGGCCGACGGGAGCTGGCCGCCTTCGCCGCCTCCCCCACCCGGCCCACCGCGCTGCGGGACGACCTGCTCGTGAAGGTGCAGGCGGCCGACGACGCGTCCGCCGCCGCGGTGGCCGCAGCGCTGGACGAGCGCGCGGCGCAGGCCCACGCCAAGCAGGTGCGCTACCGGCAACTGGTCGACGGCCTGCTCGACGGCCGGTCCGAGGACGACTACCTCGCATCGGCCGAGCGTGTCGGCCCGTACCTCACGCTGCAGCGCGGGCTGGCGTTCGAGGCAGAGAACGCCGAGTGGTGCCGGCGCGCGGCAGCGGTGCTGCGCGCCCGGACGGCGGTGCGGGCGTGAGCGCGCCGCGCGCCGCACGCAGGCCCGTCCGTCGTTTCGTGGCGATCGGCGACAGCACGACCGAGGGCGTCGGCGACCCCTTCGACCCCCGGCGGCCGGCCACGTCGCCGTTGCGGGGCTGGGCTGATCGCCTCGCGGAGCGCCTGACCCTGCTGGAGCCCGGGCTGGTCTACGCCAACCTCGCGGTCCGCGGGCGCAAGGCCCGGGAGATCCGGGAGGAGCAGCTCGGCCCAGCGCTGGCCCTGGACCCGGACCTCGTCGCGATGACCGGCGGCCTCAACGACCTCGTGCGCCCCAAGTTCGACCTCGACGCGGTGCTCGGCGAGCTGGACGCGATGCAGCGATCCGTCACCGACGCGGGCGGGACCGCCCTGACCTTCACGCTTCCGGACCTGTCGGCCTTCGTCCCCACCGCCCGGCCGGTCCGCGGCCGCCTGGCGGCCTACAACGCGGGGCTGCACGCGCTCGCGGAGCGGCACGGCACGGTGCTCGCGGACGTGTCCGCCCGTCCGGTCGCCGCCGACCCCCGGCTCTGGGCACCGGACCGCCTGCACCCCAACCCCGACGGGCACGAGCGGCTCGCCGCAGCGGCCGCCGAGGCGCTGGGCCTGCCCGACGCCGGCAATGCGTGGACGGTCGCCCTCGCGCCCCCTCCCCCGGTCCGGCTCCCCGCGGTCGTCGCCCGCGAGACGGTGTGGACCGTGCGCTTCCTCGCGCCGTGGGTCGGCCGGCGGCTGCGTGGCACCTCGTCCGGAGACGGCCGCACGGCCAAGCGGCCGGCGCTCGCCCCGGTGGACCGCTAGGGCTCCACGCTAGCCGGCCGGTCCCCGCCGCAGCAGCGAGGTCCGCTTCGCCGGGCCTCCCGCGGCCGGCAGGCTGTACAGGTCGCCGTCCCGCGCGATCCAGATCGGCCCGGCGAAGCGCTCCGCGGCATCGCCGAGGAACGGGCCCTCGAGCGCCTTGACCGGCAGCGGCGGCACGATGTGGGTGAGGACGAGCGCCTTGGCCCCGGCCTCCCGCGCGGTGTCCGCCGCCTCCTCCGGGCTGGCGTGGTAGCCCGGCAGGTCGGAGAAGATCTTGGCCCGGTTCGCGAGGCCGGCCTTGCGGGCCGCCGCCTCGGCCAGCCCGAGCAGCGGGACGGAGAGGGCGTCGTGGACGAGCAGGTCCACGCCCCGCGCGTGCTCGGCCACTGCCGGCGACTTGGCCGTGTCGCCGCTGATGACGATGCTGCGCCCGCGGTGGTCGAAGCGGAAGCCGACCGCCGGGGCGGCCGGGGCGTGGTCGACGGTGAACGCGGTGACGGTGACGTCCTCGTCCTGGAGGACGATCACGGAGTCGTGGCCGTCCGGGATCGTGAACGGCTCCGCCGCCATGCCCGCGCCCGCGGCCGGGATGACCGCCTCGCCGTGGTGCGCCGTTCGGTACCCGGAGTCCAGCGCGTACGCCTCGTTCAGCCCGGCGACGACCCGGTCCACCCCGGGCGGTCCCAGGACCCGCATCGGCTCGTGCGCCGTGGCCGCCGCCCACCGCTGGATCGCGAGGCTGCCGAGTCCGCCGATGTGGTCGGAGTGGAAGTGCGTCAGCAGCACCGCCTCGATGCGCTCCGGGCCGATCCCCATCCGGTTGAGGGTCTCCGAGGCCCGCTCGCCGGCGTCGACGACGAACACGCGCTGGCCGGCGACGACCGCCACGCACGGGTTCCCCCGCTTCGGGTCCGGGAGGGGCGACCCCGAGCCGGCGACCGCGGCGTGCAGTCCGTCGGGCAGGTCCCGCACCGCGTCCGTGGTCATCCGCGCCGGCAGCGTCCGCTTCACCGCGGCCAGAGCGATCCGTCCCCGCAACGTCAACCTGGTCATCGTCGTTCCCTCCGTCGTGCGACGAGCCGGAGCGACCCGCCTTATTGACCATAGCGCCAATAAGCCAGGAGGGCGAGGCGATCACCACCTTCGACGTCTCACGGCGACCGCGAGACCACCGCGTCCAGCTCGTCCAGGGCCTCGGTGGTCTCCCGCAGATGGCGGGCGAGCTCGCGGCCGGTGCGGGCGGCGGCCTCCTCCCGGTGGGCGCCGATCGACGAGGACAGCGAGCCCAGGTCGCCGTCCAGCGTCTGCAGCGTGTCGTCGAGCGCGGCCAGCGCCATGCTCTCCTCGTCGGTCGCGGGGCCGATGCGATCGATCATCCCCAGGGACGCGCGGATCAGCTTCTCCAGGTCGAGCAGCCGCGCGGCCACAACGGCGTCGTCCTGGTCCTCCGGGCCGCGCATCAACGTGTCGATCCGTCCGGTGGCGTCGCGCAGGTACTCCACGAGCCCGGTGCTGAGCATCCCCGCGACCTTCCTCTGCACGGTCGCGGTGGCCGTCGTCGTCGGGCGCCTCACGCCCACGGCGTCGCCGAGCGCGTCGTTGGCCTCCTTGACCGTCGTCGCGTCGGTGCTCAGGGAGAGCGTCGCCTCGCGCGCGGACGTGGGGTCGGCGTCCGCCGCGGCCGAGGCGAGCCGTCCCAGGTCGCCGTCGAAGCGGCCGAGGGCGACCACGAGCGCGTCGACCCGGCGCTCCGCGGCGACGTCGGGCCCGTCGAGCGTGCGCAGCCGGGCCAGCAGCGCGGTGCTCCGGGCGCGCAGCTCCCCGAGGTGCTTGGCCAGCACGGGCTCGGGCACCTGGTTGGCCGCGGCGATCGTCGAGGAGATGTCCCGACCGAGCGCGCGCAGGCCCTGGACGACGGCGCCCGCGTCACGGTCGTAGGCGGCGGTGGCCGTGCGGGTCGTGCCGCGTCCTCCACCGTCGTCCCCGCCGCACGCGGGCAGGACGATCAGGGCGGCGAGGACGGGGAGCAGGGCGACGGCGAGACGACGACGGGGCATGACGGACGGGCCTTTCGGACGCGGGACGCCCCGCAGGCTGCCGCCCCCATCCGCGCCCCGCGTCCTCCGAAGGGATGAACCGTCCCCTCCGAAGGCCGCCTGCTCCCGTCCCCCGGGCGCCGAGTGTCACCTTTGTGCGCCATACGACGTCAAAGGCGACACTCGACGGGGGATCAGGAGGCCGGCGCCTCCTCGACCACGACGACCGTGTTGCCGTCCGGGTCGCGCAGCATGAACATCAGCGGGGCGCCCGGGGTGCTGCCGGTCGGCCGGGGGTCGAGGTCGAGGCCGCCGATCGCCGCCAGCCGGTCGTACTCGCCCAGGACGTCCGTCGTCTCGACGCCGATCCCGCTGCCGCCCGGCTCGTCGAACATCGGCGGGTTGAGGGCCAGGCGCGCGGTCGAGCCGGGCGGGGCCACCTCGACCCAGCGCATGTCGCCGTTCTCGCCGAACGTGACGTCGGCCCGCAACTCGAAGCCGAGCTTGTCGGTGTAGAACGCGATCGCCGCGTCCTGGTCGGAGATGGTGAACATGGCGACGCCGATGTTCTTGAGCGTGGTGGCCTGCGTGGAGTTGGTCATGGCGCAGAGACCGGGCGGGCCCGCGAAACTCATCGATGGAAGATCGTCTCCCCCCATTTCGCCGACGGTCACGAAATGCCGCTGACGCCGGAATCATGTGACCGTCGGGACCCGTGCGCGGGTACGGTGGCCCCCATGAGCTACGACGAGCTGATCTCCGACGTCGTCCAGGTCGTCGAGGCGGTGGGCGCGGCGATCATGGTGCTGGGCGGCCTCGGCGCCCTCGTCGTGTTCGCCTACCGGGCGCTGCGCACCGAGACGGCGGTCGACGCCTACGAGCGCCTGCGCCGCGATCTCGGACGGTGCATCCTGCTCGGCCTCGAGGTGCTCATCGTCGCCGACATCGTGCGCACGATCATCGTCGACCCGACCATGGAGAGCGTCGGGGTCCTCGGCGTCATCGTCGTCATCCGGATCCTGCTCAGCTTCTCCCTCGAGGTGGAGATGGACGGCGTGTGGCCGTGGCGCCGGTGGCAGCTCACCCGCGGCCCAGCCCCTACGGCAGCACGATCGCCGGATCCTCCTGCTGAATGAGGCTCCACGACCCGGCGGCCGACGTCGGCCACACGTGGAACTCGTTGAAGCGGGAGGCGGTCGAGCGCCACGCGCGCCTCCGCCGTCCACGCGAACCACAGGACGGATCAGACCCGGCGGCTGAGGCGCCGCCCCACCTCGACCATCGGCGCCTCGACCGTCCGGTGCAGGACGTCGGCGATGCCGAAGGTGACCGCCGCGGCCAGCACGAGCGACAGCATCGCGGCGGGCGTCAACGCGGTCGTGGGCCGCAGCCACCGCTCGACGACCACCAGCGCGAGCAGGTGCGTGAGGTACATCCCGTAGGAGCGGGTGCCGACCAGCACCGCGGGACGGCTGCGCGCCACGCGGGCCACCGGCGAGTCGGCCAGCACCAGCGCGACGATCAGCCACGCCACCACCCACGGGTACACCGGCCGCGCGAGCGAGACGCCACCGCCCACGAGCAGCTGGTCCGCCACGAGGACGACCACCGCCAGGGCCGCGGACCACGGCCCGGCCAGACGGGACAGGACGCGATAGCCGCGCCCGGCGTGGAGGACGAGCGCCAGGAGGCAGCCGATCGCCAGCGCGCCGTACCAGCTCGCCCACGAGACGCCGGTCGCGAGCTGCACCGCCAGCAGCCCGGCTGTCCCCACGAGGAGGACCGCGACCCGGGCCCGCGGGCGGCCCGCGAGCACCGCGTAGGCCAGCACCGGCCACGCCACGTAGAACTTCTCCTCCACGCCGAGCGACCACGTCTGGAAGAACGGGATCGCTCCCGCGTGGTGGCTCCAGTGGAGGGCGATCTCGTTCGTGAACGTCAGGTAGTACGGCAGCGCGAACTCCAGGCCCGCGCGCTTGTCCGGCTCCTGGCCCAGCACGAGGACGAAGCCCACGTACGCGGCCAGCACCACGAGGTAGAGGGGCAGGATCCGGAACCCGCGACGGACGAAGAAGGCGCCGAGCGCCACGCGGCCGCGGGCCGCCGCCTCCCGCGCGCACAGGGTGGTGATGAGGAACCCGCTGAGGACGAAGAACCCGATGACGCCCTGCGCCCCGCCCAGCGGGGTCCACGCCCCGCCGTGGACGTGCGCGGTGATCACGAGCAGGACGCAGAGGGCGCGCAGGCCGTCCAGCTCCGGGAAGCGGCGGCGGGCGAGGTAGGCCGCGTGGCCGAGCCGGGGGCCGGCGTCCCCGCCCTCCCCCGTCCCCTCACCCGAGCCGGCGCTCTCTGGACGCAACGTGTGTCCGGCCGAGGCGGGAGATGCCGAGATGGCCATGCAGCGCCAACGGGCGGCGTGCGCGAAGGTTGCGCCGGTGGCCGCCTTGACGGGTCCGCGCCGGCCCGACAAGGTTCCCGCGGAACTTCGAGGAGGCACCGATGGGACTGATGGATCGCGTCAAGGGCGGCGTGCGGCACATGTGGTCGCCGATCACGGTGTGGATGGCCGACCAGGGCTCCGACACGCTCGTGCACGCAGGGCAGCCCGCGAAGGTCGTGGTCGCCGTGCGGGGCGAGGACGACGGGACGGCCCAGCGCGTGGAGCTCACCCTGAGCGTCGCCACCGACAACAGCACCGACAAGCGCACCTGGGGGCTCGGCGAGGCCCCGGCCACGGTCGGCGTCCACGAGGTGCAGGTGACGATCCCCACCGAGCTGCCGCCCTCGTGCGCCCGGTTCGCGGCCTACAGCTTCGGCGCCAAGCTGCACCGCAGCAAGGGCTTCCCGTCCGACGCGGGGGCGCTCGTCGACGTGGTCAGCCGGCCGCAGGACGCCTACTGGCCGGACGGCCCGCGCACCGGCCAGGACGGCGCGGCCGATCCCCAGATCACGATCGCGCTGGACGCCCCCACCGTCGACGAGGGCACCGCGCTGACCGGCCGCGTCACGATCGCCGCCGCGGGTGACCTGCGGGCCGAGGACGTCGACCTCGCCCTGGAGGCGACCGTCGTCACCCGCGAGAAGCCACAGGGCAAGACGCGCAAGGCCGTCGAGACCCGCCTGGCCCGCGACACGAAGATCGCGGTCGGCGAGCCGCTGGAGCTGCCGTTCAGCGTCGACGTGCCGCTGGGGGTCCCGCCCACCCTGCAGGCCGGCGTGTCCTCGGTCGTCTGGCGGGTGCGCGTGGACGTCGGCAAGGCGTCCGGGTGGGCACTCGTCGCCGTCCTCGATCCCCAGTCGTCCACCGGCACCCGCGAGCAGGCGTCGTCGTCCAGCCTCCTGGACTTCCTGGACCTGTTCAGCTGAGCTCGTCGAGCGTCTTCCCACTCACCACCGACTGCGGCTGCTCGGCCACCACGTCCGACCCCGAGCGGGCGTGGTCGTCGCGGCGCTTGATCAGCAGCCACTGCGGCTTCTCCCCGCCCCGACCGGTGCGCTGCAGCGCGAACCCGCCGCGGAGCTTCTCGCCGTGCAGGACGAAGACGGCATGGCCGCGGTCGAGCGCCTCCGGCCACGGCACGCGGCCGCCCTGCTCGTAGGCGCCGCGGTCCCAGACGATCACCCGGCCTTCCCCGAGCACGCCCTCGAACGCGTTGTGGGCGAGGTCGTGATCGCCGACCTGCACGGCGAGGCGCTTCACCGCCGGGTCCAGGGACGGGCCCTTGGGCACCGCCCACGAGCGCATCACGCCGTCGACCTCGAGCCGCAGATCGAAGTGGTGGGCGGTCGCCGCGTGCTCCTGCACCACGAAGACGCCGGCGGCCACGCCCCGCACCGCGAACTGCTCGTGGCCCTCGACCTTCGTCCCGCCGACCTCGACGCCGGTCACGCTCGCGCCCCGCGGGCCGTCGTGCAGGAAGGCCTCGAGCGCGTCGATCGCGGCGGCCGGCCCCTCGGCGTGCACGAGCACCTCACCGTCCTCCCCGTTGCGCACCCAGCCGAGCGCTCCCAGCTCGCGGGCCCGGCGGACCGTCGCGTCCCGGAAGCCCACGCCCTGCACCCGCCCGCGCACCGTCGCGCGGATCGCCCTGTCATCGGAGCCGGACCTCGGAGCAGCCATGGTCCGCATCCAACCGCACGCCGGCGGGGCCGGCAACTCTTACGGTCCTCTGCGGGAATCCACACGGTGCTCTCAGGCCCAGGGTCCATCGTGGATGCCACACCCACCGACAGGAGCCCGTCATGCCCACCTTCGCGCACCACGTCGCCGTCCCCGCCGACCACCACGGCCGCATCCCGCTCCCGGCCCTTCCCGCGGGCCGCCGGGTCGTCAGCCGCCAGGAGACGCCCGAGAGCCTGCACCGCGTGGCCGGCCGGCTGGCGGGCAGCCTCGGCTTCGACGTCCAGCAGATCGAGGCGCTGCTCGGCGGCTCCCAGGGCGGTACCCGCCGCTAGGCAGCCGTCACACTGGGTCCATGGACCTTCACGACAGCGCCGCCCTCGTCACCGGAGGCGCCTCGGGGCTCGGCGCCGCGACCGCTCGCCTCCTGGCCGACCGGGGAGCGCGCGTCGTGCTCCTGGACCTGAACGAGCAGGCCGGCGAGGCCCTGGCCCGGGAGCTCGACGGCGCCTTCGTGCGCGCCGACGTGACCGACCCCGGCCAGGTGCAGGCCGCCGTGGACGCCGCGTCCGCGCTCGCCCCGCTGCGCGTGCTGATCAACTGCGCCGGCATCGGCGGGCCCGCCCGCACGATCGACCGCCACGGCGAGCCCGCCGACCTCGCCGCCTTCGAGCACGTGGTGCGCGTCAACCTGATCGGGTCCTTCAACTGCCTGCGCCTGGCCGCCGCCGCCATCGCCAGGACCGCGCCCCTGCTCGACGGCGAGCGCGGCGCGATCGTCAACACGGCGTCGCTGGCCGCGTTCGACGGGCAGATCGGCCAGGCGTCGTACTCCGCCTCCAAGGGCGGCATCGTCGGGATGACGCTGCCGATCGCCCGGGACCTCGCCGCGTCGGGCATCCGGGTGAACACGATCGCCCCCGGCCTGATCGACACGCCGATCTACGGAGAGGGCCCGGACGCCGAGGCGTTCAAGGCGAAGCTCGCGGCCAACGTCCCGTTCCCGCGCCGCCTCGGCACCCCCGAGGAGTTCGCCAGCCTCGCGTTGGAGCTGGCGACGAACGCGTACATGAACGGCGAGGTCGTGCGCATCGACGGCGGCGTGCGGCTCCCGCCGCGCTGACCCGCCGCCGTATGCTGCGCGCATGAAGATCCACGTGCTCGGGACGGGGACGGTGAGCGTCAAGGAGTCGTTCCTGCACGCCAGGACGGGTCCGCGCCGCCAGGTCGGCCTCATGCTGCCGAGCCCGTGGACCGGCGCGCTGCCGATCCACTGCTGGGCGATCGAGCACGACGATCGGCTGATCCTCGTCGACACCGGCGAGACCGCGGCGGTCCGGGA
>Ga0164241_10005917_pt1 | contig 11278 bp, 7 predicted proteins | sample OricomyardsoilBY_FD_108780 | JGI IMG/M metagenome (GOLD analysis project Ga0164241, IMG submission 108780) | Backyard soil microbial communities from Emeryville, California, USA - Original compost - Back yard soil (BY) | ecosystem: Environmental > Terrestrial > Soil > Unclassified | place: USA... | reverse complement strand
GAAGCTGAAGCGCGACGCGGAGTCCTACCTCGGCGAGCCCATCAGCGACGCGGTGATCACCGTCCCCGCGTACTTCGAGGACGCCCAGCGGCAGGCCACCAAGGAGGCCGGGCAGATCGCGGGCCTCAACGTGCTGCGGATCGTGAACGAGCCGACCGCGGCGGCGCTGGCCTACGGCCTGGACAAGGGCGAGAAGGAGCAGACCATCCTCGTGTTCGACCTCGGTGGTGGCACGTTCGACGTGTCGCTGCTGGAGATCGGCGAGGGCGTGGTCGAGGTCCGTGCGACCTCCGGTGACAACCACCTCGGTGGCGACGACTGGGACCAGCGCATCGTCGACTGGCTGGTGGACAAGTTCAAGCAGTCCGCGGGCATCGACCTCAACCGGGACAAGATGGCCCTGCAGCGCATCCGCGAGGCGGCGGAGAAGGCGAAGATCGAGCTGTCCAGCTCGAACAGCGCCAACATCAACCTCCCCTACATCACGGTCGACGCCGAGAAGAACCCGATGTTCCTGGACGAGACCCTCACCCGGGCCGAGTTCCAGCGCATCACCAGCGACCTGCTCGACCGGACGCGGGCGCCGTTCAACAACGTGATCAAGGACGCCGGCGTCAAGGTCGGCGACATCGACCACGTGGTGCTCGTCGGTGGCTCGACCCGCATGCCCGCGGTGTCGGACCTGGTCAAGGAGCTGACCGGCGGCCAGGAGCCGAACAAGGGCGTGAACCCGGACGAGGTCGTGGCCATCGGCGCGACCCTGCAGGCCGGCGTGCTGCGCGGCGACGTCAAGGACGTGCTGCTGCTGGACGTCACCCCGCTGTCGCTGGGCATCGAGACCAAGGGCGGCGTGTTCACCAAGCTCATCGAGCGGAACACGACCATCCCGACCAAGCGCTCGGAGATCTTCTCCACCGCGGACGACGGCCAGACCACGGTCGGCATCCAGGTCTTCCAGGGTGAGCGCGAGATCGCGGTGCACAACAAGAAGCTGGGCACCTTCGACCTCACCGGCCTCCCGCCTGCGCCGCGTGGCGTCCCGCAGATCGAGGTCACCTTCGACATCGACGCGAACGGCATCGTCCACGTCAACGCGAAGGACCTCGGCACCGGCAAGGAGCAGTCGATGACGATCACCGGCGGCTCCGCGCTGCCGAAGGACGACATCGACCGGATGGTCAAGGACGCCGAGGCGCACGCCGAGGAGGACAAGCAGCGCCGCGAGGAGGCCGAGGTCCGCAACCAGGCCGAGACGCTCGTCTACCAGACGGAGAAGTTCGTCAAGGACAACGACGACAAGCTCCCGGCCGAGGTCAAGGACAAGGTCAACCTCGCGGTCAAGGAAGCCCAGGAGTCGCTCAAGGGCACCGACACCGCGGCCATCAAGACCGCGATGGAGAAGCTCGCGACCGAGTCGCAGGCCATGGGCTCGGCGATGTACGCCCAGTCCGGCGGGCAGCAGCAGGGTGGCGGCGACGCCGGTGCCCAGGGCGCGCAGGAGGGCGAGCAGGCCACGCCGGGTGCCGAGGACGTGGTGGACGCCGAGATCGTCGACGAGGACAAGAAGTGAGTTCGGACCACCGAGCCGACGAGAACTCCGGAGAGGAGCCGCGAGTCGTGGTGCGCGACCGCCGACGGATCGACCCCGACACGGGGCAGGTCCGCCCGGCCCCTGAGCCGGAGGACGCCTCGCAGGCCGAGCCGGCCGCCCCCGACGAGGGGGTGGCCGGGCCGGAGGCGCCGAGCCAGGAGGCCGAGTTGAAGGCGCAGCTCGACGAGCGGACCGCCGACCTGCAGCGGCTGCAGGCCGAGTACGCCAACTACCGCAAGCGGATCGACCGCGACCGCGAGGTCGTGGTCAACACCGCGAAGGCGTCGGTGACGCAGGAGCTGCTGTCGGTGCTCGACGATATCGAGCGCGCGCAGCAGCACGGCGACCTGACCGGCGCGTTCAAGGCGGTGGCGGACAAGCTCGTGGCCACGCTCGAGCGGGTCGGCCTGGAGTCGTTCGGGCACGACGGCGAGGAGTTCGACCCGTCGGTGCACGAGGCGGTTCAGCACGACACGTCGCCGGAGGTCGCCGGGCCGACGGTCACCGCCGTGCTGCGGCGGGGCTACCGGTTCGGGGACCGGATCGTGCGGCCCGCGCTGGTCGGCGTCACCGACCACGAGCCGGCTCCCGCGCCTGTGGCGGACGCCGCGGTGGTAGACGAGGGCTCGGGTGACTGGTTCGCGGCGGCCGACGCCGACGCGAAGGCGGATCGAGCGAACGATCAGAGCTGACCAGGGAGGAGGGGACGTCCGGTGAGTGCGAGGGACTGGATCGACAAGGACTTCTACCACGAGTTGGGCGTCTCGTCCGACGCCGGCGACGCCGATATCAAGAAGGCGTACCGGAAGCTGGCGCGTGAGCTGCATCCCGACGCGAACCCGGGTAATGCGCAGGCCGAGGCGCGCTTCAAGGCGGTGTCCGAGGCCTACGGCGTGCTCGGGGACGCGGAGAAGCGCAAGCAGTACGACGAGGCGCGGCGGTTGTTCGGCTCGGGTGGTTTCCGGCCGGGTGGCTTCGGCGGCTTCGGCTCGGGCAGCGGCAACACGTTCGACTTCGGCGACCTGTTCAGCGGCAATCAGCAGGCCGCCGCCGGCAGCGGTGGCATCAGCGACCTGCTGGGCAACCTGTTCGGCCGCCGCGGCGGCACTGCGAGCGCGACCAGCCGGCCGCGCCGCGGTGCCGATGTGGAGACCGAGGTGCGCATCGACTTCGTCGAGGCGGTCAAGGGCGCCACGGTCCCGCTGCGGCTGTCGTCGCCGTCGACGTGCGGCACCTGTCACGGTTCGGGCGCCAAGCCCGGCACCACCCCGCGCACGTGCGTGACCTGCGGTGGGGCCGGGCTGGTCAGCCGCAGCCAGGGTGCGTTCGCGTTCAGCGAGCCGTGCCGGGACTGCCGCGGCACGGGCCGCATCGTCGACGACCCCTGCTCGGAGTGCGGCGGTGACGGGGTCAGCACGCGGACCCGGACGCTGACCGTGCGGATCCCCGCAGGCGTCAACGACGACCAGCGGATCCGCCTTGCCGAGCAGGGCGAGCCGGGCGCGAACGGCGGTCACGCGGGAGATCTCTACGTGCGCGTGCACGTCACGCCGCACGCGATCTTCGGCCGGTCCGCCAACGACCTGACGATCAAGGTGCCGGTCACGTTCCCGGAGCTGGCGCTGGGCACGACGCTGGACGTGCCGACGCTGGAGGGCAAGGTGTCGCTGCGCGTGGCGCCGGGCACGGCCAGCGGCCGGGTGCTGCGGGTGCGCGGCAAGGGCATCGTCCGGCGCGACGGCCAGACCGGTGACCTGCTGGTGACGCTGCAGGTGCAGGTGCCGGCGAACATGGACGAGAAGGCGAAGAAGGCGCTGGAGGAGTACCTGGCGGCCACCGCCGGGCATGACCCGCGGCCCGACCTGACCGCGATGTTGCAGCAACGGAGCCAGTGATGATGGGCATCCCGTTCCCCCCGGGCGCCGACGAGGACACCCCGGTGTTCGTGATCTCGGTGGCCGCGCAGCTGTCCGGACTCCATGCCCAGACGCTGCGCGGCTACGACCGGATGGGACTGGTTTCCCCGGGCAGGACGTCGGGTGGCGGCCGCCGCTACTCGATGCGGGACATCGCACTGCTGCGCGAGGTGCAGCGCCTCTCGCAGGAGCAGGGCGTGAACCTGGCGGGCGTCAAGCGCATCATCGAACTCGAGCACGAGGTCGACGCGCTGCGCGACCAGGTGGCGGAGCTGACCCGCGAACTGGCCGCCGTCCACGCGGCGGCAGAGCAGGCCGCGGCGGCCATCCACCGCTCGTACCGAAACGAGCTGGTCCCCGTCCGCCAGCAAACCGCGCTGGTGGTGTGGAAACCCCGCAAGTAGCGCTGCCCGAACAAAGGCCCGGCCTACATGGCCGGGCCTTTTTCGTGCCATTCGCACACCGAATTTGTCCACAGCCCAACGTCGACGAGCCAAACCTGTCAGCCCCGCCAACTAGACTGGAAATCGGGGGGCCCCCGCGACTTCGCAAGTTGTCCACAGGTCGCGAACGGGTCGTCGTCCTCCGGACACACCGTACGGCAGATCCGGCCGCCTGAAACGGTTCCGGCACCAAGCCGCCCGGGGAGGACGGCCTCGATCAGCCGACAGGGATGGCCGCATACCCGCGCAGGATTACCACAGACAAACGCGCACGGAAATGTCAGTGCTTACCTGTAGCGTGAAATCCGGGGAACCCCCCGCCCGATTGAACGGACCATTCAATCGGGTTCGTTGTCCACAGGCCCCACAAATGACCGGTTTCCGTCAGTCCCCACGAGTAGCGTGGTGACCGGGGGCCGGAGGCCAAACCGCCGTCAGTCGACGGTGAACGGGTCGTACGTGATCCGGTCCAGGGCGGTGCCCGCCACCAGCATCCGTGACACCGTCGCGCGCACCATCTGCGGCGAGCCCGACACCAGCACGTCGTGCTCGGCCCACGCGCCGTACCTGGTCACCACGTCCGCCAGCGTGCCCCGCTCCACCGCGGCGCTCTTCGGCTCCGTCTCGAGTACCGGCACCACCGACAGCCACGGGTTGGTGGCCGTGATCTGCTGCAGGTGCTCCAGGTCGTAGAGGTCCTCGCGCACCCGGCCGCCGTAGAACAGCTGCACCTTCGGGTTGTCGCCGTACTTCGCCAGCTGCTCGATGATCGACCGCATCGGCGCCACGCCCGTGCCGCCCGCGATCATCAGCACGTCGCGCCCCGCCTTGCGGTCCACCCGCAGCCGGCCCATCGGCGGGCCCATCCGCCAGTTGTCGCCCGGTTGCGAGGTCGCCACGATCGACCGGCTCACCCAGCCGCCGTCGACGGCTCGCACGTGGAACTCCAGCAGCCCGTCCTCACGTGGCGCGGTCGCCGGCGTCAGGTACCGCCACATCCGCGGCCGCTGCGGCGTCTCCACGCTCACGTACTGCCCCGGCTGGTACGGCACCGGGTGGTCGGGCTGCACCCGCACGACCGCGAGGTTGCGGCTGAGCCTTTGCCGGTCGACGACCTTGCCGTTCCACCACGCGGGACCCTCGTCGGCGTTCGACGCCTCCAGCATGGCCCGCGCCATGATCGTGTACGCCTCGGCCCACGCCCGCTCGACCTCGTCGGTCCACACCGGGCCCGCGTACTGCTTCACGCCGGCCAGCAGAGCCATCCCGACCGCCTCGTAGTGGCCCGCCACCACGCCGAACTTCCGGTGGTCGCGGCCGAGCTGGCGCAGGAACGGGATCAGGTCGTCCGGGCGGTCCACCATCTGCACGACGTGCACCAGCGCCCGCAGCAACCGCGAGCGCTGCACCTGCATGTTGATCGGGAACAGCTCGCGGGTCGCCGGCGCGATGCTGAACAGCGTCGCGTAGAAGAACTCGGCCACCCTGTTCAGGTTCGGCTCGACGACGGCCCAGCTGTCTCGGACCAGCCGCACCATGATCGCGACCGGGTCCGAACCCGGCTCGGCGCTCTCTTGATGCGGTATTGGGCTCACAACGGCGTTTGCGGTCATGGTCGGGGCACAGACTCCACCTCGTCGGCGTCCGGGGTCGACGCCGCCAGTTCATATTGCGGTCATCCGTCCCCGACACGTGGACAGTAGACGGAATTTCCCCAGTTGTCTGTCCTCATTGCACTTTCGTGTGAGATGGCACTACTTAGGGTGTCAGTTCCGTCCACGATCGGGGAACTTTCGCGCGCGGCTCTTCGCGTAGCGGGCCCCACGTGACACCGTGTCCGCCGTGCGACCTGACCCGGTGCCTCCCGCCGGTGTTGCCGAGCCTGCCCTTCTGGACCTCGAATGCGCCGTTGACCAGCATGTACGTTCGGCACGGTCGCCGCACGTCCCGATCCGCTCGGCCGCCGACGCGGGCTCCCCGGCCGACGGTCCGACGCAGGAGCTGCACCCGGTCGGACGTCCGTATACGCCCGAATCGCCGCAGGTCACGCAGCGTCTGGACTATTCATCGCTACCGCGCCCGGCCCAGCCCGCGGGCGCCCAACCGGTCCCGCCCTCGGGCGCCCGTCCGTCGCGCCGTAACGAGGGTCACGATGCGCAACCGCCTGCCCCCGCGCGCAGCTGGTTCCGGCGCCCCGGCACGGTCCCGGCCGTGCCGGCGACTCCCGGTTCGGCGGGCGAGCACCTCCTCCAGTGCGCCTACGGCACCCGGGACCGCGCGCACCGCTTCTACCGGGACCAGGTCCTCGACCACCTCAACCCGGCGATGGTCGAGTTCGTCGGCCGCATGGAGCTGGCCTTCGTCGGCACCGCGGACGCCGGCGGCGAGTGCGACGCGACCCTGCGGGCCGGCCCGCCCGGCTTCCTGCACGTCCTCGACCAGCGGCGGCTCGCCTACCCCGAGTACCGCGGCAACGGGGTCCTGGCGAGCCTCGGCAACATCAGCGAGAACCCGCACGTCGGCCTGCTGATGATCGACTTCACCCGGGACGTCATCGGGCTGCACGTCAACGGCCGTGCCTGGATCGTCGAGGACGCCGACCTGCGCGCCGAGTGGCCCGCCCTGCCCGTCGAGGTCGAGCGTGGTCGCGCGCCCGAGCGCTGGGTCGTCGTGGACGTCGTCGAGGCCTACGTGCACTGCCGCAAGCACATCCCGCGCATGCAGGTCGTCCCGCGCGATCGCGACTGGGGCACCGACGACGTGAAGCGCAAGGGTGGGGACTACTTCGGCGTGCGCGCCGGGCACCAGACGGACGTGCGCTGACCCCTGATCACCCGGTTGCCGGTGGTGGCGGGCACGCTACACAGGTGCCTGTGGATAAAGACCTGGGGATTGTGGACAAGTGAGCATGGTCTGTGGACAAGGCTATTGGTACATGTGGGTGAGCACCACCACCATGCTCGTCACGCTACGAAAATCTAGGGTTGAGTGGAACTGACTCAACTTTGCTGACGTTGACGTAGTGAGGCAACGTTGCGCACGTGAGGTGAGGGGAATTGGACGCTTTCAACCCGACGACGAAGACCCAGCAGGCGATCTCGTCGGCCGCACAGGCCGCGACCGTGGCCGGCAACCCGGACGTCAAGCCGGTGCACCTGCTCGGCGCGCTGCTCGCGCAGGGCGACGGCCTGACCGCGCCGCTGCTCACGGCCGTCGGCGCGGATCCGAACGTCATCCGCAAGGAGCTCGACCAGCTGTCGAACGGCCTGCCGTCGGCCACCGGCGCCACGGTGTCGGCGCCACAGCTCGACGGGCTGGCGCTGCGCGCGGTCACCCACGCGCAGAAGCTGGCCACGGAGATGGGCGACGAGTTCGTCTCGACCGAGCACCTGCTGGTGGGCCTCGCGGCCGAGGGAGGGTCGGTCGCCGACCTGCTGAATCGGCACGGCGCGACGCCGGACGCCCTGCGCGACGCGTTCGTCAAGGTCCGCGGCTCGGCCCGGGTCACCAGCGCCGACCCGGAGGGCACCTACAAGGCGCTGGAGAAGTACGGCGTCGACCTCACCGACCGGGCGCGCAAGGGCGAGCTCGACCCGGTGATCGGCCGCGACGCCGAGATCCGCCGCGTCGTGCAGGTCCTGTCGCGGCGCACCAAGAACAACCCGGTGCTCATCGGCGAGCCGGGCGTCGGCAAGACCGCGATCGTCGAGGGCCTGGCCCAGCGGATCGTGGCCGGCGACGTGCCGCAGTCGCTGCTCGGCAAGCGGGTGGTCGGGCTCGATCTCGGCGCGATGGTGGCCGGCGCGAAGTTCCGCGGCGAGTTCGAGGAGCGGCTCAAGGCCGTCCTCAAGGAGATCACCGAGTCGGCGGGCCAGGTCATCACGTTCATCGACGAGCTGCACACGATCGTCGGCGCGGGCGCGACCGGCGAGGGCGCCATGGACGCCGGCAACATGATCAAGCCGATGCTGGCCCGCGGCGAGCTGCGCATGGTCGGCGCCACGACGCTCGACGAGTACCGCCAGCACATCGAGAAGGACGCCGCGCTGGAGCGGCGCTTCCAGCAGGTCCTGGTCGGCGAGCCGACCGTCGAGGACACGGTCGGCATCCTGCGGGGGCTCAAGGAGCGTTACGAGGTGCACCACGGCGTGCGGATCACCGACGGCGCGCTGGTCGCGGCCGCCGCGCTGTCCGACCGCTACATCACCGCCCGGTTCCTGCCGGACAAGGCGATCGACCTGGTCGACGAGGCCGCGTCGCGGCTGCGCATGGAGATCGACTCCCGGCCGGTCGAGATCGACGAGGTCGAGCGCGCGGTGCGCCGCCTCGAGATCGAGGAGATGGCGCTGGGCAAGGAGGAGGACCCGGCCTCGAAGCAGCGCCTGGCCGCGCTGCGCGCCGAGCTCGCGGAGAAGCGCGAGGGCCTGTCCGCGCTGACCGCCCGCTGGCAGAACGAGAAGGGCTCGATCGAGAAGGTCCGCGAGCTCAAGGAGCAGCTCGAGCAGCTGCGCGGCGAGTCGGAGCGGGCCGAGCGCGACGGCGACCTCGGGCGTGCCGCGGAGCTGCGGTACGGCCGGATTCCCGCGCTGGAGAAGGACCTCGATGCCGCGACGCAGACGGCGGCGAAGGCCGACGCGCAGGTCATGCTGAAGGAGGAGGTCGGCCCGGACGACGTGGCCGACGTCGTGTCGGCGTGGACCGGCATCCCGGCCGGCCGGCTGCTCGAGGGTGAGACCGTGAAGCTGCTGCGCATGGAGGAGGCCATCGGCGCGCGGGTCATCGGCCAGGCCGAGGCGGTGCGCGCGGTGTCCGACGCGGTCCGCCGGGCGCGGGCCGGGGTGGCCGACCCCGACCGGCCGACGGGTTCGTTCCTGTTCCTCGGCCCGACCGGCGTCGGCAAGACGGAGCTGGCGAAGGCGCTGGCGGAGTTCCTGTTCGACGACGAGCGCGCGATGGTGCGCATCGACATGAGCGAGTACTCCGAGAAGCACTCGGTGGCCCGCCTCGTCGGCGCGCCGCCCGGCTACGTCGGCTACGACCAGGGTGGTCAGCTGACCGAGGCGGTCCGGCGGCGCCCGTACAGCGTGGTGCTGCTGGACGAGGTGGAGAAGGCGCACCCGGACGTGTTCGACGTGCTGCTGCAGGTGCTCGACGACGGGCGGCTGACCGACGGCCAGGGCCGCACGGTGGACTTCCGCAACACGATCCTGGTGCTGACGTCGAACCTAGGCTCGCAGGCGATCGCGGACGTGAGCCTTGACGAGCGGCAGCGCAAGGACGCCGTGCTCGCGGTGGTGCAGCGCCACTTCAAGCCGGAGTTCCTCAACCGGCTCGACGACGTGGTGGTGTTCCACTCGCTGGCCACCGAGGAACTGACGTCCATTGTGGACATCCAGGTGGCGCAGCTGGGCAAGCGCCTGGCCGCTCGCCGCCTGACCCTGGACGTGTCCGTGGCGGCCCGCGACTGGCTGGCACTGAACGGCTTCGACCCGGTGTACGGCGCCCGCCCACTGCGCAGGCTGGTGTCCTCCGCGATCGGCGACCAGCTGGCGAAGGCCCTGCTGGCAGGTGAGATCCTCGACGGCGACACGGTGCGCGTGGACGTGGCGGACGACAACTCGGCCCTGATAGTCGGCCGCGCCCTCTGACCGACCACGGAGGCCCGCGAGTCCCACACGGACCCGCGGGCCTCCGTCTGTCCACAACCCGCGCAGTTGTCCACAGCTCCCGCGTGACCAGCCTTTTCGTCGGTGGGAGCCGATAGACTGGCGCTGAGGGGTGCCCCCGGGACAGGGTGGGGGCTTGCGTTTCTTGCGTTCTGCACGCGCGTGCGCGCGCGACCGGTCGGGGTTGGGCTGTTGGGGGACGTGTGGGTGCGGAGGCTTTTCTCGAGGTTGCCGAGGCCGGCTGGCGGTGGGTGCTCGACCAGGTTCGCTGGGATGACGACGGGCCCTGGATCCCCACGTCCGTCCCCGGTGAACTCACGCCCGAATACCGCGAAGGCGCCCACAGCGGCATCGGCGGTCTGGGTCTGGTCCTCGCCGAGGTCCGTCTCTGTCGTGAGTGGACGGTCGAGGAAGAGCGGCTGGCGGCGGCGATCGTGCGGCGGCTGCAGGACGTCATCGCCACCACCACCGACTACGCCTACTTCGACGGCCTGGTCAGCACGATCGGCGTGCTCACCGCTCTCGGCGCGGACGGCTCGGACGCCGCCGTCGCACGCCTGATCGAACTCGCGACCCCCGACGGCTGGCCGCAGTACTTCCTCGACCCGGACCGGTTCCGGCCCGGCGCCCGCATCAACGACGTCGTCCTCGGCACCGCGGGCGTTCTCCTCGGCGCCGTCTGGGCCCACCGCAACGGCACCGCCCGCGCCGCCGAACTCGCCGACCACGCCACCGGCGTGCTGATGGCCGAGATGGAACCCGGCTCCAACTGGCGTTTCGTGCCGCAGCGGTTCCGTATCGCCACCGGTTCGGAGATGCCCAACTTCTCCCACGGCCTCGCCGGCATCGCGACCACGCTCGCCCTCGCCGGCGCCGAGTTCGGCCGCGCCGACCTCACCGACGCCGCCCGGCGCGGCGCCGAGCACCTGGTCACGCTGGCCGACACCAGCGGCGGCGGATTCGCCGTGCCGCACCAGCTCCCGGGTGACGGGTCGTTCGCGTACGGCTGGTGCCACGGCCCCACCGGCACGTCACTGCTCTTCCCGGCCCTCGAACACGCCGGCGTGGACAGCGTCGCGGGCAGGCCGCCGCGGGAGTGGCGCCGCCGCTGCCTGCATCGCGTCCGCACGAGTGGCGTGCCCGAACGCCGCCACCCCGGCTTCTGGGACAACGACGGCCGCTGCTGCGGCACGGCAGGCGTCGCCGAGGTGTTCCTCGACTCCTGGCAACGCACCGGCGACGACGCCGACCTCGAGTTCGCCCTGCACCTCGCCGACACCCTCGTCGACCGAGCGCTGCGCGACGGGCCGCACGCCTGCTGGCGGTTCATCGAGCACACCGCCGCGGAACCGCTGCTGCCACCCGGCGTTGGCTGGATGCAGGGCACCGCCGGCATCGCCGCGCTCCTGTTCCGAGCCTCCCGAACCGACCGCGCCGCACCAACAGTGTCGCGAATGGACAGTTGGTGGACCCGCCTCACCGCGTGAACCGCCACTACCCCCGCGCACACGCGCGTGCAGAACGCCAGAAACGTAGCCCCCACCCTGTCCCGGGGGCACCCCTCAGCGCCAGCCTATCGGCTACCCCCGACGAAAAGGCTGGTCAGCCGCGAGCTGTGGACAACTCGCCGACCTGTGGACAACCTCGCATGTGGACGGACGG
>Ga0164241_10005916_pt1 | contig 11280 bp, 10 predicted proteins | sample OricomyardsoilBY_FD_108780 | JGI IMG/M metagenome (GOLD analysis project Ga0164241, IMG submission 108780) | Backyard soil microbial communities from Emeryville, California, USA - Original compost - Back yard soil (BY) | ecosystem: Environmental > Terrestrial > Soil > Unclassified | place: USA... | reverse complement strand
GACGTTGGCATCGGCGTGGAACTTGTCGGTCGGGCTGCGGGTGGTGATCAGGATCGCGCCGCCGGTCGCATTGCGGCCATAGAGCGTGCCCTGCGGCCCCTTGAGCACCTCGATGCGCTGGAGATCGTAGAACAGGCCGGCAGGCGCGGCGGGGCGCGACAGATAGACGCCGTCCAGATTGAACGCCACGCCCTGCTCTGCGAACGCGTTCGAGCCGAACGTGCCGATGCCGCGCAGATAGATTTGCGTGAAGGATGAGGCCGGCGCGATCTGCACCGAAGGGACCAGCCGGTTGAGGTCGGTTGCCTGCGTGATGCTCGCCTTGGTCAGCGAGTCTCCAGCCACCGCGCTGACCGCGATCGCCGCCTTCTGGAGATTCTCCTCGCGCCGCTGCGCGGTGACGATGATGTCCTGGATGCCCTGCTCGGGCGGTGTCTGCGCGTCGGCGCCTGCCGCCAGCGCCTGACCGGTGTCGCTCGCCGAAGCCTCCTGCGCGAGCGCAGGCGCGGCACCGAAGGCGGCGACCGCCGCGGCCGAAGCCAGCAGGATATGGGCGTATTTCATCACGATCCTCCCCATGGCGCGGCCCGATTTCCGGGTCTGGCCGTTGCGGCGGATTGTGCGGATCGCTCCATCATAAGAAAAATTTTTTGTTTCGATTGGATATCAATCACCAAACGAATAGACTGGCGCGATGCGATTCCAGGGCCTCGACCTCAACCTATTGCTTGCGCTCGATGTGCTGATCGAGGAACGCAGCGTCTCGCGCGCGGCCGAGCGGCTGCATTTGTCGCAGCCGGCGATGAGCGCCGCGCTCAGGCGGCTGCGCGATTATTTCAACGATCCGATCCTCGCCGCGCACGGCAAGCGGATGATCCCGACGCCGCACGCACTCGCGCTGCGCGCGCAATTGCGCTCGCTGCTCACCGATATCGAGCGGATGGTCTCGATCTCGACCCAGTTCGATCCGGCGACCTCGCAACGCCGTTTCCGGGTCGGCGCCTCCGACTATCTGACCACGGTGCTGTTCACCCGTCTGGTGCCGCAGCTCGAGCGTATCGCGCCGGCGGTCACGCTCGAACTCGTCCAGCCCTCCGACGCGATGAACGCGATGCTCGATCAGGGCGAGCTCGATCTCATCATCACGCCCGCCGAGCATCTCTCGCCCGACCATCCCAGCGAGTTGCTGTTCGAGGAACGGCACGTCGTCGCCGGCTGGTCGGGCAATCCGCTGGTGCATCAGCCGATCAGCGCGGCGCAATTTCTCTCGGCGGGCCACGTCGCGGTCGAGATCGGGCGGCTGCGCCCGACCTCATTCGCCGAGAAATTCCTGCGCGAGCTGGGCCACGAGCGGCGCATCGAATTGCTCGTCTCGTCCTTCTCGGTGGCGCCCGAAATGCTGGTCAACACGCATCGCCTGGCGGTGATGCACGAGCGGCTGGCGCGCACCTATGCCGCGCGCATTCCGATCCGCTTCGTGCCGATGCCGTTCGACTTTCCGATCATGCGCGAGATGCTGCAATTTAACCGCACGCGCTCGGAAGATGCCGGCCTGCGCTGGCTGATCGCACAGGTGAAGCTCGCCTCCGATCATTCATGATTTCTATCGAAGAACATAAGAACATTCATTTTTACAGATAGAACGGCCGCTCTAATATCGCGTGCAACGATCCGGTGCCCGAAGCGCCGGGCAAGCACAGGATGGATGCGTGAAGGATTTGCGGATTTTGATCGTCGGCGGCGGCATCGGCGGCCTGACCTCGGCGGTGGCGCTGCGCGCGAAAGGTTTCGCGATCGACATCGTCGAGAAGGATCCGAGCTGGTCGGTCTATGGCGTCGGGATCATCCAGCAATCCAACGTGATCCGCGCGATGAGCGCGCTCGGGCTGCTCGACGATTATCTCGACGCGGGTTTCGGGTTCGACCAGGTCGAAATATACATTCCCAGCGGCGCGCGCGTCGCCACAGTGCCCTCCCCCCGGCTGGTTCCCGATTATCCGGCGAATGTCGGTGTCGGCCGCCGCGCGCTGCACGAAGTTCTCGGCCGTCGCGCCAGGGATGCCGGCGCGCGCATCCGGCTCGGCGTCACGGTCGAGACGCTCGACGATGACGGCGACGGCGTGACCGTCGCGTTCTCCGACGGCACCATGACACGCTACGACATGGTGATCGGCGCCGACGGCCTCTATTCGCAGATGCGCGGCCACGTCGCGCCCGACGCGCCGGTGCCCGAATTCGTCGGTCAGGGCGTGTGGCGCTACAATTTCGCGCGGCCCGAGGACGTGATCTCGCTGTGCGCCTATGACGGGCCGATCGGCGTCGGCCTCGTGCCGCTCTCGCCGGCGCTGATGTACATGTACGTGACCACGCCCGAGCCGGGCAATCCGCGCTATCCACGCGAAGGGCTGGCCGCCGCGATGCGCGCCAAGCTCGCCGGCCAGCCGCCACGCATCGCCGCGCTGGCCGACGAGATCACCGATGATGAGGCAGTGGTCTACAAGCCACTCGAATGGCTGTTCCTCGAAGGGCCGTGGCACAAGGGGTGCGTCGTGCTGATCGGCGATGCGGTCCACGCCACCACGCCGCATCTCGGCCAGGGCGCGGGCATGGCGATCGAGGACAGTGTTGTGCTCGCCGAGGAACTGGCGGCGCACGCCACGATCGAACAGGCCTTCGCCGCTTATCGCGCGCGGCGCCATGACCGCTGCAAATATATCGTCGACGCGTCCAAGGCGATCAGCTTTGGCCAGACCGGCCAGGGCCCGCGGATCGATCAGGCGCGCGCGACGCACGATATGTTCGAAATGACTGGGCAGTCGATATGACCGCACTGACGCTCGATCAGGCGCTGACCATCGCGCGCGCGGCATTGGCCGAGGGTGAGCGGCGCGGCTTCACCCCGCTTTGTGCGGTGGTGCTCGATCCGGGCGGCCATCCACTCGCTCTGCTGCGCGATGAGCGCGCCTCGATCGGGCGGCCGGAGATCGCCACCGGCAAGGCCGCCGGCTGCCTGGCGATGGGGTTCGGCGGGCGGGAACTGGCGAGGCGCGCGCAGGCGGTGCCGGCCTTCTTCGCCGCGCTGGCCGGCGTGCTGCCCAAGGGCATCGTGCCAGTCGCGGGCGGCGTGCTGATCCGCGACGGCGAGGGCGCGCTGCTCGGCGCGATCGGAGTCAGCGGCGACACATCGGACAATGACGAGATCTGCGCCCTGGCCGGCATCGCGGCGGCCGGGCTTGCCGCGGAAACCGGGGCATGAGCGGCACTCTGTTCAGCGACGTGATGCTCTTCGACGGGACCGGCGCCGCACGCTTTCCCGGCGAAGTGCTGATCCGCGACGATCGCATCACGGCGGTCGCCAGGGGCGACGAACGCTTGCCGCGCGAGGGCGCGACGGTGATCGAGGGGCGCGGCCGCACGCTGATGCCCGGCATGATCGAGGCGCACGGCCATTTGACCTGGCCGACCAGCATCGAGCGCGTCATCAACACGATGAAGCCGCTACCGATCGAGCAGCATGTGCTCGTCACCGCGCAGAATGCGCGCATCACGCTCGATGCCGGTTTCACCAGCGTCTATTCGGCCGGCTCGCTCGGCGAGAGGATCGAGCCCGCGCTGCGCGACATGATCGATGGTGACTTCATCCCCGGTCCGCGTTTACGCGCCAGCGCGCTCGAAAAGGGCGCCGAGGGCGTGCTGGGCGTTCCCGCCGGCCACGATCCGACCCACCAGCGCGATATCCCGCATCTGCGCGCCTATGTCGCGCAGAAAAAGGCCGATGGCTGCGACACGATCAAGTTCCTGATGTCGTCCGACGACGCGTTCCAGCCCGGCGGTTCGCAGACGTTGATGTATTCGGAGGATGAGGCGCAGGCGATCGGCGCGGCCGCGCGCGAAGCGGGAATCTGGCTTGCCTGCCACGCCCAGGGTTCGGAAGCGGTGAAGCGCGCGCTGCGCGCCGGATTTCGCGCGATCTATCATTGCACGTACGCCGACGAGGAGGCGCTCGACCTGTTCGAGGCGCGCAAGGACCATGCCTTCACCGCGCCCGCGGTCGGGCTGCTCTGGGCGCGCACGCATGAGGCGCAGGCGTTCGGCATCGGCCCCGAGGAAGCGGCGCAGATGGGCGCACCACGGGGCATCGAGTTGGGCCAGAAGGTGATCCCCGAGATGAAAAAGCGCGGCATCCGCGTGCTGCCCGGCGGCGATTACGGCTTCCCGTACAATCCCCACGGCCGCAACGCGCGCGATCTCGAGCATTTCGTCCGGCTGTTCGGCTTCTCGCCGACCGAAGCACTGGTCGCCGCGACCAAGCATGGCGGCGAGCTGATGGATCTCGAGGTCGGCGTGATCCGCGAGGGCTGGCTCGCCGACCTGCTGCTGATCGAGGGCGACCCCACCGCCGATGTGCGCCTGCTGCAGGACAAGGCGAAGCTCGCCGCAATCATGAAGGGCGGCCGCTTCCACAAGCCACCCTCGCCCACTTTCCATTGAAGGATATGTTCCGATGAGCCGTGTCACCGAAATCCGCTATGTCGGCTATGGCGTCCCCGATCTTGCCGCCGAGCGCGCCTTCTATGCCGACGACTGGGGCCTGCGCGAGCTCGCCGAGCGCGACGGCATGGTCTATTTCGCCGCCGAGGGGAGCGACGACCTGTTCGTCGTCCGCCTGCGCCAGGCCGCCGAGAAGCGGATCGACGTGGTCGGCTTCGCCGCCGATAGCCGCGCCGATGTCGATGCGCTGCACGACAAGGTCGTGGCCGCCGGCTGCAAGGTGATCTTCGCGCCGAAGGCGCTCGACGGGCCGGGCGGCGGCTACGGCTTCCGCTTCTTCAGTCCCGACGGGTTGAGCTTCGAGATCTCCGCCGATGTCGCGCGCGGCGAGGCGCGCACGATGGCGCGCTGGGACGCGGTGCCGCAGAAGATCAGCCACATCGTCTTCCACTCGCCCGATCATAAGGCGGCGGTGCGATTCTTCATCGATGTGCTGGGGTTCAGGCTCAGCGACTGGCTGGGCGATTTCATGGGCTTCCTGCGCTGCAACGAATGGCATCATCGCATCGCCTTCCTGCCGGGGCCGCCGTGCCTCAACCATGTCGCCTATGACATGCTGACGCTGGACGACATGATGGCCGGGATTTCGCGGCTGAAGAAGGCCGGAACCGATCTGCGCTGGGGGCCGGGGCGCCACACCGCGGGCAACAACACGTTCAGCTATTTCACCACGCCGAACGGCTTCGCGGTCGAATATACCTCGGAGCTCGAAGCGGTCGACTTCGAGACGCACGAGGCCAAAGTGCACGAGCCCGGCCCGCGCACGATGGATCAATGGGGGATCGGGGTCGGTGGCCCGCAGACGATGCCGCAACCCACGCCCGACGCCGGGCTGTTCCAGGCGGTCGAGGCCTGATCCGATGGCGCTGTTCAGCTATTTTCCCAACTACATCTGGAACCTGAGCTTGGCCATCGCGCTGGAGAGCGGCGCGCAGATCGGCGAGATCGTCGACATGTGCCAGCCGATCAAGGATGCCGCCGATAGCGGCGCCGATGCCGGCACGCCGCAATTCCTCGCCGAATGGGTGAGGATGGCGGACAAATTGATCGAACTGGCCGAGGAGGACGAGGCGCGTGGGCGGCTGCTCTCGGCGGGCACGAAGCTGCAGCGCGCGTCGCTCTATCTCTTCACCGCCGAACGGATGCAGGGCCATGGCCATCCCGGCCGCGCGGCGACCTTCGCCAAGGCGCGCACCGCGTTCGACAAGGCGATGCGCTATGCCAAGGAGAATTGCGAACGGGTGGAAATACCGATCGAAGGCGGCGTCATGCCCGCGCTCTACACGCGCGCAGCCGGCGACGGCCCGCATCCGGTGGTGGTGTATTGCAACGGGCTCGACAGCTGCAAGGAGCTGCTGTTCTGGTCGAGGCTGCCGCAGGCGCTCGCCGCGCGCGGCATTTCGTGCCTGTGCGTCGATCAACCCGGCACTGGCGAGACGCTACGGCTCCAGGGGCTGCCCGCGACGCCGCACAGCGAGCGATGGGCGTCGAAGGCGGTCGATTGGCTGGAGCAGCGTGACGATATCGATCCGCAGCGGATCGGCATGACCGGCATCTCGCTCGGCGGGCATTACGCCCCCCGCGCGGTCGCCTTCGAGCCGCGCTTCGCGAGCGGCGCGGTATGGGGCGCCAACCATAATTGGGCCGAGGTGCAGCAGAAGCGGCTGAAGCGCGAAGGCGAGAACCCGGTGCCGCATTACTGGGCGCACGTCATGTGGGTGTTCGGCGCGAGCGACATGGAGGCCTTCCACGCGAAAAGCGCCGACATGAATCTGAACGGCGTGATGGACAGGATCGCCGTGCCCTTCCTCGTCACCCACGGTTCCGAGGATCGGCAGATTTCGGTCGATTACGCGCATCAAAGCTACGATCAGCTCACCAGTTCGCCCCGGCGCGAGCTGAAGATCTTCACCGCGCGCGAAGGCGGCGTCGAACATGTCGGGGCCGACAATATGAGCTTCGGTCGCGACTATATCGCCGACTGGTTCGCCGACACTTTGGGAGGGCATACGGCATGACCACGCGCCGCTTCGTCGATCTGTCGATCACGCTTGATCCCGACGTGATCACCGATCCGCCGTTCATGCGCCCGACGATCGAGCGGATGGGCCATGCCGAGACGGTGAAGGAGGCGGCGTTCTTCTTTCCCGGCCTTACCGCCGAGCAGCTGGTCGGCGGACAAGGCTTCGCAGCGGCGGAAACGGTGACACTTTCGACGCACAACGGCACGCATCTGGATGCACCGTGGCATTACGATCCGATCATGGACGGCGACAAGCCGGCGATGACGATCGACCAGGTACCGCTCGACTGGTGCTTCCGCCCCGGCGTGAAGCTCGATTTTCGCCACCTGCCCGATGGCCATGTCGTCACCGCGCGAGAGGTGGAGGAGGAACTGGCGCGGATCGGCCATGTGCTGCAACCGCTCGACATCGTGCTGGTCAACACCGCGGCAGGCGCCGCGCTGGGCAAGCCCGATTTCGTCGATATCGGCTGCGGCATGGGCCGCGAGGCGACGCTTTACCTCACCACGCGCGGGGTGCGCGTCACCGGCACCGATGCCTGGTCGTGGGACGCGCCGTTCAGCCACACCGCGAAGCGCGTCGCCGAGACCGGCGATACCTCGCTGATCTGGGAGGGGCACAAAGCGGGCCGCGAGATCGGCTATTGCCACATGGAGAAGCTGCACAATCTCGAAAGCCTGCCGCCGTTCGGCTTTACCGTGGCCTGCTTCCCGGCCAAGGTGAAGGGAGGATCGGCCGGCTGGACGCGCGCTGTCGCGATCATCGAAGAATGAACGCGATACCCACGCCGTTCCTCGCCAACACTTGGTACATGGCGGCATGGAGCGATGAGATCGGCGAGCCGCTGCTCCGCCGCCGCATCGCGGGCGCGCCGATCCTGCTCTACCGCAAGGCGGATGGTGCGGTCGCCGCACTGACCGACCGGTGCAGCCATCGCTTTGCCCCGCTCAGCATGGGCACCCGCGAGGGCGATATGGTGCGCTGCGCCTATCACGGCCTCGGCTTCGATGCGGCCGGGCATTGCGTCGCCAACCCGTTCGCCGACGCGCCACCTAAGGGCGCGAACATTCGCGCCTGGCCCGTCACGGAACGGGACGGGATCGTGTGGGTGTGGGCGGGCGCATCCGATGCCGCCGATCCGGCGACGATCCCCGATTTCTCGGCGCTCGCCCGGCCCGCGGGGCCGCCGATCAGCGGCCTCATGCCGATGCGCGCCGGCTATCAGTTCGGCACCGACAATCTGATGGACCTCAGCCATATCGAGTTCGTCCACAAGGGCAGCTTCGCCGGCGCGGGCGTGATCTTCGCGGGGCGGCACGAAGTGCGTCAGGAAGGCGAGACGCTCCACTCGAACTGGTGGATGCCCGGTGTTGCCGCGCCGCCGCACACGATCGGGATCTATCCGCGCGATCTCGTCTGCGATCACTGGCTCGACATGCGCTGGAACGCGCCCGCCTCGATGCTTCTCGAAATCGGCGCGACTCCGGCAGGAAGACCGCGCGACGAAGGCTGCGTCGTCTGGCAGGCGCATATCCTGACGCCCGAGACCGAAGCCACTTCCCATTATTTCTGGGCGACCACGCGCTCGGGCGATCAGGCCGATCCCGGCGCCGATGCCTTCCTGCGCGGATTGATGGCGCAAGCGTTCGAAGGCGAGGACAAGCCGATCATCGAGGCCGCCTTCGCCAATCTCGACGGCCGCGACTTCTGGGCCGAGCACCCGGTCTCGCTCGGCATCGACCAGGGCGGCACCCGCGCGCGCCGCCTGATCGAGACGATGCTACGCCGCGAAGCCGTATGAGCAGCCGCCACAGGGAGACACGATGAGACTCGCAACGCTGCACGACGGCTCGCCCGACGGCCGGCTTGCCCTCGTTTCGCCCGACGGCGTGCGCGTCATTCCGGTCCCCGCCATTGCGCCGACCTTGCAGGCCGCGCTCGATGACTGGGCGGTGATCGCCCCACGGCTCGCCGAGCGCGCGACGACGCTGGCAGACGGCCAATCGGTGGAGAACGTGCGATTTGCGGCCCCCCTGCCCCGCGCGTGGCAATGGCTCGACGGCTCGGCTTATGAAAGCCACGGCGCGCTGATGCAGAAGGCGTTCAACCTGCCACCGATCGAGACGGACCTGCCATTGATGTATCAGGGCCTGTCGCATCAATTTCTCGGTGCGGGGGACGACGTGCCTTTCCCAAGCGAGGCCGATGGCATCGATTTCGAGGGTGAGTTCGGCGTCGTCACCGATGCCGTGCCGCTGGGCATCACTGCCGCCGACGCGCTCGGCCACATCAAGCTGATCGTGCAGATCAACGACTGGTCGCTGCGCGTGCTGGCACCGATCGAGATGAAGACCGGCTTCGGCTGGATCCAGGCCAAGCCGGCGTGCAGCGTGGCGCCGTTCGCGGTGACGCCCGGCGAGTTGGGGGCAGCTTGGCGCGACGGCCGCGTCTGCCTCGATCTCGCGGTGGACTGGAACGGCACGCGGTTCGGCAATGCCAACGGCGCGCCGATGGCGTTCGGCTTTCATGAGCTGATCGCGCACGCCGCGCGGTCGCGTGCGCTGCCCGCCGGCACGATCATCGGATCGGGCACCGTCTCCAACCCGGATTTCCGTGACGTCGGCTCGTCCTGCATCGCCGAGCGGCGCGGCATCGAGATCGTCGACCACGGCGCGCCGCGCACGGCCTTCATGCGTTTCGGCGACCGTGTGCGGATGGAAGCGCGCACGCCGGACGGGCGATCGCCGTTCGGCGCGATCGATCAGCGTGTGGTGGCTGCCTACAGGCCTTCAGGCCAGTAGAGCCGCGTCGGGTTGTCGATCAACAGCTTGAGGCGCAGCTCCGGGGTGGGGGCGATGCGCGGGATCACGTCGACCAAGGTGCCGTCGTCGGGGATATGATGCTCCATGTTCGGGTGCGGCCAATCGGTGCCCCAAAGCACGCGATCGGGATAGCGCTCGACCACCGGGCGGATCACCGCGACGAAATCGTCGAACGGCGGGCCCATCGGCGACAGCCGCTCAGCGCCCGACACCTTCGTCCAGATTGTCGGATGATCGTCGAGCAGCTTCCTGAACGCGGTGATGTCACGCCCATCGGGGCCCTGCGCGATGTCTGGGCGGCCGAGATGATCGACCACCACGATGGTCGGGATCGCTGCGAGGAACGGGATCAGCTCGTCGAGCAGGTCGGCTTCGAAATAGACCACGACATGCCAGCCGAGCGGGGCGATACGCCGCGCGATGTCGAGGAATTTGTCCTTCGGCGCATGATCGACCAGCCGCTTCAGGAAATTGAAGCGCACGCCGCGAATCCCGCCCTCGTGCAACCGCTGCAACTCCGCGTCGGTGATCGCGGGATCGACCACCGCCACGCCGCGCGCCTTGCCGCCCGACTTGGCGATGCCGGCCAGCGTCGCGTCATTGTTGGTGCCGTGGCAGCTCGCCTGGACGATCACGTTGCGCGACAGACCAAGCCGATCGCGCAGCGCGAACAGCATCTCCGGCGTCGCATCCTCGGGATGATATTTGGCTGCCGGGCTGAACGGAAATTCGGCTTCCGGGCCGAAGACGTGAACATGCGCGTCGACCGCGCCGGGCGGCGGCATGAAATGTGGGCGGGAAGGCACGTCCACCCATGTCTTGACCCGGTTCATGCGAATATTTCTCCATCCATCAGCTTGCGCGCGGTGCGCAGCAATGCCGCCGTCATCACGGCGCCCGCGTCATCGGTCTCGAGCACGCAGCTCATTTCGCCGGTCGGATGCTCGACCGACAGCATCTTGCGCGCGCCTTCGGGAACGGCGGCGAGCTCGGCCGCCGGCGAGCCGGGCACGAGGCACGCGGTGGCCACGCTGACCGCGCCGAGCACACCGATCGTGGCATGTGCGCGGTGCGGGATGAAGCTGCGCACCGTCACCGCGCCGCCGTGCCGCGGCGGCGCGACAAGCATCATCTTGGGGACCGACTTTTCGGTCACGTCGCCCAGGTTCATCAGGGGCCCGGCCGCGAGCCGGATCGCCTCGATCTTAGCCTTGAGTCCGGTCGCGGCATCGAGCGTCTCGCGATCCTCATAGCCGCTCGCGCCGACATCCCCGGCCTTGAACACCACGCAGGGCATGCCATTGTCGATCAGCGTGCACGCAATCCCCCCGATTACGTCCATCGCATGGCCCGTCGGCAGCAGCGCGCCGCACGACGAGCCGGCGGTGTCGCGAAACTCCAGCGGAATCGGCGCGGCGCTGCCGGGCACGCCGTCGATCTTCGCATCGCCCTCATAAGTCGGCACGCCGCCCGGCGTGCGGCACGTCGCGACCGCGACCTGGCCGGTATTGACCATGAAGATCGTCACGCGCGTTTCGTCACCGCGCGCCGTCACCAGCCCGCGCTCGATCGCGAACGGACCGACCCCGGCGAGCATGTTGCCGCAATTCTGGCTGTCGGTGACGATCGCCTGATCGACGAACACCTGGAGGAACAGGTAATCGACATCGACACCCGCGCGCGCCGATGTCGACACGACCGCCACTTTCGAGGTGAGCGGATCGGCACCGCCCATGCCGTCGATCTGGCGCGGATCGGGCGAGCCCATGATCCCGAGCAGGAAGGCGTCGCGCGCCGGGACGTCCTGCGGCAAATCACCGGCCAGGAAAAACGCGCCCTTCGACGTGCCGCCGCGCATCCACATGCAGGGGATACCCTTGTTG
>Ga0164241_10005915_pt1 | contig 11281 bp, 10 predicted proteins | sample OricomyardsoilBY_FD_108780 | JGI IMG/M metagenome (GOLD analysis project Ga0164241, IMG submission 108780) | Backyard soil microbial communities from Emeryville, California, USA - Original compost - Back yard soil (BY) | ecosystem: Environmental > Terrestrial > Soil > Unclassified | place: USA... | reverse complement strand
TTCCGGAGTCGTTCTCGGAGTCGGCCACCTTCTCCAGCAGCGGCCGCACCCGCGACGGGATGGGCGTCGACAGCGCGATCGACGTCGAGGTCCTGCGAACCCAGCTCACGTCGACGACCTCGTCGATCACGCGCTGCAGGTCGGCGTTCGAGCGCGCCACCATGCGGACCAGCAGGTCTCCCTCGCCTGTCGTCGCGTGGACCTCGCAGACCTCGTCGATGGCGGCCAGGCGCGACGCGACCTCCGTGCGCTTGCCCTGCGCGATCTCCAGCACCGCGAACGCGGTCAGCCCGTAGCCGACGGCGGCCAGGTCGACGTCCGGCGGGAAGCCGCGCAGCACGCCGCTGCGCTCGAGCCGGTCCATGCGGGCCTGCACGGTCCCGCGCGCCACGCCCAGCCGCCGCGAGCACTCCAGAACGCCCAGCCGCGGTTCGTCCGACAGGAGCAGCAGGAGCCGTGAATCGAGTTCGTCGAGTGTCCCGGCCGGTTCGCTCATCTACACAGAATGCCTCACTTCGCCACCGAAGTCAGCTGAGGACCAGGCAGGTTGTCCAGTGAATCGAGCGTCGTTTGCGCAGACTGCCCTGACGCAAGGATCCTGCTGGTACGCGACGCCAGGGAGGCCAACGAATGACCGGCACCGTCAGCCACCAGCGACAGTTGGACGACGTCACCTTCGACCAGATGCGCCAGCTCGTCGGCCTCGTCGAACACGACGAGTCGAAGGATCCCTTCCCGGTCCGCGCGATGGACGCCGTGGTGTTCGCCGTCGGCAACGCCACCCAGACCGCGTGGTTCTACCAGGCCGCGTTCGGCATGCGGCTCGTCGCGTACTCGGGCCCGGAGACCGGCAACCGCGACCACAAGTCGTTCGTGCTGAAGTCCGGCTCGGCCCGCTTCGTGATCAACGGCGGCGTGCACCCCGACAGCGACCTGCACGACCACCACCGCAAGCACGGCGACGGCGTGGTCGACCTCGCGCTCGAGGTCGCCGACGTCGACAAGTGCGTCGAGCACGCCCGCGCCCAGGGCGCGACCGTGGTCGAGGAGCCGCACGACGTGTCCGACGAGCACGGCACGATCCGGCGGGCGGCCATCGCGGCGTACGGCGAGACCCGGCACTCGCTGATCGACCGCTCCCGCTACGACGGCCCCTACCTGCCCGGCTACGTGGCGCGGGAGTCGAAGATGCCGGCGCGCAAGCGGCTGTTCCAGGCCGTCGACCACTGTGTGGGCAACGTCGAGCTCGGCAGGATGGACTACTGGGTCGAGTTCTACAACCGGGTCATGGGCTTCGTGAACATGGCCGAGTTCGTCGGCGACGACATCGCCACCGACTACTCGGCGCTGATGAGCAAGGTCGTGTCCAACGGCAACCACCGGGTCAAGTTCCCGCTCAACGAGCCGGCCATCGCGAAGAAGAAGTCGCAGATCGACGAGTACCTGGAGTTCTACGACGGCGCGGGCTGCCAGCACATCGCGCTCGCCACGAACGACATCATCGCGACGGTCACGGCGATGCGCGAGTCGGGCGTGGAGTTCCTGGACACCCCGGACTCGTACTACGACGACCCCGAGCTGCGCGCCCGGATCGTCCAGGTGCGGGTGTCGATCGAGACGCTCAAGGAGCACCGGATCCTCGTCGACCGCGACGAGGACGGCTACCTGCTGCAGATCTTCACCAAGCCGATCGGCGACCGGCCGACCGTGTTCTACGAGCTCATCGAGCGGCACGGCTCGCTCGGTTTCGGCAAGGGGAACTTCAAGGCGCTGTTCGAGGCCATCGAGCGCGAGCAGGACCGCCGCGGCAACCTGTAGCCCCCGGATCGGCGAGCGGCGCACCCAAACTTTCCGGGCCGGGTATTCTCGGTGTGCACGCAGCACAGGGATGGGAACAGGCATGGCGGTCGGGTCACGGGTGGCGGGAGTACTACCGCTTGCGGGAGCGACGGTGGCTGCGGTGGCCCTGGCGGGAGTGGCGGTGTTTTCGGTGCACCAGGCAGGCTGCGCCGACCCGGGCCACTACGTGCAGCATGACGACGGGCAGATGGAGCTCGTCGACAGCTGCGTCGACCCGGCCCAGCTGCCGCCGGCTCACCAGGAGCGCAAGGAGCCGGCTCCGGCCGAGCCCGCGCTCAACGAGCTGACGAACACCGACCTCCCTTAGGCGAGACATGCGAACGCCCCCTCCGGGAGACCGGAGGGGGCGTTCTCGCGTCTGGAATCAGTCCAGGGCCTGGAGCAGGTCCTGCACCAGGTCGGCGCCGTCCTCGATGCCCACGGACAGGCGCAGCACGTCCGACGGGACCTGCAGCGGCGAACCGGTGGTGCTCGCGTGGGTCATCCGGCCCGGGTGCTCGATCAGCGACTCGACGCCGCCGAGCGACTCGCCCAGGATGAACAGCTTCGTGCGGGCGGCGACGGCCAGGGCCGCCTCCTCGCCACCCGCGACCGCGAACGACACCATGCCGCCGTAGCGGCGCATCTGCTTGCCGGCCAGCTCGTGACCGGGGTGGTCGGCCAGGCCCGGGTAGTAGACCTTGGTGATCTTCGGGTGCCCGACGAGCGCCTCGACGACCCGCTCCGCGTTGTCGCAGTGCCGCTCCATGCGCAGCGCCAGCGTCTTCGCGCCGCGCAGCGTGAGGTAGGCGTCGAACGGGCCGGGCACGCTGCCGACCGAGTTGCGCAGGAACGCGAACGACTCGTTCAGCTCGTCGTCCGAGGTGATCAGCGCGCCGCCGACGACGTCGGAGTGCCCGCCCAGGTACTTGGTGGTCGAGTGCAGCACCACGTCGGCGCCCAGGCCCAGTGGGGACTGCAGGTACGGCGTCGCGAACGTGTTGTCGATGACCAGCTTCGCGCCGGCCTCCGCGGAGGCGTCGGCCAGCGCGGCGATGTCGGCGACGCCGAGCAGCGGGTTGGTCGGCGTCTCGCACCAGATGACCTTGGTGTTCGGCCGGATCGCGGCGCGCACGGCGTGGATGTCCGCGAGGTCGACCGTCGTGTACTCGATGCCCCACAGCGTGAGCACCTTGTCGATCAGGCGGAACGTGCCGCCGTAGGCGTCCCCGCCGAGGATGACGTGATCACCGGGGCGGGTCATGCCGCGCAGCGCGGTGTCGGACGCCGCCATGCCGGACGCGAACGCCAGCGCGTGGCGGCCGCCCTCCAGCGAGGCGAGCGCCTCCTCCAGTGCGGTGCGGGTCGGGTTCGCGGTGCGCGAGTACTCGTACCCGCCCTCGCGCAGACCGCCAACGCCGTCCTGAGCGAACGTGGAGGTCGCGTAGATCGGCACGATGACCGAGCCGGTCCGCGGGTCGGGTCGCTGACCTGCGTGGATCGCCCGGGTTTCGAAGCCCCAACGGCTCGTGTCGTCTGCCATGGCCACAGGTTATTACCTCTCACTCGCGTGCCCACCATGTGAGAGCTTGAGTCTCACTCGACACCCTGAACAACGTCGGCGGCGCCGTGAATAGTTCACGGCGCCGCCGACGTCTCGAGCTTTGCTACCTCTGTGTCACCACTGCTGGGGAGGTGGACCACCCTGCTGGGGCGGCTGGCCGAAACCCTGCTGCGGCGGCTGGCCGTACCCACCCTGAGGCGGACCACCGAAGCCCTGCTGCGGGGGCTGGCCGAAGCCCTGCTGGGGCGGCTGGCCCGGCTGACCGAAGCCGCCGGGCGGCGGGCCGCCGAAACCACCGGGACCACCCGGGCCACCCGGACCGCCCTGACCGGCGAGCACGGAATCGCCGCCGAGGTACTTCTTGGTCTGCGGGATGAACGCGAGCGCGCCGATCGCGCCGACGACGATGCCGCCGATCAGCGCCCACACCGGCACGTTGGGCGAGTCGCCCGCGTCGCTGATGTCGCCCTCGACGATCAGGTACACGACGCCGGCGATCAGCATGACGCCGCCGGCGACCGCGGTGAGCATGCCGGCCATGCTGTGCTTCAGGTAGATCAGCACGCCACCGCCGATGGCGGCCAGCGCGCCGAGCAACGCCGCGATCGTGAGGATCCACAGCGTCGTCGGCGACGGGACGTCGAGCCTGCCGAGCACCTCGTCCGGGATCTGGCCGTACTGGTCGGAGTAGTCGCCGAGGTCACCGAAGTCGGTGAGCGCGAAGACCGCCACGAGCAGGCCGAGCAGAGCGGCGAGACCGGCGAGGCCCCACGAGATCATCTGCAGGTTCTGGCCCTGGCCCCCGAACGTCGGGCCGGCGCCGAGTCCCTGCTGCTGCGCGAACCCACCGGGCGGCGGGCCGTAACCGGGCGGCGGCTGTTGCTGCTGACCGAAACCGGGCGGCGGCCCCTGCTGGCCGAAGCCCGGCGGCGGCCCCTGCTGCTGACCGAACCCGCCGGGCGGCGGGCCGTAACCGGGCGGCGGCTGCTGCTGGCCGAAACCGGGCGGCGGGGTCGCCGGCTGGCCGAAGCCGCCGGAGTGCGGGTCCGCACCGGGCGGCGGGGAGTAGGGAGGCTGCTGGGGAGGCATCGAGCCGGGCGGCACCATCTGGGTGGCGCCGGCGTCGGGCTGCTGGCCGTACTGCACGGGCGACACGACCTGCGTCGCGTCCCCCACGGGCTGCTGACCGGGCTGGATGGCCTGGGTGCGCTCGACACCGTCGGCCCCGACCTGGCCGGGGACCGGCTGACCCGGCTGCAGCGCCTGAGTCGGTCCTGGGGTCGACAGCGCCGGATTGTCCTGCTGTGGCGGCTGGCCGGGGCGCTGCTCCTGGCTCTGCTCACCTTCCCCCTGCTGCGGTGGCTGGCCGCCCTGCCACGGTTGGTTCGGCGGCTGAGGAGAGCTCATCGGGTTCCAACCCCTTCGAAAGGTCCTGGAAATGCGTTCGCGCCAACGCTAGTGCATCGTGCGTCCATCTGCCGGTATCGGTGTTGATCCTGCGACACGCCTACCGGCCTGCGAGAAAGCCGAGCAGATCCTGCCGCGTCACGACGCCGGCCGGCTTGCCGTCGACGAGCACGAGCGCCCCGTCCGCGGCGGACAGCGCGGTCATCGCGGAGCTCACCTGCTCGCCCGCGCCGATGGTGGGCAGCGGCGGGGACATGTGGTTGTCGAGCCGGTCGGCGAGCGCGGCCTTGCCGGTGAACAGCGCGTCGAGCAGGTCGCGCTCGTTGACCGCGCCGACCACCTCGGCGGCCATCACCGGCGGCTCCGCGTTGACCACCGGCATCTGGCTGACGCCGAACTCGCGCAGGATCGCCACCGCGTCGGCCACCGTCTCCGTCGGGTGCCCGTGCACCAGGTCCGGCATCGCGCCGCCGGTTCCCTTGCGCCGCAACACATCCCCGACCGTCGCGCCGGAGTGCTCGGGCGGCAGGAAGCCGTAGGAGGCCATCCAGTCGTCGTTGAACACCTTCGACAGGTAGCCGCGGCCGCCGTCGGGCAGCAGCACGACCACGACGTCGTCCGGGCCGAGCCGCTTGGCGAGCCGGATCGCCGCGGCGGCCGCCATCCCGCAGGAGCCACCGACGAGCAACCCCTCCTCACGGGCGAGGCGCCGGGTGACCTCGAACGACTCCGCGTCGGATACGGCGATGATCTCGTCGGCGACGTTGCGGTCGTAGGTCTCGGGCCAGAAGTCCTCGCCGACGCCCTCGACGAGGTAGGGCCGGCCGGTGCCGCCGGAGTACACCGAGCCCTCCGGGTCGGCGCCGACGATCTGCACCCGGCCCTCGGAGACCTCCTTGAGGTAGCGGCCGGTGCCCGAGATCGTGCCGCCGGTGCCGACACCCGTGACGAAATGGGTGATCCGCCCGTCGGTCTGGCGCCACAGCTCGGGGCCGGTGGACCGGTAGTGGCTCTCCGGGTTCTCCGGGTTGGAGTACTGGTCGGGCTTCCAGGCGTTATCGATCTCGCGGACCAGCCGGTCGGAGACGTTGTAGTAGGAGTCCGGGTGCTCCGGCGCGACCGCGGTCGGGCACACCACGACCTCGGCGCCGTAGGCCTTCAGCGTGTTCCGCTTGTCCTCGCTGACCTTGTCCGGGCAGACGAACACGCAGCGGTATCCCCTGCGCTGGGCCACCATCGCGAGGCCGACGCCGGTGTTGCCGGACGTGGGCTCGACGATCGTGCCGCCCGGCTTGAGCTCGCCGGAGCGTTCCGCGGCCTCCACCATGCGCAGGGCGATGCGGTCCTTCACGCTGCCGCCCGGGTTGAAGTACTCGACCTTCGCGAGCACCGTGGCCTGCACTCCCTCGGCCAGCGCGTTCAGCTTGACCAGCGGTGTGTTGCCCACCAGATCGACGACATGCTCGACGTACTCCACCTGCGCTCCTCACCTCGACGTGCCCCTCGGCACCTCGAGGGAGCCTAGCGACCGGGTCGCATACCACGTCGGCGGACGCTGGCCAACAAGCTCGATCCGGGTTCGACCCGCACACTAGTGATACGGCACACACTCGGACGGTCACTCGGGGACACGCTCCGGCGCGGGCGGCGATGTAACGACAGAACCGGGAGCGGGGTCGGCTCGTCTCATGAGTAGGAGGTGCGGGCGATGGCGGGGATTCGAACCCTACGGGCGCTGGTGCTGGGGGCCGGTTCGGTCGGCGGCTTGTCAGGCGCGGCATACGGACTGCTCAACGGACAGTCGCGACGTGCTAGAACGATCATCGGCAAGTCGAACGACCTGCCACGCAACGCCGACGGCGTCTACCTGCCGGACGGCGCCGGACCGGTCACCGACGAGCCCCACGACGCGCTCACGTTCGCCGTGCTCGGCGACTCGCTGGCCGCTGGGCTCGGCGCGGAGAGCGAGGACCGGCTGCCGGGCGTACACCTCGCGCGAGGGCTCGCGGAGGAGTCGGGCCGGCCGGTGCGGCTCGTCACGCACGCGATCAGCGGTTCGCGCACCACCGACCTCGACGAGCAGGTCGACGTGGCACTGATCAACCCGCCGGACGTGGCGCTGGTGATCATCGGGGGCAACGACGTCACCACGGGGATGCGGGTCGGCACGTCGGCGGCGCTGCTGGCCAAGCAGGCGAGCAGGCTGCAGCGGGCGGGCACCACGGTCGTCGTCGGCACCTGCCCCGACCTGGACATCGTCCGGCCGATCCCGCAGCCGCTGCGCACGATCGTCTCGCGCTGGGGGCTCGCGCTGGCCCGGGCGCAGCGCCGTGAGCTGGACCGGGTGGGCGTGCGGTCGGTGTCGCTGGCCGCGCTGACGGCGCCGGAGTTCCGCGAGCGCCCGGACGAGCTGTTCAGCCCGGACCGCTTCCACCCCAACGGCGCCGGCTACGAACTGGCGGCGGGCGTGCTGCTCGCGCCGTTGTGTGATGCTGCCGGCTTGACCACCGGCTGGGACCTTCTCGCCGCGTAGCCTTCTTCTCAGCGTGCGTCTGACGAAGGAGTTGCGCAATGCCAGAGGCGGTCATCGTGTCCACGGCCCGGTCCCCGATCGGGCGGGCCGGCAAGGGGTCCATGGTCGACATCAGGCCCGACGACCTCGCCGTGCAGATCGTGCGTGCGGCGCTGGACAAGGTGCCCCAGCTGGACCCGGCGCAGATCGACGACCTGATGCTGGGCTGCGGCCTGCCGGGCGGTGAGTCGGGTTTCAACATGGGCCGCGCGGTCGCCGTCGAGCTGGGCTACGACCACCTGCCCGGCTGCACGGTCACCCGCTACTGCGCGTCGAGCCTGCAGACCACACGAATGGCTTTTCACGCGATCAAGGCCGGTGAGGGCTCGGCGTTCATCAGCGCCGGCGTGGAGACGGTGTCGCGATACGTCAACGGCAGCTCGGACAGCTGGCCGGACACGCACAACCCGCTGTTCGCCGAGGCGGAGGCCCGGACCGTGGCCGCGGCGGAGCAGGGCGCCGCGTCGTGGCACGACCCGCGCGAGGACGGCGCCGTGCCGGACGTGTACATGGCGATGGGCCAGACCGCGGAGAACCTGGCGCTCGCCAAGGGCGTGACGCGCGAGGACATGGACCACTTCGGCGTGCGGTCGCAGAACCTCGCGGAGGAGGCCATCAAGGCGGGCTTCTGGGCGCGGGAGATCCACCCGGTGACGCTGCCGGACGGCTCGGTCGTCGACCGCGACGACGGCCCGCGGCCGGGCGTGACGTACGAGAAGACCTCGACGCTGCAGCCGGTCTTCCGGCCCGACGGCCGGGTCACTGCGGGCAACTGCTGCCCGCTCAACGACGGCGCGGCCGCGGTCGTGATCATGTCGGACACGCGCGCGGCCGAGCTCGGCCTGACGCCGCTGGCGCGGATCGTGTCGACCGGCGTGTCCGGCCTGTCGCCGGAGATCATGGGCCTGGGCCCGGTGGAGGCGTCGCGGCGGGCGCTGGCGCTGGCCGGGATGACGATCTCGGACATCGACCTGGTGGAGATCAACGAGGCGTTCGCGGCGCAGGTCATCCCCTCCTACCGCGATCTGGAGATCCCGCTGGACAAGCTGAACGTCAACGGCGGCGCGATCGCCGTGGGCCACCCGTTCGGCATGACCGGCGCCCGGATCACCACGACCCTGGTCAACTCGCTGCAGTGGCACGACAAGCAGTTCGGCCTGGAGACGATGTGCGTGGGCGGCGGCCAGGGCATGGCGATGGTCCTGGAGCGCCTGAGCTGAGTTGTCCACAACCCACCCGGCTGTCCACATGTGGATCTTGACCTCTGTCGCGGCCGGCCTACGCCGGTAGGCTGGCGTCAGAGGGGTGCCCCCGGAGAGGGTGGGGGCCGCGATTCACGGGGGCGCCGCCATTCTCGTGGCGCCGCGATCAACGTGGGCGCGAGCCGGGTGTGCTGTCGGTGGGTTGTGCGACAGGTGATTTGACGGTTCTTGCCGGATGCCGGCCGCGGCCTCGACGGGGCCGCCCGGGCGCGCATACGCTCGCCGGCATGGTGCAGAGCAAGGCTGCCGACGTCGACGGGTATCTCGCCGAGGTGCCCGTCGAGCGTCGGGAGGCGCTGACCCGGTTGCGGGAGCTGTGCCGGGCGGAGCTGCCCGGCTTCACGGAGAAGATGCTCTACGGCATGCCCGCCTACGAGCGCGCGGGCGGCGATGACGGTGACGGGGTCGCGTTCGCCAACCAGAAGCAGTACATCAGCTTCTACCTGGTGCGCACCGACGTGCGCCGGGCGTTCGCGGAACGGCTCGCGAACTACGACATGGGCAAGTCCTGCCTGCGGTTCCGCAACCCGGAGCGGGTCGACTTCGACCTGATCCGCGACCTGTTGCAGGCGACCGCGAAGGAGCCGGGCCCGGGCTGCGGACCGCTCTAGTAGCCGGCGCGGCGCTCGTCGGGGAAGCCTGTCCAGCGCAGCTCCGGCGGCAGGTGCGCCAGGTCGTTGAAGGTCACCACGCACGGCGGCCGGTAATCGCTGTACTCGATGATCGTGAGCCCGGTGTTCGCGGCGTTGATGCCCAGCCACCGCCATTCCGGCGCGTCCAGCGCCGCCCGCACGAACCAGCAGACGATCTGGCTGTGCGTGATCAGCAGCTGCCGCCCGCTCTCCGGGGTCGCGAACTCCTCCAGCGCCTTCGCGCCCAGCGCCGGGCCGCCGGAGCGCTCGTCCACCGAGAACTGCTCCAGGTACGCGGTCGCGGTCGGGGCGAACGCCCACGGCAGCTCGGAGGCCAGCGGCAGGTACGGCGGGTAGTCCCCGATCAGCGCCGACTCCCGCACCGGCACGTCGCCGAGCGCCGCACCGACGATCGCGGCGGTCCGGGCCGCGCGCGGGCGCGGGCTGTGGTGCACGGCCGCCAGGGGAACCCCGGCCAGCCGCTCGCCGAGCAGCCGCGCCTGTTCGGCACCCCGGTCGGTCAGCACTCCGTGTTCGTCGGCCTCGCCGTGGCGGGCCACGTACAGGGTTCTCATACGCTCGGGGCGATGCGCGTCGCGGCGGTGATCATGCGGTCGAACGCGTCACCGTCCTTCGGGTCGTACAGGCCGGCGAGCAGCTTCAGCACGAGCTTCATCAGCGTGGTGCGCGGCAGGCCGTACTTGGTGGCCGTGCGCATGACCAGCGGATTGCCGATGAGCCGGGAGAAGATGTTGCCCAGCCGGTAGTACGAGCCGAGCGACTCCTTGAGCGCCAGCGGGTATCCCGCCAACGCGCGTTCGCGCGACGGCCCCTCCGGGCGGGCCAGTGCCTGCACGACGCACTCCGCCGCGAGCTTTGCCGACTCCATCGCGTATCCGATGCCCTCGCCGTTGAACGGGTTGACCATGCCGCCCGCGTCGCCGACCAGCAGCAGGCCGCGGGAGTAGTGCGGGGTGCGGTTGAAGCCCATCGGCAGCGCCGCACCGCCGATCTTGCCCGTCGCGTTGTGTTCGCGGAAGCCCCATTCCTCAGGCGTTCCGTCCAACCAGGACCGCAGCAGCGCGCGGTAGTCGGTCTTGCCGAACGCCTTGGACGTCGACAGGATGCCCAGCCCGACGTTCACGGTGCCGTCGCCCATGCCGAAGATCCATCCGTAGCCGGGCAACAGCTTCGGCTCGGCCGGGTCGCTGCGGTCCCACAGCTCCAGGTGCGACTCGAGGTAGTCGTCCTTGCTGCGCGGCGACGCGTAGTACCGGCGCACCGCGACCCCCATGGGCCGGCTCTCGACCTTCTCCAGCCCGACCGACAGTGCGAGCCGCGCGGACACCCCGTCGCAGGCCAGCACGATCGGCGCGCGGTAGGTCACCGGCTCGCGGCCCGGACCGGTCTTCGCGGCCACGCCGGTGACGCGCCCGGTGCGCTCGTCGGTCACCGCGCCCGTGACGGTCGTGTGCTCGAACAGCCGCGCGCCCGCGTGCTGCGCGGTGCGGGCCAGCATCTCGTCGAAGTCCATCCGGGTGCGCACCACGCCGTAGGGCGGGAACGTCGCCAGGTCGGGCCAGTCCAGCTCCAGCCGCACCCCGCCACCGACCACTCGCAGGCCCTTGTTCTGCAGCCAGCCGGCCTCCTCGCGGGTGTCGATGCCGAGGTCGATCAGCTGCTTGACGCCGCGCGGGGTGAGCCCGTCGCCGCAGACCTTCTCGCGCGGGAACGTGCTCTTCTCCAACAGCAGCACGTCGAGCCCGGCCCGGGCGAGGTAGGTCGCCGCGGTCGATCCGGCAGGTCCGGCGCCGACGACGATGACGTCGGCGTCCTCGGTCGCCTTGCGGTGGCTGGCCCGCTGGCTCATCCGGTGGCTCCTCGGGTGGATCAGTGGGTGGATGGCTTGTGAAAACGTTCACGAACTGAGCCCATTCTACGGGGCCCTGCCGGGCGCTTCGCGTGCCGAAACGGACAGTCCACACCGAGCGATTTCCGGGTGACG
>Ga0164241_10005914_pt1 | contig 11281 bp, 12 predicted proteins | sample OricomyardsoilBY_FD_108780 | JGI IMG/M metagenome (GOLD analysis project Ga0164241, IMG submission 108780) | Backyard soil microbial communities from Emeryville, California, USA - Original compost - Back yard soil (BY) | ecosystem: Environmental > Terrestrial > Soil > Unclassified | place: USA... | reverse complement strand
CGCGCGTGCAGCGGGTTGAGCGCGAGCACGGGTGTCGCGTGTGGATCGACGACGTTCGGCGTGCCGAGGCTGGGCAGGCTGCCGCACAAGGTCTTCACGACGTCGCGCCAGTCGCCGCTGGAGTCGTGGATGTTGATCGCCGAGTTCACCCCGACGACGGTCAGCACGTCCGCGCCGCGCTCGAACCCGCGGTCGGCGGACAGCGGCGCCCAGGGGCTGTCCTCCTCGTTCTCGCCGACGCACAGCGTGTACTTGCCGACGAACCCCTGCGTGCACTTGTCGACCTCGCCCGGCACGGCGCCGCCGAGGTTGATCAGCGCGAGCCGCACGGCGCGGCCGATCGTGGCGTTGGCCTGCCAGCCGGGGCCCATGACGCCGGTCGAGCAGTTGAGCCCGATGCGGTTGCGGATGGGCCCGTTGACGATCAGCATCGGCGTGAGCGGGTTGGTCGTCGGCTGCATGCCGGCGAGCTGGAAGCCGGGTCGCAGCATCAGGTCGAACGCGGTGAGCACGACCGGCAGGTACTCGGGCCGGCAGCCCGCCATGACCGCGTTGATCGCGACCTTCTCGACGGTCGCCGCGCCGTTGACCGGCGGCACGTCGCCGAGCGTCGCGGCGGGGTCGCGGGTGGTGCCGTCGAGCAGGCGCAGCACGCGTTCGCGGGTCGGCGGCACGACCGGCAGGCCGTCGGTGTGGCCGCGCTCGTGCAGCCACGCGCTGACGACCTCCACGTCGTCCGGCAGATCCTCCACAGTGGACGTCAGCATGTCAGTCCCTCGATGATCACCGCGGCCCGTTCGCGCAGCGCGGCGCGGATGTCCGGCTCGGGCCGGTCGTTGAGCGGGTGGGGGAGGACCACCCTGGGCAGCTCCACGGCGCCGGCGCCCGTGGCGACGGCGACCGCCAGCCCGGCGAAGGCCTGGGTGAACAGCGTCACCGTCGGCACGCCGCGGCGTTCGAGCTCAACGGAATCGTGGATACACCACGATGTGCAGGAGCCTCAATTGCCGATGCCGACCACGACGGCGTCGCAGTCGGCGGCCAGCTCGGCCAGCGTGTCGTCGGGCAGCGTCTGGGCGGCGGAGATGCGCTGCTCGACGATCCGCCCGGCGCCGTGCTCGGTGAGTAACGCCGTGAGCTCGTCGGCGATGACGTTCATGCAGCGCCAGCTGTTGTTCACGATGCCGATCGTCCGACCGTGCACTGTGGACAGCCGGGCGGCGGCCAGTCCACTTGCACTGGGCGGCTGTTCCGCGTAGGGCATCAGGACGTCCACCATGACGAACCCTCCTGTCTATCCTATAGTCGGCACTCTAGCAGCAGTTTCGGTGAGGGGGCCCGTGGTGGGCACGGAGTTCGGCGTGACCTTGCAGTCCGGCGGGGACCCCGCCGCGTTCGCCAGGCTGGCCGAGGACGCGGGCTTCGACTACCTGGCGTGCGGCGAGCATCTGACCTTCCACGGCCCGACGACGAACGCGTTCATCTCCCTGGCGCACGCGGCCGGTGTGACGTCGCGGATCAAGTTGGTGAGCGCGGTGACGTTGCTGCCGCTGTACCAGCCGGTGGTGGCGGCGAAGCTGGCGGCGTCGTTGGATGTGGTGAGCAACGGCCGGTTCACGCTCGGCGTGGGCATCGGGGGCGAATACCCGAAGGAGTTCGAGGCGGCGGGCGTCCCGGTCGAGTCCCGCGGCGCCCGGACGGACGAGGGCCTGGAGGTCATCCGCCGGGTCCTTTCGGAGCCGGACGCGTCGATGGCCGGCCGCTTCACCACGTTCAAGGACGTGACGATCGCCCCGCGCCCGGCGGCCCGCCTCCCGATCTGGATCGCCGGCCGCCGCCCGGCCGCCCTGCGCCGGGTGGCCCGCTGGGGCGACGCGTGGCTGCCGTACCTGCGCACGCCGGAGCAGGTGGCCGAGGGCCGCACCGCGATCACGTCGTTCGCCGGCGGTTCGTGGACGGGCCGCACAGCTCTGTTCGCCTTCACGACGGTGGACCACTCGGGCGACCGCGCCCGCGCGATGGCGGCGGAGCGAGTGGGGCGGACCTACCGCCAGGACTTCACGGCGTTCGCGGACAAGTACCTGATCGCGGGCACACCGGAGCAGTGCGTGGCACGGTTACGTGAGTATCTGGCGGTGGGCGTGGACGTGGTGATCTTCCGCATCGCCTGCCCGAGAAGGGAAGCAGACTCGATGCTGCGGTTGCTCGCCGAGGAAGTCATCCCGCAGTTGCGCTAGCGGACCGCGCCCCCGGACATCAGCTCCTCGATCTCCCGGGCCGGAAAACCCCACTCCGCCAGCACCTCCGCCGAGTCGTCTCCGGGTGCGGGCGGCGACCCGGCCACCGCCCCAGGTGTCCGGCTGAAACGTGGCGCCGGTGCCGGCTGCGGCACCCCGTCGACCGACACGAAGGACGACCGCGCCACGTGGTGTGGGTCATCGGCCACCTCGCCCAGGCCCAGCACCGGCGCGAAGCACGAGTCGGACGACGACAGCAACGCGGTCCACTCCGCGCGCGTGCGGGTCCGGAACACCGCCGTCAGCCGGCCGCGCACCGCGGGCCAGTCGGCGCGGGTCAGCGGGTCGGACAGGTCGTCGAGGGAGACGCCCAGAAGCCTGAACAGCGGCCGGTGGAACTTCGGTTCGATGGCGCCGATCGACACCCATCGGCCGTCGCTCGTCTCGTAAACGTCGTAGAACGGGGCGCCCGAGTCCAGGTAGTTCGTGCCGCGGGCGTCGTGCCACGTTCCGTTCAGGCGCCTGCCGTGGAACTGGGTCATCAGCAGCGACGCCGCGTCCACCATCGCCGCGTCGACCACCTGGCCCCGGCCCGACGCGCGCGCCTCGAACAGCGCGCACACGATGCCGAACGCCAGCAGCATGCCGCCCGCGTTGTCGCCCACCAGGTTCAGCGGGATCACCGGCGGCCCGCCCGCGCGACCGATCGGCTCCAGCGCGCCGGCCAGCGCGATGTAGTTGATGTCGTGCCCGGCCCGCGGCGCCAGCGGGCCCGTCTGCCCCCACCCCGTCGCCCGCCCGTACACCAGCGCCGGGTTCCGGGACAGGCACACGTCCGGGCCGATCCCCAGCCGCTCGGCCACTCCTGGCCGGAAACCCTCGAAGAACGCGTCCGCGCGGTCGATCAGGCGCAGCACGACCGACGCGCCCGCCGGGTGCTTGAGGTCCACCAGCACCGACCGCCGACCCCGGACGACCAGCTCCAGCCGCGGATCCGGCGCCTGCACGTGCCGGTCGCCGCCCGGGCGGTCCACCCGCACGACCTCCGCGCCCATGTCCGACAGCATCATCCCGGCGAACGGGCCCGGGCCCCGGCCGGCCAGCTCGACGATCCGCACCCCGCTCAATGGCCCCACGGCACCCTCCTTGAATCGAGCAACTAGCTAGAATATATTTTAGAGCATCGACGGAAGCGGAGGTCGCGACGTGACGACTCAGGTGATCGATCCCCGCATCCCGGCTCCCGCGCGGCCGGCCGCTCTCGCGCGGCGCCCGGCGAGCCTGGCCGGCGCCCGGGTGATGCTCTTCGACAACGGCAAGCTGGCCCCGGACTACGGGCCCTACCGCGCGATCTTCGACGTCGTCGAGGCTGCGCTCGGGGACGGCACCGAGTTCGTCCACCACACCGACGACCTGCTGCGTGGCACCGGCGCCCGGCTCGCCGAGGTCGCCGCGTGGGTCATGAGCCAGGACGTCGCGGGCGTCGTGTTCGCGCTCGGCGACTGGGGCGTGAGCCAGCCGACCGCGATCGTCGCCGCGGAGCTCGAGCGGCTCGGGGTGCCCACCTCGGTCGTCACCACTGAGATCGGCGGCCGCCAGGCGCTCGCCGCGGCCGCTCGGATGGCGCCCGGCCTGCCCGTCACCACGCTGCGCGCGCTGCGCTCGGCCACCCGCGAGGAGCTCGCCACCGAGGTCAAGGAGGTCCTCGACGACATCCTCGACGGCCTCACCGGCGACCCGGCCCACCTGCGCGACCGCTTCGCCGCCCGGCCCATTGCCGCGCCCGCGCCGGCCGCGGCCGACGGCCTGCTCCTGCTCGACGGCGACGACCCGTCCGCCGAGTTCACCGCGCTCATGCGCGACAGCCTGCTCGGCGACGGCCTCCCGCTGGTCGCGCCGACCCCGGGCCGGGTCGAGGAGTTCCTCGACGGCCGCGACCCGGATGCCCCGGTCTGGCCCGCGATCCCGCCCCGCGACACGCCGGTGACCGCGCGCGAGGTCGCCGCCGTCGCCGTGGCCGCCGGCTGCCGTCCGCGGTGGGCGCCGGTCGTCTTCGCCGCGTACGAGGCCATGGCCGATCCCGGGTTCCGGCTGTTCCAGGCCGCGATCACCACCCATCCGGGCGGCACGCTCGTGTTCGTCAGCGGGCCGGACTCCGAGGAGTACGGGTTCGTCGCAGGCCGCGGCGCCCTGGGTCCGGGCTTCGAGGCCAACGCCACCACCGGCCGGGCCGTCGCGCTCGGCTACTCGTTCCTGCTCGGCGCGGTCCCCGGCGGCGCCGACCTCACCGCGCAGGGCTCGCCCGCCGAGTTCACCTACTGCTGTGCGGAGAACCTCGCCGAGAGCCCGTGGCCCGGACTGCACGCGGATCTCGGACATCCCGGCGCGACCACCGTCACGGTGCTCAAGTGCGAGGGTCCCCACAACATGCTCGACCAGCAGAGCTCCGAGCCCGCGCGGCTGCTCGGCACGTTCGCCAGCAACATGGCCACGCTCGGCTCCAACGCGTCCTATGTCGCCAACGCCGAGACGCTGCTGCTGCTCAACCCCGAGCACGCCCGGCTGCTCGCCGCCGCCGGCTGGTCCAAACGTGACGTCCGGGACTTCCTGTTCGACGCGGCGCGCAACCCGCGGGAGGACCTGCGGGGCCGCGGGCTGGCGCCGATCTGGCCCGCCTGGTTCGACGCCGCCGAACGGGTGCCGGTCGTGCCGGACCCGGACGGTCTGCTGGTCGCGGTGACCGGCGGCGCGGGCCCGGCCTCACAGCTCGCCGTGCCGTGGGGTTACTCGCGGGCGGTCACCCGCGCCATTTCGTCCACAAAGGAGAACGCATGAGCCGGATCGTTCGCTGGGCCGCCGTTGTCGTTGCCGCTGCCCTGACCCTGACCGCGTGCGGTGATGACGGCGGTGGTGGCGCGGGCAAGGGCGGCACGGTCCGGATCGCGATCAGCTCCGAGAGCCTCGCCACCCAGCTCATCCGGATGGCGGCCGACCTCGGGAAGTTCAAGGACCAGGGCCTCGACGTCGAGCTGACCACCAGCAACGGGGGCGCGCAGGCGGTGACCGCCATGCTGTCCGGCAACGTGCAGTTCGCCGCGGCGGGCGCACCCGAGGTGATCACCACGAATGCCAAGGGGCGCAAGGTCAAGGCGCTCGCGCGGCTCTACTCCGGACTGTCCGGTTCGGTCGTGCTGTCCAAGAAGACCGCCGAGAAGCTCGGTGCCGACACGGACACGCCGCTCGAGGAGCGGCTGAAGGCGCCCGACCTGCCGATCGAGGAGCGGCTCAAGGACCTCGACGGGCTCAACCTCGCCTTCTCCAGCGCCACCTCGTCGCTCAAGTCGCCGGTCATCAGCTCCGCGGAGAGCGTCGGGGCCAAGGTCAACCCGGTGTACCTGAAGCAGGAGAACATGCCGGCCGCGATGTCCTCGGACGCGATCGACGCGCTGCAGGCGTCGCCGCCGGTGTCGGAGCTCGCGGTGCTGCAGGCGGGCGGCGTGATGTGGATCGAGGGTCCGACCGGACAGTTCCCGGCCGAGCACACGCCGGTGTCGTCGTCCACGTTGATCACCACGCAGGAGGAGATCGACAAGGACCCGGAGACCGTCCGCAAGATCGCCGCGGCGATCACCGAGACCGCGCAGCTCGTCATGGACGAGCCGGACACCGCGAAGGCCGACGTGCGCAAGCGGTTCGCCGAGGTCGACCAGAAGATCTTCGACGCGGCGTGGGAGGCCAACAAGGGCTCGTTCCTCCAGCCGCGGGTGACCGCCGACCAGTTCGCGCACGACATCACCGTGCTGCCGGCCGAACTGACCACCGACGACGTCAAGGCGCTCGACCCGAAGGACCTGATCGTGTCCGACGAGTTCAACCCCAAGGACCCGAGTCCGAAGTCGTGACCTGGACCGATTCATAATATATGGTATTCCGACTGGCAGGCCGAGTGCGCCGGAGGTTGTTGCTGTGACGATAATGGCCGAGGGCAAGGACATGGCTCCGGCGGTGGCCGGGGACCGGCTCGAGGACCGGGACTCGAACGACCGCTCGACGCTCACCATCGTCCTGCTACGGGTCGCCGTGCTGGCGGTGGCACTGGCGGTGTGGCAGTTCATCGCCGGCGCTATGGACGTCGAGTTCTTCATCAGCAAACCGACGGAGATCTGGGCGCAGCTGCAGGACTGGGTCACCAGCGGCTACCTCTGGGACAACCTCGGCGTCACGTTGCAGGCCACGCTGTACGGCTTCCTGCTCGGCGCGGTCGCGGGCATCGCGGTCGGGTTCCTGCTGGGCCTGATCCGGCTGCTGGGCAAGCTGCTCGACCCGTTCATCACGGCCGTCTACAGCCTGCCCAAGCTCGCGCTGGCCCCGCTTTTCGTGCTGTGGTTCGGCATCGACCTGGAGATGAAGGTCGTGCTGACCGCGGTGATCGTGTTCTTCCTGGTCTTCTGGAACACCTACGCCGGTGTCCGGGAGACCGACGAGGAACTCGTCGACGTGCTGCGGGTGATGGGCGCGAAGCGGCGGGACATGATCCGCAAGGTCGTGCTGCCCGGTTCGCTGACCTACATCTACGTCGGCCTGAAGCTGGCGATCCCCTACGCGCTGACCGGTGCGGTGGTCGGCGAGCTGATCGCGTCGAACCGCGGGCTGGGCTACATCCTGATGTCCGCGGCGGGCGCCTTCAACACGGCGGGCGTGATGGCCGCCCTGGTGGTCCTCATGCTGATCGCGACGCTGATGAACGCGCTGCTGAACCTGACCGAGGGCTACGTGATGCGGTGGAAGCGCGCGGGCCGGTGAGCCGCCGCTCGACCAACAACATGCCCTCGTTCGCGGCCACCGCCGCGACGGCCAGCACCACCACGATGGCGAACAGCCGGTCGGTCCGGAACAGCTGCGCCGCCTGGTTCAGCTCGTAGCCGAGACCGGTCCCCGCCGAGAACACCTCGCCGACGACGACCCCGGTCAACCCGTGCGCCACCGCCTGCCGGACGCCCGTCAGCGCATGCGGCAGGGACGCCGGCAGCACCACCGTGCGCAGCACGGTCACCGGCGACGCGCCGAACGACCGCGACATCGCCACCAACGCGGCATCCGCCGAGCGCACCCCGGCCATCATGTTGAGCAGCACCGGGAAGATGGCCGCGAGGAACACCACGACCAGCTTGTAGGGCAGGCCGAACCCGAACCACACCACGAACAGCGGCACCAGCGCGATCCGCGGTGTCGAGTAGAACGTCATCACCAGCGGCTCGAACAGGTCGCGCACCGGGCCGTACCAGCCCATGAAGAGGCCGAGCGGCAGCCCGACCACGACCGCGAGCGACCAGCCGGCGAGGAACCCGACGGCCGTTGCCGACGCATGCACCGACCAGAACTCCGGGTCACTCACCAGCTCGCCGAGCGCGGTGACCACACCGGACGGTGAGCCGGTGAACACCGGGTCGACCCATCCCGAGCGCGCCAGCAGTTCCCACAACGCCAGCACCACTAGCAGGAAACCGCCGCCCCGCAACAGTCTCACCGTGTCCACCGCCGCGCCACCGCGCCGAGCAGCTCGTTCAGCAGCGCGCCGGACACCGCCACCACGACCGTCGCCGCGATGATCTGCTCGACCTGGATGTTCATCGCGGCGTTCGCGATCACCCAGCCCAGCCCGGACGCCGAGGCCCACATCTGCGCACCCACGATGCCCGTCACCGCGTGCGTCAACGCCTGCTGCACCCCGGCGAACACCAGCGGCGCGGCGTCCGGCAGCGCGACCGTCCACAACAGACGCTTGGTTGAGGCGCCGAACGACCGCGCCATCCGCAGCAGCGCCGGGTCGGCGGCCCGCACCCCGGCCATCGTGTTGAGCAGCACCGGGAAGAAGCTCCAGGACGCCACCACGACAACCTGGTAGGTGAACCCGTACCCGAACCACACCATGAACAACGGGATCAGCGCGATCCCCGGCACCGCGTTCACCACGAAGACGAACGGCTCCAGCGTCTCCCGCACACCCCGACGCCACCCCATGAGCACGCCGAGCCCGAGCCCACCCACCACCGCGACGACGAACCCGGCGGCGAAGCCTTCCGCCGTGGCGAGCACGTGCACCGACCAGAACGTGCCGTCCCCGCTGAAGGCCACCAGTGTGGCTGCCACCTCGGACGGCGAGCTGGCGAGGAGCTGCACGTGTGGGTTCGCCCGCGCCGCCAGCTCCCACACGACGAGCAGCAGGACGAGCAGCCCGCCGCCCAGCACCAGCTTGCGGCCCCGGAACCGACGTCGCCGTCGGATGGTCGCGGGAGGACGGATGGTCCGGGTGAGGGTGGCGGTCATCGGTCGCCCGCGAGTTGGCAGCTCGATGCGGTCCTCATGAGACGGTCGCCGGGGTGTGTAGTTGGTGCCAGATCTCCTCCTCCAGTGCCGCGAAGCCCGGTGTGCGTTTCACCGCCGGGTCCCGTGGGCGCGGCAGGGGCACGTCGAGCACCGAGCGGACCGTGCCCGGGCGGCCGGTCATCGTGACCACGCGATCGGACAGGAAGACCGCCTCCTCGATGTCGTGGGTCACGAACAGCACCGTCACCCGGTCCGCCTGCCAGATGCGGGTCAGCTCCAGCTGCAGCTGCTCGCGGGTCTGCGCGTCCAGCGCGGCGAACGGCTCGTCCATCAGCAGCAACTCCGGCGCCGTCGCCAGCGCGCGGGCCAGGTTCACCCGCTGGCGCATGCCGCCGGACAGCTCGCGCGGGTAGTGCCGCTCGAAACCGGACAGGCCCACGAGCTCGATCAGCGAGCGCGTCCGCCGCTCCCGCTCGGCAGCCGGCACGCGGCGCTGCACCGCCATCCCGTAGCCGACGTTGTCGAAGGCGGTGCGCCACGGCAGCAGCGACGCGTCCTGGAACACCACCGCACGGTCCGGGCCCGGACCGGTGATCGGCCTGCCGTCCAGCGTCAGCGAACCCTCATCGAACGTCTCCAGGCCTGCCACGCAGTTCAGCAACGTCGTCTTGCCGCACCCGCTCGGCCCGACGATCGACACGAACTCGCCCGCCGGCACCGACAGCGTGACGGCCTCCAGCGCGACCGTCACCGCACCCCGCCCCGACACGTACTCCTTGCGCACGTCGCGGGCCTCGAGCAGCGCGGTCACGGCGCGGCGTACCCGCGGGCGCGCTCGGCGAGCACCTGGTCGAGCAGCGTGAAGTCCCACACCCGGTCCAGCGTGATCTTCTCGTCCGGCTTGCCCTGCGCGGCCTTGGTCACGTCGAGCACCTGCTGCAGCGCCGCCGTGCTCGTCTTGCCGCCGTCGAACATGTCGTGCTCGATCACGTCCCAGCAGCCCTCGGCCAGCTGGTCGGAGAACTCCCAGTCGGACGTGAAGAACTCGAGCACCTCGTCCTGATGGGACTTCATGTGGTCCAGCGTCTCGAGCGTGCCCGCGAGGAAACGCTTGACCAGCAACGGGTTCTCCTTGATGAGCTGGTCGGAGGTGCCCACGATGGACACCGGCGAGCCGGGGAACTCCGCGGCCACCGACGTCACCTCGCGCAGCCCCGCGTCCTCGGCGAGCAGCTTCGCCGGCGGGTAGCCGGTGAAACCTTCGGCCTGCCCGTCGCGCACGAGCTGGATCTGCTGCTTGGTGTTGGACTTCGTCTGGATCCAGTTGACGCCCGTCTCCGGATCGATGCCGGCGCGGCGAAGGATCTCCTTGATCATGTCGTTGGGGCCGAACAGCTTCTTCCCGCGCAGCCCGTCGACCGAGGTGATGTCCGAAGTGGTGTAGAGCCCGAGGTTGTCCTTGAACGTCAACATGACCGCGCGGACCGGCGCGCCGCGCACCGCGCCGCTGTGCGTCTGGACCCCCGCCGCGGAGAACTGCAGCTGACCCGAGGCCATCGCGGCCACGGCGTCCGCGATGCCGTCCACGGCCTCGACGTCGAGACCGAACTTCCGGTAGATCCCGTGGTTGATCCCCCAGCGCGCCCACATGTGGTTGACGCTGGTCGCCCCGGCCGAGACCGTGGCCTTGGCCAGGGGTTCCCCCTTGGCGGCGAGCAGCGACGGGGTGCCGCCGCTCGCGGGCGCGGCGCCGGTCGAGCCGGAGCCGCAGGCGGAAGCCACGCCGACGGTGGCGAGCGCGCCGAACAGGCGAAGAACGTCGCGGCGCGGGAGACCCCCGCGGACGTTGGCAGTCATGATGTTCCTCCCGGTGGTGAGGTGACCTCATAGGTCGTGGTGATGTCGGCGACGTGGGACAACGTCGCGTGAACCGAACAGTCGCCGTGGCACGCGTGTGCTGCGGCGACAAGGGACTTCTCGTCGAGGTCGTCCCCGGAGACGGTGAGGTGCATGGCGATCGCGCGGAACACCGCGGGCCGCGTGGTGGACAGCTCGCCGGTCACCGAGATCGACAGCGACCGCGGCGGCTTGCCGCGCCGGTGCAACTCGGCGAGGAAGCTCGCGCCCGAGCAGCCCGCGAGCGCCATCAGCAGCAGATCGCGCGCGGCGACCGCCCGGCCGTTGGCCAGGCCGAGCTTTCCGCCGAGATCCAGGTGGACGTGGTGGCCGTGCTCGTCCGCGGCGTCGAACAAGGCCTCACCGGGGTCGACGACGACATCGACAACACGCTTATCCGTCATGGGGTCGCTCCAGGTCAGTCGAGCGGGTCGATCCGGCACGGGTAGTCCTTGACCGGCACGGAGCCGGAGATGGGGTCGAGCACGGCGTTGCTGATGATCAGGTTGACGTTGGCGCCGTTGGCGGAGAACGGGTCCTGCCCGGGTAGCCCCAGCTTCTCGCACGCCTCCCACCAGCCCGTCTGGGTGGCCAGCACGCCCGCGGTGACCGATGTGGACACCCGGGCGCGCAGCCGGATCGCGCCCGACGGCGTGGCCAGGCGCACCAGGCCGCCGTCGCGGACGCCGTTCGTGCGGGCGTCGTCCGGGTGCACCTCGAGGTAGGGCTCGGGCACCTGCTCGCGCAGCGCCGGGATGCCCCGGCCGGTGCTGTGCGTGTACTGCGGCAGCTTGCCGGACGTGAGCACCAGCGGGAACCGG
>Ga0164241_10005912_pt1 | contig 11282 bp, 9 predicted proteins | sample OricomyardsoilBY_FD_108780 | JGI IMG/M metagenome (GOLD analysis project Ga0164241, IMG submission 108780) | Backyard soil microbial communities from Emeryville, California, USA - Original compost - Back yard soil (BY) | ecosystem: Environmental > Terrestrial > Soil > Unclassified | place: USA... | reverse complement strand
GGGATCCTGAAATACAACCGGGTAATTATAAATAAGCGTATATAAATTTTCTGTTCGGGGTATGGTGAACTCATACGAAATACCTTCTGCCTCGCCGCCGCCACGTTCATTCCCTAATCGTATTGAATGGCCGCTTCCGTTCGGGCAGTTAATAGGAAATCCGCCAAAAGGATCGAGGCCATTGCCCGGATAAGTACTGTACATAGTATGTTGATCGCCAACGGGGCCGGGAGAGGGAGTGAGGCTGATAACGTTTGAGCCATTACCTGTTACCTTACCAGTGTAGCAGGTCCAGCCAGTAAAATCTCCATTTTCAAAATCAATATTGGGAGGACATGTTTGTGCCTTTGCAGAGGGATGAGCGATAAAAAGTAAAACGCCAATCAGCCACAATATCCTTGTAAAGCACAACCGCATAGTAATGAATGAGTATGATTTCTTTTATTTAATGTGGCTTTCCAGGAAAATGAGACAGACCTGTAAATTAATGTATTTGCCTGTCAAATAAAAGGGATATACCTGATTTTTGGCAAAGTCATATTCTTTATACTTCCGAAGTTTAACTCCTGTTTATCGCAACTGATCGGAAAAGGGTTGCCAGGCCTTTCCCTTTTATAAGCTTTTGTAAGTAAGGTGTTTTATTTGTAATATCTTTCGCACTTACAATCATCGGAAATCTACGTTTATAGACAAACACAATTTATAGATACTTCATGCTCTGCTATATTCTTTTTCATGCTTCAGTAAGTAATTGGATATTAATCGCAATCTCTGCATTTGCTATGGGCTTATCCAAGGCAGGACTGAAAGGGATTGATATATTGAATATTACAATCATGGCATTGGTATTTGGCAGTAAAGCATCTACGGGTGTAGTGCTGCCATTATTATGTGTGGCAGATGTATTTGCAGTATTATATTATCATCGCCATGCAGACTGGAAACAGTTCTGGAAAATTATTCCATGGATGATAGTTGGCATTTTCGCAGGTGTATTTATTGGTAAAGACCTGGATGAACAGTATTTCAGAAAGGTGATGGCAGTTATCATTATTCTTACAGTTGCACTCATGCTTTTTTTTGAATTGCGAAAAGAAATGAAAGTGCCTAATAACAAATTGTTTGTAGGAACTACAGGATTGGCCGCAGGGTTTACAACCATGTTTGGAAATCTTGCCAGCGCATTTGCAAGCATTTATTTCATGGCAATTCGTTTTCCGAAAAATAGTTTTATTGGTACTACTGCGTGGATATTCCTCTTCATTAATTATTTTAAATTACCCTTCCAGGTTTTTTATTGGGACAATATAAATGCATCTACATTGAAAATAGATTTGTTGCTGATTCCTGCAATGGCTGCTGGCTTCTGGACAGGCGTAAAGATTGTGAGGTATATAAAAGACCATTTATACCGAAGAGTAATTATTGCGCTTACGCTGATTGGTGCTATTGTTATTTTTTTTAAATAAAACTAAAACGATCCAATCATTTTACAGATGCCCGTTTTTATAATGCTCTAATAATTCATCTCCACCAAAATCATGGGCAAGGTCTCTCACGACAGAATGAATATGGTTAGCATTATTTTGTGTGTTATCATATTCTATCAAAAGCGTTGGGCCTTGTATGCGATAATAAGTAGGATGGCCCGGCCCTGTTTCCTGCTGGCCTGCCCATGCAAATTGTAATTTATTCAATCCTGCTTTTTCTATATCCTTCATCATATCGTTTGCAAACTGAACGGTATAGCGATGAATATATATGCTTAACAATTCAAGAAATAGTTTTTGTTGCTCTTTGGTTAATGCACTGTATAAAATTCCTTGCGGGTTGTCGATCATTGCTTTTCTTTTGTTTGAAGTAACAATATCGCCTGGCGCTCGCGTGCTGATAATCGCTGTCTTTAATTGTTCTTCATTCAAAGAATGTAAAAAAGAAAGCCCCAGGTCTGTTTCGTCTTTCAGTATTTCTTTTCCTTTCTCAGGCCCTGATAATACTATGGCAGGATTCGATCCCATAAACCCGGGCGAAGCAGAAATGAGTTTATTATTTTCTGAAGAAAAATTTAGTGATACGTGATGGCCTTCCAGCCTCCATCCCCAGATGGCATCATAAGTGGGGTCGCCAAATATGGAAAAATAATAGTTAGTAGGATCCCTGTAATGATCATCTGCCGGCCTTCCTTCCGATTCTTTTAAAACATTTTCCAGTTGTATAATTGCTTTTGTTTTTTGATACCCTGATTCACTTAATACAGTTTGCAGCAAAGCCATGGCTGCATTCTCTTGTGTTTTTTCTAAATTTTTTAAAGGAATGCCTTTGCGGGCAATAGGTACATAATACCAGTTGTACCGCTCACTGTCATTGTATACAAACATGGCCATTTGCTTTTGCTTATCGGTTAGTGTCTTTACAAACGCAACAGCAGCTGCATCGGTTTTACTTAATTGTTTTCTTGCTGTTTTATTATTGGTTTGCGTTGTGCCGGATAGAGTAAAAAAGAGCAGGCAAAATAAAACTAAGCTCAAAGGTTTCATATAGCAGTAATTTAAGGCTGAAGAAGAATAAATTTAAGCCGAAATATTTGCAATAGGCAATATATTTATAGCTGCTGAAATAAACCTTGAAGCAATGGATAAAATCAAATGGGGTATCATCGGGTGTGGGGATGTAACAGAAGTGAAAAGCGGGCCGGCATTTAATAAAGTGCCCAACTCTTCATTGGTAGCTGTTATGCGCCGTAATGAAGAGAATGTAAAAGACTATGCGCACCGGCACAATGTTCCCCGTTGGTACACAAGTGCTGATGATCTTATTCATGATCCGGAAGTGAATGCAATTTATATTGCTACTCCTCCCTCTTCGCATGAAGAGTATGCTATTGCAGCTATGAAAGCAGGCAAGCCGGTGTATGTAGAAAAACCAATGACGATGAATGCTGCTTCAGCAAAACGAATGGTAGCAGCAGCCGGCCAATATGGAGTGAAACTTACAGTCGCCCATTATCGCCGCGCACAACCATTGTTTAAAAAAATCAAACAACTTATCGATGATAAAATAATAGGTAACATTCTTTTTGTAAGAATAGAAGATTATAAAAAGCCTGTGTCAAAAGAATATTTACAGGAAGAGCATACAGCCTGGCGCTTGGACCCTGCTGTGGCAGGTGGTGGCTTGTTCAATGACCTATCCCCACATCAACTGGATATACTTTATTATTTATTTGGCGATGCTGAAAAAGTATCGGGGATAGCAGCTAATCAACTTGGCATAACAAAAGCGGATGATATAGTAACCGGCCATATTCTTTTTAAAAATAAAATAGTATTCACCGGCATCTGGTGTTTTAATGCGCCTGAAGACAAAGAGTTTTGTGAAATAGTGGGTGAAAAGGGTAGTATCCGCTTTAGCTTTTTTACTCATCTTCCGGTCATAATAACAGTGAATGGAAAGGAAGAGATATTTTCTTTTGAAACATTGCAGCATGTACAGCAACCGATGATCGCGGAAGTTGTGCAATATTTTTTAGGTATCAATTCAAATCCCGTCAGTGGCGAAGAGGGTGTTATTGTTATGAATTGGATTGATAAGTTCACAGGTAAATAGCGGAAGCTCTCTTTCCGTATTTTATCTATCGTAAATTTCCTTTCCCTTATTTACAATAGCCTGCTTGTTCTGCCGTTTAATAGGAATTGCTTACAAAAGCATCTATTTTAACCGGTAAAAAAAGTTAACAGTCTTTTAAACCGACTCATCTTTTGCCGGTCTATTGCTGCAACTCAAAACAATCATACTTTATGAACAAACAGATTTTACGCTACAGTCTTGTAGTTTTTTTAGTAAGCGCCTTCCTGTTCTCTTGTCAGAAAGACACCAAAAAAGATAACACGAATTTTGATACAGAAGCTACTGATCAATCGGATGATCAGAACCAATTTGCTGCGCAAATTGATGCTACCTCAAACGAAACAAATGCAGTACTTGAAGCATCAGGCACACTTGCTGCGAAAGGTGAAGAAGTGCAAGGTGTTGTTTGCAATGCGACCGTTGTTGTTGACTCCGCCAATGCAACAAGAACCATTACCATTACTTATAATGGTGCTGATTGCCTGAATGGATTTACACGTACGGGTACAGTATTAGTGTCGATACCTTCTGGTGTACATTGGAAAAATGCAGGGGCGGCTATTACTGTACAATACCAGAATGTAGTAGTTAAAAGAATAAGTGACAACAAGAGCATTACAATTAATGGATCACATGTGATTACGAATGTAAGCGGTGGTTTATTAATCAATCTTCCTAATCTCACTTCTATTACGCATACAATTACAAGTGATGGTATGACAGTCACTTTCCCCAATGGTATGCAACGTACATGGAAAGTAGCGAAACAACGTGTGTTTACATATAGCGGTGGAGTAGTAATTACAACAACAGGCCTTCATATAGATGGTGCAGTAAGCGGTATAGCAGAGTGGGGTACTAATCGTTATGGCCGTTCATTTACATCTATTATTACAAAACCATTGGTGATAAAACAGGATTGTTCATTCCGCTTAACGAGTGGTGAAATAAAACATGTAGTACCAGTATTTACTGCTACTGCTACATTTGGATTAAATGCAAATGGCGAAGCAACTACTTGTCCAGGCACAGGGCATTATTATTGCAAAGTATTATGGGTAGGTGCTGGTGGCAATTCGCATACTGTTATTTTCCCGTATTAATTTTTTATAAATAAATAGTAAAGCTGCAACTCTTGTTGCAGCTTTTTTTATTTTTTTTAGGTAGAGGTTTTTGACTTATACGGGCAGCTATCTCATGTTTTTAATGTAATTTGAGTACATGGGTAAAATTGGTACAGAAGAACTATTAATTATTCTATGCAGCCTGGTTGTTTTATCATACCTGTTTTCTATTGTCAGCCGTTATATCCGCATTCCATCGGTATTGCTTCTTTTATTTGCGGGAATTGGATTTCGTGCCCTGGCAGATAGCTACGGATTGAATATTTCTTTTTCGTCTCAACTGGTTGAATCCTTAGGCGTAGTGGGATTGATTATGATTGTTCTTGAAGCAGGCCTGGATTTAAAACTGGCACAGAATAAAATTGGGTTGATCAGGGATTCGTTTTTCTCTGCGTTGTTTATTTTTATTTTGTCTACAGCCTTTCTCACATTTATTTTAAACTATTGGCTGCATGAACCCATTAAGAACTGTATCGTATATGCAATTCCATTGTCTATCATGAGCAGTTCTATCGTTATTCCAAGTATTCACCCTTTGATAGAACAAAAAAAAGAGTTTCTTGTATATGAAGCTTCTTTCTCCGATATCATTGGCATCATCGCTTTTAATTTTATTACTGTTAATAATACTATCACCTGGTCTGTAGTAGGTATGTTTAGTTTGAGTATGGTAGCTTCTATAGGGTTGTCGATTTTGTTGTCCTTTTTATTGTTTTTGATTTTAGCAAAAACAAAATTGAATATTAAATTCTTTCTTATTTTTTCTTTATTGATATTAATATATGCGGGTGGTAAAATCCTTCATTTGCCCTCGTTGATTATTATTTTATTATTTGGGTTACTGATCAATAACTGGGATAAAATAAAATGGCCCAAATTGTTGCAATATTTCCCGCATACAGAAGTAAGCGGCCTTCATCATTTGCTGCATTCTGTTACTGCAGAAACATCTTTCCTTATCCGTACATTCTTTTTCCTGTTATTTGGTTTTTCTATTTCATTAAAATTTTTATCCTATAATGAGGTGTGGCTGGTAGGAGGGATGATTGTACTGGCACTCTTTATTGTCAGGTTATTATACCTGCGTTTTTTTGTACGTACAAATCTTTTTCCGGAAGCATTCTTTATTCCCCGCGGATTGATTACAATAGTTTTGTTTTATAAGATACCTGCCGCTTTAAAACTCAGCAGTTTTAATGAAGGTATTTTATTTTTCATCATTCTTACTACAACCATCTTTATGGCAATCGGAATGGTATTTTATAAAAAGAAACCAGAGCAGGTAGTAGAAGAAGGGACTTTTGCAGAGCGTTCAGATATATTTTAAAAAAAAGCCGTCCTGAAAAGAACGGCTTTGCAATTATCTATAAAGAAATTATTTTTTATCGTACACTGTTTTGGTAGTCGCATCACCAAATGATGAAGTGGATTTTCCTGTGATAGTAAGCGTTTTACCGCCATCAGATAATGCCCACTCTTCGGAACCTTTTATTTCATTCGCCTGTCCGTCAAACTCAAGCATAATGGTATAATCAGATGTCAATTTTTGTTCATCAGCAGACCATTTAGCTGTTGCTTTTCTTTTTGATGTTCCGAATACAGTGCTCTCTGATACTTTACCATCAAAGGTTAATGTTTCAGTAGAAACCTGGTCGCCACCATCAAAACCCGGAGCAGTGCGGGATATAACAATAGCATCTGCTTTCTGTTCTGCTTTAATAGAGCGTGTAGCAAATTGTCCGAATTGGCCAAGGTCGCTTTTGCCTTCATTCAATTTCCATTCTCCGGAAAAATTAGCCTTTTCAGGTTTTATTGTAAATGCAAACAGCAGCGTAGAAGCTACCAATAAGGCGGCAATGGATTTAAGTGCAGATCGTTTCATGTAATTTTTATTTTTATGGTTAAGAGTTACATATTATTCACCATACATTCATATGGCTGATACCGGCAGATAACTAGAAACTAATGTACCAAGAATATTTAAATACAGTTAAAATTTCCGGTAAGTTGTTTAAAATGATGGATGAACGGATTTTTACTACCCCTCGTTTGCTTCCATTAGTTTTTCAAAAACCGTTTCGTATTGAGCATTAAGCTGTACCAATTCCTGGTCTGTTTTTTTATAAGCCATCTCTGTTTCCAGAAACTTTGTTTTGTCAGAATATACTTCCGGTTTCGTTAATGCGGCTTCCAGTTCTGCCCTCTTTTTATTAGCAGCAGCAAGTTGCTCTTCCAGTTGCTGAAATTGCTTTTGAAGTTTTTGTAATTCTTTTTTTGCCTCTTTATTTACCGGCTGATTAGATTGTATTGGCTTTGATGGTTCAACTGTTTTTTCAACCGTAGTAACATTATTTTCAGGTTTTCCTTGCTTCTCCGATTTTTGGGGATCATTTTTTTTCGTAGCCGCTCCTTGCTTCGCCATTCTTTCTTTCCATTCTACCCATTCTTCATACCCGCCCTTAAATTCTTTTATTTGATGGTCTACAATTTCCCATATTTTATTAGCGGTCTTAGCTACGAAATACCTGTCGTGGCTAACAAGTATAATGCTGCCTTCATATTTTTTTAATGCATCAATCAATAAATCACAACTATGCATATCAAGGTGGTTGGTAGGTTCATCCAGCATGAGGAAGTTGGCTTTGCTGACTATAACTTTTGCCAATGCTACCCTTGCTTTTTCTCCTCCACTTAATATCTTTATTTTTTTATCGGCATCATCCCCGCTGAAAAGAAAACAACCCAGTAAGCCACGCAGTTCCAGTTCTGTCATCTGGCTTCCACATTCTTTCATTTCATCAAGGATGGAGTTATTTACATTCAATGCTTCGAGCTGATGCTGTGCATAAAAGCTTTCATCTACATTATGCCCCCATTTTCTTTCCCCTTCATAGCTTTCCTGGTCGGCAATGATGCGTAGCAAAGTTGATTTACCTTTTCCGTTCGCGCCTATCAGTGCAATTTTATCGCCACGGTCTATTTCTATCGAGCTGTTTTCAATAATGACGTTTTCTCCGAATGATTTTGAAACATTTTTTAATTCTACTAATACTCGTCCCGGAGTTTTATCTACACGGAAATTGATGCGGATATCAGGCCTTTCAATTTCTGCTTCTTCAATCCTGTCAAGCTTATCTAATTTTTTCATAAGGCTTTGTGCCATTGCAGCCTTACTGGCTTTTGCACGAAACCGTTCTATCAGCCTTTCATTCTGCCGTATATAATCCTGTTGGTTTTCGTATGCTTTTTGTTGCAGTTCCACACGTACTGCTTTTTCTTTTTCGTAGTACTCATAATTTCCATTGTAGATATGTAACTGTTGTTGGTACAGCTCTACAATTTTATTAATCATGCGGTTTAAAAAATATTTATCATGGCTCACAATTACAACAGCACCCGGGTAATGCAGCAGGTATTTTTCAAGCCACTCAATAGAAGGTAGGTCAAGGTGGTTTGTAGGTTCATCCATTAACAAGAGGTCAGGTTTTTGCAAAATCATTTTTGCCAACAATACACGCATACGCCATCCTCCGCTAAACTCTTTGTAGGGGCGTTGCAGATCCGCATTGGAGAAACCCAACCCTTGCAATACTTCTTCTGTTTTATGATGAATATCGTAGCCGCCTAAATTTTCTAATTCCTGTAAACGGTCGGTATATTCGATCAGCGTTTTTTCATCACCTGTTTTTTCAAGCTCTTTGCCGATCTCTTCAATTTCTTTTTCCAGTTGCAATACTCTTTCAAAGGCGCTGAGGGCTACCTGCAGAATAGAATCATTAGTATCAAAACTGAGAAGGTCCTGGTGCAGGTAACCAATCGTAGTACTGCGGCTTCTTTCTACGGTGCCTTTCGACGGGGCGTATTCACCTACAAGTAATTTTAAAAGGGTAGACTTGCCGGTACCATTGTACCCGATTAATCCTATGCGCTCTCCTGGCTGTATATGCCATGTGGCATCTTCAACAATTGCACGGGCCCCAAATTCAAATGTAACGTCTTGTAATCCTGCTAACATAAACTTCTACTTGTGAGACACAATATGAACCGCATTTTAAAAGTCTCACCTCAGCGATTCACAGCCCGCAAAAATAAGATATTACCACTTGCCACAGAGGTTAGTTATCTTTGGCGCAGCTTTATTTATTGACTAATTCTCTACCCCGGCTGCCCTTGCAGCATGCGGTAAAAACCAAAAAGGAACACATGAAAGGAGTTATTGATATTCTTGGCATTGCATTGCCGATTGTACTGCTTATTATTTTTTTCTTCCGGGCAAAAGTAAAAGCCTTGAATGCCCTGGGTATTTTGCTCACCATTGTTTTATTAGCAGCAGGCATTTTGCGGTATGTTTTTTTTAGCGGTGGTAAATCATCTTCGTCCAAAGAGCCAGACCCTGTGCCGCTTACTGTAAGCAAGCATAGCGACTCTTTTAATGCTTCTGTACAATCTGCACTTACAGCTTATTATAATATGACTGAAGCATTTGTAAACTGGGATACAGTAGCGGTTGATAAAACAGCAGCAGACCTTAAAGCTTCTTTAGATACATTTAATATAGATGAATTGAAAGTAGATACTACTGGTATTTATGAATCTGCATTGGATCCGTTAAATAATGTGAAATCAACTACAGAGAGTATTCTTTCTGCACCATCCATTGCCGATAAAAGAACAGCATTTAATCAGTTATCTGAAAATCTTCGGTTGTTATTAATTGTTGTGAAGTATGATCAAAGCAAATTATACTGGCAGGAATGCCCAATGGCATTTGGTGATACCCCTGGCAATTGGTTAAGTAAAACAGATTCGGTACGCAACCCTTACCTGGGATTAAAGCATCCGAAATATGGAAGCGAAATGATCAATTGCGGATCTCCGAAGGACACGATTAATTTTATGATGGCTAACGCGCCTGCAAAATAATTAACCAGTAAATATTTTATGTAAAGGCTATCACTACGATAGCCTTTATTTTTTTGGCGGCTGATAAATAAAACGCACCAATGAATTTTTTGTATCATCGGCAGAAAGGTAAAATTGATATCTTTTTTCATCGGTTGTTACAAGCATCAATGCTGTATTGGGTGGGATAGAACCAAGGTTTTCTCCTACAAATACTAACTCCTGCACAGGATGGAGTAAATCTATTTTTACATAAATCGTAATAGGCTTCAGGCTCAGTAATTGATTCGATACAACCCTGTTATTATCAAGGTAGACTGAAATAGTATCACCATCAATCTGACCGTTATCATAAAAATCAATTTTTACACTGCCCGTATCCAGGAAAATTTCTTTTGCTAATACATTTTTTTTATTGGCTATGGGTGGAGGTGGTGGTGTAAATTCCGAACGAAATACTCTTGTCATTACAATCGTACCAGGAGGGCAACTGTTTTTACTATTCATCATCGTACCCGTCCATGCACCTCTCAACTGTTCCTCATTATGGTCGCCTACATGATAAGTAAGTGTATATTTTTTTATACAAGGCGTACATTCCGGAGGAATACGAAAGATGGAAATTTTTTTCTCTTCAATGTTTAAAGTTTTTGTGGCAGCATCATAAGTGCCTTCAAATTCTTCCTTTACATAATTGCTGGTGTCGGAATAGTGATAGGAGTTGCCCGATATTTTATTACCGTTAATCTGCAGGTTAAATTCAATATTATACACCGGAAGGCAGCCGCCGGGTTCCATTACAAGGCGCCCCTTCCACATACCAGTAATATTCTGCGCAGCAAGGCAGTAAATATTCAATAGCAGTATAGTAGAAAAAATAATCCGGCGCATGTAAAATGAAAATAGAATAAAATGGTTTAGGGCCGGCTGAAAATTACAGCAGCGGTTAATTATTCTTTTTGATAATGAAATCTTACCACTGCATTTTTTTGTTCTGTAGAGGTAATCCGCACTTCAAATCTTTTGTCACCAGCTTCTACAATCATTAAAGAAGTATTCGGAGGAATGCGGCCAAGGTTTTCTGCTACCATTGTGAGTTGATGATCGGGATTCGATTCATCCATTTTTAATTTTAATGTAAGGGCATTGGTAGTAAGCCTCTTATTGGAAAGCACCAATTTATTATCAAGGTATACAGAAATAGTGTCATCATCAATCTCACCGTTATCATAAATTTTCACTGTCACATCAGGATTGGTAATGACTAATGATTTCATCAATTCATTCTGCCTGTTTTTAATAACCGGCGGCGGTGGCGCCATCTCTACAGGCTTGATAGTTACGGGCGGCGGCAGTTTGGTAATTTCAATTTTAGACGTTGCCGTAGTATCTTTTTTAATATTTTTTTCAACCGGTTTTGCTTTCGGTGTAACCGGGTTTGTTTTAACAACCGGGGGATTTTTCTTTTGCTGGGTTACCGGCGGTTGAGTGGGTGTTGTTTTTTTAACTGTCGGCGGTGGTAGTGCAGGTGCTGTTTTCTGTGGAATAGCTTTAGCAGTATTGTTTCTTAAAAAAGGTTCTACATAAAAGCTCGACTCCGTTACTTTTCGCAGGTATACTTTCCCTTTG
>Ga0164241_10005911_pt1 | contig 11283 bp, 10 predicted proteins | sample OricomyardsoilBY_FD_108780 | JGI IMG/M metagenome (GOLD analysis project Ga0164241, IMG submission 108780) | Backyard soil microbial communities from Emeryville, California, USA - Original compost - Back yard soil (BY) | ecosystem: Environmental > Terrestrial > Soil > Unclassified | place: USA... | reverse complement strand
TCGGGCGACCGCCGAGCAGAAATCCTCCGGCCGGCTGGCATGGACCATCGCCATCGTGGGCATCGTGCTCATCACCGCGTCGCAGGTGTTGCCGCGGTGGTTAGGCCGTCACGCTGACCACCGCGAACAAGGGCAGGTGACCGTGGAGGAAATGGCCGAGATGGCGCAGCGCGCGGAACCGCCGCCGGAGACACCGGTCGAAGAGCCTCTGCCCGACACTCCCAGCCCGTGACGAATCGAATCCTGTTCGTATGCCTCGGCAACATCTGCCGTTCGCCCACCGCCGAAGGCGTGCTGCGCGGCGTCGCCGCGCGCGAATTCGCTGACCTGCCGCTGTACGTCGATTCCGCCGGCACGGCGGACTACCACGCCGGCGATCCGCCGGACCGGCGCACCGTGGCGGCGGCACGCCGCCGTGGTTATGACCTCGCCAGCCTGCGCGCGCGCCGCGTGTCGCGTGATGACTTCGAGAACTTCGACTACATCCTCGCGATGGATCGCGCCAATCTCGCCGAGCTCGAGCAGCTGGGGCAGGGTGTCATCGGCGGGCGGCTCGGACTGTTCCTCGAGTTCGCGCCGGAGCTGAAGGTCGAAGAAGTGCCCGATCCCTACTATGGCGGCACCGAGGATTTCGAACGCGTGCTGGACCTGTGCGAAACCGGTGCGCGCGGCTTGCTGCGCCGGCTCGCCGGCCGCGGCTGATACCGGCAAAAAAAGTCCGCGCACCTCGCGGTACGCGGACTTTCCTGAAGAGCCCTGCGGCTAACTATTCGTCGCGGCGTTCGCCCGACGAACCACCCGGTGAACTTCCCGGTGTCGACGACCACACCACGAACGGCTTGGCCGGTGGCGGAGGCGGCAGGTCGAGCGGCGCCTGGGTCGACTCGCTGCGTTGTTCACGCGGCGGTTCGGAACGCTCGGCCTGTGTCTCGCGCGGTGCCTCTTCGCGAGGAGCCTGGTCCGGCCGTTCTTCATCGCGCTGACCATTGTGCTGCGAATCGTGGAAGGCGCGCTCTTCGGCTGACGCTTCACGCGCACCCAAGAAGTCCTCGTTCGACTCACCTTCGAACTGCGGCTGGCCGCCGCCTTCGCGGTTGCGGCCACCGCCACGACGACCGCGGCGACGACGACGTCCACGTCCCTCACGGGCACCGCCCTCGGCGGCCGGACCGTTGCCGTTGGATTCGGCCGCCGGCTCGCCTTCGGGTGTCACGCCAGGCGTTGCGGCCGGTGTTGCCGCGGGCGCATTCGCGGCCGCGGCATTGGCCGCCGCCTGCTGCTCACGCTGTCGTTCGCGCTGACGCTCGCGTTGTGCCTGGCGTTCGGCCTCGCGCTGCTGGTCGCGCTCACGGTTCTGTTCGCGCTGCGGCTCACGCGGGGCCTGCGTGCCAGCGTCCCGCTGTCCCGCTTCGCGGTGACCGTCTCGATGACGGCCGCCTTCGCGGTGGCCATCCTTGTCCCGATGGCGCTCGCCATCCCGGTGGCCCTCTTTGTCGCGATGGCGACCCCCATCACGGCCACCTTCCTTGTCGCGGCGACCATGCGCACTGCGGTCGCGTGAACGATCACGCTCGCCCCGATGGTGGCGACCATCCCGGTCACGGCCACGATCGCGGTCGCGCTGCGGACGGCGTCCTTCCTCACGCGCAGGCGCGGCGGCCACCGCGCCCTCCGGCGGCTTGCCGGTGAACAGGTAGACGAGGCGCTGCAGGAAACTCAACCCGCTGGGCGCGACCACCACGTTGGCAGCAGCAGTCGGCGCGGGCACGTGCACCACCACCGGTGCGGCGGTGGCCGGGGCCGTGGGAACCACGGCGGCCGGTTCCTGCTGCGGCTTTTCGTGCTTGGTGCCCGACGGGTCGGCCACGGCAGGCGGCGCGGGCATCTTGTACGACAGCACCTTGTTCTCGGCCAGATCGGCTTCGTCTGACCGCACGCGCTTGATCGAGTATTCCGGCGTCTGGATGTACTGGTTCGGGACGACCAGCAGCTCCACGCCACCTTTGTCCTCGAGCGTACGCAGCCATTCGCGCTTCTCGTTGATGAGATAGGTGGCCACTTCGACCGGCACCTGGGCCACGACCTGGGCGGTTTTTTCCTTGCGGGCCTCTTCGCCGATCAGGCGCAGGATCGCCAGCGCCATGGATTCGACCGATCTGATGGACCCAATGCCGGTGCAGCGCGGGCACATCAGGTGGCTGGATTCGCCCAACGACGGACGCAGTCGCTGACGCGACATTTCCAGCAGGCCGAATCGCGACAGCCGGCCGATCTGGATCCGCGCGCGGTCCATCTTGACCGCATCGCGCAGCCGGTCTTCGACGTCGCGCTGGTTCTTCGAAGACTCCATGTCGATGAAGTCGATGACGATCAGGCCGCCGATGTCGCGGATACGCAGCTGGCGGGCGACTTCGTCGGCCGCTTCGAGGTTGGTGTTGGTCGCCGTGGTCTCGATGTCCGAGCCGCGCGTGGCGCGCGCCGAGTTGATGTCGATCGACACCAGCGCCTCGGTGTAGTTGATGACGATAGAGCCGCCGGAGGGCAGCTCGACCTTCTGCGCGTACGCGGACTCGATCTGGCTCTCGATCTGGAAACGCGTGAACAGCGGGATGTCGTCGGTGTAACGCTTCAGCTTGCGCTGCGCTTCCGGCTGCATGAACCGCGTCATGTATTCCTGCGCGGTCGCGAACGTCGCGTCGTCGTCGACCAGCAGCTCGCCGATGTCATCGCCGAAGTAGTCGCGCAACGCGCGCGTGACCGCGTCGCTTTCGCGATACACGAGGTAGGGAGCAGGGCGGTCCTTCGTGGCCGCGTCGATCTGGTCCCACTGGCCCTTGAGGTTGTCGAGGTCCCACTGCAGTTCTTCGACCGCGCGTCCGACGCCGGCGGTGCGCACGATGGCGCCCATGCCGTCGGGGATCTTGAGGTCGTCCATCACCTGGCGCATCTGGTCGCGGTCTTCACCTTCGATGCGGCGCGACACACCACCCGCACGCGGGTTGTTCGGCATCAGCACCAGGAAGCGGCCGGCGAGGGAGATGAACGTGGTGAGTGCGGCGCCCTTGTTGCCGCGTTCTTCTTTTTCGACCTGGACGATGACTTCCTGGCCTTCGGACAGCAGGTCGCGCATGTTGTTGCGCCCGCCTTCCGTCTTGCGGAAGTAGTCCTTGGAGATTTCCTTCAACGGCAGGAAGCCGTGACGCTCCGAGCCGTAGTCGACGAAGCAGGCCTCGAGCGAGGGCTCGATGCGCGAGATCCGTCCTTTATAGATGTTGGCTTTTTTCTGTTCCTTGGATGGTATTTCGATGGAAAGGTCGTACAGCTTCTGGCCATCAACCAGCGCGACGCGCAACTCCTCTTGCTGAGTTGCATTGATGAGCATTCTCTTCATTTGAATTGGACCCTAGTGACTTTCGGGCCAACTCGATTCGTCTAACGGCGGATATCCAAACGGGCGTCATTGCAGGCGACCGCGCGACGCGGAGTGCAATGATGCGAGGCCAACGATGGTTGTGGGGCGTCGTGTTGAGCACGTTGTAATGTCCGTCCCAAGGTGGGGCGGAGCGCCAAAACCCTTTGGGCTACTTCACCGACGCCGCGCAGGACGTGTCTTCTGGACTGCCATCCTTGCGCTGCGCTTCGAGTGGGCCTTCGAGCGATGGCCTCGTTGCCGAGGACCAACTAACATGCGGCGCGTTCGATTCGTCTTATGGTTGCGCTCTCGCGCGCCGCGGCATTGCGCCGTCACGCACAGAAAACCTTGCTGGGGACGACGACGGCGCGAATCTTAGCCCGAGACCTTAGTGAAAACAAGACGTTACGAACCGCCCGATGTTTCCTCGCCACAAACACGGGTCGCAGACCCCGGTTTGCCGCTCAAAGTCCTCCAGGTCACCGTGGATGAACGGGGTGCCGGGCAGCGTCTCGACAACTTCCTCGGCCGAATCCTGAAGGATGTGCCCCGGAGCCATATATTCCGGGTCATTCGCAAGGGCGAGGTTCGAATCAACGGCAAACGCGCCAAGCCCGAGGCGCGGTTGCAGGCCGGCGACATCGTGCGGGTACCCCCGGTCCGGACTGGTGACAAGGCGCCCCCGCGGCGTGCACCGGGCGCACTGGTCGAGAGCGTCATCGGGGCCATCGTGTACCAGGATCCGCAGCTCCTGGTCATCGACAAGCCGGCCGGAGTGGCCGTGCATGGCGGCAGCGGCGTGAGCTTCGGCGTCATCGAGGCACTGCGCGCGGCGCGGCCCGACGAGACGCTCGAGCTGGCGCATCGGCTGGACCGCGATACCAGCGGGCTGCTGATGGTGGCGCGCAAGCCGGCGGCACTGCGCACGCTGCACGCGCTCCTGCGCGAGGGCACGGTCGAGAAGAAGTACCTCGCGCTGGTGAAGGGCAAGTGGGAGCTGGGCAAGAAACGCATCGACGTGCCGCTGCGCACCGACATCCGCGTCGGCGGCGAACGCACGGTGAAGGCGGATGCCTCCGGCAAGGAGGCCGTCAGCGTGTTCAAGCCGGTGCAGTTCTTCGGCAAGAAAGCATCACTGGTCGAAGTCACGCTCGAGACCGGGCGCACGCACCAGATCCGCGTGCACGCGGCCCACGCGGGCTATCCACTCGCGGGCGACGAGAAATATGGCGAAGCGGAATTCAACCAACGCATGAAGGCCTTGGGTCTCGGGCGCATGTTCCTGCACGCGCACCAGCTGAGCTTCGTGTGGCCGCAGACCGGCGTGGAGTTTTCCGCGAGCGCGCCGCTGCCGGCGGAGCTGGCCGACGTCATCGATGCGTTGAGCGAAAAGAAACGCGACCGAGGTCAGGGCAAGGAGTAGCCCGCGGTGCGCAGCGCACCGGCCAGCCAGATCAGCGGCAACCCGACGATGGCCGTCGGGTCCCGAGAGTCCATGCGTTCAAACAGCGTGATCCCCAGCGCCTCGGCCTTGAATCCGCCGGCGCAATCGAAGGGCTGCTCGCGCTCGATGTAGCGATCGATTTCCGCGTCGGCCAGCGTGCGCAATGTCACCGTCGTCGTGTCCACGTGCGTGAGCTTGAGGGCCGCCGACAAGCAGCGCACGGTGCAGGCGGTGTGGAATTCGGCGCTGGAGCCCGACAGCAGCCGCAGCTGCTCGCGGCAGGTATTGGCATTGCCGGGTTTGCGCAGCACCCGCGTGCCCAGCGCCGCCACCTGGTCGCCGCCGATGATCACCGCGTCCGGGTACTGCGCGGCCACGGCCTCGGCCTTGGCTTCCGACAGCCGGAAGGCGCGCTCGCGTGGGGGTTCCCCGGCCTGCTCGGCCTCGTCCACGGCCGGGCTGGCGGTGTTGAAGGCGAGACCGAAGCGGCCCAGCAGGGCGGCCCGATAGCGCGAAGTGGAAGCCAGGATCAGGGGACGGAGGACGGCCTTCGGGCTCATAAAAACAAGGACTTGGGCTTAAAGTTGTTTTGACTTGGGGGAGGGTCGCACCTATGATACGCGCCCCATGTCACTGGGCTGGTCCCGTCGCGCTCTCGTCGACACCCTGGTAAGCACCGAGACGGCGCTCGATTTCTCGATCCCGCTCACGGAATTGCCCCGGGTCGCGCGTGAGCTCACGAATACGGAAGGCGAAGCCAGGGGACATGTGCGCTTCTCGCGGCAGTTGGGCCAGGCGGTTGCCGATCTCGAAGTCAGTGCACAGCCGGAAGTAGTTTGCCAGCGCTGCATGCAGCCGATGCGCTGGCCGGTGAAGGTGAAGTCGCGGGTGGCGCTGGTCACCGACTACGCCGCCGCCGACCGGGTGCCGCAGGAGATGGAAGTTTTTCTGGTCGAGGGCGACAGCGTAAGCGTGCGCGACCTCGTCGATGAAGAAGTCATGCTGGCGCTGCCCCACGTGCCGCGGCATGACGAAGACAGCGAGTGTGCTCGCCAGGAGGTTCAGCTCCCGGGTCAACCGGACGAACCCGATGACGCAGCAGACTTACAGGTTCAGAAACCGTTTGCACAGTTGGGCGAACTGTTGAAACGCAAGTAACGTCGCCCGAAAAGAGGATTGGTCCATGCCCGTTCAGAAGAGTCGCAAAACGCCGTCGAAGCGCGGCATGCATCGTTCGCACGACGCCCTGTCGAAGCCGGCGCTGTCGGTCGACCCGCAGTCAGGCGAGACGCACCTGCGGCATCGCATTACCCCGGACGGCTTCTATCGCGGCAAGCGAGTCATCGAAAAGCCGGCCGACGTCGAGACCGAAGAATAGTTTCCCGCGGGAGCGCATGGCGTCCGTCGCGGTCGATGTGATGAGTGGTGACCGCGGTGCGCATGAATGCGTGCCCGGCGCCCTGCGAGCCCTGGAAGCGGATCCGGCGCTCGAACTCATCCTCGTCGGAAAACCCGAGAACATAGAACCTGCCCTCGCGGGCGCGCCGTCCGGCGTGCGTGCGCGTGCGCAGGTGTACCCGGCCGCCACGGTGGTGGCCATGGACGAGCACCCCCGCGAGGCCATTCGTCGCCGCAAGGATTCCTCCATGCGGCTGGCCATCGACCTGGTGAAGGAAGGCCGCGCGGCCGCGATGGTCAGCGCCGGCAACACCGGCGCGCTCACCGCGATGTCGCACTTCGTGCTCAAGACCGTCGGTCCCGTGGAACGCGCGCCCATCATGTCGATGGTGCCGGCGCGCAACGGTGGCCAGACCCACATGCTGGATCTTGGCGCGAACTCCAAGGCCACGGCGCTGCAGCTGGCGCAGTTCGCGACCATGGGTTCCATCGTCGCGCGCGACGTGTTCGGGCTCGCCAACCCGCGCGTCGGCCTGCTGAACATCGGCGAGGAAGAAACCAAGGGACACGAGCTGGTGCAGGAAGCGCACGAGCTGATTCGCGCCAGCGGCGTGAACTACTCGGGATTCGTCGAAGGGAACAACATCTTCGACGGCAGCGTCGACGTGGTGGTCACGGACGGATTCACCGGCAACGTCGCGCTCAAGACCATGGAAGGTCTCGCCAAGCTCATCGTCGAACAGATGCGCACGGAATTCACGCGTGATGCGCTGAGCAAACTTTCAGGGTTGCTAGCCGCGCCGACCCTGCGGCGCGTGGGCGAGGGCCTGGACCCGCGCCGCTACAACGGCGCCTGCATGGTCGGATTGACCGCAGTCGTGGTAAAAAGCCACGGCAGCGCAGACGCCCTGGCATTCGCGCAGGCAATCGCGACGGCCGCCACCGCCATGCGGCGCGGGCTGCCGGCGGCGATTGCCAAGGCGTTGGTGAGTGCACCGGCGAACGCGCCGTCGCCCGACAAAGCGGCTTAAGAAAAAGGTCCAGCATGTACTCACGTATTGCCGGTACGGGTTCCTACCTGCCGGAGAAAGTCGTCACGAACGCCGATCTCGAGAAGGTGATGGATACCACCGACGAGTGGATCCGCACGCGCACCGGCATCGAGCGGCGCCACATCGCCGCGGACGGCCAAACTACCGTGGACCTGGCGGAGGTCGCGGCGCGGCGCGCCATCGAGGCGGCGGGCGTGACCCCGGCCGAGATCGACTTCATCGTGTTCGGCACCACCACGCCGGACCTGGTGTTCCCCAATTGCGGCACGCTGCTGCAGGCCCGCCTGGGCGCGCGCGGCTGCCCGGCCTTCTCGGTGGAGACCGCCTGCAGCGGCTTCATCTACGCACTGTCGATCGCGGACAAGTTCATCAAGGCCGGCGAAGCGAAGTGCGCGCTGGTGGTGGGCGCGGAGACGCTCTCGCGCATCACCAACTGGAACGACCGCAGCACCGCGGTGCTGTTCGCCGACGGCGCCGGCGCCGTGGTGCTCAAGCCCTCGGCCGAGCCGGGCCTGATGAGCACGCACCTGCACTCCGATGGTACCTACAAGGACCTGCTGTACGTCGAGAGCGGCGTGTCGAAGGGCTTCAAGTACGACGTGGAGCGCCAGCGCGTCGACATCGGCATCAAGATGGCCGGCAGCGAGGTGTTCAAGGTCGCGGTGACCAAGCTCGGTGCCGCCGTCGATGAAGCGCTGGCGCACAACGGCCTCGACCGTTCGGCGGTCAACTGGCTGGTGCCGCACCAGGCCAACATCCGCATCATCCAGGCGATGGCGAAGCGGCTGGAGCTCCCCATGGAGCGCGTCATCGTGACCGTACAGGACCACGGCAACACCTCCACGGCCTCGGTGCCGCTGGCGCTCGACGCAGGCGTGCGTGACGGCCGCGTGAAGCGCGGCGACCTTTTGTTGCTGGAAGCCTTCGGCGGCGGCTTCACCTGGGGATCGGCGCTGGTTCGTTTCTAGCGCGAACCGATTTTCGCCATTTCCTTTTCGAGGTCGTCGAGCAGCGACTGCACGTCGTCGCCATTGCCCGCGTCGTACGACTCCATGTCGATGACGCCGTCATCGTCCATCTCGATCTTGGTGATGCCCGGGTTGTCCTTCTCGAGCGACTCGAGCAAGTTCAGGGCCTTCTGATGTTCCTGCAGCAGCTTGCGGCTCTGCTCCACCAGCTTCTTGTGTTGCAGGCCCTGCAGGATGGTCAGCTGCAGTTCCTTCGGATGGCAGGGCTTCAGCAGGAAGCGATACACCTCGCCCTCGTTGATGGCGCGCACCGCGGCTTCCAGGTCCGCCTGTCCCGAGAGGATCATGCGGATGGTATTGGGCCACTGCTTGCGCACCTCGGACAGGAACTGGCTGCCCGTCATGCCCGGCATGCGCTCGTCGGAGACCACGACGTCGATGTCGTTGCCCGCGAGGATCATGAGACCTTTCTGCGCCGAGTCGGCGGTGAAGATCTCGAACTGCGAGCGGTCGAGGCTGCGCACCAGGGCCGACGTGAGGTTCGGCTCATCGTCGACCAGAAGTAGTTTGCTCTTTGACATGACGGACACCTTGGGAAGCTAATCCAGTACCTTGACTGAAACACGAATGGGTTCGACCACGCCGACGCCACCGGCGACGGCCTTGAGTCTCTCGAGCACCGTGGTGGTCACCTCGGTGCCACGCGGCACCAGGCGCGTGCCACGCGCGCTCATCACGTCGGCATCGATGGTCATGCCGATCTCCAGCTCACGCAGGGCCACGCCGCGGCTCATGACCAGTCCCGAGTCGTCGCTGATGGCCTTGACCATGGCCTGCGTGATGACGGGCGGCAGGCCGGGGGCCGCCTGGTTGACCAGCTGCGCGGCCTGCTCGGGCGTGCGGCCCTGTGAAATGTGCCGATCGAAGCGCACCGCGGCCCACAGGATGGCGGCGCCTATCTTCTGGGGTTCCCAGGTCGAAGGATCGCCGCTGGCGAGATCGCGCGCCGGCACCTGCATCTGTCCGGCCACCATGCCGGCGACGGCTTCGAGGCGCGGGATCGTGCCCAGCAGCTTGCCGGCGATCTCCGGATGCGACTCGTACAGCCGGCGTTCTTCGTCCGACAGCGCCTGGCCGCTGATGGCGCGCGACAGGGTCTCCTGCGGCAAAGTGATGCAACCGAGCTGCGAGACCATCGCGGCCAGGTGGTACTGCCACAGGTGCGGCAGCAGCCGCAGCGACTCGGCCGCGCTCTCGGCGTAACGCTGGATCTGCGCCGCACGGCGTTGCGCGACCGGATTGATCAGCCCGAGCACGTCGCACAGCACCTTCACGGTGGCATTGAGCGTGTTCTCGAGCAGGTGTTTCTCCGCGTGGATCAGCCGGTACTGCTCGATGCCGTTCTTGATGACGCCGAACAGCGTTTCGGAATTGCAGGGCTTGAGCAGGAAGCGGAACACGCGGCCTTCGTTGACCGCGGCGATGGTCGATTCCAGATCGGCCTGGCCCGACAGCACCATGCGCACGGTCTGCGGCGCGATCTCGTTTACCCGGGCGAGAAAGCGTGCGCCGTCCATTTCCGGCATGCGCATGTCGGAGACCACGACGGCGAACGGACCCTGCTTGTCGATGATGTCGAGGCCGGCGGCCGCGCTGGTCGCGGTCTCCAGGTCGACGCGATTGCGCAGCTGGCGGCGGATGCCGTCCAGCACGTTCGGCTCGTCGTCGACGAACAGCACGCGATCCTTCACGATGCCTTCCCCTGCGAAACCGAGGCGGCGCACGCCTCGCGCCATTCATTCCACTTGCCGCCGCGCTGGTGCTTCTCGAGATACTCGAAGTTCAGGAACAGCTCCGGCGTGCGCGGGTCGCTCATCTCGGGGTGATGCGCGATGCGGTCGGCCACGTGCACGATGCCGGGCAGGCCGAACTCGCCGGTCGACTGCGCCGGGTCTTCGTGGAAGGCAATCGCTTCGGCAATCGTGTTGGGCAGCCCCCAGAGGCCGACGAGATACGCACCCACGTCGGTGTGCGCGGCCTGCAGCTCCAGCGTTTCGATGTCGCGTTCACTGCCCGGGCGGCCCTTGGCGAGCTCCAGCACGCGCGCGTATTCGGCGGGCATGCCCATGGCCAGCACCAGCTTGCCGATGTCGTGCAGCATGCCGGCGAGGAACGCGGCGGCGATCTGTTCCTTGTCGAGATCTTCCTCGATGGCGATGCGGCGCGCGGCGGTCGCGGTCGCGAGGCTGTGCGTCCACAGGGCTTCGAGGCTGAAGCCGCGTACCTGGGGCACCTCGCCGCCGGAGAAGATGCCCTGGCCGAGCACCAGCGCCATGATGCGATCGAGGCCGAGCAGGGCGCCGGCGCGGGCCACGTCGGCGACCGGCTTGGCCAGGCCGAAGTACGCCGAGTTGACCACCTTCAGCAGGCGCGCCGACATCGACGGATCCATTGAGATGATGCCGGCGACGTCTTCCATGTCCGCGGTCGGGCTCTTGAGGCACTCGACCAGCCGCTGGTAGGTGGCCGGCAGCGTGGGTAGTTTGTTGATGCGGGCGACCAGTGTCTTGATGGCCGCGTTGCCCGCCAGATCGCGCAGCGTGAAGGCGCGCGCGATCGTGCCCTGCAGGATGTCCGCGTCGCAGGGCTTGGAGAGGAACTGGTGCGAGACGCCCAGCGCCTTCATGACGGATTCGGTCTCGGCCTGGCCGGAGAGAATCAGGCGGATGGTGTCCGGGTATTCGCGCTGCACGACCTCGAGCAGTTCGGCGCCGCTCATGCCGGGTATGCGCATGTCGGTGACCACGACCTCGCAGGGCCCGGCCTTCAGGGTGTCGAGCGCGGCCTGCGCGCTGCCGACGAAAGTCATCTGCCACTCATTGCGTTTCGGACGCAACATGCGCTTCAGGCCTTCGAGAACGCGAGGCTCATCGTCGACGAACAGGACGCGGATCGCGTTCAAGCAGCGGCCCCCGCGGCCTCCGGCTCGGACTTGCCGCCGATGGGCAG